>Ga0307308_10000006_pt1 | contig 53413 bp, 61 predicted proteins | sample ER_DNA_195_FD_194501 | JGI IMG/M metagenome (GOLD analysis project Ga0307308, IMG submission 194501) | Bulk soil microbial communities from the East River watershed near Crested Butte, Colorado, United States - ER_DNA_195 | ecosystem: Environmental > Terrestrial > Soil > Floodplain | place...
CGACGGCGTGCTCGTGCCCGGCGGCTTCGGCTCCCGCGGCTGGGAGGGAAAGATCCTCGCCTGCCGCGTCGCACGAGAGCGCGAGATCCCGTACCTGGGCATCTGCCTCGGCATGCACGTCGCCGTCTCCGAGTTCTCGCGGCACGTGCTCGGCCTCGATGGGGCCAACTCGACCGAGATGGATCCCGAGACGCCTCATCCCGTGATCGATCTGCTTCCCGAGCAGAAGGAGATCGAGGACCTCGGCGGCACGATGCGACTCGGCGCGCAGGCGGTCGAAGTCGTCGAAGGCACGCGCGCGTACGAGGCCTACGGGGAGCCGGTCGTGCACGAGCGTCACCGTCATCGCTACGAGGTGAACAACCACTACCGGCCCGCGTTCGTCGAGGCCGGGCTCATCGTGTCGGGCACGTTTCAGGAAGGACGGCTCGTCGAGATCGTCGAGCTTCCCGATCACCCCTGGTTCGTCGCGAGCCAGTTCCACCCGGAGTTCAAGTCGCGACCCACGCGACCGACGCCGCTCTTCCGCGACTTCGTCGGCGCGGCGCTCGACCGGTCGCGCGAACGCTCTGCCGTCGGCGCAGCTTCCGCTTAGCCCCCACTAAGATCGCGCGATGCCCTCCGAGGTCGTCGATCTCTTCACCGAGCTCGCCGCGCTGCCGAGCCCTCCCGGCGAAGAGCGTGCGGTGGCCGACTCGGTCATTCGCTACCTGCGCGATCTCGGCCTGACGGTGGACGAGGACGATGCCGGGTCCAAGGTGGGCTCGAACATCGGGAACCTCTACTGCAGGCTCGAGCCGACCGACGGCGGTAGCCCGATCTTCCTCTGCGCCCATCTCGACACAGTGCCGCCTACGGCGGCGATCGAGCCTGTGCTGGAAGACGGCGTGATCCGGAACGGCGCCGGCACGATCCTCGGGGCCGACAACAAGTCGGCGGTCGCCGCAATGCTCGAGGGCGCGCGCCGGGTGCTCGCCGAGAACCGCCCTCACGGGGGCATCGAGCTGCTGTTCACTCCGAAGGAGGAGGTCGGCCTCCTCGGCGCTGCGGCCTTCGATCACGAGCGCCTGCACGCGCGTCTCGGCTACGTCTACGACCAGGCAGCGCCGATCGGCGAGGTCATCCTCGGCGCGCCCTACTCGCGGGCGATGCAGGTGCGCTTCCACGGTCGAGCCGCGCACTCGGGGATGTATCCGGAGGAGGGACGCTCGGCGATCGCAGCCGCGGCTCGCGCGATCTCCGATCTCAGGCTCGGCCGCGTCGACGAAGAGACGACGGCAAACGTCGGAATCATCCAGGGCGGAACGGCCGGGAACATCATCCCCGAGTGGTGCTCACTCGATGCGGAGGCGCGTTCGCACGACGAGCAGAAGCTCGAGGAGCTCGTGCAGGAGATGGTCGACGCCTTTGCCTTTGCGGCGGGGCTCGAGGACTGCGAGGTCGAGACGAAGATCTCCAAGAGCTACAAGGGCTATCGCTTCAAGACGGACGATCCGGTCGTGCGAATCGCACACAATGCGCTCGAAAGGAGCGGCTACGCGCCGACCTACGCACTGAGCGGCGGCGCGGCCGATGCGAATGTCTTCAACGAGCGCGGCCTCGCCTGCCTCAATCTCGCGAACGGGATGCAGGACATCCACACCTCGGACGAGAGGATCACCGTCGAGGACCTCGAGGGCATGGTCGAGGTGACGCTCGCCCTCGTGGACGTCGCTCGAGATGCTGACGCTTAGACGCGGCCGGGTGACCGCGGTCGTCGAAAGCGTCGAAGGGCTTTCGCGGGTCGAGGTGGACGGTCGGCCCTGCGTTGCGTATCCGCGGCTCACCGGCCCCGTCGAGCTCGGCGACGAGGTGATCGTCAACACGCAGGCGCGCGAGCTCGAGCTCGGATCCGGCGGCTTCGACGTGCTGTACGTGAACCTCACGCGCGGGCTCGACCTTCCTGCAGAGCCCGGCGCGCACGTCGTCAAGCTGCCCTACACGCCGGGCCAGTCTGCGGTCCGGCACGGTGAGGAAGGGCGGACGCTGCCGTCGACGCTGTCCGGGATTCCGGTCGTCTGCTGCTCCCTCCACAGCCAGGTCGCACCGGTGTGCGCGGGCATCGGGACGAACGCCCGCGTGGCGTACGTGCAGCTCGCGGGCGGAGCGTTGCCCCTTTCGCTCTCCGACACGCTCCGGCTCCTGCGCGAGCGTGGGTATCTCGGCACATCGGTCGCCGTCGGAGCATGCCTTGATGGTGAGGTCGAGTGCGTCTCCGCGGCGTCGGCATTCCTCTGGACCGCAGCGGAAGGGTTCGACATCGTCGTGTGCGGGATCGGGCCGGGCATCGTCGGGACGGGCACGGCGTTCGGCCACGGTGGCCTTGCGGCGGCGGAGGCTGCGAACACGGCGTCCGCATTGCAGGGCTCGCCCGTTCTCGCCGTGCGTGCATCCGAGAGCGACGAGCGCGACCGTCACCGCGGCGGATCCCATCACACACGGTCGGTGCTCGAGCTCTGTCTGGGTGAGGTCGTCGTTCCCTGGCCGGTGGGCTACGACGCCCCGCCCTGGCTCGAGCGGCGCACGGAAGTCGACGTGACCGGCTGGGAGGAGCTGTGTGCCGACCTCCCGTTGCGCCACATGGGCCGTGGACCAGGCGACGATCGCCTGTTCTTCGCCGCGGCCTTTGCCGCAGGCCGCGCTGCTGCGAGCCGCAAAGGGTGATGGAGGAGCGGCGACTCGGGCCGGTGGTCGGCCTCGGGACCTGGAACACGTTCGGCGGCAACGCGCGTCTGGCCCAGACAGTCGTCGACGCCGCGCTGGACGCGGGCTGCCGCGTGCTCGACTCGTCACCGATGTACCGCGGAGCCGAGGCCTCGCTGGGGGCCGCGCTCGCGGGAAAACGCGATCGAGCCGCAATCGCGACGAAGATCTGGAACCGCAGTGTGAACGAGGGACGTGAGCAGCACCGGCGGCAGCTCGAATGGTTCGGCCGCGTGGAGATCGAGCAAGTTCACAACCTGGTGTCGTGGCAGGAACATGCCGACTGGCTCGAAGACGAGCGCGAGGCTGGGCGGATCGACCGGATGGGCGTGACGCACTATTCGCCGTCCGCGTTCGGAGAGCTCGGACGAGCGCTGCGTTCCGGCCGGTTCGACACAGTGCAGGTGCCACTCAACCCGCACGAGCGCGACTGTGAGCGAGAGATCCTGCCGCTCGCAGCGGAGCTCGGAATCGCGGTAATCGTCATGCGTCCGCTCGGAGAGGGGGAGCTCGTCCGACACTCGGTTCCGCAAGAGGCCCTCGCGCAGCTCGGCGTCAGCTCCTGGCCCCAGGCGCTCCTCAAGTGGGCGCTCTCGGACGACCGAGTCGACCTGGTGATCCCTGCGACTCGCAATCCGGACCACGCTCGTGCCAACGCGGCCGCAGGCTCGCCCCCGTGGTTCGACGCCGAGCAGCGGCAGCTAGTAGAACGTCTTGCCGCATGAAGCCGGATGACTCGAAGACCGTTTACGACGGAAAGCTGATCGATGTCGTCGTCGAGCGTTGGGGCGATCACGAACGTGAGATCGTCGATCATCCAGGCGCCGTCGCGATCGTCGCCGTCGACAGCGAGGGGATGCTGACGCTCGTGCGTCAGCGGCGCGAAGCGGTGCGTGTCGAGTTGCTCGAGCTTCCTGCGGGCACGCTCGAGGCGGGCGAGGCGCCGCTCGATTGCGCACGCCGCGAGCTCGAGGAAGAGACGGGCCTCACCGGCGGCAGCTGGCGCGAGGCCGCGACCTTCTACACGACGCCCGGCTTCTGCCGCGAGCGCATGCACCTCTTCTTCGCGGAGGAGCTCGAACGCGGCGAGGCGAGCCCGGAGAGCGACGAGGAGCTCGAAGTCGTGCGCTGGCCGACGAGCGAGATCGCCGCGAACGTCGCGGCCATCGAAGACGCGAAGACGATCGCCGGGCTTCTGCTCTACCTCCAGAAGGTAGGGTGACGCCCCTTGAAGATCGGCGTCGCAAAGGAGATCAAGTCCGACGAGTACCGCGTCGCGCTGACGCCTGCCGGCGCGCGTGAGCTAGGCCAGCGCGGGCACGACGTCATCGTCGAGACCGGGGCGGGGGAAGGCAGCTCCTTTACCGACGCGGCGTACGAGGCAGCGGGCGCGCGGATCGCCTCGGTCGAGGACGCGTGGGCGGACGCGGAGCTGCTGCTCAAGGTCAAGGAACCGATCGAGCCGGAGTACGGCCGTATGCGCGAAGGGCTGGTCCTCTTCACCTACCTGCACATTGCGGCCGACGAGCCGCTCACGCACGCGCTGATCGACAGCGGCATCACCGCAGTCGCATACGAGACGGTCGAGACCGACGCCGGTGCACTCCCGCTGCTCGCGCCGATGAGCGAGATCGCCGGCCGGCTCGCGGCGCAAGCCGGCGCGTACTTCCTCGAGAAGCCGCTCGGCGGCAGGGGCCTGCTGCTCGGCGGTGTTCCCGGCGTCGCACCCGGCCGCGTCGTCGTGATCGGCGGCGGCATGGTCGGTTACAACGCCGCGGTGATCGCGATCGGGCTCGGCGCGAGCGTCACGATCCTCGAGCGTTCGATCGACCGCATGCGACATCTCGAAGAGGTGCTGTCGGGACGTGTCAGCCTCGTGATGTCGTCGACTCTCCAGATCGAGGAGTCGCTTCGGGAAGCCGACGTCGTGATCGGAGCCGTCCTGATCCCGGGCGCGGTCGCACCAAAGCTGATCACCCGGGAGATGGTGGAGGGCATGAAGGAGGGCGCGGTGCTCGCGGACGTCGCGATCGACCAGGGCGGCTGTGCGGAGACCTCACGACCGACAACGCACAGCGAGCCCGTGTACACGGTGGCAGGAGTGACGCACTATTGCGTCGCGAACATGCCGGGCGCCGTCCCGATCACGTCGACGAAGGCGTTGACGAATGCGACCCTCCCGTACGTGGAGGCGATCGCCGATCACGGCATCGCCGAAGCGGTCGCCCGCGACCCTGCCTTGTCCCGCGGCGTGAACGTCGTCGACGGGAAGGTGACCTACGAGGCAGTCGCGGACGCACATGGGCTCGAGTACCAGCCACTCGAGGACGTGCTCCCGCTCTCTGCGGTCTAGGTCCTAGCTCGGCTTCTTCGCGGGTGAGAACCTGACCACGACCCACGTGACCGCTGCCGCCAGCGAGATCACGAAGGCGCAGAAGACGAGCATTCCCAGCAATCCGAGGACGTCCCACATGGCCGACCTAGAATAGCCACATGCCGAGGGCCTGCATAATCGTGCTCGATGCCGTGGGAGCGGGCGCGCTTCCCGATGCCGCGGAGTACGGCGACGAGGGCTCGGACACCCTCGGAAACGTCGCCCGCGCCGTTCGCGGCCTCGACCTCCCGAACCTCGAGGCGCTCGGGCTCGGCAACGTCGAGCCGCTCGAGGGCTGTCCGCCGCAGGCCGGTGCCCCGGCGGTCGCAGGCAGGCTGATCGAGCGCTCGAAAGGGAAGGACACGACGACCGGCCACTGGGAGCTGATGGGGGTGGTGACTCCGCAGCCGATGCCCACGTATCCGCACGGCTTTCCGCACGACGTGATCGACCCTTTCATGCACAAGACCGGCCGCGGCGTGCTCGGCAACAAGGCCGCGTCCGGCACCGAGATCATCCAGGAGCTGGGCGAAGAGCACCAGCGGACGGGCAAGTGGATCGTCTACACGTCGGCCGACTCCGTCTTCCAGATCGCTGCACACGAGGAGACGATTCCGCTCGAGGAGCTGTATGAGGCCTCGCGCTCGGCTCGAGAGATCCTCACCGGCAAGCACGCGGTTGGCCGCGTCATCGCCAGGCCGTTCATCGGCGAGCCGGGCAACTACGAGCGCACGCCGAACCGTCACGACTTCTCGCTCGAGCCAAGACGTCCGAACTACCTGACGCTCCTGCGCGAAAACGGCATGAAGGTCCATGGTGTCGGGAAGATCGGCGACATCTTCGCGGGGCAGGACATCGACGAGTCGCATCCGACCAAGTCGAACGTCGACGGAATCACGCAGACCGAGAAGCTGCTGCGCGAAGTGGACGACGGACTGATCTTCACGAACCTCGTCGAGACGGACATGCTGTGGGGGCATCGCAACGACCCCGAGAACTTCCACCGCTGCCTGCAGGACTTCGACCGCCGGCTACCCGACCTGCTCGATGCGCTGCGCCCGCAAGACCTGCTGATCGTGACTTCCGACCACGGGTGCGATCCGACTACGCCGTCGACCGACCATTCGCGCGAGCACGCGATGCTGCTCGCCTACGTCGAAGGCAAGAATGCAGCCGGCCGCATTCACGAGGGCGAGTTCGCGGACGTCGGCGCGACGGTGAATCGCTGGCTCGGCGGCAAGGCGCCCTCACGCGGTATTCCCGGCCAGCTGATCGTCGAGCGCTGACCTCCCGCGCGTGGTTCATGCTGCGGAGCTGATCCGGCGAAAGCGCGACGGCGAGGAACTCGGCCGGGACGAGCTGTCCGAGCTCGTGCTTGCGTATGCCAGGGGCGACGTGCCCGATTACCAGATGGCTGCCTTCTGCATGGCGGTCTTCTTCAAGGGCCTGAACGGCGAGGAGACGTTCGCGCTCACCGACGCGATGATTCGCAGCGGGGAGACGATCGATCTCGGGTCGGCGCTCGGACGCAGGGTCGTCGACAAGCACTCGACCGGCGGCGTGGGGGACAAGACGTCGCTCGCGGTCGGCCCGATCGTCGCCGCGTGCGGCGTTCCATTCGGGAAGATGAGCGGCCGCGGTCTCGGCCACACCGGCGGCACGCTCGACAAACTCGAGTCGATTCCCGGTTTTCGGGTCGAGCTCACGAAGGAAGAGTTCCTCGAGCAGGTGCGGGCGGTCGGGCTTGCGATCATCGGGCAGACCGCGGACCTCGTTCCAGCCGACAAGCTGCTCTACGGGCTGCGCGACGTGACGGCGACGGTCGACAACGTGTCACTGATCGCCGCGAGCATCATGTCGAAGAAGATCGCAGCCGGCGCCGACGCGATCGTGCTCGACGTCAAGGTCGGCGACGGGGCGTTCATGAAGACGATCGACGACGCGCGCGAGCTCGCGCAGATGATGCTCGAGCTGGGGAAGCATGCGGGCCGCGAAGTCGTCTGCGTGCTCACCGACATGGACCAGCCGCTCGGCCAGGCGGTCGGGAATGCGCTCGAGATCCGCGAGACGATCGCGACCCTGCGCGGCGAGGGCCCCGACGACTTCACGGAGCTGGTGCTCGATGCGAGCGCTCACCTGCTGGCGCTCTCCGACCTCGGCATCGACCGCCAGGAAGGCCGGGCACGTGCCGTGGCCGCCGTCGAGGACGGTTCGGCGCTCGTGACGTACGAGCGCTGGATCGCAGCGCAGGGCGGGGACCCGGCGGAAGCCGCGCTTCCGAGCGCGCCCATCGTCGCCGAGGTTCACGCGAGTGCGGACGGCTTTGTCCGGTCGATCGGGGCCGTCGACATCGGCATGGCCGCTCTTCGCCTCGGCGCGGGACGCCAGACGAAGGACGACACCATCGACCACGCCGTCGGCATCCGCTGCCTGAAGAAGCGGGGCGACGCAGTCGCTGCCGGCGACGTGCTCGCCGAGGTGCACGCACGCGACGACGCGTCGGCGAAGCGTGCCGGGGCCGAGGTGCTCGCTGCGTACGAGCTCGGCGGCGAAGCGCCACCGCCAAGGTCGATCGTCCTCGAGACAATCGACTGATGCCCGAGCTGCCGGAAGTGGAGACGATCCGGCTCGAGCTCGAGCCGCACCTGGTTGGCCGGACGTTCGCGCAAGTCGAGATCAGCGACCCGCGGCTGGTGCGTCCGTTCGAACCGATCGAGGTGGCCGTCGAGCTCGAGGGAGAGCGTGTATCGGCGCTCGAGCGCCGAGGGAAGTATCTGATCGTCCGGTTCGAGTCCGGCCGGGCTCTTCTGATTCACCTCCGGATGACCGGGAGCCTTCGGACCGCGGCGAACGGACGGTTGGCCGACGATGCACACCGACGCGCGGTCGTCACGCTCGACGATGGATCCAATGTCTCCTACCGCGACGTGCGCCGCTTCGGCACCTGGCAACTGCTCGAGCCCGGAGAGCTCGAGCCCTACCTCGACAAACGGCTCGGCGTGGAACCGCTCGGCCGCACGTTCACGGCGCGCCGTCTCACGGAGCGCCTGGCAGGGCGCCGTGCGCCGATCAAGGCCGCCCTGCTCGACCAGCGCACCGTGGCAGGCCTCGGCAACATCTACGTCGACGAGGCGCTGTGGCGCGCGGAGATCCATCCGCGGAGACTCGCGGGCACGCTGGGCGACGACGAGATTGCACGACTGACCCGTGCCGTGAAGGCTGCGCTCAAGGCGGGAGTCGCACGCCAGGGCGCGAGTCTCCGTGACTACTCGACCCCGGACGGAGGGCGTGGCCGCATGCAGGATCGCTTCCGCGTCTACGGCCGCGAAGGACAACCGTGTCCGCGTTGCGGAACGCCGATCGACAAGATCCGCACCGCCGGCCGCGGCACGTGGTACTGCCCCACCTGCCAGCGACTCGACGCGGCTTAGGCCGCGACGCCCTCGTCGAGCAGTCCGTCGCGCTCGAGCCGCCAGAGCTCGGCGTAGCCGCCGATCGGCTTGCCGTCGATCACGATCTGCGGGACCGTCCAGCCGCCGGTGAGATCGAAGAGCTTTTGGCGAAACGCAGGATCGTCGTCGAGAAAGACCTCCTCGTACTCGAGTCCCTTGCCGTCGAGCAGCGCCTTCGCGCGGACGCAGTAGCCGCACCAACGGGTCGAGTAGACGCGGATCCTCGCCATCTCCCTGATGTAACGAAGAACCCGGCGCGAAGGTTCCCTCCACCCTCGAGACTAGACTGGCCGAGTCATGGCCGGCCGCTCGTACAAGACCGAGGCGGTCGTGCTCCGCTCGTTCCGCCTGGGCGAGGCCGACCGCGTTCTCCACCTCTACACGCTCGAGCGTGGACGAATCGGTGCGGTGGCGAAAGGGATCCGCAAGACGAAGTCGCGGTTCGGCGCGCGCCTCGAGCCGCTCTCGCACGTCGACCTGATGCTCCACCAGGGAGCGGGCGAGCTGCAGACAGTCACCGGCGTCCAGCTCATTCGCTCGCACCATGAAGCGCGCGAGCAGCAGTACCGGCTCGGTGTCGGCCTGCTCGGCGCCGAGGCGATGCTGCGCCTCTTCACCGAACAGGAGGGGAACGCCCGCGCCTTCCAGGCGCTGACCCGCTTCCTCGACCTCGTCGAAGGACTGGAACCACGAAGCGCACGCGCGGCGTTCGACCCGCTCGCGCTCTCGTTTCAGCTCAAGCTGCTCTGGCTCTCCGGTTACCTGCCGCACCTGACTAGCTGCGCAGATTGTGGGTCCGAGACCGAGCCGCTCGTCGGTTACTCGCCGGCAGCAGGCGGCGCGGTGTGCAGGAACTGCAACGCCGGCGCGCTCGCACTCTCGCCGGCAGGGATCACGGGGATCGAGGCGCTCCTCGCGCGGCCGCTCGGCGAGGCGGGCGACGTCGGACTCGCCGAACGTTCGGCCCGCGATGCTCTCACCGTGATCACCTCCGCCTACGAATACTTCGGGAACTTCCGACTGCGCACGCTGCGCAGCGCCTAGCTCTCCTTCGGGGACTTCCAGTCGCGCTCGAGCGCGGCCTCGATCCAGTCGCGCACGCCGGCGATCGGGAGCCGCTCTTGCGCAAGTGAATCGCGGTCGCGGACCGTCACCGTGTCGTCCTCGAGCGTCTGCTCGTCGACCGTGAACGCCCACGGTGTGCCGATCTCGTCCTGGCGGCGGTAGCGGCGCCCGATCGCACCACCGTCGTCGTACTCCACGCTGTAGTGCCGACGGAGCTCCTCGTAGAGGCCGCGCGCCTTTCCGACCATTTCGTCGCTCTTGCCGATGAGGGGCAGAACGGCAGCCGTGACGGGCGCGATCTGCGGGTGCAGGCGGAGGACGGTTCGCTCGCGGTCTCCGACGACTTCCTCGTCGTAGGCGTCCACGAGCATGGCGACCATGATCCGCTCGATGCTGACTGCCGGCTCGATCACGTGCGGGACGTAGCGCTCACCGTCCTGTCCGACGTACTCCAGCTTCGTCGTCGAGTGCTCGGTGTGCTGCGTCAGGTCGAAGTCGCCGCGATTCGCAATGCCCTCGAGCTCGCCCCAGCCGATCGGGTAGTCGTACTCGATGTCGCTCGTTCCCTGTGAGTAGTGTGACCGTTCCTCGGGCCCGTGCTCGCGCACACGAAGCTTGCTGTCACGCAGGCCGTAGTGGCGGTACCAGTTGAGCCGCTCGTCGATCCAGTAGCGGTACCACTTGTTGGCCTCGTCCGGCGGGACGAAGAATTCCATCTCCATCTGCTCGAACTCGCGCACGCGGAAGAGGAAGTTGCCGGGGGTGATCTCGTTGCGAAACGACTTTCCGGTCTGGGCGATTCCGAACGGCGGCTTGCGTCTCGCGATCTGGAGGACGTTCTTGAAGTTGATGAAAATTCCCTGCGCGGTCTCCGGCCGAAGGAAGGCCCGCGAGCCCTCTTCCTGGAGCGCGCCGACCGTCGTCTCGAACATCAGGTTGAACTGCCGCGGCTCCGTCAGGTCGCACTCGGACGTCTCACCGGGCCGCTTGCTCGGCTTGCGCCCGCAGTTCGAGTCCTCCAGCTTGTCCGCCCGGAAGCGCAGCTTGCAGGTACGGCAGTCGATCAGCGGATCGCTGAACCCGCCGACATGGCCGGACGCTTCCCAGACCTTGGGATGCAGGATCACCGCCGAGTCGATCGCGACGATGTCGTCACGGTTTCGCACCATCGCCTCGAACCAGCGCTGCCGGATGTTGTTCTTCATCAGGACGCCGTAGTGGCCGTAGTCGTACGTCGAGCCCATCCCGCCGTAGATCTCGGAGGACGGGAAGACGAACCCGCGTCGGCGGGAGAGCGAAACGATCTTGTCCATCGTCACCGGCTCGGACATAGGCCGGGGACGTTATCCGACGCGTTTTGCCTAACGCACGTAGACGAGCAACGACCCGACGCCGAGGACCAGGCCGGCCGTCACGGCCAGGATGACGAACGGAGACACGCCATGGTGACCTCCGTCGGTCTTCGGCGCAGCGGCGGCCTTCGGCGCAGCGGCGGCGACCTTCGACACGCCCTCGGTCCTGACGCGGGCCTGCAGCGCACGCGTGATGTCGCTCTCGGCACTCGAGTAGATGCGGAGATCCTCCGGCAGGCTTGCAAGCGCCTCCCGGTAGCAGTCGACGGGGTAGACATGATCCATGCGGCCGTCGCGCCAGTCGGCGAGAAGTCGCGACGCGCAATCCGGGGTCGCTGCCGCGGACCCGCAAACAGCGAGCGCGGCCAGAGCCGCGGCGACGAGCGCCACCAGATGGAGCCTCCCCCGAGCCATGGTTTCAACGTGCCCACACCATTTAAGAGCATGCTTAGAAAGACGTAAAGGCTTTCTAAAGAACGTGCCTTGAGCGCCCTGGGCGCGCCAGCCACTAGCCTCTCGCCCGATGGCGCAACGCGTCGAGCTGCACATCGTCTCCGACTCCACCGGGGAAACCGCCGCGCGACTCGTGCAGGCACTGGAGGCGCAGTTCCCAGAACAGGAGTTCGAGGAGGTGCGCCACACCCGGGCCGAGACCGTGGCGGATCTCGAGCGCGCAGTCCTGAGCGCCCGGGGCCACGCCGCGGTCGTCATCTACACGCTCGTGGATCCCGAGCTTCGTGATGCGATGCGCCGCCTCTGCCGGCGTGCCCGCGTGCACTACTGCGATCTCCTCGGACACCCGATCGACGCCGTCGCCCGCGTGTCGGGCCAGACGGCCCGCATGACGCCCGGTTCGCGGGCGCCGCTCACTCCCGCGTACTTCCGGCGAATCGAGGCGATGGAGTTCGCGGTCAAGTACGACGACGGCGTGGGGGCGGGGCTGGACGAGGCTGACATCGTGCTCGTCGGCGTCTCGCGTACCTCGAAGACGCCCCTTTCGATCTATCTCGGGTACCTCGGGCACAAGGTGGCGAACGTTCCGATCGTGAAGGGGATCCCGACGCCCAAGGAGCTGTTCGAGCTCGACCCCGCGAAGATCGTCGGGCTCACGATCCATGCCGACCGGCTTGCGGAGATTCGGCGCGCCCGGGTGAGAAACCTGGGCGCCAACAACCGGCTCTATTCCGGCCTGACCGAGGTGTACGACGAGCTCGAGGAGGCGACAGCGGTCCAGCGCCGGCTCGGTTGTCCCGTGATCGACATCTCGGAGCTTTCGATCGAGGAGACCGCTCAGCGGATCCTGCGTACTGTGGAGGGCCGGAAGGCCGAGGCCGCGGCCGCCGAGGCCACGTGACGGCAAAGCCGCCCGTCCCCTGGTGGCGCTGGGCCATCTGGTGGAGCCTGCTCGGCCTGTCGCTGCTCGTCTTCTATGTGCTGCTCACGCCCGTCTGGCTGGGACTGAGAGGGCTTGCATGGCTCGCGGAGTTCCGCTCGCGCAGACGCCGCGACCGTTGATATAGGAGTAGGAGCGAGCTATATCGAGGGAGCTATACTTTGCCCGTGTAGTCGGGTCTCTCCCCGACGCAACGCTGGATAGAGCGGCCTCGCAGGCGAGGCCGCTCGTCCCTCAGCCGAGAAGCCGCGCCTCGAGTGGTCGCTCGCCTTCAGGCCCGACCCGGTAGGCGGTCGCGCCGGGCCTCGAGGTGACGACCTCGTGCAGCTCGGTGCCGATGAAGTGGAGCGCGACGTCGTCGTCCGCCGCCAGGCCTGCCGGCAGACCTGCTCGGACGAGCTCCGTGTACACCGGCCGCCGGCGCTCCTCGCCGTCGTAGTGCGGGCAGGCGCTGCCGGGCAGAAATCCGAGGCACTCCATCGACGCGAGCTCGGGACCGAACGAGTCGGTGACACCGTGCTCGAACCAGCAGATCATGCCGGCGCTCCAGCCTGTCAACACGATGCCGCGCTCCCAGGCTTCGCGCAGCACGGTGTCGAAGCCGTGCACGCGCCAGATCGCGAGTGCGTTTGCGGTGTTACCGCCGGTGACGAGGACGATATCCTGGCCGAGCACGAGTTCACGGAGGTGTGCAGGCGGCCACGGTGAGAAGTGCAGATGCGTCATCTCGGCGCGTCCGTGCAGGCGCTCGTACCACCACACGGTCCGAGCGGGATCCTCCATGCCTGCGGTCGGAACGTAGAGAAGTCGTTTCCCGGGAGCGAGTCCCAGCACGTACTCGAGGAGCGTCTCGTCAGTGAGCCCACCCATCGCCACGATCCTCGGCTCCGGCATAACGCCGAGTATTGCAGGGCATTTGTGAGAGGATCCCCGCCTTGACGGCCCACCGCTACGTCTACGACTTCGACGAGCCTTCCGAGGGAGGCCGTGAGCTCCTCGGCGGGAAGGGGGTCGGGCTCGCCGAGATGACGCAATTGGGCGTTCCGGTGCCCGCGGGCTTCACGATCACGACCGATGCGTGCCGGGCGTACAGATCGAACGCCAAGGCGCTGCCGGATGGGCTCGCCGACGAGATCGACCGTCACCTCGAGGCGCTGGAGCGGAAGTCGGGCAAACGTTTCGGCGACACGAGCGACCCGCTGCTCGTCTCGGTCCGCTCGGGCGCTGCGGTCTCGATGCCGGGGATGATGGACACGATCCTGAATCTCGGAATCAACGACGAGGCGGTGCAGGGCCTCGCGGGCGCGACCGCCAACGAGCGGTTCGCGAACGATTCCTACCGGCGCCTGATTCAGATGTACGGCGAGGTGGTCGACGGAATCGCGGGGCACCGCTTCGAGCAGGCGCTGACCGATCTCAAGAAGTCGCGCGGCGTCTCCCAGGACGTCGACCTCGCCGCCGAGGATCTCGGCGAGCTGATCGCGACCTACAAGAAGATCTACGAGGAGGAGACCGGTGCAGGCTTTCCGCAGGATCCGCGCGACCAGCTGACACGGGCGGTCGAGGCAGTCTTCGATTCGTGGGACGCGCCACGCGCCATCGTCTACAGGCGCAGATACGACATCTCCGACGAGCTCGGCACGGCGGTCAACGTCGTGCAGATGGTCTTCGGAAACAAGGGCGAGGAGTCAGGCACGGGCGTCGCGTTCACGCGTGACCCGTCGACCGGCGAGCCGGGACTCTACGGTGAGTTCCTCGCCAACGCCCAGGGCGAAGACGTCGTCGCCGGCATTCGAACGCCGGAGCCGCTCGCGCGCATGGAGCAGCAGCTTCCGGCAGCGTTCCAACAGCTGCTCGAAACGATGCGCCGGCTCGAGGAGCACTACCGCGACATGCAGGACATCGAGTTCACCGTCGAGGACAATGCGCTCTATCTGCTGCAGACGCGGTCGGCGAAGCGCACGGCCGCCGCTGCGGTGAAGTCCGCAGTCGACATGGTCGACGAAGGATTGATCTCGCGCGAGCAGGCGGTGACGCGCATCGACCCGGCGCAGCTCGACCAGCTGTTGCATCCAATGATCGATCCGACGGCAGACTGGGAGGTGGCGGCCAAGGGGCTGAACGCCTCGCCGGGCGCGGCGTGCGGGAAGATCGTGCTGGACGCGGACACTGCCGAGGAACGCGGCGCGGCGGGGGAGAGTGTCATCCTCGTTCGCTGGGAGACCACACCGGACGACATCCACGGGCTGATCCAGGCGGCGGGGATCCTCACGGCCCACGGCGGCATGACGTCGCACGCAGCAGTCGTGGCGCGCGGGATGGGCAAGCCCTGCGTCGCCGGCTGCGATGCGCTTTCGATCGACCTCGATGCGCGCACGATCACTCTTGGCACGCAAACGCTGTCCGAGGGGGACGTGCTGACCATCGACGGCGGAACCGGTGCGGTGATCATCGGCCAGGTGCCGCTCGTCGCGCCAGAGGTCAACGACGATCTGGAGACGATCCTCGGCTGGGGCGACGAGTACCGCACGCTGAAGGTGCGTGCGAACGCCGACACGCCGGAGGACGCCGCGAAGGCGCGCGAGTTCGGCGCGCAGGGGATCGGCCTCTGCCGCACCGAGCACATGTTCATGGCCGAGGATCGCCTGCCCGTCGTGCGCGAGATGATCCTCGCCGAGGGCGAAGACGGTCGGCGTGCCGCGCTCGACAAGTTGCTCCCGTTCCAGCAGGGCGACTTCGAGGCGATCTTCGAGGCGATGGCAGGGCTGCCGGTGACGATTCGTTTGCTCGATCCACCGCTGCACGAGTTTCTGCCGCCGATCGACCAGGCGACGGACGAACGCATGCGCCGGCGCATCAAGCAGCTGCAGGAATCGAATCCGATGCTCGGCACGCGCGGCTGCCGGCTTGGATTGCAGTGGCCGGAGATCTACGAGATGCAGGTGCGCGCGATCATCCGCGCTGCACGTTCGGTGCAACGGCGCACCGGTGAAGCGCCTGTCGTCGAGATCATGCATCCGCTCGTGGGCTTCGAGGAAGAGCTGCGCCGCCTGCGTGAGCTAACCCTGCGCGTCGCGGAGGAGGAGGCACCGGAGGTCGAGTACCTCTGCGGGACGATGATCGAGCTCCCGCGCGCCTGCGTCCGGGCCGACGAGATCGCCGGGCACGCCGACTTCTTCTCTTTCGGGACGAACGACCTGACGCAGACCGCTCTTGGTTTCTCCCGCGACGATGCGGAGGGGAAGTTCCTGACGTACTACCTCGAGGACGGCATTCTGGACAAGAACCCGTTCGAGACGATCGACATCGGCGGCGTCGGGGACCTGATGCGGATCGCGGTCGAGCGTGGACGCGGGGTCAAGCCGGATCTGAAGCTCGGCATCTGCGGGGAGCACGGCGGGGAGCCGAAGTCCGTCGCGTTCTGCCACGAGCTCGGTCTCGACTACGTCTCGTGCTCGCCGTACCGTGTGCCGCTGGCGCGGCTCGCCGCGGCTCAGGCCGCGCTCGCCTCGAGCGGGACGGCGACGTATGCGGCGGCGGGCGGCTGATGAGCTACGCGATCCTTGTCGACGGCGACCGCGTGGCGCGCGTCAAGTCCGATGACGCGGTGCGGACCTGGATCTCGAAGTACCGCGAGGAGCACGCAGAGGACGACCCCGCAGCGGCGCATGTGCAGATTCTCCAGCAGGGCGCCTTCTGGTTCATATCCGGCGGCAAGCTCATCGACCGTGAGCGGTTCTTCTAGCTGACGAGCATCACCTGGAACGAGGTTCGTGCGCGGCGACTCGCCAGGAGCTTCGTCACGGAACGGGCAGGGCCGGAAGGCGTCGTCGAGGTTGCGCACAGCACGTGCGGGATCCACGCGCAGGTCCAGGCCGCGGCCGAGCTCTCCCTGAACGCCCGCGTCGACGGGATCGTCCAGCAGGACGTGCGCGATGCGTTGTGGCGCGATCGCACGCTGGTCAAGGCGTGGACGGTTCGCGGAACGCTCCACCTGCATCCTGCCGCTGAGCTTCCGCTCTGGTACGCGGCGCGGAATGCCATCGACACCGGCGACCGGGAAGGCCTACCGCCGTGGCGCGATCCAGCGGGCGTCGTTCATCCGGCGCTGTCACCGGACGAGGTTGACGCCGTAGCCGCTGCGGTTCGCGCTGCGCTCGACGGGCGCTGCCTGCTGCGCGAGGAACTCGTCGAGGAGGTGGCCGGGCAGACCGGCCCTGCCGCACGCCAGCGGTTGCGCTCCGGCTTCGCCTTCTTCCTGAGCGACGTCTGCCAGGGCCCGCCCCAGGGAAACAAGGTCAGGTTCGCCAGGCCCGATCAGTGGATCGAAGGCTGGCAGGAGATCGACTCCGACGAAGCGCTCCGCGAAGTCTGCCGCAGCTACCTCCACACCTACGGCCCGGCTCGACCCAATGAGTTCCGCGAGTGGTTCGGCTCCGCAACCTTCAAGACTGCGGATGCGCGCACGCTCTTCGAGTCGCTCGGCGACCTCGAGGAGGTCGACGTCGAAGGGCACCACGCGTGCGTCGCCGCGGGAGACACCCATTTCCCCGGTCCGGTGGCGAGTGTCCGTCTTCTCCCCGAATACGACGCGTACATCATGGGCTTCCGTGAGCGCGGCTACTTGGTGCCCGCGGAGGCGCGAGCCCAAGTTGCAGCACACGGTCGCGGAAAATACGAGGGCCCGGCGGGAGTTCGCTTTCTGCTGATCGACGGCATCGCATCCGGGCTCTGGGAGCGTAAGAAGAAGGCGAAGCAGGTCGAGTTGCGCGTGACCCCGATGAGACCGCTCCACAAAGGCGAGCGCACGGCTCTGGCGGACGAGGCTGAACGCATCGGTGCGTTCCTCGGCCTCGAGCCGGTGCTTACGGTCGAATGACGACCGGGGTGCCGAGCGGGACTGCGCGCATCAGGTAGCGCAGGTCGGCGTCGCGTGCGTGCACACAGCCGGCGGAGACCGCACGGCCGAAATCGCCGGCCGCGAGAGTGCCGTGGATAGCGATGCGGTTGCCGCCACTCCAGCCCGCAGGAAGATTCGGCTGGATTGCTGAGAGCGCGAGGATGCAACAGCCGTACGCGGCGCTGTACGCGCTGCCTCTCAGCTTGTCGGTCACGGCAAAGCGTCCGGTCGGTGTCGGCGATCCGGCGCGGCCGACTCCGACGCTGAGCCGGCGCAGAACGGCGCCGTCACGCTTGACGGTGAGCGTCCGAGCCGAAAGATCGACGTCGAGCTCCAGTCGAGTGCGCTGGTAGCGCAGGCCACCGGCCCGTGCGTCGACCCAGACGACACGGTTGTTGCCGACGCCGGCTTCGGTGACCGCGAGCCAGCGGCCGCGTTGCGTGCCCACGACGCTGAACGACTGCGGAGAGCCGAACTGGGTCGTCGAGCCCACACGGGCAAGGACGGGACCGAACGGCCGGCTGCGCAGTGCCAGTGCGTGACCGGGACGGACCTGCACGATGACGTGAGCGCGTGGCTTGGGCCGCTGAGGTCCGATCTGCGCCCAACGGCCGCTCTTCGTGGGTGCGTCGAGCTGAACACGCCCGACGGCTGTCGTCGGAGCGAACGCGGCTGCGCCTGCCGCGACGCAGACGACGGCGATGAGGGCAAAGAGCGATCGACCCACGCAAGGTGGATCGGCAGAGTCCCTCGATCAAGGCTCCCTCGAACGAGTTCCCTCGAACGAGGGAGGGCGCTAGAGGGTTGATGTGAAATTGGGCCGCCGCCGGGGGCGCTCCAGACCAAGCCGGGCAGTGCGGTCGTTCGCGGTGCGTAGCGGCGCTACGTGCCGCGGGCGGGCGTGCTGATCCGGCGCCGTGTCTGGTGCGTCATCCGGCCCGGCCGAATTTCACATCAGGCCACTAGTCCGCGGCCAGCTCTCTTGCGAACGAGCCGCCGCCGATGATGCGTTCGGCGCGATCGTGCACGCGTTCGCGGAGCTCGCGGTCAGAGGTCACGACCCAGACGGGCGGGTCGAGCTCGCGAACGAGACGCGCGATCTGATCGTCTCCGGACTCGCTGCCTTCCCAGACGACCTGCACCTCGTGGCCCTCCTGCTCCCCCCAGGCCCTGCTTCGCTCGACGAGCTCGTCCCCGGGCATGTTGGGCCAGAGCGACCGGCGCACGTTCTCCGCATCCACGAGGACGGTGGCCATCGCCGCCACGCCCGTTAGGCGTAGCCCTTCGCTTTCCAGTATGCGACGGCGATCGAGATCACTCCGACCATGACGATCCCCGCGATCCCGAGCAGCCCTGCGCGCCCGTACGCCGCGTTTCCGCGGCCGAAGCGTGACATCGCGAGCATCGCCGCGGCTCCGCCGATGAGGCCGCCGATATGGCCGCCGACCGAGATATTTCCGCTCCATGCAAACGTGAGGACGAGGTTCGCGACGATGACGCCCAGCGCGCTGCCCCCGAAGACGTAGTCCCGCTGCCGTTCGAGGACGAGGCCTGCGCCGAGGATCCCGAAGATCGCGCCGGACGCGCCGACGGTCGCGCTCGTGGGACTGAGGACGAGTGCGCCGGCCGACCCCGCGAGTCCCGAGACGAGGTAGATCAGCAGGTAGCGGCCCGAGCCGATCCGTTGCTCGAGCAGCGACCCGAACCAGTAGAGGCCGAGCATGTTGAGGAGGAGGTGAAAAGGCCCGTAGTGCAGGAACGCCGCCGTCACCAGCCGCCACCAGTCGCCTTGCCCGACGAAGGGCGCATAGAGGAAGCCCTTCTCGTAGATCGTGCTGTGCACGCCGTACACGCCACCGCCCTGGGCGAGCTCGGCGACGTAGACGGCGACGTTGAGCCCGATCAGCGCCTTTGTCGCCTTTGCGCCCGCGCCCTCGAAGCTCGCGCGCTGGATTCCGCGCGTCATCCGCTGAACGCCCTGCGGCTTGCCAGAGTGCTCGGGACAGCGAATCCCGACGGGCGCCATCGTCATGCACTCCGTGCAAATGGGGCGTCCGCACTCGGAGCAGGAGAGCCCCGTGGCCCGGTCGGGGTGGCGGTAGCAGGTCCGCTCGACGGGTTCAGCCATGACGGAAGTAGCGTAGTTGGATGCACATCGACGTCGCCTTCACTCCCGTCGAGACGGCTCCTGCCCCACTGGGGATCGTGGTGGACGTGATCCGTGCCACCTCGACGATTGCGCAGGCGCTTGCGGCGGGGTACGAGCGCGTCCTCTGCTGCGCCGAGATCGAGGAGGCGCGGGCGCTCAGGGCGAAGCTCCCGAGCTCGCTCGTCGGCGGCGAGCGGAAGGCGGTCCGGATCGAGGGCTTCGACGTCGGCGCCTCACCCCGCGAGTTCCTTGAGGCACGCGCCGAGACGCTGATCCTGACGACGACGAACGGGACGCGCGCGATCCTCGAGACGGCCAAGCATTGCGACCACGTCGTGCTCGGAAGCCTGCTCAACCTCGACGCAGTTGTCTCGGCGGTGGGCGAGCGCGACACGGTCGTCGCCTGCGCAGGGTTTCAGGGCGCGTTCGCGCTCGACGATGCGTATTGCGCCGGGCGTATCGTCCAGCTCGTGAAGGGCTCCCGAACCGACGCCGCGATCGGATCTGAGCTGATCGCACGCGCGTTCCCGACTGCGCTCGAGGCGTTCAACGCTCGCACGTACGGACCGCCGGGTCTCGAAGAGGACATTGCCTTCTGCGCGCGCGAGAACGTGCTCGACGTCGTGCCCCGGCTCGTCGGCATGGTCGGGCCCGCGGCCGAGATCCGCAACTCGTGAAGCTCGCACTCGTCATGGCCGGGTTCGTAGTCCTCCTGATCGTGCCGGCGAGAGCGAGTAGCACAGCCGGCAAGCCCTGGCTCTGGCAGTGCACCCAGATCCACAACGTCGAGGCGCAGTACAACTGCTACGTCAGGCTTCTTCGGAACGACATCGAAGCGTCGGGCAATCCTGCCCGCGAGGTGCCGCGCATCGACCGTCGCGTCGCCTCCGTCGGAGGGCCGGCAGAAGCAGGCTGTCACGTGCTGATGCACCAGGTGGGGAGGGAGTTCGCGCGTGACCACCACGTCACGCTCGGCAACCTGCAGCGCTACGTGCCTCGTTCGAACAATCCCAACTGCTCGGCCGGCTTCGGCATGGGGCTCGTGATGTACCTCGGGCCGCAGATCATCCGCTCGGGCGGCGCTTCCGCAGTGCGTACCTGCGCCCGGCTGCCGACGAGGTACCGCCAGTACACGTGCGTGCACGGTCTCGGTCATGCGTTGCTGCGGGCGTATCACGGCGATCTCGGCCAGGCGGTGCGCGCCTGCCGGGCGTTGCAGCGCGACTACGCACCGGATTGTGCGCAGGGCGTCTTCCACGACTACTGGATCTCGCTTCGGGGCGCCGACGGCACGACCGCGCCGAAGCGGATGATCTCGCCGCGGAAGCTCTGCGATGGTCGCCTCACCTACATCAGGCCCTGCTGGTACCGGTACTTCCTGGAGCAGCCGCTCGCGCTGCCCGTGCGCGACGCGGCGGACCTCCGGCGGTCCTGCCGCGGGTTGCACGCACTCGAGCGCTCCGGGTGCATCAGCGCCGCTGCTCTGACGATCTCGTCGAATCCCTTCGACCAGATGCACGTCTGCGAGCGACTCGGCGCGGCGGATGCGTCGGCGTGTCTTCGGGGCGTTCCCGACCAGGCTCTAGTGGGTCGCGCGTCGGCGCAACTGCGGCTGATCCGCGCGTGCGCACGAATAACGGTCGACGCGCGGGAGGGATGCTACGAGTGGCTCGGAAGGACGCTCTCAGTCGTCACGAACGGCGCGTTCCGCGAGCGAGGGTGCACGAAGCTAAGTCCCGAGCCGGCGCGGCGGGCGTGCACGACCGGCGCAGCGCGGATCCGCGCGGCTCTAGTGACCTTCTCCTAGAGGCAGCGCGCGCAACGGATCGACTGAGGCGCCGCGGACGCGGACTTCGAAGTGCAGGTGCGGCCCGGTCGCGTCACCCGTCGCGCCGATGAGGCCGACGCGGACTCCCTGGCCGATCCACACACCGAGTCGGACGTCGATGCGGGAGAGGTGCGCGTACATCGACCGCTCACCGCGTCCGTGGGCGACGATCACGAGGAAGCCCCAGCCGCCGTTCCGCCAACCTGCCCACACGACCTGACCCGACCGGGCCGCGTAGACAGGCGTACCGAGTGCGGCCGGCAGGTCGATGCCGGAATGCCACCGATCGCCCCGCGGGCCAAAGCGATCTCCGAGCACAGGCGCCGCCAACGGCCAGGCGAGCGGCAGCGGGATCGTGGGCGGCGGAGCGGTGAGCGCGCCGAGTGTCGCGGGGCCGGCGACGCCGTCCGTCTTCAGCCCGGCCCAGTCCTGGAAGCGCCGCAACGCTTTGTCGATGTGCGGGCCGAAGATCCCGTCGAAGACGCCGGAGGGAAAGCCGTGCTCTGCGAGCTGGAACTGGAGCGACGCCACGTCCCAGCCCTTGTTTCCGATCAGAACCTTGCGGCTGCCGAGCCGATGCTTGGCGAAGCGGCCGAGCGCGCGTCTCGTCTTCGGCCCGACGACGCCGTCGACGGTGAGGTGCGCGCGCTTCTGCAGGAGTCGGATCGCCCTGGCCGTCCCCGGGCCGGTGATGCCGTCGATCGGACCCTTGTAGAGCCCATGCGAGTGCAGGCCGACCTGAAGGGCGGCAACGCCCGAATCGGCCGCCACGGCGCGGGGGGTGATGGCCCCGGCGGCAAGGATCAGGGGCAGAGCAAGGAGCGCTCTGGCACGCATGGGGTGATCGTCTTCGACAGGGCTTGAGAGAACCCTTGACAGGGGAACAGGTGTTCGTGTAGAACATACGTTCCCATGGTCGCCTGCCTCCTCATCCCCGGCTTCGAGTTGCGGGCAGCGCTCCGCAAGCAGCCGGGGCTCGCGCTGCGGCCTGCGGCGCTCTCGCCGGTGGCCGGAACGGAGCCCGTCCTCGGTCCGGTGACGGCCAAGGCGGAGCGGCTCGGGGTCCGGCCGGGCATGCGGCTCGGTGAGGCGCTCGCGACCTGCCCGGAGCTCGTGCTCGTGGAGCAGGATCCTGCAGCGGCCGAGCAGGCCTGGGAAGACATCCTGCGCGCGCTCGAAGACTCGGGGTTCTCGGTCGAGCCGGCCGGAGTCGGCTCCGTCTATTTCGAGACGCGTGGGGTGGAGAGGTTGTACGGCGGTCTGGAGCCTGCGCTCAAGCGCTCCCTCGCCGCCGTCGGGACTGCCTGGGATCCACGTGCGGGCGCAGCGCAGCGCCGGTTCGCAGCTTTGGCCGCGGCGAACGTCGCGCGTCCCGGGCAGATTTTGGTCGTCTCCGACGAGCGTTTGAGCGACTTTCTCGCGCCGCTGCCGCTCGAGCTGGTGCCGATGGAGCCCCGCCGCCGCGCGGAGCTGCACGAGCTCGGGGTGAAGCGCGTCGGACAGCTTGCTGGGCTCCCGGGTGGCGCCGTGGCCGAACGATTGGGGCCGGACGGCCGGCGTGCCTGGGGCCTGGCGAGAGGCGGCAAGTCGTCGCGGGTCCGCGGGCGGCGCCCGCCGGCAGAGATCGTCGAGGCGCTCGAGTTTCCCGAGGCGATCGGCAACGAGCTGACGCTGCGGCGTGCTTTCGGCGCGCTCGTCGAGACGCTGATGGCCCGGCCTGAACGTGGAGCGCGCTTCGTGCGCAAGCTTGCGTTGTCGGCGCGGCTCGTCGGTGGCGGTTCGTGGCGGCGCAGCGCGACGCTGCGAGATCCAACCACCGAGCTCGACCGCATCAAGGCTGCGCTCGGGCCGAAGCTCGCGGAGCTCCCGGCTCCGGTGGTCGAGCTTCGCCTCGAGCTCGTCGAGCTGACGGAGCACGACGGCGAGCAGCTCGAGCTCCTGCCCGCTGCCGGCGGCGAGCTGGACGTTCGCTTACGGGAGGGCCTGCGCCAGGTGCGTGCGAGCACCGGCTCGGGATCGGTCAACCAGGTCGTGGAGGTCGCGCCGTGGTCGCGCATCCCGGAAGCGCGCGCGTTGTTCGTGCCGCGGGACGACTAAACGAGCCGCGTGCGGCGGTCGTGGAAGCTCGTGTCGACGGAACGCCTACACGAGTGAACCGTTTACCGGTCGAGCTCGTGCGTGAGGAATGGCGCGTCGTCGATCGGTGGTGGACGGAGGAGCCGGTGTCCCGGCGTTACTTCGAAGTGGTGTTGCAGTCAGGGGAGAACGCCGTTGTCTTTCGCGACGAGGAGCGCAGCTGCTGGTTCACCCAGCGGGGAGCCTAGAGAACGACTAGTCGGTGCGAGACGCTGCCAGAATTTCCTGCGCTCTCGCGAGGTCCTGCTCCGCAACGAAGATCTGCAGTGGGCCACCGCCCGGCATGCCGTCCATCGTGCCGGCACCGAGGTTGGTTCGACGCTGCTCGCACTCGATTCCTTCGGTTCGAAGGAGCGCGCAAAGTATTTCCGCTTCGGATTCGGTCGGCACGAGCGTGAGGTAAACGGCCTCGGCCACTTAGCTCACCGTTCGAAGCCACTCGTGGAAGCCGACGCTCGGGGCATGGATGTTGAGCAGTCGTGCGCGGTCCGGCCCGGGGTTCGAAAACGTGTGCACGGCCCCCAGCGGCGCGGCGACGAAAGAACCGGCACCGAGACGGAGCGTTTCGCCGCCGACGAAGAACTCGGGCTCGCCGTCGAGCACGTAGAAGGAGTCGATGTGGTCGTCGTGGCTGTGCGGGTCCGGTCCCACGAAGCCCGGCTCGAGCTCGAACTCGATCAGGGCGAGCTCTTCGCGCCCGACCTTGATGGTCGCAATCCGCGTGTTCCCCTCGAGCCGTTCCCCTTCGCCCGGTCCGAGGACGACGGCGTCGGTTCCCGGGGGACCGCTTCCGGCCGGCGCATCGAAGCTGTCGAAGCCTCCCGGCTCTCCGCGATCTCGTGCCTGCAGATTTCCTGCGAATCCGCCGTCCGGAGTGTGGAAGTTGAGGAAGCGTGCGGGAGACGTTGTCCTGAAGCCGTGCACGACCTCGGGCGGTGCAGACGCGAAAGCGTTCGGCGAGAGCAGCTTTTCGTCGTCCACGACCAGAACTGCGAGCCCACCCTCGAGGACGTAGAACGAATCCGCGTGCTGCCGGTGGAAGTGCGGGCTCGCTCCGTCTCTCGCGGAATCGAAATCCGATTCGGTGATGCAGAGCTGCTCGAAGTCGGCCTTGATCACGATCCGACCGTTGAACAACGATTCGCCCTCGCCCGGCCTGAGTACGACTCCGTCCATCACGGCCGAGTATGACGATCGAGCTCCAGCCCGAGTTTCCACATCGAACTCGCAAGAAAGAGCGCTTCCCTCTTGAAGGCAGCCGCTCCGAGCGCGCGCCTGCCGCCCGGGCTCGACGGGAGCGGGCGTCCGCGGTGCCGTACGTCGAGCTGCACGCGCACTCGTCGTATTCGTTCCTGGACGGCGCCTCGTTGCCGGAGGAGCTGGCGATCCGCGCGGCGGAGCTCGGCTATCCAGCATTGGCAGTCACAGACCATGACGGGGTCTACGGTTCTCTCGAGTTCGCACACGCAGCGAAGCACTTCGGCGTGCGTCCCATCACCGGTGCCGAGCTGACGCTCGCCGACCGTTCGCACGTGACGGTCCTCGTCGAGACGGCGAAGGGTTACGCGAACCTCTGCCGGCTGATCACCACCGCGCATGCTCACACGCGACCGGAAGGAAAGGAAACGCAGCCGCCGGCCGATCCTGCGCTAGACCAGAAGCTGCTGGAGGAGCTGAACGAGGGACTCGTCTGCCTGTCCGGCTGCGCGCGCCACGGCCTCGCGGTGCGCAATCCGAACGGCGCTGCGCGGCTCGCGCAGGCGTTCGGCCGCGAACGGTTCTTCGTCGAGCTCCAGCGCCCCTATGCACGCGGGGACGCGCGCAGGAACGCGGGTCTTCGCGACCTCGCCTCGTCACTCGGCGTCCGGACGATCGTCACGGGAGACGTGCACGCACACAATCTGCGCCGCGCAGCGCTCCAGGACGTCCTCGTCGCCGTCCGCCACCGGAGCTCGCTCGACGGCTGCGAGGCCGAGCGCCGTGGCAACCACGAGAGCGTCCTGCTCTCGCCGGCGGAGATGGTCGAACGCTTCCCGGAGAATCGGGCAGCAGTCGCGCTCACGGTCGAGCTCGCCGACCGCCTGCGGTTCGACCTGACCGAGGAGCTCGGCTACCGCTACCCCGACTTCTCCGACAGTCCCGAACCGGCGATCTTGCAGCTCGCGCGCGTTTGCAATCGCACGTTCGAGGACCGCTATCCGAGAGGGCACAAGCTCCGCCGCGAAGCGCGCACGCGACTCGAAGAGGAGCTGAAGCTGATCGACGAGCTCGGGCTCGCAGGCTTCTTCCTGCTGCACTGGGACGTGCTCGAGCTCGCGCGCGAATGCGCGCTCGAAGTGCGCGGGCGCAACTCCCCGCGACACTCATTGCCGCCGGGACGCGGACGCGGCTCTTCCGTCGGCTCGCTCGTTTGCTATCTCACCGGCCTCTCGCATGTCGATCCGGTCGGCGCCGAGCTCTCGCTCGGCCGCTTCCTGAACCGCGAGCTCGACTCCGTTCCGGACATCGACCTCGACTTTCCGCGCGACATTCGCGAGAAGCTGATCGTGGCCGTCACCGGGCGCTACGGGCGCGAGCACGCGGCACTCGTCGCATCGTTCTCGACGTATCGCTCGCGCGGCGCGATCCGCGACGTCGGCAAGGCGCTGGGCCTTCCCTATGCGGAGCTCGAGCGGATCGCCCGCGTCTCGGAAGGCTGGAACGCGAAGCGTGTTGCCGAGGAGCTGCAGCTGCTCCCCGACGCAGACCGCAAGCTGCTCTCTCCGCGCTGGCGCGCCTTCGGTGAGCTCTGCCACGAGATCGCCGGCCTGCCGCGTCACATCTCCCAGCATCCGGGCGGGATGGTGATCTCCTCGCGCCCGCTCGTGGAGCTCGTCCCCGTGCAGCCCGCCGCGATGGCCGGACGGCAGATGTGCCAGTGGGACAAGGACTCGTGCGCGGACGCCGGCTTTCTGAAGATCGACCTGCTCGGGCTCGGGATGCTCTCGGCGGTCGAGGACTGCGTCGACCAGATCGCAAGGCTGCAGGGCACGCCGATCGACCTCTCGCGGATCCCGCTCGACGACAAGGCCGTCTACGAGGAGATTCAGCGCGCCGACACGATCGGCGACTTCCAGATCGAGAGCCGCGCGCAGATGCAGAGCCTGCTGCGCACCCGTCCGGAGAACATCGACGACCTGACTGTGCAGGTCGCTCTCGTGCGTCCCGGGCCGATCCAGGGCAAGGCTGTCCACCCGTACATCGAACACCGCCAGCGACTTCGCGAGGATGCGGCGTTCGTTCCGCCGGTCGACCATCCGCTGCTGGCTGATTGCCTGCGCTCGACCCTCGGCGTCGTCGTTTTCCAGGATCAGGTGCTCGACGTGGCGATCGCGCTCGCCGGCTTCAGCGTGGGGGAGGCCGAAGGTCTACGTCGCGCGATGAGTCGTAAGCGCTCCCATGCTGCGCTCGAGGCATACCGTGAGCGCTTCGTCGAAGGCGCCCTCCGCCAAGGCGTCGACGCAGAGACGGCCGACATGGTCTACGACAAGCTCGTCGGCTTCTCGGGCTTCGGCTTTCCGAAGTCACATGCCGCAGCGTTCGGACTGCTCGCGTACCAGTCGGCATGGCTGAGGCACCACCACCCGGCGGAGTTCCTGTGCGCGCTCCTGAACGCTCAGCCGATGGGCTTCTACCCACCCGCGACGCTCGTCCGCGACGGGCAGCGGCGCGGAGTCGAGACACGGCCGCCGGACGTGAACGTCAGCGCCGCCAAGTGCGCGATCGAAGCCGGCGCGGTTCGCATCGGCATCGACTACGTGAACGGGATCGGTGCAGAAGATGCCGCCGCTGTCGTCGCCGAGCGAGAGCAGGGCGAACCGTTCGGCAGCGTTCGCGACCTGGCCCAGCGCACACAGCTCTCCGAGCACGGTCTCGAGACGCTGATCGTGGCGGGCGCCTGCGACTGCTTCGAGCTGCCCCGCCGCCAGCTGCTCTGGCAGCTCGGCCTCGTGCCGCGCTCGCAGACCGTGCCCGGCTCGGGCGGAGAGGAGAAGCAGCTTGCTCTGCCGCTGGATCCCACCGCGGCGACGCCCGAGCTGCCGGAGCCGACGGTCTGGGAACGCATGCTCGCCGACTACCGGACGACGAACCTGTCCGTCGGCGTCCATCCCATGGAGCTACTTCGTGCGCACTTACCGGCGGGGGTGATCTCCTCTCGCGACCTCGAGAACGCGCCGGACCGCGCGCAGGTGGCGATCGCGGGAATGGCTGTCGCACGCCAGCGGCCTGCGACTGCGAACGGCGTCGTCTTCATGCTGATCGAGGACGAGTTCGGCCCGGTCAACCTGATCGTGCCGCCGTCGGTCTACGACAAGCACCGAGCAATCGTCCGCAGCGAGCCGCTCGTCCTCGCGCGAGGACGCTTCGAACGGATCGAGCGCAACCAGAACGTCCTCGTTCGCTCGCTCGAGACACTCGGGCCGCTCGCGCGCCGGATCTCGGAGGAGTCCGAAGTGGGGGCGAGCCTGCCGAGTGCCCACCACTTCGGCCACCGCTGACTCAGTAGGCCACCGTCGGCTTCTCGTCGGGGGCCCGCTGGTCGATCGAGCGTCCATCGTGCTGGCTGAGGTTGAAGGCGGTGTTCACCAGCGCGACATGGGTGAATGCCTGCGGAAAGTTCCCGAGCTGTCGGCGCTTCTCGGGGTCCCATTCCTCCGCCATCAGACCGAGGTCGTTGCGGAGGTCGAGGAGCCGCTGGAAGATCTCCTCGGCCTCGGCCTGCCGTCCCTGGAGAGCGAGATTGTCGGCGAGCCAGAAGGTGCATGGCAGAAACGCACCCTCGCCGGGCGGCAGCCCGTCGACTGCCCGTGTCTCTTCGTCATGCATGTACCGGTAGACGAGCTTGTCGCGCACGAGGACCCGCTCGATTGCCGCGACGGTCCCGACCATGCGCGGATCGTCCGCCGGGAGAAAGCCGACGAGCGGGATCATCAGCAAACTCGCATCCAGCCGTGTCGAGCCATACGACTGCGTGAACGAGTTGAGCTCTCCGTCGAACCCCTTTTCACAAACCTCGCGGTGGATCTCGGTGCGGATCTTGCGCCAGCGCTCCACGGGACCGGCGCGGCCGAAGCGCTCGACGGCCTGGACGCCGCGGTCGAACGCAACCCACGCCATCACCTTCGAGTGTGTGAAATGCCGCCGCGGCCCGCGTACCTCCCAGATGCCCTCGTCGGGCTCCTTCCACGCGTGCTCGAGGAAGCCGAGCAGCCGGCGCTGCAACGACCACGCCTCCTTGGACATCTCGAGCTCGTTGACGCGGGCCTGGTGCAATGCGTCGAGGACCTCGCCATAGACGTCCAGCTGAAACTGTCCTGCGGCGGCGTTTCCGACGCGCACCGGCTGCGAGCCCTCGTAGCCCGGCAGCCACGGGAGCGTGAGCTCGGACAATCGCCGCTCACCGGCGACGCCGTACATGATCTGAAGCGCAGACGGATCTCCCGCGGCTGCGCGCAACAGCCAAACACGCCATGCACGCGCCTCTTCGAGATAGCCGGCGTTGAGGAAGGCGAGTAGCGTCAGGGTCGCGTCGCGCAGCCAGCAGTAGCGGTAGTCCCAGTTGCGCTCCCCACCGATCTTTTCCGGCAACGACGTGGTAGGTGCGGCGACGATGCCTCCGGTCGGCGCGTACGTGAGCGCCTTCAAGACCGCCAGCGAGCCCTGAACCTCATCCTTCCATTTGCCGCGGTAGCGGCACCGGTTCGACCAGTCCTCCCAGTACGTCAGCGTCTCGTCCAGCGCATGCTCGGCATCGATCGCGCGCGGCGGTCGCTCGTTCGACGGGTACCACGTGAGCGTGAACGGGATGCGGTCGCCCTTCCGCACCGTGAACTCTCCGATCGTGCGCATGTTCTCGCCGCGGTGATCGACCGGTGTTCGGAAGGACAGCGCGTCCGGGCCTGCAACCGCGATGCGGGCGTCCGCGATCCGCCTCACCCAGGGGATCGTCCCGCCGTAGTCGAAGCGAATGACGAGCTCCGAGAGCATGTCGACGTGGCCGCGCACGCCCTCGACGATGCGCACGATGTCCGGCGCTTTCCCACGCGGTGGCATGAAGTCCAGCACACGAACCGCGCCCGTGTCCGTCTCCCATTCCGTTTCGAGCACGAGGGTGCGCGGGCGATAGCGGCGGCCGCCCTCCCAGGAGTCACCGCGCGGCGCGACGATCCAGCGGCCATGGTCGGAGTCACCGAGAATGGCGGCGAAGCAGGCGCCGGAGTCGAAGCGCGGAAAGCACGCCCAGTCGATCGAGCCGTCGCGCCCGACGAGTGCCGCCGCCTGCAGGTCGCCGATCAAACCGTAGTCCTCGATCCTCGCCATCAGCGATCCTCGATCTCGAGCGCGAAACGGCGGAAGCGGCGCAGCACTCCGCGGTTGAACGCCTGCTCGTACTCCTCCGCTGCGTCCTCGTCGAGGGTCGAAGCGAAGTTGTCGCGAAGGTCGGCAAGCACTTCGGTGGCAGTTTCCACGAGATCGACGTAATCGCCGTAGCGTTCTTCCGCTTCGCTGCGCTCGGCCCGGTTGTAGGAACGCTCGGCCGCAATGCAGTCCTCGATGAGACCGCGTTGCTCCCGTTCGAACAGATCGAGCTGTCGCTCGATCAGGTCGGCGAAACGCACGCGCCTGAGCCTCACGTCAGCTCACGGTAGAGCCGTAGGTGCGCTGCGGCCGCCGCGTCCCAGGTGAGCGCCTCGCGAGCACGCCGCGCCCCGGCTCGTGCGGCCTCGAGTGCGATCGAGCTCTCCAGCAGTTCGCGCGCAGCAGCCGCGAGGGCCTCGACGTCGCCCGCGGGGACGACACGGCCGGCACCGAACCGCTCGATCGGCTCCGCGATTCCCGCGACGTCGTAGGCCACTGCGGGCACCCCGGCGCCGAGCGTCTGCAGGAGCGCGCCGCTCTGGTCGAGCTCTGGTCGATACGGGAAGAGTGCAACGGTCGATTGCCCGAGCGCGCGCTCGAGCTCTGCGCGCGAGAGATACCCGAGACGCCACTCGGCGAGCTCGCCGGCTGCGCTGCGATAACCGTTCACAGCCTCGATCGGATCGCCCGCGACGAGCAGACGGGCACCCTCGATCAGCTTCGTCGCCGCGATCGCGTCGCCGAGACCCTTATAGGGACGGATCGTTCCGAGGCACAGGAGCGTACGTCCGTCGTCGTCGCGTGGCGGATCGCTCGGAAAGACCGGATGCGGGATAACCACTGCTTCGACGCCGAGCGCGCCGAGGCTCTGCCGACCGTGTTCGCTGTGGACGATGACGCGGTCGAACCGTGCGAGCAGTTTGCGCCAGAGCTCGCTCTTCGCGGCCGTCCGCCGTGGCAGGAGGTCATGGGCAGTGAACACCGCCGGGACACGCGGCCTGAAGAGCGCACGGTCGAGCTCGGGAGCCGCGAGCCATTGCATGTGCAGCACGTCGGGCCGGCGCCGCAAGAGAGCGGCCGTGCCCGGGACATGCTCCGCCGCCTTCAACGGCAAACGAAGCCTCGACCGCTTGAAGACACGTGATGACAACGGGTAGAAGAGCTCGCTCCGGCGGTAGCCCTCCGGCTCAGGCGTCTCGCCGAAGCGGAAGCGCGACGTGACCAGCTCGACGTCCACTCCCTGCCGGGCAAGGGACGCGGCGAGCTCATGGTCGTAGGCCGGCGTGAAGGCCGGAGGGTCGGAGATGACAACGCGCATCCGCAGTACAGTAGAACGCCTGCTTGTCCGGACCTGGAACCTCTTCCACGGGAACACGCAGCCGCCGGGCCGGAAGGCGTTCCTCAGGGAGATGGTGCGGCTCGCGAGTAGCGACCGCCCCGACGTCCTCTGCCTGCAAGAGGTACCCGTCTGGGCGCTCGACGAGCTCGACGACTGGAGTGGGCTGACGGCCGTCGGCATCGTCGCCCAGCGCCCGACCTTCGGACCGTTCCCATCGAACGCCGAGCTGGGGCGGATCGTCACCGAGCTCGACCACGGGCTGCTGCGCTCTGCCTTCACCGGGCAGGCGAACGCGATCCTGCTCGGACCGGCCCTCCGTGTAGTGGAGTCCCGGCACGTGATCCTGAACCCGCTTCGCTTTCGCCGCGCGCAGGCTCGCCGCCTCGGCCTCGGCATCGTCCCGAGGCTCGCCTGGGGGAAGGAGCGCCGCGTCCTGCAGGCCGTCCGCGTCCGCAGCAGCGACGAGACGCTCGTGATCGCGAACATGCACGTGACCGGTTCGCGCGACAAGCGCATTCCCGATGCCGAGCTGCTGCGTGGTGCGGTGTTCGTCGACGGGCTGGCGCGGCCGGACGAGCCGGTGGTCCTCTGCGGGGACTTCAACCTCAGCGTGCGCAACTCCCGGATGCTGGTCGATCTGACCACGCCGGAGTGGGGGTTCGACGGCCCGACTCAGAGCGGGATCGATCATGTTCTCGTTCGCGGGCTCGACGCGGGCGCGCCGAGCGTCTGGCCGAAAGAGCGGCGCCTACTCGACGGAAAGGTGCTCTCGGATCATGCGCCGGTCGAACGGGAGGTTGCATGACCTTCGAGGAGGCCCGCGCCGAATTCCCGGTGCTCGAGCGCTTCGCCTATCTGAACGCGGGCACGCTCGGCCCCCTGTCACGTCCCACCATTGCTGCATTGGAGGAGCGTCTGCGCTTCGACCAGGGCTATGGGCGAGGCGGAAAAGCGTGGTTCGAGAGCGTGCTCACATTGCGCGCCACGATCCGCAAGCAGCTGGCAGCTCTGGTCGACACGACGCCGGACCGCATCGCGCTCACGAGCTCGACGACCGATGGGTGCAACATCGTTGCGTCGGGCCTCGAGCTTGGCCCCGGAGACGAGATCGTCACGACCGACTCCGAGCATCCGGGCCTGCTCTTGCCGCTCCACGTCTCGGGCGCGGAGGTGCGGGTCGCCGAGGTTGCAGGACGAACGACTTCGGCTGCGCTCGACACGATCATGTCCTCCGTCACACCGCGCACGAAGCTGCTCGCCCTTTCGCACGTCCTCTGGACCACCGGGCAGGTGATGCCGGTGCACGAGCTGAAGCGCGAGAGCGGGCTGCCGGTTCTTGTCGACGGTGCGCAGTCTGTGGGCGCAATCCCCGTCGACGTCGGCGACCTCGACTACTACACGGTCTCCTGCCAGAAGTGGCTCTGCGGCCCCGAGCCGCTCGGGGCGTTGTACGTGCGCGACCCTGAGGGACTCGACGTTGCGATTCCGAGCTACTTCGCCCAGAAGTCGATCGAACCGGACGGGACGTTTGTCCCCGCGGAGGGTGTTGCGCGCTTCGACTCCGGTTGGCTCGCGACGCCGTCGCTTGCGGGGCTTCAGGCAGCGCTCGAAGGTGCGCCCGACTGGCGCCACGACCGCGCGGCCGAGATCGCCGAGCTCTGCCGGAGCGCGCTGCGCGAGCGCTACGACGTGGTGGGTGACGGAACCGCGACGCTGGTCTCGTTCGTCCCGGCCGGCGAGGCGTCCGCGGAGGCGGCGCGGCTGTACGAGGCCGGCGTCGTCGTGCGCGACCTCCCGGGAACCGGGTGGCTCCGCGCGTCGTGCGGGTGGTGGAACAACGAGGAGGACGTCGAGCGCCTGGTGAACGCTCTGTCGAGCTGAGCGTCAGGCAGCGGAGTCGGCGGCAGTCCGCAGACCGAGCTGGGGAGCGATCGGCTGCATCGCCTCGACGACGTTCCGAATGTGGTCGTCGAGCTCGAGACCGAGGCCTTCCGCGCCTGCATACACCTCGTCCCTGTGCACGCCGGCCGCGAACGACGGCTGTTTGAGCTTTTTCTTGACCGACTTCGGCTCGAGGCCGTCGATCCCGGTCGGACGGACGAGACCGCAGGCATGCACGAATCCGGACAGCTCGTCGCAGGCGAACAACGTCTTCTTCAGCTGGGTGTCCCGCGGCATTTCGAGATGCTCGGCGTGGGAGAGCACCGCCTCGATCACCTCATCGGGATAGCCCTCCTCGCGGAGGATCGGCGCGCCGTCCTGCGGGTGCTTGTCGAGCGTGGGATGGATCTCGTAGTCGAAGTCGTGCAGGAGGGCAACGACTCGCCAGAGCTCCTCGTCCTCGCCGAAGTGCCTCGCGTACCACGCCGTCGAGGCCTCGACCGCGAGCGCATGACGCAGCAAGGCCTCGCTCTGCGTGTGCTTGGTGAGCGTCTCCCAGGCCCGTTCGCGTGTCGGTTCCACGGCGTGGGTAGGCTACCGCGATGTCTCAGACCGCCGTCATCGGGCGCGCGGCAGAATGCTTCGTCATCGACGGCGGACGGCCGCTGCAAGGCCGCATCCGCGCCGCCGGGAACAAGAACGGAGCGCTGCCCATCCTGGCTGCGTGCCTGCTCACGTCCGAGCCAGTCACGCTCCACAACGTTCCGCGCATCGCCGACGTCGAGACGATGCTGGAGCTCCTGAACGACGTCGGCGCCGACGTTGACTGGACCGGGCCGAACGACGTTCAGGTTCACGCCGCGGACGTGACGAAGCACGAGCTCGACGAGGAGCTCTGCAGCAGGATGCGCGCCTCGTTCCTGCTGGCGGGCCCGTTGCTCGCGCGTCTCGGGACGGTGAGTGTCCCACCACCAGGCGGGGATGTGATCGGCCGTCGGCGGCTCGATCCGCATATTCATGCCTTCCGCGAGATGGGCGCGCAGATCGAGGTTGGCCGACGCTACGAGATGCGAGGCGGCTCGCTCAAGGGCCACCACATCTTCCTCGACGAGGCGAGCGTGATGGCGACCGAGAACGCGGTCATGGCCGCCGCGATCACTCCGGGCGAGACGGTGATCGGGAACGCTGCGTGCGAGCCGCACATCCAGGATCTCTGCCGCTTCCTCCAGTCGCTCGGGGCACAGATCGAAGGGATCGAATCGAATGTCCTACGCATCACCGGCGTCGACTCGCTGCGAGGTGGCGACTGGGAGATCGGCCCCGACCACATCGAAGTGGGAAGCTTCATCGGCCTCGCGGCGATTACCGGCGGCGACGTGACGATCGACGCGGTCAAGCAGGCCGACCTCGTCTCGATCCTGCACGGTTTCGAGAAGTTCGGCGTTCACGTCGAGCGTGGCGACGACTTCGTGCGCGTGCCGCCGCGGCAAGAGCTCGTCGTCCAGGACGATCTCGGCGGTCACATCCCGAAGATCGAGGACGGGCCCTGGCCCGCGTTTCCCTCCGACCTCACATCGGTCGCACTCACCATCGCGACCCAGTCGGCCGGGACGATCCTCATGTTCGAGAAGATGTTCGAGAACCGCCTCTTCTTCACGGACAAGCTCGTGAGCATGGGCGCGCGCATCATCCTCTGCGATCCGCACCGTGCCGTCATCACGGGACCGTCGAAGCTCAGCGGGCAGCGCATGGAGAGCCCGGACATCCGTGCCGGGATGGCGATGCTGCTCGCGAGTCTCTGCGCGGACGGATCGTCGACGATCGGCGCCGTGTACCAGATCGACAAGGGCTACGAACGGATCGACGAGCGCCTTCGCGCGCTCGGTGCGCAGATCGAACGCGTCGACGCCTGAGACCGACCGACCGGGTACGCTCCCTCCCCATGGCTGCGACCGGACAGGGCCGCGCGAGCGCGCGGGTCAAGGTTGGCGGGCGCGGCGAGACCAACGTCGCAACCGGCCTGCCGGTGCTCGATCACCTGCTGGCGACGCTGGCGGTCTACGCGTCGTTCGACCTCGCGCTCGAAGTCGAGCCGGGCTCGGCGGAGATGGAGATCACCGCGGCCGCGCGGTCGCTCGGCGAAGCCCTGCACGAGCCGCTCCGCGCCGACGGTGCCCGCGGTCACGGCTCGGCGGTCGTCCCGGCCGACGAGGCGCTCGCGCATGTGGCGCTCGAAGCTTCCGGACGGCCGCTGCTCGTCTCGAACGTGGACCTGTCCCAGGCGCGGATCGCCGGGCTCGCCGGAGATCTGGCCGCACGCTTTCTCGAGGAGCTCGCCCAGACCGCCGGTCTCACGCTGCACGTACGGCTCGTGGAGGGAAAGGACACGCAGCACGTCCTCGAAGCGATCTTCAAGGCGCTCGGCGTCGCACTCGCGCAGGCTTGCCGACCGCGAAGGAGGAAGGACGAATGAAAGAGGTGGTACGCACCGAGGCCGCACCCGCGCCGTTCCAGGGCGCGCCGTACTCCCAGGCGATCAAGGCGAACGGGTTCGTCTTCGTCGCCGGCCAGGTCGCCCTGAAGCCGGGAGATCACGAGATCACCGGCGAGACGATCCAGGAGCAGACCGAACAGGCCCTCGCAAATCTCGGTGCGATCCTGGAGGCCGCAGGAAGCGGGTTCGACCGACTCGTCAAGACGACCGTCTTCCTCCAGCACCTCGATGACTTCCAGGGCATGAACGAGGTGTACGCATCGAAGGTGGGCGACCAGCCGCCCGCCCGCTCGACCGTCGAGGTCGCCAAGCTCCCATCGGGTGCCCTCGTCGAGATCGAGGCAATCGCCCTGATCTAGCCGTGGACCGCACAATCGAGGACTTCGTGCGAGGCCTGGGCCTCGACGCGTACCTCGTCGGCGGCGCCGTACGGGACGAGCAGCTCGGGCTCGACTCGAAAGACGCGGACTTCGTTGTCCCCGGCGTCGACTACGAGGGCCTCCGCGCCGCGCTCGAACCACACGGCAGGGTGGAGGACCTCGAGGTCGCGGGCCGTCGAGTCGGCGCGCGTCTCTATCCGAAGGACCGCCAGGTACGGGCTCTGGCACCGGCGGGGATCGAGTTCGCGCCGCCCCGCGCCGAACGCAGCACCGGTCCGGGCCGCCACGACTTCGAGATCGTCGCCAACCCGGACATCTCGATCGAGGACGACATGGGCCGCCGCGACTTCACCGTGAACGCGATGGCGAAGCGGCTTGCGACCGGTGAGGTCGTCGACCCGTTCCACGGCGCCGAGGATCTGAAGAACGGCGTGCTCCGGACCGTGCGCCCGCGGAGCTTCGCCGAGGATCCCCTCCGGCTGGTGCGGGGACTCCGCCTCGTCTCGCAGCTCGGTCTCGAGCCCGAGAAGGACACCTTGCGCCAGATCCGCGAGGCGGCTCCAAGCATTCGACTCGTCTCCGCCGAGCGCGTCGGCGGCGGTCTTCACTCGGATGGAATGGGAGAGCTCTCGAAGTTGCTGCTCGGCCGCGAGCCCGCCAGGGCCCTGCGGCTCGCGCGCGACACCGGTGTCCTCACCGCGCTGCTCCCGGAGTTCGAGGCCACGCTCGGCTTCGAGCAGAACAGTACGCGCCAGCATCTGCCGCTCGACGAGCACATCTTCGCGGTCGTCCAGGCGGCAGCTGATGCGAACGCGCCGCTCACGGTGCGCCTCGGCGCGCTCCTGCACGATCTCGGGAAGCCGCAGGCGAACGGTACCCACGCGGAGCGCAGCGCCGACCTCGGAGCAGCGGTGCTGCGCAGGCTTCGCTACCCGACCCGGCTGCGCACGTACGTGACGCGGCTCGTGCGAGCGCACTCGTTCCCGCTCGAGAACATCGACGAGCTCTTCGCGCGCCGTTTCCTCCGCGAATACGGGGACGAGCTCGCGTTCGACCTCGTCACGCACAAAGAGGCGGACCTGCGCGGAAAGCAGGTTGCGCAGGATGAGCTTGATGCTGCAGCGAAGCTGCGCGTCCTGCTCGAGCAGGAGCGTGTGCAGCCACACCGCCTGACCGACCTTGCCGTCGACGGCGCAGACCTGATCGCACTGGGTTACGAGGAAAGCCCCGCGGTCGGGGAAACGCTCGAGGCGCTGCTCGATGCGGTAGTCGAAGATCCGGCCCTCAATACACGCGACGAGCTGATCGAGCGGGCACAGGCTCGGCTCAGGTGAGCGTCACGCTCATCCCGTGGGATGCAGGAGAGCCGTACACGGTCGCCTTCTCGACGCGCCGTGGCGGAGTGAGCAGCGGTCCGTTCGACTCCCTCAATCTCGGCCTGCGCACACACGACGACCCTGAGAACGTCGACGAGAATCGCCGCCGGCTCTGTGAGGCAGTCGGCGCCGATGCAGCGCGTCTCGCCATGAACCGCCAGACGCACTCTGCGCTCGTGAACCGTGGCCAGCCTGCCGAACGCGGCCGCGACGGCGACGGCCTGTGGACCGATGAGCGCGGCGTGCCGCTGCTGGCGCTCTCCGCCGATTGCCTGCCGATCGCTCTCGTGCGACAAGACGGGAGCGTCCCCGGGCTGGCGCTGCTGCACGCCGGTCGGATCGGTCTGCTCGCAGGGATCGTCGAGGCGGGCGTCGCCGCCCTCGGTGGCAGGGTCGCGGCGGCGGTGGGACCGGGAATCGGTCCCTGCTGTTACGAAGTCGGCGACGAGATCGCCGGCGCATATCGCGCGCGCTTCGGCAACGAGGCGCTGCGCGGACGGAATCTCGATCTCTGGTTTGCAGCCGAGCGAGTGCTGCATGACGCCGGCGTCGAGTCGGTCGAACGGTTCGACATGTGCACCGCCTGCGATCCGGAGTGTTTCTACTCGCACCGCCGCGACGGCCCGATCACCGGACGGCAAGGAGTGATCGGCTATGTCACCTGAGGTCATCCGCGCGAATTACGAGCGCATTTGCGCGGAGGTCGGCGAGACCGTCACAGTCGTTGCGGCGACGAAGTACGTTGCGCCGGCCGATCTGGGTGCGCTCGCGGAAGCCGGCATCGAGGTCGTCGGTGAGAACCGCGCGCAAGATCTCGAACGCAAGCACGCCGAGTACGGCGACGCGTTCCGCTGGCATTTCATCGGCCACCTCCAGTCGAACAAGGTGAAGGTGGTCAATCGCGTCTGCGAGCTCGTGCACTCACTCGACTCCGAGTCCGCGGCACGCCGGCTGACCGTCCCGGCCCTCGTCGAGGTCAACCTCGCAGGCGAGACGTCGAAGTCCGGGATCGAGCCCGACCAGCTGCGGGCGTTCCTTTCGTCCCATGCCGACGTGCGCGGCTTGATGACGATGCCTCCCGCCACGGGCGATCCCGAGTCGTCGCGTCCCTACTTCCGGCGCCTCCGTGAGCTCGCCGAGGAGCACGGCCTGGCCGAGCTGTCCATGGGGACGAGCCAGGACTACAAGGTCGCTGCAGAGGAGGGAGCGACGCTCGTCCGCGTGGGCTCAATCCTGTACGGGGAGTAACATTTCGCGCGAGATGGGCTTTGCGGACGTCTGGAACAAGACCCTCGTCTACTTCGGCATCGCCGAGGAAGAGGACTGGGACGAAGACGCCTACGTCACCGACGAGGACCTCCAGCGGAGCTATGCCGAGCGCCCGAACGTGCGGCGGCTCGCCCCTCGCCGGCGAGAGCGCGAATTCGACGACTGGACCGATCCCGAGCCCACGAACGACCGGACGGCCGTGCTGCGGCCCCGCGTCGCCGCTGTCCCGTCGCCCGCCTCGGTCCGCGTGCATCTGGTCGTGCCGCGAAGCTTCAACGACGCGCAGCAGATCGCCGACAAGTTCAAGGAATCGATTCCGGTGATCCTCAATCTCCAGAGCTCCGACCAGGATCTCTCGAAGCGACTCATCGATTTCGCGAGCGGGCTGACCTACGCCCTCGACGGGGGCATGCAGCGCGTCGCCGACAAGGTGTTCCTGCTGACGCCGCGAAATGTCGAGGTGTCCGCCGAGGAACGCGCACGCTTGCTCGAGCGCGGCGGCTTCTTCAACCAGGCGTAGGAAACCGGCCATTCATGCCGAAATGACGGGGATGGCCTCCGTTGCCATGCTCGGCTTGCTCTACGACGCGGTCGACAGCGTCGTCAGCTTCGTGCAGGTCTTCATCTACGTCTATTCGATCCTGATCCTCGCCTACATCATCACCTCGTGGGTGCGGCTGCCGTACTCGGTGTGGCTGAACAGGATCCAGCGCTTTCTCTACGACGTTTGCGATCCGTACCTCCGGATCTGGCGCCGGATCCTGCCGACCTTCGGGCCGCTCGATCTCTCGCCGGTCGTCGGCGTCGCGTTCCTCTACATCATCTCGAACATCCTCAGCCGGCTGCACTGAAAGGGGGAGACTCATGACACTCGCTCCCGTCGAGATCCGACACGTCAAACCCGGAAGAAGCTTCATCGGCGGTTACAAGAGAGGGGCGATCGACGACTTGCTCGACGAGATTGCCGCCAGCTACGAAGACGTCTGGCGCGAGCGCGCCGATCTTGCGGACAAGGTCGAACAGCTCGAGGACGATCTCGTGCGCTTCCGTGAGCTCGAGGGCCTGTTGCGAACGACGCTCGTCTCCGCGGAGAAGGCGGCCGTCACGCTCAAGGACCAGGCTCGTAGAGAGGCGGATCTGATCGTCGAGGAGGCACGATCCGAAGCCCGGGCGATCACGCGCAACGCGCGCGGTGACCACGACCGGTTGCTGGTCGAGGTGCGGCGCATGCGTGCGCTGCTCCAGGCCGCCCTCGCCCTCGTCGACGAAGAGCCGCCGGCCGAGGTCGAGGCGGCATAGACCCGGAGCTAGACTCCCTGCATGGAAGCCCTTTCCACGCGGCTGAGGCTCCGCGTCTCGCCGGGTGCGACGCGCGGGGGCGTCGTCGGCCGCCACGGTGACGCGTGGAAGCTGCGGGTCGCTGCGCCGGCGGAGGGCGGGCGCGCGAACGACGCGGTCGTGCGACTCCTCGCGGAGGCGCTTGCGCTGCCGCGCGACGCGGTGACACTCGTTTCAGGTCACGGCGCACGGGACAAGATCGTCCGACTGACAGGTCTCGGCCCATCACAGATCGAGCGGCGCCTGACTGCGGCGGCCGGAGAGGAGCAGCGGTGACGATCAACACCGAGCAGTTCCGCGTCGTGCTCCTCGAGGAACGCACGCGGGTCCAGGCTGCGCTCGAGAACCTCCGCGAGGAGACGGCCGGCACCCTCTACGACGACGCAGGCGAGGAGTCGGCGTACGACAACCACCTCGCCGACACGGCGACCGAAACGTACGACCGAGAGCTCGACTACACCCTCGAGGAGAACTCCGGGCACGTCCTGCAGGAGATCGAAGCGGCGCTGAAGCGCATCGACGAGGGCACCTACGGCATCTGTACGAACTGCGGGAAGCAGATTCCCGAGGAGCGGCTCGAGGCGCTTCCCTGGGCGACGCTGGGCATCGACTGCCAGCGCAACCTGGAGCGCGGTTGACCGAGCGCGTCACGACGCGACCGGCCGACATCCGCGTCGGTTCGACGACGGACGGGCTGACACCGATCTCGGTCGCCGAGCGCAAGTACGGTGCAAGCTGGCCGCAGTGGCTCAGCCTCGGCTCGGTAGCGCTCGCCGCTCTTGGTGCGGACCAGCTGACGAAGTCGATCGTCACCAGCCGCCTCGACTTCAACGACCAGGTGCACGTCGCCGGTCCGTTTTCGATCCACCACGTCACGAACTCGGGAATCGCCTTCGGCCTCTTCGCGAGCGCGACCTCGCTCGTGATCCTGCTGACGGCGCTTGCGGTCGCGTGGATGCTCTACTTCTTCGCCCGCTCGGGATCGCGTCATCCGGTGCTCCCGGTCGCACTCGGCCTCGTGATCGGCGGCAGCGTCTCGAATCTGCTCGATCGTGTCCGGCTCGGCCACGTCACGGACTTCCTCGACTTCCGCTACTGGCCGGCGTTCAATCTCGCGGACACGTTCATCGTCGTCGGCGTCGCGGCTCTCTTGCTCGCGTTGGTGGCGTCCGACCGGAATGCCGGCCGGCCGCAGCGCGTGCGTGAAACTCCGCGTCCCTGACGAGGCTGCGGGCGAGCGGCTCGACCGCTTTCTCGCATCGCTCCCGGAGGTCGGCTCGCGAAGCGTCGCCGAACGCCTGCTGGAAGCACAGGCCGTGCTCGTCGATGGGAAGTCGATCGGCAAGAGCCGGCGACTCGTCGGCGGCGAGGAGCTCGAGTTCGACCCGCCAGTGCGTGACGGGACGGCGGAGCTCGTTCCGGAGCCGATGGATCTCCGGATCGCCTACGAGGACGAGGATCTCGTGGTCGTCGACAAGCCGGCCGGGCTCGTCGTTCACCCTGCACCCGGGCATGCGACCGGGACACTCGTCCACGGACTGCTCGAGCATGACGTCGCGGGCGGAGATGCCGACCGGCCCGGCATCGTGCACCGGCTCGACCGTGACACGTCTGGGCTGATGGTGGTCGCGCGCTCGGAGGAGGCGCACAGCCGGCTGCAGGAGCTCGTGCGCGGCCATGAGCTCGATCGCCACTACGTCGCGCTCGTCGTCGGGCGACCACGGTCGCGCAACGGCCGGATCGAAGCGCCGATCGGCCGCGACCGGCGCGACGCTCTGCGGCATTCGCTCGACACCGACACGCCCCGCGATGCGGTCACGCACTTCGCGGTCCGTGAGCTCCTGCCGCGCCACTCGTTGCTCGACATCCGGCTCGAGACGGGGCGGACCCACCAGATCCGGGTCCACCTCGCGGCGATCGACCTCCCGGTGGCCGGAGATCCTGTCTACGGCCGAGCCCACGAGCTCGAGCTCGACCGCCAGTTCCTCCATGCCGGCCGGCTCGCCTTCCCGCACCCTTTCAGGGACGAACGGGTGGACGTGGAGTCGCCGCTTCCTCCCGATCTGACTGCCGCTCTGGAGCGCGCCAGGCTCGAGAGCTAGATAGAGGCCTGATGTGAAATTCCGCCGGGCCGGATGACGCACCAGACACGGCGCCGGATCAGCACGCCCGCCCGCGGCACGTAGCGCCGCTACGCACCGCGAACGACCGCACTGCCCGCCTCGGTCTGGAGAGCCCCCGACGTCGGGCGAATTTCACATCAACCCTCCAGCCGCTAGAATGCAGCGGTTTTTCGCACCCGACCCGGCGGATCAACCTGGGTGGCGGTGCCGGCGTTAGACGGATGCCGGTTCCAGCCAGGCCCGCCGGAAGCACTGACAACTAACCAGAAAGGGGACCTGATCCCGATGTCCGTCGTCACTATGCGCGAGCTGCTGGAGGCTGGAGTTCACTTCGGCCACCAGACGCGACGCTGGAATCCAAAGATGCGCCGCTTCATCTTCACCGAGCGGGGCGGCATCTACATCATCGACCTGCAGAAGACGCTCCAGCTGCTGGAAGAAGCACATGAATTTGCCCGCAACATCGCGGAGCGCGGAGGCTCGATCCTCTTCGTCGGCACGAAGAAGCAGAGCCAGGGCGCTGTCGAGGAACAGGCGAAGCGCGTCAACATGCCGTACGTCAACCACCGCTGGCTCGGTGGGCTCCTGACGAACTGGCGCACGATCTCCGACCGCATCGACCGGCTGCACGAGCTGCGTCGCCTGAAGGAGGAAGGCCAGCTCGACCTGCTGCCGGCGAAGGAGCGCATCTCGATGCTCGGCGAGCTCGAGAAGCTCGAGGAGAACCTTGGTGGGGTCGCAGACATGAAGCGGCAGCCTGACGCCATCTTCATCGTCGATTTGCGCAAGGAACAGCTCGCGGTGCGCGAGGCGAAGCGGCTGAACCTGCCCGTCGTGGCGCTCGTCGACACCAACTGCGATCCGGACGAGGCCGACTACGTCATCCCCGGCAACGACGATGCCATTCGCTCCTGCGACCTGATCGTTCGCGCGATCGCAGATGGAATCGCCGCTGGGCAGCAGAAGGCGACGCCCGCCGACTTCGCGCCGGCGCCCGCGACGAACGGGGCGGCGTCCGAGACTCCGGCGGCGGCGTCCGAGACTCCGGCGGCAGCGTCGGAGGCTCCGGCGGACACGGCTGCAGAGGAGCCGAAGGAGGAGCCGACTGCCGAGAAGGGCCGCACGGATGGCTGAGATCTCCGCAGCACTCGTCAAAGAGCTCCGCGACCAGACCGGCGCGCCGATGATGGACTGCAAGCGCGCGCTGCAGGAGACGAACGGCGACATGGACGCCGCAGTGCGCGTCCTTCGCGAGAAGGGCATGGCGGGCGCCGCCAAACGCTCCGACCGCGAGACGCCCGAAGGCAAGGTCGGCTACCGGCTCGCTGATGAAAACAAGCGAGGCACCATGGTGGCGGTCGGTTGCGAGACCGAGCCCGTCTCGAACAACGAGGAGTTCCTCGCCTTCGCCGAGAAGGTGCTAAAGGCCGTCGAGGCCGACGGCCCTGGCGCAGAGGCGGCGCTCGACGAGGAGCGTGTCCTGCTGGCTGGCAAGCTCGGCGAGAACATCGTGGTCACCGGCACGGTCCGCTTCGAGGCCGTGAACGGCGGGATGATCGCGGCATATGCACATCCGCCGCGCAACAAGATCGGCGTGCTGCTGCAGATGCGCGGTGGCTCGGACGAGCTCGCGCGCAAGGTCGCCATGCACATCGCCGCGCTCCGGCCGAACTGGATCGGGCGCGTCGACGTGCCGGAGGAGACGATCGCACAGGAACGCGAGATCTACGCCGGGTCAGACGAGGTGCAGTCGAAGCCGGAGCAGGCACGGGACAAGATCGTCGAGGGGATGCTGAACAAGCGCTTCTTCGGAGCGAACGTGCTCGACGACCAGGAGTGGATCCACGATTCCTCCAAGAAGGTCGGCGACGCGCTCGGCGAGGAGGGCGCGGAGGTGCTGGAGTTCGAGCGGTTCGAGCTGAGCGGCTGAGCGTGACCGTCCAGCCGGAAGAGACGCTGGCCGCGCCGGAGGAGGCGCGGTCGATGTTCCGCCGCATCCTGTTGAAGCTGTCGGGCGAGTCGCTGATGGGTGACCGCGACTACGGAATGGATCGTTCGACCATCGACTCGATCGCCGAGGAGATCGTGGACGTCCAGACCTCGGGGGTCGAGATGGCAATCGTCGTCGGCGCCGGCAACATCTATCGCGGCATGGCTGCTGCGGCCGACGGCATGGACCGCGCAACGGCCGACTACGCGGGGATGCTCGCGACGGTGCTCAACGCGCTTGCCCTGCAGGATGCACTCGAGGATCGCGGGGCACACACCCGCGTGCTCTCTGCGCTCGAGCTGAAGGAGGTCGCGGAGCCGTACATTCGCCGCCGCGCCATCCGCCACCTCGAGAAGGGACGCGTGGTCATCTTCGCGGCCGGCACGGGCAACCCGTTCTTCACGACTGATACGGCCGCGGCGCTTCGGGCTCTCGAGATCAATGCGGACGCCATCCTGATGGCGAAGCACGGCACCATCGGGGTCTACGCCGACGATCCGCGCCTCGATCCGGATGCTCTGTTCCTCCCAGAGCTGACGCACCGGGAAGCCCTCGAGCGGAACCTCCGGGTGATGGACACCACGGCGCTGTCGCTCTGTATGGACAACAATCTTCCGATCTACGTCTTCCAGCTCGCCCGGGGCAACATCCGCCGGGTCCTGGAAGGCGAACGGATCGGCACGATCATCTCGACGCCGGCAAAGGAGGAGCGCTGAATGGCTACGGCCGACCAACTGATCGAGGACGCCCAGAAGCGCATGGACGCAAGCGTCGAGCACACGAAGACCGAGTTCAACACGGTTCGCACCGGCCGAGCGTCTGCGGCGCTTCTCGACCGGGTGCAGATCGAGTACTACGGCCAGCAGACTCCGCTCAAGCAGCTTGCGACGATCAACGTCCCGGAGCCCCGGCTGCTGACCATCCAACCGTTCGACCCCAGCTCGGTGAAGGCGATCGAGAAGGCTCTCCTGGAGTCCGACCTCGGGCTGACGCCGTCGAACGACGGCAAGGTGATCCGGCTGCCGATGCCGCAGCCGACCGAGGAGCGGCGCGTCGAGCTCGTCAAGGTCGTGCGGAAGATCGCGGAGGAGGGGCGGGTCGCGGTGCGAAACGTGCGTCGTGACACCGTGCAGCACCTGAAGGACCTGAAGGAAGTCGGCAGCGACGACGAGCGCCGCGCCGAGGAACGCGTCCAAAAGCTGACCGACGGCCACACGAAGACGATCGACGATCTGCTGAAGCACAAAGAAGCCGAGATCATGGAGGTCTAGCCCGGGGAAAATGCTGTGCATTTTCCCCGGATCTCCGAAAGACCTTCGCTTCGCTCGGTGAAGTAAACACATGAGTCTCCTCACGAAGATCAGGACACTGCGGCACGTCCGTCCGGCTCCCGAGCCGGACCTGCCGGACGTCGCGCACGCGGTCGCGATCATCATGGACGGCAACGCCCGGTGGGCGCGCAAGCGTGGGCTGCCGATCGCCGCGGGTCACCGTGCCGGCACGAAGGCATTGCGCCGCACGGTCGAGGCCGCAATCGACCTCGGCGTCGACTCACTGACGGTGTACGCGTTCTCGACGGAGAACTGGAACCGTCCGCCCGACGAGGTCAAGCTGCTGATGGAGATCTTCACGGAGACGATCGAGCGTGAGCTTCCCGACCTGGTCCGCCAGGGGGTGCGCACACGCTTCATCGGTAGGCGCGATCGTGCGCCCGCCGCGTTGCAGGAGCGCATGGCTGCGCTCGAGCGCGAGACCGAAGGCAACGACCGCCTCGATCTCTGGATCGCCTTCGACTACGGCGGACGCGCAGAGATCATCGATGCGGCAAACCGTGCAGTTGCGGCGGGCGTCGAGGTCGACGAGGAAACCTTCGCGACGTATCTCACGGCGCCCGACATGCCCGACCCCGATCTGCTGATCCGTACGTCCGGCGAGCTGAGGATCTCGAACTTCCTCCTGTGGCAACTCGCCTACGCCGAGCTCGTCTTCGTCGACACGCTTTGGCCCGACTTCGGCGAGGACCAGCTCCGCGCCGCACTCGATGACTACGCCCGCCGCAGGCGCCGCTTCGGCGGCCGGTAATGGGCCCCCTCGTGTCGCGCGTGCTGGTCGCGCTCGTCGGCGTGCCAGTCGTGCTGCTGATCGTGTGGGCGGGCGGCTGGTGGCTCTTTGCGCTTGCCGGAGTCGCGGCGGTGCTGGCGCTGCACGAGTACTCGCTCATGATCCGCACGTTGCGGCCGGTGATCCTCGCGGCGTATACGGGTGCGCTCCTGTCGCTGCTCGGCGCCCAACTCGGGGGTCTGGACTGGACGGCGGCCGGCTTCCTCAGCACGATGGTGCTCGCGTTTCTGCTCCACTGGATCGCGACGACCCGCCAATCGGCCACCGTTGCAATCGCAGCGACGGTGCTCGGCGCGGGTTGGGTCGGGCTCTGTCTCGCGCATCTTGTCCTGCTGCGCGAGATTCCTCACGACGGCAAGCTCGCGACCTTCACCGTGCTGATCGCCGTCTGGGCGGGTGACATCGGCGCCTTCTTCGCAGGCCGGCTGATCGGCCGGCACAAGCTCGCGCCGGCGCTGTCGCCGGGAAAGACCTGGGAGGGGTTCCTCTTCGGGACGGCCACGACGATCTTCGTCGCGTTCGTCGCGCTCTACAAGGAGGACTACCTTTCGATTCCACAGTCCATCCTGCTCGGCGCGGTGATCGCGGTGGCCGCACCGCTTGGCGACCTCTTCGAGTCGGCGCTCAAGCGCGACATGCAGGTGAAGGACAGCGGCCGCCTGCTCGCGGCGCACGGCGGCGTCCTCGATCGAATCGACTCGCTCCTCTTCGCGGCCGTCGCCTCGTACTATCTGTTGCGCGCCTTCAACGCCGCCTAGAGACGCTTGGCGTAGCGGACTTCGGGTAGGTGAAAGCCGAACAGCTCGATCTCACGCGCCGTCCCGTCTGTCACCCAGCCTGCGAGCTCGTAGAAGCGCCGCGCACGTGGGTTGTCGTCCAGGACCCAGAGGATCGCCGTCATGTGTCCGAGCTCCCGTAGGCGCTGCTCGCCCGCCTCGATCAGCGCGCGTCCGATTCCGGTGCCCCAGCTGTCGGGATGCACGTAAAGGGAGAACAGCTCGGCGTCGGCGTCCTCGTCGCGGCTGGCCCCGACGTCGATGAACCCGATGATCACGCCTGCTTCTTCGGCGACGAACGTCGGCGGCCAGCGGCGCCAGCCGGGGGCGCGCTGGTCGACGGAAAGCGCCGCCAGCTGGTCAGCGGGAAGTGCGTGCGCGTAAGCCGCCTGCCACGTCTCGACATGGACACGGGCGGCGCCGTCCGCATCCTCCGGTGTTCCGGGGCGGATCATCGCGGCGAACCTACACTTCCCGGGGTGAAGAGAATCGCGCTCCTGGGCGCCACCGGCTCGATCGGGCGCCAGGCGCTGGAGATCATCGACGACCACCCAGAGCTGGAGCTCTGTGCCGCCTCTTCGGGCTCGCAGCCGATCGACGGCCTTGCGCCCGTGACGCAGGTCGGCGGCGACCTGACCGAGCTGCTCGAGCGGGCTGCACCGGATCTCGTCCTGAACGCGGTGGTCGGCTTCGCCGGCTTGCCGGCAACGTTGTGGGCGCTCGAGCGCGGCGTCGATCTCGCGCTCGCGAACAAGGAGAGCCTCGTCGCGGCCGGAGATCTTGCCCTCGACGCCCAACAGCGCGGGGGAGGGCGTCTCATCCCCGTCGACAGCGAGCACTCGGGGGCGTTCCAGTGCCTTGAAGGCCGGTCGGCCGAGCAGGTCCACTCCCTCGTGCTCACCGCCTCGGGTGGGCCGTTCCGCGGGAGAGCGCGCCAGGACCTCGAAAGCGTCACACCAAACGAAGCGCTTGCGCACCCGACGTGGAACATGGGCCCGAAGATCACGATCGACTCCGCCACGCTCGCGAACAAAGGGCTCGAGCTGATCGAGGCCCATTTCCTGTTCGACCTGCCGTATGACGACATCGACGTTGTCGTGCATCCGACGTCGATCGTTCATGCGCTGGTGCGGTTTCGCGATGGTGCAACGCTTGCGCATCTGGGGTATCCCGACATGCGCGTGCCCATCTCGTACGCCCTCACGTATCCGGATCGCAGCGCCACGCCGCTACCGCCGCTCGACGTTACGGCGGGCTTGACGCTCCAGTTCGAGCCGCCGGATCTCGCGACCTTCCCGCTGCTTGCGCACGCGCGGAGCGCCGGAGAGCAGGGTGGTACCTACCCCGCGGCGTTCAATGCAGCGAACGAGGTCGCGGTCGCCGCGTTCCTCGACGGACGCTTGCCGTTCCTCGCGATCGCCGACGTCGTCGCAGACGCCCTCGCTGAAGCCGACGGCGCGCGCGCACGCCATCTCGACGAGCTCGTGGCCGCGGATACGGCAGCGCGGCGGTCCGCCGAAGGGGCATTGAAGGTCGCATGAACGTCCTGCTCTCGATCCTCGGCCTGGCACTGCTCATCCTGTTGCACGAGGCCGGCCACTTCTTCGTCGCCCGCGCCGTGGGGATGAGGCCGCGGCGGTTCTATCTCGGTTTTCCGCCGGCGCTCGTCAAGGTCACGCGCAACGGCATCGAGTACGGGATCGGCGCGATTCCGCTCGGCGGCTACGTCAAGATCCCGGGGATGCACCGTCCGGCCGCGTCCGATCTGGACATGCAGCTAGGCCCCGCTCTCAAGGAGGACCCGAGCCTCTTCCCGAAGATGGCACGCGTGCAGCGCGGGCTCGAAGGCGGCGATCTAGTCGCCGCGCGCGAAGCGTTGCCGGACCTCGCGGTGGCCGTGGAGGAGACAGACTTGAGCCCGGCGGCCGGAAAAGCGGCGCGACGTGGCGTCGAGGAGCTGCAGGACGGGCTCAGCGACGACGCCTACTGGCGTCAGAGCACGTCGAAGCGCATCGCCGTCATCTTCGCGGGCCCAGGCATGAACATCCTCGTCGCGATCCTCCTAATCGCGACTGCCTATCTCATCGGCGTGCCGGGCGACGCCGACCGCACGGTGAAGAACGTGAAGGCGGACACCCCAGCCGCGCAGATCGGGCTCCAACCGGGCGACACGATCGTCGCGGTGGAAGGGAAGCCCACCCCGAACTTCCCTGCGGTGTCGCAGTACATCCGGGCGTCGAAGGGTGCGCCGATCGAGATCACCGTGCTTCGTGACAGCAAGCCGGTGACGCTCGGCCCGGTGCGGACGAAGAAGATCGGCGACCGGTGGGCGCTCGGGTTCGAGCCGGGCTGGAAGGAGATCCAATACGGCCCGCTGGGCGCGCTCGGACACAGCATCCAGCTCACCTGGTCGGCTGCGAAGGCGACGGTCACGTTCTTACCGCGCTTGATCACGGGCTCCGGCAGGAAGGAGGTCTCGAGCCCGGTCGGCATCATCGACACGTCGAGCCAGGCCGCGGCCCTCACCTTCACGCTCTTTCTTCTGATCCTCGGCCTGATCAGCCTCTCGCTCGCGATCCTGAATCTGCTGCCGCTCCTGCCTTTGGACGGCGGGCACATCCTCTTCTCGATCATCGAGGGCTTACGCGGCCGGGCGGTGGGACGCGAGGTCTACGAACGAGTCTCGGCGATCGGCATCGCCCTCTTCCTGGTGCTGATGTTCATCGGCCTCTCGAACGACATCAACCGTCTCGGCGGGGGGTAGGCCAGCAAGCCGCAAGACCGGTAAAAGGGCGGCGATACACTGGCACCGAGATGGCTTCCGAGCGTCACATCACGGTCGGCGGAGTCCAGATCGGCGGCGGCGCCCCCGTCGTCGTCCAGTCGATGACCCTGACGAAGACGCACGACGTCGAGGCCACGACCGCGCAGATCGCCGCGCTCGCCTCTGCCGGCTGCGAGATCGTCCGCGTTGCCGTTCCGAAGAACGAGGACGCCGAAGCGCTCGGCAGCATCGTGCGCTTCTCCCCGATCCCCGTGATCGCCGACATCCACTTCAACGCGAGCCTCGCACTCAAGGCGATCGACGCAGGCGTCGCGGCGGTCCGGATCAACCCGGGCAACATCGGCGGCTCGGACAAGGTCGCGCAGGTCGTACGCGCAGCGCAGGTCAAGGGGATCCCGATGCGCATCGGCGCGAACTCGGGCTCGTTGCCGAAGCACCTGAACGAGCTGGCGCAGAGCGACCAGGCCGAGGCCCTGGTCGAGGCCGCGCTCGAGGAGGTGCGGCTGCTCGAGAGCCTCGGCTTCCGGGACTTCAAGATCTCCGTGAAGTCCAGCCACGTTCCGACCATGATCCGGGCCTACCGCCTGCTCGCCTCGAAGGTGCCGTATCCGCTGCACCTCGGCGTCACCGAAGCCGGGACACCGTTCGCCGGGTCGATCAAGAGCTCCGTCGGCATGGGTGCGCTCCTCGTCGACGGCATCGGCGACACGATGCGCGTGTCTCTGACGGCCGACCCGGTCGAGGAAGTGCGCGTGGCCTTCGAGATCCTCAAGGCGCTCGGGCTCCGCGAGCGCGGGCCGATCATGATCGCGTGCCCGTCCTGCGGCCGCGACAACGTCGGCGTGCAGACGCTCGCCGAGAACGTCGAGGAACGCCTTCGTGCGTACCCGCAGCACTTCGAGGTCGCGGTGCTCGGTTGCGCGGTGAACGGGCCCGGTGAGGCGGGCGATGCAGACTTCGGAATCGCGGGCGGCCGCGACACCGGCTTCGTCTATGCACACGGGCGTGTGTTGAAGAAGGTGTCGTCGGACATCCTGATCGACGAGCTGTTCGACGAGATCGACAAATGGATCGCAGACGGCATGCAGCGCCCGAAACGTCTCAAGATGGCGAAGCCCGCCGCGCTCGCGATGGCTGAAGCCTCGCTCATCCCGCTCGGCGAGTAGTCTGCCCGGACAACATGATTGCCCGGGCCTCAGAGCTGTTCCTACCGACGCTGCGCGAGCCGCCGTCTGACGCCGAGGCCGCTAGCCACAAGCTCCTTGTGCGGGGCGGGTTCATCCGCCAGGTCGGCGCCGGCCTGTGGACGTTCCTGCCGCTCGGCTGGCGCGTCCACCAGAACGTCGTGCAGATCATTCGCGAGGAGATCAACGCGATCGGCGGGCAGGAGATGCTCGAGCCGGTGCTGACGCCGGCGGAGCTGTGGGAGACGAGCGGCCGAATCGGGATCCCGATCGTCTTCAAGCTCAAGGACCGGGCCGGGCGCGACTACGTGCTCCCGTTCTCGCACGAAGAAACGATGACGTTCCACGCGCGCGAGCTGCAGTCGTACAAGCAACTGCCGCAGCTCTGGTACCACTTCTCGACCAAGGAACGCGACGAACCCCGGCCGCGCGGTGGGCTGTTGCGCGTGCGCGAGTTCATCATGAAGGACTCGTACTCGTTCGACCGCGACGAGGCCGGGCTCGACAGGAGCTTCGAGGCGCACCGGGGCGCGTACGAGCGCATCTGGGAGCGCTGCGGTCTCGATGCGTACTACGTCGAGGCCGAGTCGGGGATCATGGGCGGCCGGGAGTCCTCGGGCTTCATGGCGCCGGCCGAATCCGGCGAGAACATCCTCGTCCGCTGCGAGAACGGCGACTATTACGCAGATTACGATGCGGCCCGCGGGATTCCGCGTTCGCCTGACTTCCCCGATCGGCTGGACCCGCCGGAAGAGATCGAGACGCCCGGCGTGGCGACGATCGAGGCGCTGGCGGACTTCCTCGGCATCGACCCAGCCGCGACGTCCAAGGCGATGCCGGTCATGGTCGGCGAGCGTCCGGTGCTCGCCCTGATCCGCGGAGACGACCGGCTGAGCGAGGAGAAGCTCGTGACGGTGCTGGGCGAGGCGTACCGGCCGATGACGGACGACGAGATCAGAGCGGTCTTCGGCGCCGGAGGCGGGTCCCTCGGTCCCGCCGGTGTGACCATCGACGTCGTCGCCGACGAAGCCCTACGCGAGGGCCAGTTCGTCGCGGGTGCGAATCGCGACGGGTGGCACCTGCGCGGCGTTCAGGCAGGCCGAGACTACAACCCGGAGTTCGCGGACATCCGGCAGGCGAACGCGGGGGATACATGCCCGCTGTGCGGCGGCAAGCTGCTGGAGGAGCCGGCGATCGAGCTCGGGCACATCTTCAAGCTCGGCACGTTCTACTCGGTGCGGTTTGGCGCGACCTTCCTGGACGAGGAGGGCCAGGAAAAGCCGCTCGTGATGGGGAGCTACGGCATCGGACCGGCGCGGACGATGGCGGCGATCGTCGAGCAGCATCACGACGACGACGGCATCGGGTGGCCCGCTTCGGTCGCGCCGTACGACGTGCACATCGTCGTTATCCCCGGTCTGGAAGAGCACGCGCAATCAATCGCGGAAACGCTTTCCGCCGCAGGCTTCGACGTCCTCGTAGACGACCGCGATGCGCGTGCGGGAGAGAAGTTCGCGGACGCCGATCTCATTGGCTGCCCGGTGCGCGTGACCGTGGGGCGAAAGGTCGCGGAAGACGGTACGGTTGACGTTCGCGAGCGCACAAAGGGGGATGACAAGGCGGTGAGCGTAGGTGAGCTCGTCTCGATAGTGCGCGAGATGCTCGGCTGATGGCACGTAAGCGACGCTTCAGCGACGATGCGTTCGGCCCGACGATCGAGCGCCTCATGTCGGAAGCCGGCCTCACGTACCGCTCGCTCGCAGAGAAGACGAGGCTCTCGGCGGGCTATCTGAATCACCTGGTGCATGGAAACCGTCCTGTTCCATCAGACGACGTGATCAAGACGCTCGCCCGCGCACTCGGCGTCGAACCAGAGCACTTCCGCGAATATCGCTTGCGCGTGATCACCGACCGGCTCGAGCGCATGCCGGACCTGATCGACAAGCTCTACCGGCGTTACAGCGCGTAGCCGATACGATCCCCGCCACGGGGCGTGGCGCAGCCTGGTTAGCGCGCTAGTCTGGGGGACTAGAGGTCCCGAGTTCAAATCTCGGCGCCCCGATGAGAGAAACCGCCTGCTGATAGGGGGACACCGCCAGCGAAACGCGGCCGGCGCCAGCCGCGGCTGGCAATACGCCAACGGAAAGTGCGGCGCGGAACCTCGATCACTGTCAGTTACAAGAACTCGCGTCCGTTCCCCGGCGGTACCAAGTACTTTGATTTCAAGATCGTTCGGTCGGGTGCGGGGAACTGCGCGACCGACCTGAACCAACTGGGCGGCGCTTAACGGCCAGATGGCGTTCGGGTACGGGCTCCTGCTCCTCATCAGTCGATCGTTGCCTCCTTCGCCTCGGTTCGGCAGTCGAAGGCGTCAAGCAGCCTGCTCTAGATCGGAGAAGGGAATGCGAACGACGCGACCAAGAGGAAGAAAGGGCCTGGCGTCGCTGCCGCAGTCGGCGCCAGGCCCTTCCTGAGCCATCGAAATGGCTACCCCCGACGATGATACTCGAAGGGGAGTCCGAAGTCTATTTAAAACTCTCTGGAAATAGGCTAATATTGGCGGGAAG
>Ga0307308_10000008_pt1 | contig 51711 bp, 53 predicted proteins | sample ER_DNA_195_FD_194501 | JGI IMG/M metagenome (GOLD analysis project Ga0307308, IMG submission 194501) | Bulk soil microbial communities from the East River watershed near Crested Butte, Colorado, United States - ER_DNA_195 | ecosystem: Environmental > Terrestrial > Soil > Floodplain | place...
GGGCGAGAAGCGGTTCCGCGTAGCGCTCGGCGTCGCGGCCGTTCTCGGCGGCGAGGGTCGTCCTCGCGGAGGGCCAGAGCGCCGCGAGCTCGCCGAGGAGGCGCGCCATCCTCGGGTCGCCGGAGCCTCGGTCGGTGAACGGGACGCGGTCGTCGATCACGAGGAAGCGGTCCAGGGCCTCGGCGTCACGTGCGACCAGCATCTGGCTCGGCTCCGTCGCCGCCTCCACGACGTGCGGCCGCTGGGCCAGGCGCTCGCCCCAGCGATCGACGAAGAGGCCACGGTGCCGCTCCATCGTCTGCCGCGCGCTCTCGGAGGTGCCGGAGCCGTGCTGGACGTGCACGACCCGAGAGCGCGGCTCGTAGATCGTGCGCAGCCCGCGCTCGTGCAGCTTGAAGCAGAGGTCGGTGTCCTCGTAGTAGCCGGGCGTGAACAGCTCGTCGAAGCCGCCGGTCTCGAGGAAGACTGCGGCCGGGATGAGCATGCAGGCGGCCGAGCCGAAGTCGATCTCGCGGCGGAAGCGGTGCTGGAACGCCCGCGGGTCGCCGCCCCTGCCGACCATGTGTGCGTGGCCGATGGAATCCACCACGGAACCGGCCTCCTGCAACGTGCCGTTCTCGTTCAGGTACATCGGCACGACTGCGGCGGCAACTGGATCCTCGAGCGCCTCTAGAAGCGGCGGCAGCCAGCCGGGCTCGACCAGCGCGTCGCTGTTGAGAAAGCAGAGATACCGCCCGCGGGCGCGGCGGGCCCCCTGGTTGGAGGCGGAGCCGAAGCCGCGGTTCGTGTCGTTGCGGATGATCCTGGCACCGGTGACGTGCTCCTCGACCCGCGCGAGGGCGTCGTCCGGGGAGGCGTTGTCGACCAGGATCAGCTCGTAGCACGGGTTGGTGTTCCCGGCCAGCGCCGTGATCGCACGCTTCGCGAGCTTCGCGCCCCCGTACAACACCATCACGACGGAGACGAGCGGATCGTCGAGCCGCGGCAGCGTGACCTGCGTCACGGCTTCAGCCTGCGCAGCAGGCCGATCGCGCCGCGCATCGGCGCCGTGTAGCGCCACGAACGAGAGCTGTAGACGCCGTCCTCAACGGCCGCAATCCCCTGGGCGAAGGCGGCCCGCTCGGCAACCAGGCGCCGCTGTAGCGCTTCGTGAGCCCGCCGCAGGGCCGGCAGCTCCTCGGCCGCGCCCCTCAGCGGCCGGAGCTCCTCGAGCTCCACGCGCAGCACTTCGGTCTCGGCGGCGAGCGGGCGCAGCTCTTCCAGCTCGGCCCGCGCCTCGCCGAGCTTCGTGCGCCAGGCATGCAGCTGGGCCGCGGGCTCGGACGGCACCGCGCAGACGACGAACTGGTAGGTCGTCGCCTCCGAGTCGCCGGTCGCCCACGCGCGCGCTTCCTCGGGGACCGAGCGCGGCACCGGGATCTCGGTCTCCTCGACCTCGAGGCGGCGCCGCAGCCAGTGCGTGATCAGGTAGCCGGAGCTCTCGAACAGGTCCTGGATGCCCTCGCGCGTAAAGAACCGGAGATGCCCCTCGTCGAGCAGGCCTTGCTCGCGGTAGCGGAAGCTTCCGCCGAGAAGGGCCAGCCGAACGCTCGCGTGAGCGACGTTCGGGATCGAGGCGATCACGACGCCGCCCTCGGCGACGAGCCGTCGCACGCGCCGGAGGACCGCCGCAGGATCGCGCAGGTGCTCGAGGACGTCTGCAAAGAGGATCGCGTCGAACTCCTCGCCTCCGAGCTCGGCCTCGAGGTCGAGCTCCTCGGCGTCGCCGACGAGCACGCGGTCGAGGTGCACCGCCGCGAGCTGTGCCGCCTCGGCGTTCAGCTCGACGCCGAAGACGGTCGCACCGAGGCGGTCGTGCAGAGCCTGCGACATGTAGCCGGTCGCGCAGCCGAACTCGAGCACGCGGGAACCCGGCTCGACCAGTCCGACGACCAGGTTGTGCGTCGACCCCGGGCTGTCGTCGAACTCGGTGTAGCGGGTCTGGATGCGGAAGTCGCTGAAGGCCATCGAGGGACCGGAACGTACCCTAGCTCCGGCGCAACAAGCGGTTCCGCAGATTCCAGTACGACGTTCCGATCTTCCAGACACGCGTCGCCTGCATCGAGTGGATCACCCCGTGGGCCTCGCGGAGCTCGGAGTCCCGTTCGCCCAGCTCGTCGACGACCTCGCCGAGCGTCTGCTCGATCGCGTCGCGCTCGTCCCGGGCCCGGTCGACCTGTAGCTGCCACCACTTCGCTTCGGCGGTCTCGGTCAGGACGACGTACGGCGCGGTCTCCGGAAGCTCGGCATCGCTTGCGAGCGCGAGCGTGTAGAGCTCCTCCCCTGGAGCTCCTCGAACCGCCTTGCGGACGACAGCGTCGAACGCTCTCTCCCCGTCCAGGGCGAAGACGAGGTCGTCGAGGATCCCCGACCCGAGCCAGTCCTGCTGCCGGACGAGGCGCACGTGCTCGAACCTCCCCGAGAGCGCGTCGGCGAGCTCGTCGGGCAGGAACTCGTGCTTGTGATGGGGGTTGCCGGGCGGGTACACGTCGCGGTTGGGCGAGGAGACGAGCAGGAGGCCGTCGCGGCGAACGACGCGCCGCAGTTCGTCGAGCACACGCTCCGGCTCCTCGACGTGCTCGATCACCTCGAAGCAGACGGCGAGCTCGAACGAGCCGTCCTCGAAGGGCAGCGCTCGCACGTCCGCGACCTCGAGCGTCACATTCTCGAGAGCCGAAGGGCGCGCCGCCTCGACCACCCCCGGGTCCAGGTCGACGCCGAGGACCTCGGCCGCGCCGGCACGGGCAAGGATCTCTGTGCCGTATGCGGTTCCGCAGCCTGCGTCGAGGACGCGCTTGCCCGACACGAGCGCCGCTGCCCACCAGTACCGCGCGAGATGCTCGGCCTCGATCAGCTGCCCGTGCATGGCGTCCGGGTCGAAGCGCTCGGGCGCGTCGTCCGCCGGGGCGGTGGCGGCACTGACCGTGGCGGGTACGGGCTCGTCCGTCGCGCGCGGCCGCACGTGCCGTGCACCCGCCGCCGCGCCGTCGGTGGGCTCGTAACCGAGCTCCGTCAGGACCGGGTCCAGCGCCTCACGGCAGACGGAGCGGAGAGCGGGTGGAAGCTCGCGCTGCCAGCGGCCGATCGACTCCTGAATGCTCGCGCTCGTCCGGTGCTCGTCGAACGACGAGCTCTCGAATGCCGTGCGCACCATCTCGTCGATCGTTTCCGGCGCACGGGGCAGGCCCAGGTACTCGAGCACTGCGCCGGTCGTCTCGCGCGGCTGCGTGGCGAGATCCTCGTAGCGGACGAAGTGGGACTCATCGCGCCGCTGCTGCCAATCGCTCAGGAGCTGCTCGGCGCCGCGGGCCACGTAGAGAACGTAGTCCTCGTCGCTCTCGACCTGGTCGCGCCCGAACCCGACGTCGCGGCGCTTCTCGTTGAAGGCGAACACCGAGCAGATCACGTCGCGGAAATCCCGAACGAGGAAGACCTCCTTCGCGTTCGGGTAGAGGTCCCAGGCCAGGCGCGGGATGTGGCCGGGCTGGAACTTCTCCACGAAGAAGGTCGCGGTTGTTCGCCCCTGCGACGCCGCGACGGCGCGGTACAGGTCGTCGATGCTCGTCTGGCAGAAGCGCGCGAGGCGTTCGACGTACGTCTTGCCGAGCAGCTGCATCAGCTCGGGCTCGTTGGTGATCGGTGCCGTGTGAAACGGGTTGTGCCCGATCGTCCAGAGGTCGTCGGTGAAGCCCTCGGGATGGAGCGACGCGATGTGATCGGCGGGCTCGGCGAGGACGCGCAGCAGGTGGAGCCAGTACTTCGCGGGGAAGATCTCGTACGGGTACGTGCGGTGGGCCACGATGCTCGGGTGGGCCGAGAGGAGGCTCATCGCCAGCGTCGTGCCCGTGCGGCCGAGGCTCGTCAGCATCAGCGGTCTCAGCTTCGGCTCGAACGACGTCGTCACTGGACGGCGCTTGCCGCGGATCGACCCGACGGGCACCCGGCTGCCGTCTTCGAGCACGGCCCGAAGGTCGAGGGCGAAGGTCCGGTCGAGCCCGAGCGTGCCCGTGAGGGCCCAGAAGCCGCTCCCCTCGGGCGCTTCCGGGTGCTGCGCTACGACATCCGGCCGTGCCACCGAGAGGGGGATCGTTCTGAGAACGCGATCTCCGGCGAGCAGCTCGACCTGGCACGCCGGCGAATCACGTCCCACGATCCAACCGGAGACGTCGAAGGTCGTCCGGTCGAATGCGCTCCCGGAGAGGGGGCGCTCGATTCGAGAGCCGAGGACGCGATCCGAGGGGCGTGACTGCAGGACGGCCGTGATTTCCACGAGCGGTGGCGTCACGGCGCAGAACCTTAGACCATGCCTTGCAGGGCGCTCAGCGGCTCGGCGAGCCCCTTCACAGCCGCGCGAGCGTCTCCGGGTGCTTCCGCACGAAGCGGAAGATGCTGCGCCAATGCCAGAGCGTCCGCCGGGTCAGGAAGCGGTGGTCGGTGACGGCCTGGTGGTCGTGGATGACGACAGCCTCCGGCACGTACCAGCGCTCCCAGCCGGCCTGGCGGGCCCGGTAGGCGAGGTCGATCTCGTCGCCGTAGAGCCGAAAGCCTTCGTCGTAGCCGCCGAGCTCGTCCATCGCGTCGCGGCGGAGCATGAGGAACGCGCTCACGATCCAGTCCGCCTGCGTCGGCTCGGCCGGCTGCTCGTCGAAGAGGTAATGCGAGCGCTGGCGCTCCTGCGGCTTGAGGATCAGGCGCAGAGGCGTGCGGCGGACGACCGTGCCGGTGACGGTCGGGAACCTGCGCCGCGTGGGCTGCCACCGGCCGTCGGGATAGCGCAGCTGCGGGCCGGCGATCGCGCAGCGCGGCTGGGTTTCCATGAACGCGCGGAGGATCTCGAGCGATCCCGGTTGGGCGACCGTGTCCGGGTTGGCAGTGATCACGAAGGGCGCCCTCGTCGCGGCGATGCCTTTGTTGATGTTCGCTCCGATCCCGAGCGGCCGGTCGTTGTCGACGAACTGGACGCCCTCGGGGACGGTTTCCGGCCGCCCGCCGTTCGCCACGACGACGAGCCGGTCGACCTGCGACACGAGCGACTCCAGCGCTGCCTTCGGGTCCTCGTCGCCGGGAGTCCAGACGACGAGCGCGTCGACGCCCTTCATAAGAGGTCCCGGTAAACCGCAAGCGTGCGCTCGGCGGTCTCGGCGCAGCTGAATTGCTTTGCGCGGTCGAAGCCGGCCGCGACCAGCCGTTCGCGGTCGGCGAGCGCGCGCTCGATCCCGCCTGCGAGCGCGGCCGGATTGCCGGGCTCGACGAGGATCGCCGCGCCGCCGGCGATCTCGGGCAGCGCGCCCGCGTTCGAGGAGACGACCGGCACGCCGGAAGCCATGGCTTCAAGCAGCGGCAGGCCGAAGCCCTCGTCGCGGGACGGAAAGACGAGGCAGGCCGCGCCGCGGTACAGCGTGGCCAGCTCGTCCTCCGAGACGTGGCCCTTGAACTCGACACGCTGCTCGAGCCCGCGGCGGGCGGCGGCCTCGCGCGCCGCCGACCCCTCGCCGCGGTCCGGGCCTGCGAAGACGAGCCGCAGGTCGTCGCTCTCAAGGAGGGCGAAGCCTTCAACGGCTGTGAGCGGGTCCTTCCGCGGCTCGAGCGAGCCGACGACGAGCGCATACGGCTGTCCGTTCGCCTGCGGGCCTTCGGGGCTGAACTGGGGGCCGACGGCGTTCGGGACGACCGAGATCCGCTCCGCAGGGACGCCGCTGTGCTCGATCAGGTCGCGCTTCGTCTGCTCCGAGACGACGATTACGCGCGAGGCCCGGCGCGCGGAGCGGGGAACGGTGGTCCGGAAGACGAGCCGGTCGCGAAGGCCCATCAGTGAGGGGTCGCGCTCGAAGGAGAGGTCGTGGACGGTGACCACCGAACGGCCCGAGTAGCCCAGCGGCAGCGCGTGCTGGAAGTGCGCGACGGCCGGCCGGAGCCGCCGCAGGAGGCGCGGCAGCTGCAGCGACATGCGCACGAGCTGGTGGCGGGCCGGCAGCTCGACCGGCTCGATGCCCTTCGGGACGAGCTCGGGGTGCCGCGTGACGGCGGCGAGCCGCAGATCGGGAGCTCGGAGCGCCCGCAGGAGCTCCCGGATGTAGGTCTCGTTGCCGGTGCGCTGCCGACCGAGCGCGTCGGCGTCGATCAGGACGAGCGGCTTCACGCAACGGCCTCGCGGTAGACCTCGACCGTCGCGTCGGCGACGCGCTTCCAGTCGAACTCACGCGCTCGCGCCAGGCCACGTTCCCGGAGCTCGTCCGCGCGATCGATCGCCTCGACGAGCCCGGCGGCGATCGCCTCGTCGTCACCTGCGTCGACCAGCACCGCCGCACCGCCGCTGACCTCGGGCGCGGCCCCGGAGCTGGCCGCGACGACCGGGGCTCCGCAGGCCATAGCCTCGAGCAGCGGCAGGCCGAAGCCCTCGTAAGCCGAGACGTACGCAACGCAGCGCGCCCCGCGGTAGAGCCGCGCGAGCTCCGCGTCCGGCACGAAGCCGAGCCACTGCACGTCCTTCCCGGCCGGCTCGACGTTCCCCCAGCCGCGGCTTCCCGTTACGAGCAGCCGCGTCCCGTTGAGGCCCGCGCGTTGGAAAGCCGCGACGAGCCGGTCGAGGTTCTTCCGCGGCTCGAGCGTCCCGACGGCGAGCACGTAGTCGCCGCTCTCCGCCTCCCCGTGTGCCTCGAACGGGGGCCCGACCGCGTTCGGGATCACGTGCACCTTGTCCTCAGGGACGTCCAGCAGCTCGACGAGCTCGCGGCGCGTGAACTCGGAGACGGCGATCACGCGCGCCGCCGCCCGCACGACGCGGGGCAGGAGCGCGCGGCTGTACGCGCGCGTCCAGCGGTTGAAGGTCTCCGGGTGCCGCAGCACGGCGAGGTCGTGCACCGTCACGACCAGCGGGACCGCCGACCGGACAGGAGCCCGCTGTGACGGGCAGTGCAGGACGTCGGCGCGGTCCCGCCGCGCCTGCGCGGGCAGCGCAGCGAGGTACCAGCCCAGGTCGCGAACCGGCACGAGCGCCCGGCCGTGGCCGCCGAACGAGTACCGTCGCAGCTCGAGGCCGGGCTCCGACTCGAGCCCCGAGAGCAATCCCGCGATGTGGCGGGCGACGCCGGCCTTCGTCAGGGCCAGCGGCGTGACGTCGAGGGCGACGCGCATAGATGGAATTCGAGCAGAATCCCCGAGCCAGGATGGATCCGTACCTGAGCGCACACGCGGCTCGCTACGACCTGCTCCTGGCGAAGGTGCGCGAGCTCGCACCGCCGAATCCTCGCATCCTCGACGTTGGTCCCTCGTACGAGGGGGCGCGGCTGCGCAGTCTGCCGGCAACCGTCGACAGCCTCGGCTTTCGAGACGAACGCTTCTTGCCCGGCGAAGGGGAGCAGCATGTCCAGTTCGACCTGAGGGACGCGGAGCGCACCGAGCTCTGGCCGCAGCTGGCCGACTACGACCTCGTCGTCTGCGCCGAGGTGATCGAGCATCTGCCGATCTCCCCGGTGCCCGTGCTGCGGCTACTTGGCACTGCGCTTCGCCCACGCGGCTGGCTCGTCCTCCAGACGCCCAACGCTGCGCGCCTGAGCAACCGTCTTCGCCTGCTTGCGGGTCGCAATCCATTCGAGCCGCTCCGCGAGGACTCGGTCAACCCCGGCCACGTCCGCGAGTACACGGTGTCGGAGCTCCTGGAGATGGCTCGCAAGGCGGACCTCGAGGTTGGAGGCTGGTTGACGGCGGATTACTTCGCGACCGGATCGCGGGCGAACTCGGTCGTGCGCGGCCTCGGTCCGCTGGTGCCGCGCTTCCTGCGCGCCGGAATCACGGCTTGGTTTCGGAAGCCTCCTCGTACCCGGCCAGAACCGCCTCGCCGCACGCCCGCCACGTGAACCGGGACGCGTGGGCGAGGCCGCGCTCGCTCCACTGCGAGCCTGCCTCCAGGGCCCACTCGAGCGCCGCTGCAAAGGCGCGAGGATCGTCGGGGTCGGCGCGCAGCGCCGCTTCCCCCGAGGCCTCGTCGAGCGAAGGATGGGACGAGACGACGGCAGGGATGCCGCTCGCCAGCGCCTCCACGACGGGGATGCCGAAGCCTTCGAAGCGTGAGGGATAGGCGAAGGCGGCGGCGCCGCGGTAGAGCCGGGCGAGCTCGTCGTCGGAGACGTAGCCGAGCAGGCGGATCCCCTCCGCGGCGAGCGGCCGCTCCTCCCAGCCCTCGAGCCCCGCGATCGCGAGCGTCAGGTCGGGATGCCGCTCTCGAACGTGCGCAAACGCCTCGGCGAGCAGGGGCAGGTTCTTGCGCGGCTCGAGCGTCCCGACGGTGAGCACGTACGGCCCGTCCAGGTCGGCTCGGTCGCCGTCCGGCCGGAAGCGCGGGTCGATTCCGGGATGGGCGACCACGATCCGCTCCTCCGGCACATCGAGCAGCTCGACGACCTCGCCGGCGGTGAACCGCGAGTTGACGAAGATCCGGTCGCAGGTCTGCGCCGCGTGAACGTACTTCGGCCCGTGCATCCGAGCCGTCGCCGGCTCAACCCAGTCCGGGAAGCGCAGCGGCACGAGATCGTGGATCGTCGTCGCGCGCAGGCCGCCGCGTTGGGGCGGGTACATCCAGTCGGAGAAGTGGAAGACATCGAGCGGCCCGACGAAGCGCTCCACTGACGGGCGGCCGAGCCGGCTCCAGGCGACTCGCCACGCGTGGGCGCGCGGTAGCAACGGCGCGCGCAGGTCGATCGGCAGCCCCGCGAGCGAGTCGCGGATCCGCCGGCGTCCGTTCGGCCCCGACGGCCCGAACGCAACGAGCTCATGCCGGCCCTCGCCGGCCTCGGCAAGTCCGGCCAGCATGCCGCGGAAGTAATTGCCGATCCCGGTTCGCGGGCGGGAAAGCGGCGTGACGTCGACAACGATTCGCATCTAAGGCGTCGCTTGCGATGCCGTCCTCAGGACGTGCGGGCTCTGCCCGTACGTCCGTCTGAAATGACCGGTCGAGGCAGTTTTGCTCATGTCAACCGCTAATAAGACCTTCAGATTCGGCCAGTATCCTGCCGCTCGTGGCCGTTGACACCGCCAGGAGAGCAAACGCGCCGCTCCTGCCGAGCTTCGCCGGGCTGACGGGCTACGGCGAGCTGCTGCGCACGCTCCTGCGGCGTGAGCTGCGATCGCGCTACAAGGGCTCCGCCCTCGGAATCGTCTGGTCGCTGGTCTTCCCGCTCGCAATGATGGGCGTCTACACGCTCGTCTTCTCGGTTCTCTGGAAGGGCACGAGGAACATTCCGCACTACCCGCTCTTCGTGCTCGCGGGACTCGCCGTGTGGGTGTTCTTCCAGGCCTCGGTGCAGCTCGGGACGACCTCGCTCATCTCGGGCAGCGACCTGATCAAGAAGGTCTGGTTCCCGCGGGAGCTCGTGCCAGCCGCGGTCGTGCTCGCCCAGACGGCCTCGGCCCTCGTCATCCTCGTCGTGCTCGTGCCGCTCGCGATCTGGGTCAAGCCCGAGAACGCGCGCACCGTGGCGCTGGCCGTCCCGTTCTTCCTGGCGCTCGTCTGCCTCGCGCTCGGCCTCTCGTGGATGCTCTCCGTGGCGAACGTCTTCTTCCGTGACGTCGAGCACCTTCTAGGGGTGCTCTTCCTTCCCTGGTTCTTCCTTACGCCTGTGCTCTACGGGCTCGACCAGCTCCCGGCGGCCGCCTCGCATCCAACGGTGATCCATCTGCTGCGCTACGGCAACCCGGTGACCCCGTACGTGGAGGGGATCCGCGCCGTCGTGCTCGAGGCGTCGGTGCCGGGAGCGGCGCTGCTCGCCTACATCTTCCTCGCCGGCCCGCTCGTCGGGCTGTTCGGCCTCTGGGTCCTGCAGCGGTACGCGGACCGCGTCGCGATCGAGCTGTAGTGCCATGACCATCGCAACCGGAGAGATCCGCGGGCGGGGGCTGGGCCGGAGGTTCGAGATCCGCCTCACCCACAGCCGATCGCTGAAGGAGGCGATCCTACGGCGGGAGCTGCCGCGCACGCGCGAGCTCTGGGCGCTGCACGACGTCGACCTCGACATCGCGCCCGGCGAGGCGTTCGGGATCATGGGCCGCAACGGCTCCGGGAAATCGACCCTGCTCAAGCTGCTTGCCCGGATCTACGCCCCGTCGACGGGCGACCTCGCGGTCGGCGGCCGCGTCGGCTCGCTGATCGAGATCGGCGCCGGCTTCCACCCCGAGTTCACAGGCGTCGAGAACGTCTACCTCAACGCCGCCATCTACGGGCTCAAGCGCAGCTACGTCGAGGAGCACCTCGACGAGATCATCGCGTTCGCCGAGCTCGAGGCTTTCAAGGACGCTCCGGTGCGCACCTACTCGTCGGGGATGTACATGCGGCTCGGCTTCTCGGTCGCGATGCACGTCCAGCCGGATGTGCTTCTGCTGGACGAGGTGCTCGCGGTGGGTGACCAGGGCTTCAAAGAGAAGTGCTACGAGCGGATCTGGGAGTTCAAGCGCGGCGGCGGGACGATCGTCTTCGTCTCGCACGACGAGAACGCAGTGGCCCGCGTCTGCGACCGCGCGCTCCTGCTGGAGGACGGGCAGATGATCGAGACCGGGCCGGCCGAAGAGGTCGTGCGCTCGTACCACGAGCGTCTCGTCGGACCGGCGGCGAAGCACTTCGCGGCAACGAACGGCGAGCCCTCCGTGCACTGCCGCGTGCACGAAGTCCGCGCCGTTGCGGGCGACGGCTCGATCCGGGAGCGGTTCACCGAGGGCGAGCCGGTGGCGCTCGAGGTCTGGCTCTACGCGGAGCAGGGCCTCGAGGAAGGGCGCGTAACCGTCGGCATCCGCGACTCGGAGGGCAGCGACCTCGGCTGGCAGACCGCCGAGCGGGTGCTGCTGCGCCCTGGGCAGCTCGAGCGGCTTCGCCTCCACTTTCCGGGGCTGCCGATGCGCGAGGGGCGGTTCGTCGTTGCCGTCGCGGTCCAGAACGGGGACGGCTCGACGGTGCTCGCGTCGGCGGATCCCGCGCTGGAGCTGAGCGTCTTCGGCGAGGGCACCGACGGCGGCGGCCCGATTCGCCTCGGCGGCAGCTGGGAGTTGCCGTCCGGAGACGAAGCGCCCGAGGGCTAGTGCCCCATCCAGCAACACATACCGGGCTCTGGCCCTCGATCACGCGGCGCCAGAGCCCGCCCTTGCCCTTAGCAAGGCAATCAAGCCTTGCTGCGGTCAAGTGCGAACTCTGGCTTGGTGCTCGCGACCCAGAGCCTCGGCGGCGTCACTGGACGGGGCACTAACCTCCTGTTGTGTCCGACCCGCTGCTCGTAAGGGCCGCCCGGCGGGAGCCGGTCGAGCGAACGCCCGTCTGGTTCATGCGACAGGCCGGCCGCTCGTTGCCGGAGTATCGCGAGCTGCGGAAGCGTTACGGCCTCTTCGAGGTCTGCCGGCAGCCCGAGCTGTGCGCCGAGGTAACGCTGCAGCCGGTGCGAGCGCACGGCGTCGACGCGGCGGTGATGTTCGCGGACATCATGCTCCCGGTCCTCGGGATGGGCGTCGACGTCGAGCTGGTCGAGAACGTCGGGCCGGTGGTCGCCGAGCCGGTGCGGACGGTTGCCGACGTCGAGCGGCTGGTCGTTCCCGAGCCGGAGGAGTCCGTGCCCTTCGTGCTCGAATCCGTGCGGCTGGTGCGGGAAGCGCTGGCGCCCGAGCAGGCCGTGATCGGCTTCGCGGGCGGGCCGTTCACCGTCGCGGGCTACCTGATCGAAGGGAAGCCGACGCGCGAGTTCGCGCTCACGAAAGCCTGCATGTACGGCGAGCCGGAGGTCTGGCACGGGCTGATGGACAAGCTCGCGTCGACCTTCGCGGCCTACGTGGCGGCCTGCGTGCGCGCCGGGGCCGACGTGATCCAGCTCTTCGACTCGTGGGTTGGGGCGCTCTCGGTGCACGACTACCGCGAGTTCGCGGCGCCCTACTCGGAGCGGGCGCTGGCGGCGGTCGACGTGCCGACGATCCACTTCGCCACGGGCGATGCGCATCTGCTCGAGGAGCGGACGGCTGCCGGTGGAGACGTGATCGGGATCGACTGGCGGGTGCCGCTCGACGTCGCGTGGGAGCGCATCGGCGACGACCGCGGCATCCAGGGAAACCTCGACGGTGCCGTGCTGCTCGGGCCGTGGGAGCGCGTGGCCGCGGGGGCCGAGGCCGTGCTCGAGCGGGCGGGCGGGCGGCCGGGGCACATCTTCAATCTCGGGCACGGGGTGCTGCCGGCGACCGATCCGGCCGCCCTGCGCCGGCTGGTCGAGCTCGTGCACGAGCGAACGCTGGTACCTGCATGAGACGCCGCTTGCGGTGTCTCACTCAGGACGCACGGGCTTGGCCCGTGCGTCCGTCTGAAATGACCGGTCGACACGATGGAAAGCGAGGCTCGGCTGTCGGGTGACGCGGTAGTGCTGATGGCGTACGGCAGCCCGTCGCTGCCGGGGGACGTGCGGCCGTACCTCGAGGACATCCGCGGCGGCCGGCCCGTGTCGGACGAGGCAGTCGAGGAGCTGGCCGAGCGCTACCGGCGGATCGGCGGGCGCTCGCCGCTGGACGATGTGACCGAGGCGCAGCGGGCGGGGCTCGAGCGTGAGCTCGGCGTGCCGGTCTTCGTCGGGATGAAGCACTGGCAGCCGCGGATCGTCGAGGCGGTCGACTCCGCGGTCGCGACGAGGGCGACGCGGATCGTCGGACTGGTGCTGGCGCCGCACTACTCGCGGCTTTCGATCGGGGAGTACCGCGAGCGGCTCGAGTCCGCGGTTGGGGCCCGCGCGGAGGTCGAGCTCGTCGAAAGCTGGCACGCCCACCCAGGTTTCCTCGATGTTGTCGCAGACCGGGTACGGGGTACGGACGCCTGGGTGGTCTTCACCGCGCACTCCCTGCCGGAGCGCATTCTCGCCGAGGGCGATCCCTATCGCGAGCAGCTGCTCGAGACGTCGCGACTCGTCGCCGAGCGGGCGGGGCTCGACCGCTGGTCATTCGCCTTCCAGAGCGCGAGCCCGACCGGCGAGCCCTGGCTCGGGCCGGACATTCTCGAGGAGCTCGACCGCCTGCACGCGGAGGGCGTGCGGAAGGTGCTCGTCGCGCCGGTCGGCTTCGTCTCCGACCATCTCGAGATCCTGTGGGACCTCGACGTCGAGGCCCGCGAGCGCGCCGGCGAGCTCGGGCTGGAGCTCGACCGGATCGCGTCGCTGAACGACGACCCCGCGTTCATCCGCGCCCTCGCCGAGCTGGTGGAGGAGCGGCTGGCCGTTTCGGGAAAGAGTCAGCCGTGAGCTCGCGCTCGTGTCCCGACTGGCCGCTGCTGATGGAGATCGCGCCCAGCCTCCAGTTCATGCACTACACCGTGGCCGAGGCGAAGCTGCCGTCCGAGGCGCTGGCCGAGCTCGTGGACGTGCCGCTGCAGGCTGTGGCGATCTGCGCCGACCTCGACCACAACGTGTTCAACGCGACGCACACCGAGCCGAAGGTGGCCGAGGCGCTGCGGAACACGCACTGGTACGAGCTGCGCGAGTGGGCCACCCGCGGGCCCGGCCAGGCCGCGTAGGCGCCGCTTCAGAAGTCACACATCCGTGACACCGTCGTCAAAGACACCTGACGCGTTCCCCACTAGCATCTTCAGCGGGGAGGAGGTTGGGTGTGCCTAAGAGGCACGTCGGCGCGAAGGACCGATCTCGCGCTTCCCACACGGTGCGTCAGACGGCCGCACCGACAAAGCCGGCGCGGCCTCTTTGGTCGGCGCCGCCGAGTCGGCGCCTTAACCAGGCGAGCCAAAGCGCCGCGCGAGCAGCTCTTCGAGCCCGAGCGTGTTGACGATGTCCGCCGGCTCCGCCCAGCCGCGGCGGGCGGTGTGCACGGCGAGCTCCATGTTCCCGAGCCCGCGCACCGAGTGGGCATCCGTGTTCACCACGACCGCCACACCGGCCTCGCGCGCGCGGCGCACGTTCTCGCCGCTCAGGTCGAGCCGGGGAGCCAACCCGTTCACCTCCACCGCGCGGCCGGTCTCGGCCAGCCGCGCGAAGACGGCGTCGAGATCGACCGCGTTCGGCGGCCTTCGCCCGATCAGACGCCCGGTCGGATGGCTCAGCGCGCTGACGTACGGCGACTCCAGCGCCGTCAGCACCCGACGCGTCAATTCCTCGCGCGACGCGCGCTGGCCGCCGTGGACGCTCGCCTGCACCCAGTCGAGCTCTGCGAGCAGCTCATCCGGGAGATCGAGCGACCCGTCGCGCCGGATGTCGCACTCGATCCCGCGCAGCAGACGGAACGGCGCGAGCTCCTCGTTGGCCGCCGCGATCTCCTCGGCCTGCGCGCGCACGTCGTCGGCCGTCAGCCCGGTCACCGCGCCGACGCTGACGGTGTGGTCGCAGATAGCCAGGTACTCGTAGCCGAGCTCGCGCGCCGCGAGCCCCATCTCCAACGCAGAGGCTCTCCCGTCCGAACGCGTCGTGTGGCAGTGGAGGTCGCCGCGGACGTCGGCGAGCTCGAGCAGGCGCGGCGGCTCCCCGCGGAAGGGCGCCTCACGTAGTTCGGGCGGCAGCCAGGGGATCCCGAGCGCCTCGTACACGGCCTCCTCCGACGGCCCGTCCGGCAGCGGCTCGAGCGCGGCGACGTACTCCGGCGACCCGGTCGCCCGCACGAGCTCGGTGCCGAAACGCTCCGGCTCCGCGACCACGAGCTGCACAGGGACGCCCTCGACGGTGACGCCCAGCGCGCCGCGCCCATCGCGCTCGACGACCGAGACGATCTGCGGCAGCGACGCGAACCGATCGAGCACCGGGCCCGGCCGTCGCGCGGAACAAACAAGCGATAGCTGCTCGGACGCGTCGGCCCAGCGGCGAGGATCGCCGGCCGCCGCACCGCCGAGAGCCTCCGCGATCGACTCCACCAGCGGGCGGCTCGTGCTCAGCAGGAGCGGCTGCGGCGCCGACCGCTTCGGCTCCTGCGCCAAGGCGGCGCGCAGCTTCCGCTCGGTGTCCGGCCCGATCCCCGGCACCTCCTGCAGCCGCCCCGCCTCCGCCGCCTCGCGCAGCTCCTCCAGGTTCTGCACGCCCAGAACTCGCCCGATCTCGAGCATCCGCCGGACCGACAGCCGGAGAAAACGCGCCAGTCCGGCGAGCTCCGGCGAGACCTCTTGCTCGAGCTCCTGCAGCTCGGCGATCTCCCCTGTCTCGACCAGCTCCCGCAGCCGGCGCTCGATCCCGGGGCCGATTCCCCGCAGCTCCCGCGCCCGTCCGGCGCGCACGAGCTCGGCGATCGGCGCAGGCGTCGCCCGGATCAGATCGGCCGCGCGTCGATAGGCCCGCGAGGTATACGGGTTGGACCCCGCCAACTCGAGCAGCGAAGCAAAAGCCTCGAGCCGCGCCGCGATCACGGCGTTGTCCAGTTTTGGGGTAGGCACCGCGGGATAGTCTGATCGCCGCATGCCGACCGTAATCGTCCCCTTCCGCAGGGAGCACGCGAAGCTCCGCCTGCGCCCGCTGTCCGAGGAGGCGCGTTCTGCGCTCGCCGCCGCGATGCTCGCGGATGTTCTCGCCGCCGCCGACGCCGTCGGCCGGGCCACGATCCTGGCGCTCGAGGCTAACCAGGGCGAAGCGGTCGAGCGGGCGCTCCGCCGGATCGACTCGGGCCCGATCCTCGTCGTGAACGCAGATCTTCCCTGCGCCGAGCCACGTGACCTGCTCGCGCTGCTCGGGGCCCGGCCCGAGGGCGGGATGGCGCTCGTCGAAGCCCGCGACGGCACGACGAACGCGCTCGCGCTCGCGGCACCGCACCTCTTTGCGCCGCTCTACGGTGCCGGCAGCGCGCAGCGATTCCGCGCCCGCGCCGAGCGGCTCGGCGCGCCCGTCGTGACGGCAGCGATCCCGAACCTCGTCGACGACGTCGACACCCTTGACGACCTCGAGCGCCTCGAGGGCCGCCTGGGCCCCCACACGCTGGCTGAGCTCGGGGCCGTCCTGGTGCGGTGAGGCGTCGCTTGCGATGCCGATGTCAGGACGCATGAGCTTTGCTCGTACGGCCGTCTGAAATGACCGGTCGACACGACATGCGTGGCACGAGGAGCGCATGAACGTCGTACTCCTGGCGGGCGGTCTAGGGGGCTCCCGCTTCGCGCGCGCGCTGACGGAAACGCTCGCCCCTCGCGACGTGACCGTCGTCGGCAACGTCGGCGACGACCTCGAGGTCTCGGGCCTGCACGTCTCGCCGGACCTCGACACGATCCTCTACACGCTCGCCGGCGTTCTCGACGAAGAGCGAGGCTGGGGCCGGGCGGACGAGACGTGGACCACACGCGAGACCGCGACCGAGCTCGGTGCCGAGACGTGGTTCCAGCTGGGCGATCGCGACCTCGGCCTGCACCTTGCGCGGACCGAGGCGCTGCGCCGCGGCGAGCCGCTCTCCGCGGTCACCGCCCGGCTCACCCGCGCCTTCGGGGTCGAGGCGACGCTCCTTCCCGCGACTGACGACCGCCTGCGAACCTGGGTCGCGACGCCCGTCGGCGAGTTCTCGTTCCAGGAGTGGTTCGTGCGCCGCGGGCACCGCGACGAGGTCGACCGCGTTCGCTTCGACGGCGCCGAAGAGGCGCGGGCGGCCCCGGGAGTGCTGGAGGCGCTCGCGGCGGCCGACCTGATCGCCATCGCCCCGAGCAACCCGTTCCTCAGCATCGGCCCGATCCTCGCCGTTGCCGAGGTCCGCGCCGCCCTCGAGAGTCGAACCGTCCCCGCGGTGGCGGTCAGCCCGCTGATCGGCGGCCGCAGCGTGCGCGGCCCGGCCGACCGGATGCTCGCCCGTCTCGCCGGCGGCACGGGGCCTGAGCAAGTTGCAAGTTGTTACAAGGGCTTGATTGATTCGCTGGTGGTGGACGAGGCAGATGCAGACGAGGACGCGGGGATTCGGACGATCGTGACGCGGACGCTGATGAGCGACCACGCGGCTCGGCGCACGCTGGTCGAGGCGGTTCTCGGCGTGCTGGTATGAGAGTCGCGATCGTGGGCGGCACCGGCGCCTTCGGCCGCGCGCTGGCGCGGAAGCTCCGCGGGCTCGGACACGACGTGGCGATTGGCTCGCGGGACGAGCAACGCGGGCGCGAGCGGGCGATCGAGCTCGGCGTCGAGGGCGGGGCGAACGAGCACGTCGTGCGCGGCGCGGAGCTCGTGGTCCTCGCGACGAAGTCGAACGCGACGCTTGACACCGCGCGACAGCTGGTCGACGCGATCGGCGAGACGCCGGTCCTTTGCGTCGCCAGCGACGTCGCGTTCACCGACCGCGGCGTCCTGCCCGGCCGGGAGGAGCGCTCGCTCGCCGAGGAGCTGAACGAGATCGTCCGCGGCCCGGTCGCGTCCGGCCTGCAGTCCCTCGCGGCGGCTCACCTGGCGTCGAACGAGCTGCCCGACGAGGACGCGCTCATCTGCGGCGACGATCGGCGAGCGAAGCTACCGGCGCTCGAGCTCGCGGACCAGCTTGTGCGCGGACGAGCGATCGACGTGGGACCGCTTGCGAACTCGCGCGCGCTCGAGGCGATGACCTCCGTGATCCTGAACGTGAACCGCGAGTACGGCGTCACCGCGGGCCTGCGCCTGACCGGCCTGCCGTGATCTCGATCCTGCCGGTCGAGGGGCTGCCGGAGATCCGGGAAGGAGACGACCTCGCCGCGCTGATCGCCGAGCGCGCCGAGCTCCAGGACGGCGACGTCCTCGTCGTCGCGCAGAAGGCGGTCTCGAAGGCCGAGGGCCGAGTCGTCCGTCTCGCCGACGTCGAGCCCTCGGAGGAGGCGCGCCGCCTGGCCGGTGGCGAGGACCCGCGCCGGCTGGAGGTGATCCTTCGCGAGGCGAAGCGGATCGTTCGCACTCGCCCGCCGCTCGTGATCGCCGAGACGCGACACGGCTTCGTCTGCGCCTCCGCGGGAGTGGACAGCTCGAACGCCCCGGAAGCCGGGGCCGTCGTGCTCCTGCCCGACGATCCCGACGCCTCGGCTGCGCGCCTGCGCGAGCGGCTCAGCCACCTCAGCGGCGCAGACGTGGGTGTGATCGTCAGCGACTCCTTCGGCCGTCCGTGGCGCAATGGAACGACCGACGTTGCGATCGGCCTCGCCGGGATCCAGCCCCTGATCGACCTCAAGGGCGAACGCGACCCGGTGGGCTACGAGCTCCACGCGACGGTGATCGCCGTGGCCGACGAGCTCGCCGCGGCCGCCGAGCTCGTCCTCGGCAAGACGGCCGGAATCCCGGCAGCGGTGATCCGGGGAGCCGAGGTGCGCGGCGAGGGAAGCGCCCGCGAGCTCGTCATGCCGCCCGAGCGCGACCTGTTCCAGTGACGGGGGCGCCCGCGTTCGAAGCGGGCGCCCCCACCCGCCGCCTAGCCCACGCAGACGGCGTAGAGCGTTCCGGACGCTGCTGCGGTGTTGGAGAGGTTCCCGAGGTACACCTTCCAACCGCCGCCGTCCGGTGCCGGTCGCGTGTCGAGGGCGATTGCGTCACCGACGGGGTTGTCGTACCCGCCGGAGACGGCCTTCTCGCCGGCGTTGCAGCTGACCGCGAAGTCGCCACCCTGCCCGGCCTGCAGCGACCACGGCGCCGTCGTGACGCCTACGAGCGCCGAGACCGAGCTCGCGGGTCCGGGCGTCGCGACGATCTGGCTGCGCGTCCGGCCGCCCAGCTTCTTCGCGTTGTTCGCCAGGAGCGCGCGCTTCGCGAGTGGCACAACTCCAGCCGCGAACGCCGTGCCGCTGAGCGCGACGAAGAGGGCGATGAGCGCGACCGTCAGGGCCGGGCTCGGTAGGTGAATCTTCTTCCGCATCTGGTCACCTCCTTTCGCCGCCGACGCTAGGCCGCGTCCGGACGCGCTCGCTTCGGGCGAATGCCCCGGCCCAATCGGGAGGTTCCCGCGCTTACGCCGCGGCGCCGGTGAGAACGCCTTCGGTTCCGAGCAGATGAGCCAGCTCGGTCCGGGAGCGGACGTTCAGCTTCCGGTAGACCCGTCCCAGATGCGTCTCGATCGTCTTCGGGCTGAGGAAGAGCGCCGCGCCTGCCTCCTTGTTCGTCGCTCCGCGCGCGACGACGAGGGCGACCTGGAGCTCCTGCGGCGTGAGCTGCTCGGCGGCGTATGGGTCGTGCGCACGGGCGGTCTCGCCGCTCGCGGCGAGCTCGGCGCGCGCCCGCTCGCTCCACGGGACCGCGCCGAGACGATCGAACGTCTCGAGGGCACTGCGCAAGGGCTCGCGCGCCTCCGCGCGCCGTCGCGCCCGGCGCCGGCGCTCGCCGAGGCAGAGCTCCGTGCGCGCGCGCTCGAATGGGGTCGGCGTGGCCGCATGCAGCTCGAGCGCCAGGCGAAACTCGTCCTCGAACGCGTCAGCGGGTGCGAGGAGTCCGCGGCAGCGGTGTGCCGCCGCTTGGGCCCACCTGCGCGACGTTCTGCGTGCCAGCGACTCGAAGTCGTCCAGGAGCTCTGCCGCCTCGTCTTCGCGGCCGACTCGAACATAGGCCTCGACGAGGTCTGGAAGCCAGGGGATCACGCCGGGCTCGCCCAGGCCGTGCGCGGCCATGCGCGCAGCGAGAGGCTCGAGCCGGTCGATCGCCTCGTCGGGCTGCCCGCGCCCGAGCTCGAGCAGGCCGAGCGCGGAGTTGCAGAAGAGCAGCACCGACCCGACCCGCGGGTACGCGATCGAGAGCGCCTGCTCGACGTGGGCCGTGCAATCATCGCTTCGGCCTTGTCCGGCCTCGACCCGTGCGAGGCAGGCGAGACTGAACGCAAGCACAGTGGCCTCGCGGGTCTCGTTGGCGAGGCGAACGGCCTCGGTCGCAGCGGCGTAGGCCGCGGCCCACCGCCCTGTGCGCATCTCGAGGTCGGAAAGGACTGCCAGCGAGTAAGGCAGCACGCCGAGAGCACTCTCGGCGCGAGCGCTGTCGATGGTCCGCGTCAGCGTCTCGCGTGCGCGATCGTATTCCTCGAGCCAGAGCAGCACCTGACCGTCGGGGCGGAATGGCTGGTACACGCCTCGCGACGGCTCCATCGACTCGAGGAGCTCGAGGTAGCCGGTGAAGAGCGGCACCGCGCGGCGCGTTTCGCCTGCAAGAACGAGCGCGATTCCGAGAACCGCCTTCGCCAGCGTCTCTGCAATACCGCCGGCGGCGGTGCTCAGACGACAGGCGCGCTCGGCGAGCTCTCGCCCGGTCTCGATCTCAGCGGCCATGAACGACGCCCAGGCGGCGTCGGTCAGCATCTTCGCGGCGCGTGCAGGATCCAGCTGTTCGACGGCATTCGCCTCCTCGACGAGCGATGCGCGTGCCGCCTCGGGTGCGGCCTGCCACATGTCGATCGCGGCGCGTCGGTGCTGAATTCTGGCGTGCAGCGCGGGGTCGTCGGCATCCTCGAGGGCGGCATCCAACAGTTCGTGGGCGTGGTCCGGCCGGCCGACGATCCACGCCGCGGACGCAGCCCCGAGCAACCTGCGGGCGCGCTCCGGGCCCTTCCGGCCGAGCCCCGCGGCGCGCTCGAGAGCGCTGGCCGCTTCGGCGTAGCCGCCCCGGCGCCGAGCAGCGAGCGCGGCTTCCTCCAGTGCCTCCGCTGCCGTCTCGTCCTCGCCGGGAGCGGCGGCGGCGAGGTGCAACGCCCGCCGCTCGATGCCGCCCTCGACGACGTCGGCCTGAGCGAGCGCCTGGTGTGCGGCTCGGCGCGCAACGGTGGAGCCCGCGCGATAGACGGCCGCGCGCAGGAGCGGGTGGCGGAACTCGAGCCGGCCGCCGGAAGCTGCGACCAGGCCGGCCTGCTCGGCGCTCTCCAGGTCTCGCGGCTCCAGGCCGAGTTGCCCCAGCGCGCGCTCGATCGCTTCGAGCTCGCCCGAGTCGCTCGCCGCTGCGACGAGCAGCGCCTCCCGCGCTTTCGCCGGCAACGAGTCGACCTGGCGGAGGAAGGCCCGCTCGACCGCTTCCGTCGCCGGCAGCGCGGGCCCGAGGGGCTCGGTGCCGTCAAGCTGGCCCCGGCTCAAGGACGCTGGCAGCTCGATCAGGGCGAGCGCGTTTCCCGCGGCGGCCTGGAGGAGCCGCTCGAGCACGGCCGGCGCGATCTCCGCTTGCGCGTGCTCGACGAGCATGGTCTCGGCGGAGTCGCGGTCGAGAGTGGTGATTCGGAGCGCCGGACAATCGCTCCGGTCGAAGGGCGTCGCGCGCCCGTCCCTGATCGCGAAGACCATCACAACGGCGTCCTCGTCCAAGCGCCTGGCCGCGAAGAGGAGCGCCTCGGCCGACGATGCGTCGAGCCACTGTGCCTCGTCGACCACGACCAGCACCGGCTGCTCCTCGGAGATTGCAGCCAGCAGGCTCAGCGTCGCGGCACACACGGTGAAGCGCTCCGACGAGACCGGCCCTCCGATGCCGAGTGCTGCCGAGAGCGCCTCGGCCTGCCGCTTCGGAATGTCGCCGAGCTTGTCCTGGACCGGGCGAAAGAGATCCGCGAGGCCCGCGAACGCAAGCTCGAGCTCGATCTCGGCGCACGTCGCGCGGAGCACGGCCATTCCCGCTGCCTGCTCCACCACATACGCACAGAGCGCGCTCTTGCCGATTCCCGCCTCGCCGCGGAGGACGAGCGTTCCGCTGCGCCCGCCGCGTGCCTCGTCAAGCAGCTGCTCGAGTCGCTCGCACTCTCTACCGCGACCGATGAGCATGCGGCAATCGTACGAGCCGAACGTCACGAGGAGAAGGGGACATCCCTGATGCGGCAGCAGGAGCCGCCCGATGCGGGCGCACGCGCGAGCGCCCTACGGTCGAGCCATGAACCGGATCGCTATCACCTCAGATGCACAACAGCCCGGCCTTCCCGCTCGTCGCGCCGGGCTTCCAGCCGCTGCCCGTCACTGGCATGGCCCCACGGTCTTCGCCCTCGTCGTGCTCTGCTTCTTCTTCCCGTTTGCAACCGTCTCGTGTGACGACGCGAGCACGAGCTTCACCGGCATCCAGCTGGTGACGCGGACGGTGCCGCACGGGGGGCACGTCGACGAGGGATCCGATTGCTCGGGCGACCTCAGCACCTGCGTCGAGAACCGCGGCTCGTTCGTCGCCGAACTCGCGCTGTTCGCGGCAGGCCTGGGCTTCCTACTGGGGGCCATCGGGCTCCAGAAGGGCCCGGGCTGGTGCTCAGGAGTCGCTTTGCTGGCGATGCTCGACCTCGCAGCGACGCCCTTCGACATCTTCGGCCCGGACGTGAGCTTCCACTGGGGCTTCGACAGCGCACTTGCCCTCTGCGGCTGGGCTGCTGTCCTGCACCTCGTCCGCGCCCGGCGGCGACGGCCCGCGCAGATCGAGTGAGCCCGGACCAATGGCCTGAAGGGTCCGGACCCTTGGAGGTGCGGTCGCGCCGGCCTTGTGTCATGCTTCAAACGAGAGAGAGGGGAGATGACGAGGGAGACGTTCCTGCTGCTGTTCGTGGTGGGCGCCGCGACGCTTGCGGTCTGGGTTGTCCTGTGCCTGCCACGCCTAGCGCCTCGGAGCATGCGCGCTGCCGCGATTCACATCGTGGCAGCGCTTCTCGTCGGCGGCTTCCTGTCGCCCGCTCTCCGTCTCGTCCCCGGCCAGCCCGCACGGCTCTCGGTGCTCGTGGCCCTGTTCGGAATCGCGTTCCCGGCCCTCGTCTACATGCTGCTCGCCGGGATGTGGCTGCTGAAGGTCGTGGCCGACGGGCCGCTCGCTTCGCGCCGCTAGCGCTTCCGCAGAGCCAAGCCCGTCAGGACCTCGCGGACGATCCGGTCGGCGACGAGGGCGGTGATGTCCGCCGAGCCGGGCGCGGTCGGAATGACCTCGACGACCTCGGCTCCAACGAGCTCCAGGCGCTCCGCAAGGGTTCGGCATGCCCAGAGCAGGTCGGCACTCTCCATGCCGCCAGGCTCAGGCGTCCCCGTGCCCGGCGCGTAGGCGGGATCGAGCACGTCCACGTCGACGGTCAGGTACACCGGGCCCGTGCCGACGACGTCGATCGCGCCGCCGACCACCTCTTCGATCCCGAGCCGCCGCACGTCGTGCATGAAGAAGCTCGTGATCCCGCGCTCCTCCTGCCAGCGGAACTCCTTCTCGCCGGGCCAGTAGCCGCGTAGGCCGATCTGGACGTAGCGTCGCGGGTCGACGACGCCCGCTTCGACGAGCCGGTACATCGGCGTCCCGTGCGAGACCTCGACGCCGAAGACCTCGGTGCCGGTGTCCGTGTGGGTATCGAAGTGGACGAGGCCGACCGGCTCGCGGCCGGCCGCGCAGGCGCGGATGTCAGGCTCGGCGATCGAGTGGTCGCCGCCGAGCACGATCGGGATCGCGCCCGCCGCGACGACCTCCCCCACGGTTCGCTCGATGGCCTCGTGCGTGCGCTCGGGATCGGCGGGGAGCACCGGCGCGTCGCCGTAGTCGACCATCTTCAGGACGGCCATCGCGTCGACCTTCGCCTCGAGGTGCGGGCCGGGAGGGCAGCTCGCCGCGCGGATCGCGCGCGGTCCGAATCGTGCGCCCGGCCGGTCGGACACGAGGTCGTCCGTGGGCGCGCCGACGATCGCGACGTCGACGCCCCTCAGCTCGGCCGGGTCCTGCGTGTACGGGAGCGTCCCGAAGGTGAGCAGCCCCGCATAGTCGGGCTTCTCGCCGTGGTCGCGCCAGCGCTCGAGCGGGTCGATCACGGCGCGATTGTCGCCTGCCCGGCCGCGAGGCGCTCGGCCACCACGCGCTCTGCCGCCACCGGCTGCACCGCAACCGCCGCGAGGAACGGCTCCCGGCCGAGCGCGTACAGCCTTGCACGGGTGCGCGCCGTGACCGTCGCCGTGCGCGGGACGCTGTGCAGGAGCGCGATCTCCCCGAAGCCCTCGCCTCGGCTGAGCGTGCGCATCGGTGCTCCGTCGGCGGAGACCTCGAGCTCCCCGTCGGCGACGACGTAGTAGCGGTCTCCGGGATCGCCCTCATGCACGATCTCGTCCCCGGCCTGCACCTCCATCGGCTGGAGCTCCCGCGCCACGACCTCCACCTCCGGCAGTCCGAGCGTCGCGAACAGCGGCACCGAGCGGAGCAGCGCGAGCTCGACGACCGGCACCGTGGCGCGCCTGTCGATCGCGAGCAATCGTGGGCTCGCGAGCAGCAGCCCGACCGGGAGCACGAGCCCGACGCCGATGACCGCGGCACGAGCACCCGCCAGCGAGACGAGCAGCGGCGTCAGCAGCGAGCCGACTGCCAGCGCGGCCATGCTCAGCCCTTCGAGCAGGCCGAACACGCGACAGAGGAGGTCGACCGGCGCGATCCGCTGTAGCAGCGTGCGGCCTGCGACGTCGACGACGATCCGGCCGGTTCCAGCGACCGCGAGCAGCGCGAACGCGGTCGCCACGCGCGGATCGGCGCCCACGATCGCGAACGAGACGCCCCACGCGAGCGCTCCGGCCGCCAGCGCGGGAGTCAGGTAGCGGCGCCCTACAAGCGATGCCGTCGCCGCGATTCCGAGCACGCCCCCCGCGCCGAACGCCGCGTTCAGGTACCCCGCGCCCGAGCCGCCGAGATCGAGCAGCGAAACCGCGAGAACGACGAAGACGACGTCGAGCGCCCCGATCGCGACCGACTCGGCGGCGAGCAGCCCGAGCAGCAGCCGCGCCTCCGGCTCCCGCCGCACGAGGCTCACGGCTTGCAGCGGCGTCGAGGCGCGAGCGGCAGCCGGCGGGCCCTCGACCGGCCGCACGACGAGCCCGCCCAGCACCGAGACCCCGGCCATGACGGCGAAGACGACCCCCGGCGAGCCAACTGCGAGGAGCACGCCCGTCGCCGCGGGTGCGGACACGAGCGAGACGCTCTCGATCCAGCCGGAGACCACGTTGGCGGCGGTCAGCTCCTCGGGCGACCGCGCCAGCGCGGGCACGAGCGCCGCCTGCGCAGGGCGGGTGAGCGTCACGGCGGTGGCGGCGACCGCGGCCAGCGCGTACGAGAGCGGCGCGGGCGCACCGCCGAGCAGCGCCGCCGCCGTCGCGGCCAACCAGGTGGCCTGGACGCCGTAGGCAAGCACAAGCGCACGTGCGGGTGGGTACCGGTCGCCGAGCCCCGCCGCCATCGGCGCGAAGACGGCTGCGGGCGCCAGCTGGACGACCGCGACGATCCCCGCCTCGGTCGCTCCGCCGCGGCCGTACGCGTAGACCAACATCGCGATCCAGACGCCCCACTCGGCCGAGTTGAAGGCGGCGAAGGCGAGCTCGACGCGGCGCAGCTCGCGGTTGCCGAAGACCCCGCGCAAGACCGAGCCGACGCGACTCATCGCCGCGGCAGTCGCTCGTGGACGGCTGTCCGGATCCAGTCCTCGACCCCGGGGAAGCGCATCAGCTCACCGAGCCTTCCCTCCGGGAACACGAGCAGCCGGAGCGGCGAGCCGGCCACCACCGTCGCCAGGCGCGAGTAGCCGTAGCCGGCGCCCCAGTCGAGCGCGGCGAGCTCGCCGAAGAACTCTCCGGGCCCGAGCGAGCGAACGTGCTCGTCGTTGACGAAGACGTCGGCGGTGCCGTCGAGGATCACGAAGAAGTCGCGTTCCGTGCCTCCCTGCTCGATGAGCGTCTCGCCGGGCTGCGCCTCGCGCTCCGATGCGAGCGACGCGACCTGCTCGCCCTCGGCCGGGCTGAGCGCGGCAAACAGCGGCTGTCGGCGCAGGGGCGGCGGGAGCAGGCTCTCCGTCACGTCCGGATGCCGTTCGGGCAGCGGCGCGACGGCCGACTCGGGCGGCTCCTCGCGTTCGAGGAAGTCGAGGACGGCGTCGACGTCGTCCCGAGTCGTCGTGTGGTTGAGGATGCAGAGCCGGAGCGCGAGCTCGCCGCGCAGCCGAGTCGACGAGACAAGCCCGGTGCCGCTTGCCTCCAGCGCCTCCGCGAGCGCGGCGCCTTCGACATCGGCGCGGCCGAAGCACACGATGCCCAGCGACGGCGTGGCCAGCAGTTCGAGCGCGTCGCTCTCCTCGATCCGCCTCGCCGCGTGATCGGCGAGGTCGAGCGACCGGTCGATCGCAGTGCGGAACGCATCGAGCCCGAAGGTCTGGATCGAGACCCACACCTTGAGGGCGCGCGACGTGCGCGTGAGCTGGAGCCCGAGGTCGCCGAAGCTCGTCTCCTCGTCCGAGGCCCGCGCGTCGGCGAGGTAGTCCGGCGTGAGCTCGAACGCCTCGCGCAGGAGCCGGCCCTCGCGGACGAGGACGCACCCGCACTCGAAGGGTTGGTAGAGCCACTTGTGCGGGTCGAGGGTCAGCGAGTCTGCGAGCTCGAGGCCGCGCAGCTGGGCCCGCCCTCGCTCGCTGAGAACTGCGAAGCCGCCGTAGGCCGCGTCCACGTGCAGCCAGACGCCGTGCCGGCGGCAGACCTCCGCAAGCTCCGGCAGCGGGTCGACGGCGCCCGTGTTCGTCGCTCCCGCGTTCGCGCTCACGGCTAGCGGAGTCCGGCCCGCGCGCAGGTCGGCCTCGATTGCCCCCAAGAGCGTTTCCGGTGCGAGCCGCAGCTCGCCGTCGCTGGGCAGGACGCGCACCTGGTTCGGCCGGAAGCCGAGGATCCGCGCGGCCCGCGCGATCGACGAGTGCGCCTGGTCGGAGACGTAGAGGATCAGGTCGTCCCGCATCGCGCCGGCCTTCGCCTCCCGCGCGCACGCGAGCGCCGTCATGTTCGCGGCCGAGCCGCCGCTGGTCAGCGACCCCGCCGCCTCGGCCGGATAGCCGACCCAGTCCTTGAACCAGCCCAGCACCTCGAGCTCGACCTGGCTCGGCCCCGCGGACTCCATCCACGAGCCCGCGTAGACGTTGCAGGCGCTCGCGATGAAGTCGGCCAGCGCGCCCGGCCACGTCCCCGAGCCCGGGATGAACGCGAGAAAGCGGGGGTGGTCGACGCGGCTCCGGTAAGGGAGGACGTCATTCTCCAGACGCGCCAGCACGTCCTCGAGCCGCTGCGGGCCGGCGGGCGGCGGGCCGCCGAGGCGCTTCTGCATCTCCGCTGCAGTAGCCCGGCGGAGCGGCACGCCCGGCTCCTGGTCGACGAGCAGGTCGACGACGCGGTAGCCGAGGCGGCGCATCGTCTCGCGATCGAGCGCCAGCGGATCGTCGTGCGGGGGACGGCTTCCCACGGAAGCAATCCTCCCAAAGCGGACGAAACCCTCCTAGGGCCGGGTACGCGTGTAGACGAAGCCGGCCAGGCCCGAGATGATCAGCACCCCGGCGAGAACGAAGCCCACGATCACCCAGCGGGGGAAGCTCTGACTTGAAGCGGGGACTGCAGCGGCAGGGACGACCTTGCGCTTCTGCTTGCGCCCGGGGGCCTTGGTCGTGGTGGTCGCGCCGGTGGACGGCGTCGTGCGCGCGGTCGTCGTGGCCGCGGTCGTCGTGCGGGTGCTCCGCGTGTGCGCCGCGGGCGGTGGGGGAGGCGGTGGCGGCGGCGGTGGTGGTGGTGGCGGTGGGGCCGTCGTCGGTTCGGTCGTGGTCGGCGCTGTGGTGCTTGCCCCGGTTGTCCCGGTCGGCCCGGTCGCACCGGTCGCGGCGGTGGTCAAGTTCGCGGTCGCCGCCGTCGGCGCGCTCACGGCAGCCGCGAAGCCCGCGCCGGCGAGACCGGCAGCGGCCACAGCCGTGGCGAGACGCCGCAGAAACGTGCCCACACAGCAGCCATTCCCAACACCGCGACCTGTCAAGCTCACGCGATGGCGCAGAGCGTGGTCGTCATCCGACACGGCGAGACCGACTGGAGCGCGCACAAGCGCCACACCGGCCGCACCGACGTCCCGCTAACCGAGGCGGGTCGGCACGAGGCCGAGCAGCTGGGCCGGGCGCTGCGCGGCTGGCGGTTCTCGCTCGTCCTGACGAGCCCGCTCAAGCGCGCCGTCGAGACGTGCTGGCTCGCGGGCTTCGGTGACCGCGCCACGCCGCGCGACCAGCTGATGGAGTGGAACTACGGCGAGTACGAGGGCCGGACGACGCTCGACATCCGGCAGCGGATCCCCGACTGGACGATCTGGCGCTACGGCGCTGCCGGGGGCGAGTCGCCGGAGCAGGTCGGCGCGCGGGCCGACCTCGTGCTCCACGAGGTTCGCTCGAGCGAGGGCGACGTCCTGGTCTTTTCGCACGGCCACTTCCTGCGCGTGCTTGCGGCCCGCTGGCTCGACCTGCAGCCGTCAGAGGGACGGCTGTTCGCGCTCGACCCCGCGACCCTGAGCATCCTCGGCTACGAGCGCGAGCAGCCGGTTCTGCGTAACTGGAACCGACCGGTAGTCTCGGACACGTGACGGTGCTCCAGGGAAGCTGCCTCTGCGGCGGCGTGCGGTTCGAGATCGACGGCGAGTTCGAGCCGCGCAGCTACTGCCACTGCACGAGCTGCAAGCGGCTGTCGGGCGGCGCTGCGACCGCGAATGCCCGTGTCCGGAGCGACTCGATTCGCATCACGTCAGGCGAGGAGCTGCTGCACACCTTCACCCCTGAGGGGGGCAGCGCGAAGACGTTCTGCTCGGCCTGCGGCTCGAACCTCTTCGGCGGCGGCTGGCCCGAGCGGGAGTTCTGCAGCGTTCGCCTGCCCGCGGTCGACACGCCGTTCGAGGGGCGCCCGACGAGGCACACCTTCACGCGCTCGGTCGCCGCCTGGGAGACGCTTCCGGACGACGGTCTCGTCCGCGAGGAGGGCTAGGAAGCACCAGCCGGACTCGGCTGCCGCCACCCGCGTCTGCGCTCCCGCCGTGCGCCTCGGCGATCACGCGGACGATCGCGAGCCCGAGGCCTGCGCCCGCTCCTGCGTGCTGCGCGCGACTGAAGCGCTCGAACGCGCGCTCGGCGAACCCATCGGCGAAGCCGTCGCCTTCGTCCTCGACCTGCAGGACGACCGTTCCGTCGACGGCGCTTGCTTCCAGGCTCACCCGGCCGCGCCCGTAGCGAAGCGCGTTGTCGACGAGGTTGCCGAGCGCCTGCTCCAGCCGCAGCCGGTCGCCGCTCACCGCGAGCGCCACCGGCGCCTCGGCGGCCAACTGCCGGGACGCCTCGTCGGCGCGCCACTGGAACCGGGTCACGACCGACTCGAGCAGCGATCGCGCTTCGACCTCTTCCACCCGCAACGGCAGCCGCCCGCGTTCGTAGCGCGCGATCAGAAGGAGGTCTTCCGCGAGCTGCGCCAGCCGGTCGACCTCCTCCACCGAGGCTCGCAGCGCCTCCCGAAGGTCTTCCTCGGACCGGCCCTGCCGCAGGGCCAGCTCGAGCTCCGTGCGCAGCAGCGCCAACGGCGTCCGCAGCTCGTGGCCCGCATCGGCGACGAAGTCGCGTTCCCGCTGCAACCCGGCCTCGAGTCGCCCGAGCATCTCGTTCAGCGTCGAGCCGAGCCGCTCCATTTCGTCCCGGGTCCGCGGGACGGGCAGGCGCTCGCCCGGAGTCTCGGCTGAGATCGCGGCGGCCCGGCGGCGCATCAATTCGACTTGCCGAAGCGACAGCCCTGCGAGCAGGTAGCCCGCCAGGGACGCGAGCAGCAGCGCGATCGGCCCCGCGATGAGAAGCTCGTCCCGGAAGCTCGCCAGCGTCTCGGCGTTGTTCTGCCGGGTCGCCCCGACGACGAGCACGCCCCGCGGGACGGGCATGGCGAGCAGGCGCGCGGGCTCGTTGAGCCCGGGCACGGCAGGCCGGTTCTCATAGGTCGGCCCCCGAATCGCGGCGGCATCCAGCAGCGTCGTGCGCCGGAGCGGGCGGGTCGCGTCGAGCACGCGGCCGTCGCGGCTCAGGAGCTGCGCGAAGCTCTCACCCGGCTCGATCAGCCCGCGGCCGCTCGGCACGAGCGAACCGCCTTCGCGGACGAGAGCAGCGAGATCGTCGGCGCGCACCTGTAGCGAGGTGTCGAGCTCGGTACGGAGATGCGAATCGAGCCGTGCGTAGAGGAACCAGCCGAGCGCGGCGAGCACGACGGCCATCGCCACGGCGAACGCGCCCGTCACACGCAGGCGTATCGGCAGGCGGCTCATGCTCCATCCGCCCGCAGCCGGTAGCCCGCGCCGCGAACCGTCTCGAGCGAGCGGCGGCCGAACGGCTCGTCGATCTTCCGCCGCAGGTGGCGGATGTAGACGTCGACGACGTTGGACCGGTTCTCGTAGGCGAAGTCCCACGCGTGCTCGAGCAGGTGGAGGCGTGAGAGCACCTCGCCCGGGCGGCGCATGAACGTCTCGAGGAGCGAGAACTCCTTCGCGGAGAGGTGGATCTCCTGGTCGCTGCGCCGCACCTGCCGCGCAGCCGGGTCGAGAGTCAGGTCGCCGACCTGGAGCACGTTGGGACGCTCCTCCGCGGCTCGCCGCGCAAGGGCGCGCAGCCGCGCGAGCAGCTCCGCGAAGGCGAACGGCTTGACGAGGTAGTCGTCGGCGCCCGTGTCCAACCCGGCCACGCGGTCCTCGACGGCGTCCCGCGCGGTCAGCATCAGCACCGGCGCCCAGACCCCGGCCTCGCGGAGCCGACGACAGGTCTCGAAACCGTCGATCCCCGGGAGCATCACGTCGAGCACGATCGCGTCGTAGTCGTGCGACTCCGCGAGCCAGAGCGCGTCCTCGCCGCTGCCCGCAACGTCGGCCGCCAGGCCCTCGCCCAGCAACCCACGGCGGATCAGGCTCGCCATCCGCGGCTCGTCCTCGACCACAAGAACCCGCACGCTCACATGGTCCACGAGTTTCGTGAATGCGGGATGAACGTTCACGGCCCGTTCATCTCGACTGCGTACCGTGCGGTCCATGAAACGAGCCCTGATCTTCCTGACCCTCGCGCTGATCGCCGCAGGTTGCGGCTCGAGCGCCCATTCGCAGGACAAGCCGGCGCGCTTCACCGCGCATGTGACGAACCCGTGGTACCCGCTGCTCGCCGGGTCGACCTGGGTCTACCGTGGCGTCAAAGACGGCGAGCCCTCGCGCGAGGTGATGCGCGTGACGCACCGCACGCGAACGATCCAGGGAGCGCCGTGCGTCGTCGTCTCCGACCTCCTCTACCTCCACGGCCGTCTCGAGGAGCGGACGGAGGACTACTACACGCAGGACGCCCAGGGCCGGGTCTGGTACTTCGGCGAGAACACCGCCGAGCTCGACCGGCAGGGGCACGTCAAGAACACGAGCGGGAGCTGGCTCGCCGGTGTTCACGGCGCCAAGCCGGGGATCTTCATGTTCACGCACCCGAAGCCGGGACAGTCGGCGCGGCAGGAGTACTACAAGGGCGAGGCCGAGGACCATTTCCAGGTGCTGCGGCTCGGCTCGTCCGTGAGGGTGCCGTTCATCACGACGAAGCACGCGCTCCTGACGAAGGAGTGGACGCCGCTCGAGCCCGGCGTGATCGACCACAAGTTCTACGTGCGCGGGATCGGGACCGTGCTCGAGCGAACGGCCAAAGGTCCGCTCGAGCGGAACGAGCTGGTGTCGTTCCGGCGTTCGTAGACGAGGGTGACGCCGCCGCCCGGCGCCACCCAGAGAGGTAAATGCGCTGGGTCGCGAATTCCTGCGCTCGGGTTCTTAGCTCGCGTTCAGCTCGTTGCAGTACCGTCGAGCGCATGGAAGACGCGAAGCTCACTCGGCGCGGCTCGCTTGCCGGGATGGCCGGCCTCCTGCTCGGCCTCGCCGGCTGGAAGGCCACCGAGTCCGAAGGCGCCGGGCCGGCCGGAGTCTCTTCGGGCGCCGTCGCCTGCGTCCTGACGCCCGAGCAGACGGAAGGGCCGTACTACATCTCCGGCGAGAAGTTCCGCCGCGACATCACCGAGGGCCGGACCGGGGTGCCGCTCTTGCTGCGCCTGCGCGTCGTCGACGCCTCCACCTGCAAGCCGATTCGCGGCGCCGCGGTCGACATCTGGCACGCCGACGCGCTCGGCGTCTACTCCGGCTTCGGCGCCGGGGCGAAGAGCAGGACGTTCATGCGCGGGATCCAGCGGACCGACGCGAACGGCCTTGCACGGTTTCGCACGGTCTACCCCGGCTGGTACCAGGGCCGGACCGTGCACATCCACGTGAAGGTGCACGTCGCCGGCAACGTCGTCCACATCGGCCAGCTCTACTTCCCGGACTCGCTGACCGACAAGGTCTTCCGGCGAAAGCCGTACAGCCGCCGCCCGCGCCGGACGACGCGCAACGCGAACGACTTCGTCTTCGCCCAGGGCGGTCGCCGCTCAATGCTCGGCCTGCGCAGGTCGGGCACCGGCTACGTCGGCGCCATCACCATGGGCGTGAACGTCTAGCCGGGTAGGAACTCGGCCTTGCGAATGCGGCTGAAGCCTGCCGCTTCGAGCACGCCCGCGTCGTAGAGCCGCGTCATCCAACCGTGGCCGCTCTCGGCGTTGGCTTCGTCGTCGTAGCTCCCGACTGCGGCGAAGACGCGGCCGTCGCGGAAGTCCCACTCCTCGATCTGGTCGTGGTTGCTCTCGATGTCCGCCCGGAACTGCTCGAGGTCGGCGCGCAGCCGGTCCTTGACGATGTCGAGCCAGGAGCTCTCCGGATCGCGATTCGGGTGGACGCCCGAGCGAACGAGGAGGTCGTCGTGGATCTCCTCCAGCCCGAGCGCGTCGAGGAACGCCTCCGCTTCCGGCCAGTCCGGCGCCTCGCCCGGCTCGAGGGCGACGAGCTCGACGTAGAGCCCTTCCTCGTCGGCGCGCGCGAGTGTCGCCGTGGCCTCGGAGGAGTCGTCCTCGCGGGCATAGGCGTGCTCGAGCTCGTGCTCGGGGAGCGTCGGCGCGTCCTCCTGCTCGCTGTAGTCGCGCTCGGCAGTCAGCTCGAGATACGGCTCGCCCAGCTCGTCGTGGGCGAGCCGCTCGTCGGCGACCTGCCAGCTTGCGGGCGCGCCGTCCTCGACGGTGCTGAACGTGTGGCCGACGCGCGGCGCGTCGGCCCGGTAGCGGCGCAGCGCACCCAGCTCCTCGCGCCCATCGGGATGGCGCAGCTTCAGCCGGTAACGGGCCGGCTTCAGCGTGACGCGCGTCCCGTCCACGCCGTCGACGAGCCAGTCACGGCCCTCGAAATGGACGATGCTCCCCGGCTCGAGCGGCTCCTCGCTCGAATACGGATGCACCTGCTCGTGGCCGGAGCGGCTTACGTGGACGAGCTCATAGCTCTCGGCCATGCGTGGAGGTTACGCTCGCACCATGGTCGTGTGCGCGAGCTGTGGGGCCGAGAACCGCGAAGGCGCGCGCTTCTGCGACTCCTGCGGCGCGGCGCTGGCGGAGGCGGCGCCGGCCCGCGAGGTGCGGAAGGTCGTCACGGTGCTCTTCTGCGACGTCACGGGCTCGACCGCCCTCGGCGAGCGGATCGACCCCGAGAGCCTCAGGCGCGTCATGGCACGCTACTTCGAGACGGCGAAGGCAATCGTCGAGCGCCACGGCGGCACCGTGGAGAAGTTCATCGGCGACGCGGTCATGGCCGTGTTCGGCGTCCCGGCGGTGCACGAGGACGACGCGCTGCGAGCCGTGCGCGCCGCCGACGGGCTTCGCGGCGGGCTCGGCGAGTTGAACGACGAACTCGAGGGTTCGTACGGCACGCGCCTCGAGCTGCGCATCGGCGTCAACACCGGCGAAGTCGTGACCGGCACCGAGGAGCGCCTCGCCACCGGCGACGCTGTGAACGTGGCAGCCCGCCTCGAGCAGGCCGCCGAGCCCGGCGAGATCCTGCTCGGCGAGGAGACGTACCGCCTCGTCCGGAACGCCGTCGAGTGCGAGCCGGCGGAGCCGATTCGGGCGAAAGGAAAGTACGAGCCGCTCCAGGCCTACCGGCTCCGCTCGGTGAGCGCGGAGGCCCCTGCGCGCCCACACGGCGCGCCCATGGTCGGGCGCGAGCGCCAGGGCAAGCTCCTCGAGGACGCGTTCGCGGCAGTCGCGGCGGAGCGCGCTTGCCACCTGTTCACGATCCTCGGCACCGCCGGGGTCGGCAAGTCACGGCTGGCCGATGAGTTCCTCGGCACATTGAGCGGCGTGACGAGCGTGCGGGGCCGCTGCCTGTCATATGGCGAGGGGATCAGCTACTGGCCGGTGACCGAGGTCCTCAAGCAGATCGGCGCGGCCGAGACCGAGAACGAGGCGCTCGCGTCGATCCTCGGGGACGATTCAGCCGCGAGCACTCCCGACGAGATCGCCTGGGCCTTCCGGAAGCTGCTCGAGTCGCGCGCTGCCGAGCGGCCTGTGGTGGTCGTCTTCGACGACGTTCATTGGGGGGAGCCCGCCTTTCTCGACCTTGTCGAGCATGTCGCCGACCTCAGCCGTGGCGCGCCCATCTTCCTGCTCTGCATGGCGCGGCCGGAGCTGCTCGACCGCCGGCCGACGTGGGGCGGCGGCAAGCTCAACGCGACCAACGTGCTGCTCGAGCCCCTCGCGCCCGAGGAAGCCGGCGACCTGATCGAGGCGCTGACGGACGGAATCGCCGAAGACCTTCGCGAGAGGATCCTCGAGGCCGCAGGCGGAAACCCGCTCTTCGTCGAGGAGATGGTCGCGATGGCCGCCGCGGAGGGGGGCGAGGTGTCCGTTCCGCCGACGATCCAGGCGCTGCTCGCCGCCCGGCTCGACCAGCTCGAGCCGGGCGAGCGAGGCGTGCTGGAGTGCGCGGCCATCGAGGGGCTCGTCTTCCACCGAGGCGCCGTCGCCGCGCTCGCCCCCGAGGAGCAGCAGGTCGAAGGCCGGCTGGTGACGCTGGTCCGGAAGGACCTCGTGCGTCCCGAGCAACCGGTTCTCCCAGGCGATGACGCGTACCGCTTCCGTCATCTGCTCATCCGCGACACCGCGTACGACGCCCTGCCGAAGGCCGTCCGGGCCGAGCTGCACGAGCGCTTCGCACTCTGGCTCGAGGAGCACGGCGCCGCCCTGGTCGAGCTCGACGAGATCGTCGGGTACCACCTTGAGCAGGCGTACCGCTACCGCTCGGAGCTCGGGCCAAACGACGACGCCGCCGACTCGATCGCACACCAGGCCGCGCGGCGGCTCCTCGCGGCGGGCGAGCGCGCCCAGGAGCGCGCAGACTTCCCTGCCGCCCGGAACCTGATCGGCCGCGCCGTCGAGCTGATGCCGGCCGACAACCACGAGCGGCTGCTGGCGCAGGTCGATCTGGCCATGGTCGCGACAAACGGCGGCTCGTACGCCGAGGCGCGGTCCTTCCTCACCGCTGCAGAGCGAAGCGCGCAGGCGGCGGGCGACGAGGTCGCGCAGGTGCGGGCGGAGCTCGCTGAGCTCGAGCTTGGGATCCACACCGATTCATCGCTCGCTCTCACCGCCGCTCTCAGCCGGGGCCGGGACTGCGCGGCGCGCCTGGAGCAGCTCGGAGACGAGGAAGGGCTCGTTTGGGCGGACGGCCTGGTAGGCAAGTTCTACTGGTGGACCGGGAGAACGGGCGAGGCGCAGCGCTGGTTTGCCCGGGCGCGCGAGCGTGCCGCGCGCGTCAAGCCGAGGCTGCTGGCCGAGGTGGACACCTGGTGGGCGTTCGGGCTCTGGTCGGGCCCCGAACCGGTGGACAGCGCGATCGAACAGTGCGATCAGCTGCTCGCGGAGGGCGTCGGCGGGGCTGAGCGAGAGGCGACGGTGCGGATGATCCGGGCGACGCTGCGGGTGATGCAGGGAGACGCCTCGGAAGGGCTGGCCGAGGCACAAGAGGGCCACGGAGTCCTCGAGGACATCGGGCACCGTGTCGTGGCCGCGGGCACGACGATGATGATCGGCGAGGGCGCGCTGCTTGCCGGGAATCCTGCCGCCGCGGAGGAGGCGCTGAGCGAGGGGTACGACATGCTCAAAGAGCTCTCGCACAGCGGGTACCTCACCTCGGTCGCCGCGACCCGGGCGCAGGCCGCGCTGGAGCTCGGGAGGGAAGACCGGGCGGTGGAGCTCGCCGACGAGGCCCTCGGGCTCGTCGCCGAAGACGACTTCGAGCCGATCGCACGGAGTCGCGCGGTCCGGGCGGTCGTCTTCGCCAGGCGAGGCGACTACGAAGGTGCGGCAAGAGAGATTGCGGACGCAGTACAGCGGGTCGAGAAGACGGACTTCTTGACCCTCAAGGCCATGATCGCGCTCGCGGAGGCCGAGGTCGCGGCGCTCGCCGGCCGCCCCGACGAGGAGCGCGACGCGCTCAGGCGGGCCCTCGAGCTCTCGGAGCAGAAGGGGGACAGGCTCACCGCCGCTCGCGCACGGGAGCGCATGGGCGACGATTGAACACCGCCCGATCGGGGAAGCGTGGAAGGGTGGAACGGGGTCCACTGGGGCGTCAGGGGCTGGAGACCGCTGCCATCGGGCTCGGCTGCATGGGCATGTCCGAGTTCTACGGAACCGCGGAGGAGGGTGAGGCGATCCGGACGATCCACCGCGCGCTCGAGGTCGGCATCGACTTCTTCGACACCGCGGACGCGTACGGCCCGTTCACGAACGAGAAACTGGTTGGCCGGGCGCTGCAGGGCCGCCGCGACGAGGTCATGATCGCGACGAAATTCGGGAACGTCCGCGGCGCGGAGGGCGAGCGGCTCGGGATCCGCGGCGACCGGCTCTACGTCCTGGCTGCCTGCGACGCGTCGCTGGAGCGGCTCGGCACCGACCACATCGACCTTTACTACCAGCACCGTGTCGATCCGAACGTGCCGATCGAGGAGACCGTCGGGGCGATGGCCGAGCTGGTCGAGGCGGGCAAGGTGCGCTACCTCGGCCTCTCCGAGGCGGCACCGGAGACGATCCGCCGCGCGCACGCCGTTCACCCCATCACGGCGCTGCAGTCCGAATACTCGCTCTGGACGCGGGACCCGGAGGCGAGTGTGCTGCCGACCGTACGCGAGCTCGGCATCGGGCTTGTCCCGTACAGCCCGCTCGGCCGTGGCTTCCTCTCGGGTCGCTTCCGCTCGCCCGACGACATCCCGGAGGGCGACTTCCGCAAGGAGAACCCGCGCTTCCAGGGGCAGAACTTCGACCGCAACCTCGCGCTGGTCGAGCGCGTCGAAGAGCTGGCGGCCGAGAAGGACGTCACGCCTGGGCAACTGGCGCTCGCCTGGGTGCTCGCGCAGGGCGACGGCATCGTCCCGATCCCGGGCACGACGCGGGTCGAGCACCTGGAGGAGAATGTCGCCGCGTTGGAGATCGAGCTGACCGACGACGACCTGCGCGAGCTCGAGTCCGTCTTCCCGATGGGCGCGGCGGCCGGCGACCGCTACGCGGACATGTCCTCCGTTAACCGGTGACGTCGGAGGCTCGTCTCGAGCCTCGGCCGGAAGGCCTGACCGCGGTCACCGACGGCTGGTTCGTCGTCAACGTGCGCGACGCCGCCTGGGTGCAGAACGACGTGCTCGGCTCCGCGTGCATCTTCGAGGGCGAGGAGGCGCCGTTCTCGCAGGTCGGGTACACGATCGGCGTCCTCCAGCCGGGCCAGTCGGGCGGCCGCTACCACCGCGAGGTGAACCAGGAGGACTTTCTCGTCCTGCGCGGCGAGTGCATCCTGATCATCGAAGGCGAGGAGCGGCACCTGAAGGCCTGGGATTTCGTCCACTGCCCGCCGTGGACGGAGCACGGCTTCGTCGGCGCCGGCGACGGCCCCTGCGTGATCTTCATGACCGGCTCGCGTGTCGGCAGGGACACCGTCTACGTCCGGAACGAGCTCGCGATCCAGCACGGCGTCGGCGTCGAGGCGGAGACGACCAAGTCAGCAGAGGCCTATGCGCCGTTCCCGAAATGGCAGCCCGGGCGGCCCGACGGCCTGGACTTCCCGTAGGGCTATCCTGACGGCATGTGCCGAAACATCCACACGCTCTACAACTACGAGCCTCCAGCAACCGAGGAAGAGGTCCGCGGGGCGGCGCTTCAGTACGTGCGCAAGGTGAGCGGCTTCACGAAGCCGTCACAGGCGAACGAGGAAGCGTTTGCCCGCGCCGTCGACGAGGTGACGGAGGCCACCGCGAAGCTCCTCGGGTCACTGGTGACTTCGGCGGCTCCGCGAGACCGCGAGGTCGAGGCCGAGCGCAAGCGCGCCCGCGCCGCCGAGCGGTTCGCCGCGACCGCCTAGCCCAGGCTTTCGACGCAGAGCTCGACGACGCCGAGCAGCAGCGCGACGCACCAGAGGAAGCTGCGCAGGCTGACGGGGTGAGTTGCGTGCCCGTGCGCCATCAGGCCGGGTTGCGGCGGATACGCGTAGAGGTCTGGGGGTGCCATGACGCCTGCCTGGTACATCGTCCTCCAACTATCGGCCCCCCGCAGTACGGCTTGATCCTACTTTGGTGGAGCGATGACTTTCGAACGGTTTCGGCGTCCAAAGGGGTAGTTGTCGTCTGAAGGGAGGAGCGATGGGACAGCCGGTCGTGCACTTCGAGGTCGTCGGGAAGGACGGGTCGAAGCTCCAGCAGTACTACGGCGACCTCTTCGGCTGGGAGATCGACGCGGGCAACGACATGAACTACGGGATGGTCTCGCGTGAGGGCAACCTGGGCCGCGACGGCGTCGGCATCGGCGGCGGCGTCGGCCAGGGGCCTGAGGGCTACGACGGTCACGTGACGTTCTATGTCGCGGTGCCCGACGTCGAGGAGGCGCTGCAGAAGGCGGAGAGCCTCGGCGGCCAGCGGGTGATGGGCCCCGAGGACATCATGGGCCAGGTCGTCCTCGGCCAGTTCAAGGATCCCGAGGGCAACATGGTCGGAGTCGTCCAGGGCGAGTAGCGCAGTACCCTGCGGGCGTGCCTGGGACGCTCGTCTTCTTGCCCGCCTGGAACGAGGAGGGGAGCCTGCCCGCGGTGCTCGATGAGCTGCGGAGCGGGCTCCCGGAGGCCGACGTCCTGGTCGTCGACGACGGCTCGACCGATCGCACCGCCGAGGTCGCGCGCGAGCACGGCTGCGAGGTGATCTCCTTCGGCGTGAACCGCGGCCTGCCGGCGGGAATCGCTGCGGGCTATCAGTACGCGCTGGAGCATGGCTACGAGCTCTGCGGCCGGGTCGACGCCGACGGTCAGCATCCGGTCGAGGAGCTCGCACGGCTGCTCGAGCGGGTGCGATCCGGCGAGTGCGACGTCGCGGTCGGTTCCCGCTTTGCTTCAGGCGACGGCTTCGCGCCGTACCGCTACCGGTCGAGCGGAGCGCGCCGTTTCGGCACCGCGCTGCTGCGGCGGTCGATGAAGGTCGCCCTGCGCCGGCCGTTCCTCGACTCGACAAGCGGCATGTACGCCGCGAACGCCAAGGCGCTCCCGGTGCTCGCGCGGCCGTACACGAGCACTGCGCCCGAGGTGCAGGCGCTCCTGCGGCTGGACGATGCTGGGCTCCGGGTCGAGGAGGTCCCGGTGAACATGCGCGAGCGGACGAGCGGCGAGTCGAAGCTCCAGGGCAAGAAGGCGGTCATGGTCGTCCTCACGGTCGTCGGGACGCTGCTCGCGCTCGACCGCTTCCGGAGACGCTGAAGTGCGGCTCGTCGCGGTGCTCGGCTATTCGCCCCGCCGCGCGCACGACATGCACGACATCTGCGCCGCACGGTTGCGGCATGCCGAGGGGCTCCACGCAGACGCGGTGCTGCTCTCGGGCGAGGCGGAGCTGATGCGTCCGGAGTGGGCGGGGCCCGACGTGCCGCTGCTCGCCGACGGCGACGCGCGGAACACGAGGCAGAACGCGGCCGGGGTTGCCGAGGCGGCGCGCCGGCTCGGCGCCGACGAGGTCGTCGTCGTCACGTCGCGCTGGCACGCGCCGCGCGCGCTGGCACTGGTGCGCTCGCTGCTGCCGGGTGTCTCCGTGACGAGCTCCTCGCCGCCGGGCCGTCCGCCGCTCACGCTCCTTGCGCGGGAAGCGGTTTGCCTGGCGACGCTGCCGTTCCAGCTGGCCGCACTCAGACGAGGAGCGCTCGGCGCGCGAGCCGAACGACCGCGTGCCGGGCCATCGGATTGAGACCGAGAGAGACGAGAATCCTCTCGAAGTGGGCCGCGGCCCAGGCGTATGTCCGCTCCGAGAGGTCGATCGTCCTCTGCGACGCGTTGCGATCGGCGTAGCCCGGAGCTAGGTAATCAGCGCTCGGCGGAAAGACGTTGACGCCGAGGCCGAGGATGGTCGATCGTGCGAGGGGTCCTGAAGAGAGACACGAGCCCTGCGGCCGAGCGGATCGCTACTCGCCCGCGTAGGGCGGCAGCTCCAGTGCGCGCTCGAACGCGGTCCGGTCGTGGACCGGGTCGCCGTGGGCGACGATCACGAGCTCGAACGGCAGCTCGAGGAGCTCGCGCAGCGCGGTGCGGGCGCGCTCGATGTGCGGCGTGTCCCAGATGACGAGCTCGCCGTTGGGCGCGGTCAGCGCGTCGGAGAAGACGAGCGCCTTCTGCTCGGGCAGCCAGAGCGGCGTCTCGTTGCGGCCGCGGCCGTCGTAGAGCGCCTTCAGGCCGCCGGGAAGCTCAGAGCCGGGCTCGATCGGCTCGAGCTCCGTCTCCGGGATGTTCGAGCGCCAGAAGAGCCAGGGCCCGTAGGCGCGGGCGCCGTAACGGCGCACGAAGAGGTCGACGTCGCGCACGTGGTCCGGCTTGAGCACGACGGCCATCGTCGGCGGGCGTTCGTCGAGCCGCTCCCAGATCTCCGTCGCGTCGTTGGGCGGTGCGAGCGCGTCGAGCACGGCGATCTCGCCACGGCTTTCGACGCAGGTCGACGTGACGTGCTCGGGCCAGCCGGCTTCTTCGTGCCAGTCCGGGTAGGGAAGCCGCCAGATCCAGAGGCCCGGCGCGACGTCACGGATCTCGTAGGCCACGAGCGACAACGTTACGGTTTCCCTGACGTTGCTCCAAGAGGGACGGCAGGCGTACGACCGATCGGCGTGGGCGGCGGCCTACGAGTCGTTCGCGCGCGCCGATGAGGACGAGCCGCTGGGCGCGGAGGATCTCGTCCGGCTTGCGATTTCGGCGTACATGCTCGGCCGCGAAGACGAGCAGCTGCAGATCCTCGAGCGGGCGTCCCAGCGGTATGCAGAGGACGGCGAGCGCCGGCCCGCCGCGCGCTGCGCGTTCTGGATCGGCATGCAGCTCGCGCTGCGCGGAGAGATGGGGCCCGCGACCGGTTGGCTCGGCCGTGCCCAGCGCCTGCTCGAAAACGAGGACGAGTGCGCGGAGCAGGGCTACCTGCTGATGCCGGTCGCCTTCCAGCACGAGGCCCAGGGCGACGTCGACGGCGCATGTGCGACCGCAGCAGCGGCCGCGGAGATCGGAGAGCGGTTCGGCGACAGGGACCTCTTCGCGCTCGCGCTCCAATCGCAAGGAGAGTTCCTCGTTCATGCCGGCAGGGCAAGGGAGGGCCTCGGGTTGCTGGACGAGGCGATGGTGGCGGTCACGGAGGGCGGCCTCTCGCCGATCGTCACCGGGATCGTCTACTGCGGGATGATCCTCGCCTGCGAGCACGTCTTCGAGCTGCGCCGGGCGAGGGAATGGACCGCGGCCCTGGCCCGGTGGTGCGAGCAGCAGCCGGACCTCGTTGCCTTCACCGGCCGGTGCCAGGTCCACCGCGCCCAGATCCTGCAGCTGCAGGGCGACTGGACCGAGGCTCTCGACGAGGCGACCAGAGCCGACGAGCGCTCCCGGCGGGCCATGAACCAGGCGTCGGCGGCGCGGGCCTGCTATCTGCGGGGCGAGGTTCACCGCCTTCGCGGTGAGTTCGCGGAGGCGGAGGAGGACTACCGGCGGGCAAGCCGCCTGGGCTCCGAGCCCCAGCCGGGCCTCGCGCTGATGCGGCTCGCCCAGGGCAAGCGCGACGCGGCCGCGGCCTCGATTCGGCGCGTCGTCGCCGAGACGACCGAGCCGCTGCGCCGAGCGGCGCTCCTGCCGGCATGCGCCCAGATCCTGCTCGCCACGGGCGAGCTCGAAAAGGCGCGGAACGCGTGCCGCGAGCTCGAGCAGGCGTGCGCGGACTGCGACAGCGAGATGCTTCGAGCGATGCTCGCCTCGGCCCAGGGCGCGGTCGCGCTCGCGGCGGGTGATGTCGAGGGCGCGCTGGTCAGCTTGCGGTCGGCGAGCAGGGCCTGGACCGAGCTCGAGGCTCCGTACGAGGCCGCCCGCGCCCGCATGCTGGTGGGTTGTGCTTGCCGGGCGCTCGGCGACGAAGAGGGCTGTCTGCTCGAGCTCGAGGCCGCGAGAACCGTCTTCGAGGAGCTCGGCGCCGTGCCCGACGTCGCTGCCGTGGACGCTCTGGCGGGGACGGCCGCCGATACGCACGGGCTGAGCGCCCGCGAGCTCCAGGTGCTGCGCCTGCTCGCCGCGGGGCGGAGCAATCGTGAGATCGCAGCCGAGCTCGTGATCAGCGAGCACACGGTCGCCCGCCACGTGCAGAACATCTTCCGGAAGCTCGGCGTCTCCTCGCGCACGGCCGCGAGCGCCTTCGCCTACGAGCACGGCCTGACTGGTCAGAACTAACCACTCCGGCGCGCTCGAAGTTGGTGAATCGGCGCGATGCGCGCTCGGCTGACGCCGCCTACCGTCGAACTATCCCGACGGAGGTGCGACATGGCCACAGCGGCAGCAACAATCGAAGAGCAGGAGACGATCCATTTCGAGACGATCGTGATCGGCGGCGGGCAGGCCGGCCTCTCGCTCGGCTACTACCTGAAGAAGCTCGGCCGCCCGTTCGTGATCCTGGATGCGAACGAGCGGATCGGCGGCTCGTGGCGCACGCGCACCTGGGACTCGCTGCGCCTCTTCACGCCCAATCGCTACAACGGCCTGCCGGGCTGGCCCTTTCCGGCACCGGGCTGGTCGTACCCGACGGCGCGGGAGACTGCGGACTACCTCGAGGCCTACGCGGCGCGGTTCGAGCTCCCCGTCAGGCTCGGCACGAGGGTCAGCCGCCTCTCGAAGGCGGACGGCCGCTACGTCGTCGAGTGCGCAGGACAGCGGCTCACGGCCGACTGCGTGGTCTCTGCGGCGGGCTTCTACGGCACGCCCAACGTTCCGGAGTTCGCGGCCGAGCTTGACCCGCGCATCGTGCAGGTGCACTCGAGCGAATACCGCAATCCGTCCCAGCTTCGGCCGGGCGGTGCGCTGCTTGTCGGGGCCGGCAACTCGGGAGCGGACATCGCGATGGAGGTCTCCAAGACGCACACGACGTGGCTTTCCGGCCCCGACAAGGGCCAGATTCCGCTGCGCATCGAGCACCCGCTGCGCCGCGTTGTCGTGCCGATCCTCTGGTTTGTCGCCTCGCACGTGCTGACGGTGAAGACGCCGCTCGGCCGCAAAGCCCGGCCGCACGTACTCGGGCACGGCGCTCCGAGGATCCGCGTCAAGTCGAAGGATCTCGACGCGGCGGGCGTCGAGCAGGTGCCGAGGACGGTTCGCGTCGAGGACGGACTACCGGTGCTCGAGGACGGGCGCGTGCTGGACGCGGCAAACGTGATCTGGTGCACGGGCTTCCGGCACGACTACGACTGGATCGACGTGCCGGTGTTCGACGGGGACGGCGCGCCGGTGCACGAGCGCGGCGTTGCGTCGGAGCCGGGCCTGTACTTCCTCGGCCTCGACTTCCTCTACTCGTTCGCGTCGGAGAACGTTGGCGGCGTGTATCGGGACGCGAAGCACATCGCGAAGCACATCGCGTCGCGGTAGTCGGTACGGCGAGGTCAGGACGAGGCTTCGAGAAATCGCTCGAACCGGGCCGCGAGGCGCTCGCGGTCTGGCCTCCAAGCCGAACGCCTCGGAATCAGGATCGGACTGTCGTTGAATTCCTTCAACAGGTCGAGCATCGGGCCGTCCTCGTCGTCCAGCAGCCGCCGCGAAACCTGAACACCGTAATCAGGCGAGATGCCGACGAGATCCTCGTCGAAGGCGCGGTGGTGGATCGAGCAGAGACTCAGTCCGTTGCTGATCAGCGGCTGCCCGCCCTCCTCGGCGTCGGCGGTGATGTGCGCCGCATCGAGAAGGAGCGCTTGCCTGAGCGAGCAAATCGCGCAGCGGTCGTCGTAGGCCGGCAAGACCGCGCCGCGGAACTGCGCTTGATGTATGCGTTGCTTGACCCGCCGAACGACGTAACGGCGCTCGATCTCGTTCTCGATGTGGACGGGCTCGCGCTCTTCGAACGAGCCGCGCATCTCACCGAACGAGATCAGTACCGTTCGTTCCCAGGGGCGGTCGTCCTCGACGAAGGCGGGGTACTGCGCGACGTACCAGTTCGGACGAGTTCCGATGAGGTAGACGAGCGGCACCTGAAGCTCGCCAGCGTGGCGCAACCACGTATTGAAGTGGTTGTCGATGGGGCCGTCCTGGTAGCGATATTCGACGCCCTCTCCGGTTCCGGTGTCCTGGTAGCGCTTCTGCGCGTAGGCGCTGTTGATGGAAAGCGCGGCCGGCCCGCGTTGGACGGTGGCACGGTAGATGCCGTACGCGCGATTGAGAAACGGCACCCTGCGGCCCCGGAAGTTGAACCCCACAACCAGGGCGCTGTACGGGAGCTCGGGGCCGTATTGCGCTTGCAGGACGTCAAGCGCGGCGAAGCACGAGGCGCGGATGTTGTCGTCTCGTCGCGGATCGAGGCTCACCGGGGGTTGCTCTTCGGCTGGCCGCCGCCGTAGCCCTCGACGGCGTCGTCGAGGTTGAAGAGCGCGCCGAACCGGCGCTGGTCCGACTTGGCGACGTCGTAGATGCCGACCTGGTTCGCGTCGGGGTAGACGCTGACGTTTGGCGCGTTCTGCTCGCTGAACATCAGCAGGCGCACCTGTGCATCGCTGCGGTTTTCGTACCCGTGGACGCCGCGCTCGCCGCGCGGGAACGCCCGCACCTCGCCCTCGGGCACGTTCTCCCACCCCTCGGCCGTGCGAACCGCGACCGTGCCCTTGAGCACGACGAGCAGCTCCTCGCGCTGCAGGTGGTAGTGAAAGTGCATCCCGGTGCCCGGCGGCAGCTCGTACACCGTGAGGCCGAGGTGCTCTGCTCCCGCCTGCTCGGCGAGCCGTGCGCGCCGGTACCCGTCTTCTTCGTACAGCTCGTCCGAGTGGATGTTCGGCACGGGATTGAGTTTCACAAAATCGGCACACTCGACGCTTGACGCACAAAGGTGTCCGACACCGTTTTTGGCGTTTCGGCGCCGGGGCGGGTTTGGACGGGGCTTGCTTACTTCGCGGGCAGGGCCGCGAGGAGCTGATCGGTCGGCACCCAGTACGCCGCGCGGGCGGCGGGCGCAGCGCTCAGCGGCGCAAGATGGTCAGCCACGAACCCCTTGCGAGAGTGGGCGACGTTGAGCTCGATCTGCTTGCCCGGGAAGCCCGCGTCCCGCAAGCGGTGCAGGAGCATGGTCGACCCGTCGATCGCGTGCGGATCCTTGTCGCTGATCAGCACCGCGAGGATCGTCTTCGCCCGGATCGGCTTCAGGTTCACGATCCGCGCCGTCTCGCCGTACGGCACCGGGTTGACCGTCTCGACCGCGTCCGGCACGGGAACGCCGTGCCGCGCCGCCACCGCCGCGTACTCGACAGCCAAAGCCGCCCCGCGCGAGTAGCCGAGCGCGATCACCGGAACGCCAGTCAAGCCGAGCCGCTTGTTCGCGGTCTGCACCCCGCTGACCGCCGGATCGAGCACCGCCCTGCTGTAGTCGACCTCGTAGCGCGGGTACACGACGGCAGCCCCGCGGCCGACGAGATGGTCGATCCAGGGCCGGTGGTTCTGCGGTGTCGCCTCGACCGGCCCGCCCTGTCCGTGGAAGAAGATCACCAGCCGCTTCGGCTTCCCGGCGGGCAGGAAGATCCAGACGCCGTTCGCCACCTCGGTGTCGGCGGACTGGATCGTTTCCTTCGTCGGATAGGAGGTGCCGCCTCCTCCTCCACAACCTGTTGCCAGGAAGAGGGCGGCGAGCACGACCGGGGTCAGGGCCGCTCTCACGTGCCTACTTTCGACGCCGCTCGGGCGAAAGGGTTAGGTGACCCAGTCGGTCGACTCAGGCTCGGGCGGCGGCTCGCCCGACCGGGCGGCCTCCCGCTCGGCCTGCTTCTTCTCGCGCTTCAGCCTGCGCTTCTCCTCCACTGCGCGCTCGCGGTTGCGCTTCGCGATCGTCTGCTGGCGCTTCCTGCCGGAGCCCATCAGCCGCCGATCTGGACGACGTTCCTCGCCTCCGGCCCCTTCTCACCCTCGGCCGCCTCGAACTCGACCTTCATGCCCTCGGCCAGCGACTTGTAGCCCTCGCCGGCGATCGCGCTGTGGTGAACGAAGATGTCCTTGCCCGCTTCGTCAGGTGTGATGAACCCGTACCCCTTTGCGTCGTTGAACCACTTCACGGTTCCTGTTGCCATCGAACACACCTCCTCTACCTCTCTTGAGAACGGGTAGATGGAGGCGTTTCCGCCGCCCAGTACACGCTCTGGAGCTTTCAGCCTATCCGTCGCGGCCGGATGGAGCGAGCGGGAGAGTGAAAGCGACCCTTGCGCCCCCGCCGTTGCGGTTCTCGGCCCAGATCGTGCCGCCCTGCGCCTCGACGAGCCCGCGCGCGATCGCGAGGCCGAGGCCAGCGCCACCGCTCGAGCGCGTCCGCGACTCGTCGGCGCGCCAGAACCGGTCGAACATCCGCTGGGGCGCGTCGGGCCCAAGGCCGTTGCCGGTGTCCTCGACCGAGACGATCACGTGGTCCGTGTCGGGCTCGACGACCACCGCCACGGCCCCGTTCGGCGGCGAGTGGCGGACCGCGTTTGCGAGCAGGTTCAGCAGCACGCGCTCGACCTTGTCCGGGGCGATTCGCACGATCGGATCGGCTTCGACGCGGGCCTCGAGCCCGACCTCGCGTGCGCGGGCCTCCGCGTCGAGCGAGCTCACGCACCGCGAGACGAGCTCGCCCAGCGGCGCGTCGCGAAGCTCCAGCGTCAGTGCGCCCGCGTCGATCCGTGCCAGCTCGAAGAGGTCTTCGACCAGGCCGGAGAGGATCTCGGTCTGCGTCCGGATCGCCTCCAGGTACTCGCCGGGCTCGGCGAGGTCGTCCTCGAGCGCCTCGACCATCGCCTTCAGCGACGCGAGCGGCGTGCGCAGGTCGTGGCTCGCCCAGGCGACAAGCTCGCGGCGCGCATCGAACAGCTGCTCGAGGCTCGAGGCCATTTCGTTGAACGAGGTGCTCAGCTCCCGCAGCTCGCGCGGGCCCCGCTCCGGAGCGCGGGCGCTCAGGTCGCCGCCGGCGAGGAGCTTCGAAGCGTTCCGGAGATGCGCGAGCGGCCTGTGCATTCGGCGTCCCAGCGCGAGCGCGCCGCCCAGAGCAACGAGCGCCGAGATGCCCGCGACGAGCAGGATCTGCTCGAAGTCGTGCGTCTCCAGCATCACGATCCCGGACGCGAGGATCGCGGCGACCGGAATGCCGACGGCGAGCAGGGCAAGCGCTGCGAGTTGCGATCGAATGCTCATGAACGGAACCGGTAGCCGACGCCCCAGACCGTCTCGAGCAGCCGCGGCTCGGACGGGTCCTCCTCGAGCTTCTCGCGCAGCCGCCGCACATGCACCGTCACGGTCCCCGTGTCGAGCGCGGCCGAGTAGCCCCAGACGCCGTGCATCAGCTGGTCGCGCGAGAAGACGCGGTTCGGGTTCGATGCCAGGAACCAGAGCAGGTCGAACTCCTTCGCGGTCAGGCTCAGGGGCTCGCCGTTGCGGCGCGCCTCCCGCTTCGCCGAATCGATCTCGAGCGGCCCGGCCGAGACGCGCTCCTGCGGGGGCCGGCCATTGCGTGCACGCCGGAGCACCGTCTTCACGCGTGTGGCCAGCTCTCGCGGCGAGAACGGCTTCGTGACGTAGTCGTCGGCGCCGAGCTCGAGCCCGACGATCCGGTCGGTCTCCTCGACGCGGGCGGTCAGGAGGATCACGGGCAGGTCCGAGGTCGAGCGGATCCAGCGGCAGAGCTCGAGCCCGTCGGTGCGGCCCGGAAGCATCACGTCGAGCAGGACGAGGCTCGGCTGCTCGTGCTCGATCAAGCCGCGGGCAGACTCGCCGTCCTCGGCCGTGACGACGCGGTGGCCGTCGCGCTCGAGGTAGCGGGAGACGACGTCGCGGACCATCGGCTCGTCGTCGACTACGAGAACGGTCGTCATCTCGTCAGTCTCGCCACGCGAAACACCTATCCGGATTACGACTTCCTTAAATCGGCGGATCGAGTTACGGGAATCGTAAGCGCGCGGCGGTTCGGGTCTGCCTAGCGTGGGGCGGGTTCATTCGCTCGAGAGGAGGACCCATGATTCGCCCAGCTTTAGCCATTGTGGCCGCCACAGGAGCGCTCGCGCTCGTCGGGGCGGCACCAGCGCTGGCGCATGACGACGGTGGTCACCACCATGGCCGCGGCGGCGTCGTCTTCGTGCAGACGAACGAGCCCAGCGGCAACAAGATCGACGTCTTCGACCGAGGTGGCGACGGCCGTCTGAGCCTCGCCGGCACGTATCCGACCGGCGGCCTCGGCGGCATCGCGTCGCCGGGCACGGAGTCCGACCACCTCGCCTCGCAGGGTTCGCTCGCCCTCGCCGACGGCAAGACGCTGATCGCCGTCAACGCAGGCAGCGACACGGTCTCGTCGTTCCGCGTGCACGGCGACCGCCTGCAGTTGCGGAGCATCGTCTCGTCGGGCGGGCAATTCCCGAACAGCGTCGCGGTGCACGACGGGCTCGTCTACGTGCTCAACGCCGGCGGCACCGGGACCGTGCAGGGCTTCTGGCTGCGCGGCAGCCGGCTCGTGCCGATCGCGGGCTCGGCCAGGTCGCTCGGGCTTGCGAACGGCGACCCGCCGGACTTCCTGACCGCGCCGGGTGAGGTCGGCTTCACGCCTGACGGAAGCAAGCTGCTCGTGACGACGAAGGCGAGCACGAGCTCGATCGACGTCTTCGCCGTCGGCCATGACGGCCGATTGTCCGCGACGCCGGTCGTGAATCCGTCGGCCACGCCCGTTCCGTTCGCGTTCACGTTCGGCTCCGGCCGGCTCGTGGCCGGCGAGGCCGGGACGAGCTCGGTCACGACCTACGCGGTCGCCGCCGGCGGGACGCTCAGCGACCCGCGCTCAGCGAGCGACGGCCAGACCGCGCTCTGCTGGATCCTGCGGGTCGGCAACGTCTACTTCGTCTCCAACACGGGCTCGAGCGACCTGAGCTCGTTCACCGTCGACTCGTCCGGCACGCCGGCGCTTCTGCAGGCGATCGCCGCGACGACGAACCCGGGCCCGATCGACCTGGCCACATCCGGCGGCTACCTCTACGCCGCGACCGGAATCAACGGCACAGTCGACGAGTTCGCCGTGAACAGCGACGGCACCCTCGCCCCGATCGGCACGGTCACGGGCCTGCCGCCGGGCCTCGAGGGCATCGCCGCGTCCTAGTTCCCCTCCGCAGACCGGGGCCCGCCTCCGGGCGGGTCCCGGTTTCACGGTGTCAGACACCCGCACGAAACTGTGACGCGTTCTCCACAAACGCCTGCTCTAGCAGCGGTCCTTGCGGGTGTCAGACACCGTCGCGGATGTGTGACGCACGGGCCCAGATCGCCCGGCGAGGGCACAGCCCGTCAGCACCAGGGCAACCGCGCCGACTGAGACCGAGAGCGAGAAGCGCAGGTCGAGCAGGCCCGTTGCGATCACGGCGCTTGCGACCAGGAAGTAGATGCACGCGATGAAGGCCGCGGTCACCTCGCCGCGGCGCTCCTCCGGCGCGATCTCGTTCAGCTCTTCCTGCGCGTTCAGGAACGCGACGCCGTGGCCCGCGCCGGCGGCCAGCGCGCCCGCGATGCGTCAGCACCAGGTTCGAGAAGCCGAACTTTGCCGCGTAGACCGCGTAGAGCGGCGTCGCGGCGTTCGCGCCGGCCACCAGGACGAGCCAGCTGCCCCAGACGACGACCACCGGCAGGAAGCCGCGACGGACGGCGTCGCTCAAGCGGGCCGGATCGTGATCCTGACGTGTGTGCGACTGCGGCACTCCTGCACGAGCTTGACCTCGCCGGTGATCCCTGAGCGGGAGAAGTCGACCTCCGAGTCGGCCGGATCGAGCTCCTCCCGCAGGATCGCGTAGCCCGCACGCGCAAACGCGGCGAGGTACGCGTCGTGCGCCTTGTCGACGCCGGTCGGCAGGTAGCCCTGGACGATGCGCGCCGGGCCCGCCTGCTGCTCGTGCGTGTAGATCACTCCGCCCGGGCTCGGGAACCGCGAAGGCAGCCGAGGCTGGATGTGGCCCACGGGCGCGGCGCCGCACGACCGCACCGCCGCGAGTGGGACCTCGACCTCGCTGGGGTGCTTCACGAGCAGTCCGAGCCGGTTGTGCTCGATCCCCGCGACGAGGATGAGGGCTCCGGCAATCCCCGCGAGAAGGATCCGCGCGCTCCGCGGCCCGAGCCCGGCGCTCACCGCGTAGGCGGCCAGCAGGACCGTGGCGGCCGCCGCCGTACACGCGCCGAGCACGAACGGCGCTTTCGGGCTCACGTACGTCCAGAGAACTCCTGCGACGAGGCTCGCGATCAGCGCCGCTCCGGCCGTCGCCGCGTAGAAGACCCCGTAGGCGGTTCCGACCGATCCGGAACGGACGTGGTCGGCGACCCAGGCGCGGCCGACGCCTTCGGTCGCCGCGACGTAGACGCCGTAAAACGCGAACAGCGGCCACACGGCCCAGGGCCGAGAGGTGAGCGCGAAGCCGAGGTAGACGAGCCCGAAGACAACCGTGCCGATCGCCAGCACCCGCGCGCGCGGGATCCGGTCCGACAAGTGACCGAACGGCCACGAGAGCGACGCGCTGACGACGTTGTAGACCGCGTACGCGAGCACGACCAACACCGTCGCGAGCCCGAGGTTGTGCGACCGCAGCAGCAGGAACGCGTCGCTGGAGTTTCCGAGCGAGAAGACGACCCAGATTGCGAGGACCGTCCAGAACGAGGCGGGCAACGCCGAGACCTCTTCCGCCGACGGAGCCGCCGCCGTCCGGTCCGGCGCAGCCTTCGGCGCCTCCCGCACCGCGCGCAGCAGCACGAGCGTCGCGATCCCGGGAACCACGGCGAACCAGAGGATCTCCCGCAAGGAGAGCCCGAGCTCGAGCAGCGCCACCGCGATCAGCGGCCCGATCACCGCGCCGACGGTGTCCATCCCCCGGTGGTAACCGAAGCTCGCGCCCATGAGCTCGGGCGGCGTCGAGTCGCGGATCAGCGCGTCGCGTGGGGTACTGCGAGCCCCCTTGCCGATCCGGTCGATCACGCGGGCCGTCAACACCCAGCCCCAGGACGGCGCCGCAGCGATGAGCGCCCGCGCGCCGGTCGCGAGGCCGTAGCCCGAGAAGATCCACGGCTTCCGCCGCTCGCCCTGCCGGTCGGAGAGCCAGCCGGAGAAGAGCCGGAAGACGAGCGCCGTCGCCTCCGCGATGCCTTCGATCACGCCGACCAGGTAGACGGGAGCCGCGAGCGTGATCGTCAGGAAGAGCGGGACGATCGGGTACGCGAGCTCGCTCGCCGAGTCGTTGGCGAGCGAGACCCAGCTGAGCACGCGCACGTTCCGAGGAAGGCGCCGTTGCGCGGCGAGGATTCGCCCGAGCCGGCTCGGTGGCGGGCCTACTCGGAAAGAATCGTCCACGGAAGCGGCAAAATACTGCTTGGGTGCGAGCCTCCGACGGGGGTCAGGCGCCGGAGGCTCGCTCTCTCGCGAACGAGAGGGGCTTTCACTGCTCTCCCCGGATGCGTGAGCGTACACGCATCCGCCCGAGATTTCTATATCGAACTGTTGAGGCGCCTACAGGTGCCGCGCTAGCCAGTCGCGCATGCGGTTCCAGGAGTCGGCCTGGTGCTCGCGCTCCGTCCAGCCGTGGCCCTCGCGCGGATAGACGATGAGCTCCGTCTCGCAGCCCGCCTCGACGAGCGCTTTGTA
>Ga0307308_10000010_pt1 | contig 50522 bp, 57 predicted proteins | sample ER_DNA_195_FD_194501 | JGI IMG/M metagenome (GOLD analysis project Ga0307308, IMG submission 194501) | Bulk soil microbial communities from the East River watershed near Crested Butte, Colorado, United States - ER_DNA_195 | ecosystem: Environmental > Terrestrial > Soil > Floodplain | place...
CAGCACCTGCTTCCAGCAAGGCGTCTTCGCAGCCGCCGTCGCGGGCAGGGCAAGCAGCAGCACCCCTGCGGCGAAGGCTAGGACGAATGAGATGACGGCTGGACGAATGCGCATGCGAAAATCCCGGGCCGGCGGCCTTGTGGCAGTCTGCCCAGGGCGGATGTGGCGGTAGTAATGCTCTAGTAAGCGGTTTGTAAACACCGGGCGGCTCAGGCTGGATGTTAGCCTCACCGCTTGATGAGGACGGCCCTGGAGCGCCACGCGGCGCTGCTCGTGCTCGGGGCCGGCGCAGGTCTCGCAGGGGTTTCGGTTCTTTTCTCGTCGGGGTCGTCGAGCTCGCGGCTGCTGTGGCTCGGGCTTGCTGCGCTGGTGCTGGCGGGGGTCGCCGGGACTGCGCTCGCTGCCGGTTGGTGGCCGCTGCTCGAGCGCGAGGCCGTCGTCGCGCTGGCCCTGCTCGTCGCGTTCGTCTGCTGGTGCGGCATCTCGATCCTCTGGTCGATCGAGCCGGACCGCTCCTGGGACTACCTGAACCGTGGGCTCGTGTACGTCGCCTTTGCGGTGGTCGGGCTGGCCGTCGGCTCGTTCGTGCCGCGGGCCCGGCGGCTGTGGGCCTCGGTGCTCACGGTCGCGATCGCGCTCGCGCTCGGCTGGGCGCTGCTCGGGAAGGCCGTCCCGTGGGTCGGCGGCTCCGGCCGCGTGGCGCGGCTGAGCTCGCCGGTCGACTACTGGAACGGGCTCGGGCTGCTGTTCGACTTCGGTCTGCCACTGGCGCTCTGGCTGGCGGCGCGTCGGGACCATCCGCACTGGCTTCGCGCAGCGGGCACCGTCTTCCTCTACGGCCTGACGATCGGGCTGCTGCTCACGGCCTCGCGCGCCGGGATCGCGGTGGGCATCGTGGCGGTCTCGGTCTGGCTCGCGTTTGGCGGACCGAGGATCGAGGGTGCGGCCGCGCTGTTGCTCGGCGGCGTCCCCGGGCTGGGGGTCGGCCTGTGGGCGTTGTCGCGGCCCGGGCTGGCGGACGACGCCCAGCCGCACTCGGCTCGCGTCCACGACGGCGCCTGGTTCGCTCTGGTCTTCGTGCTCGCCGCCGTTGCGGTGGCTGCGCTCGCGTACCTCGCGTCGCTCACGGAGGAGCGGCGGCCGCTGCTGGACCGCGAGCGGCTGCTCGTCGGGCGCGTCGCCCTCGGCGTCCTGGGGGTCGGCGCGGCGGCCGGGGTGGTGGTGTTGATCGTCGCGGCGAAGCCTCAGAGCTGGTTCCACGACTTTACGCGGGTGCCGACGAACGCGGCGGCGAATTCGAGCAGCCAAAGGCTGACCTCGTTCAACTCGAACAGCCGCTGGCAATGGTGGAAGGAGGCCTGGAAGGGGTTCGAGAAGCAGCCGCTGCGCGGGACCGGGGCGGGGTCGTTCGAGCTGAGCCATCGCCTCTTTCGGACGAACGAGATCGTGGTGACCGAGCCCCACAACGTGCCGCTGCAGTTCCTCAGCGAGACGGGGATCGTCGGCTTCCTGCTCGCCGTGGGGTCGGTGGCGGCCGCGGCCGTCGGCGTCGTGCGGCGCGTGCGCGGGAGCCCGGCGGGGCTGGCTCTCGCGGTGGGAGCTCTGGCCTACGTGCTGCACTCCGTGGTCGACTTCGACTGGGACTTCGTCGCGGTCACGGGGCCGTTCCTGCTGTCCGTTGGGGTACTGCTGGGCGGCGGAGTCGTGCGGCGCGCGCGGCAGTGGTCGCTGGCGCCCGTGCCGGCGGTGCTTGCATTGGCGGTCGCGTACTCGCTGCTGTCGCCGTGGTTCGCGGCTCGTGCGTCAGACTCCGCGCTCGCCGCGCTCGAGGCGGGGCGGCCGGCGCAGGCGGTCGGGCACGCGCGGGACGCGCGCTCGTTGAACCCGTTCTCGCTGGAGCCGCTGTTCCTCGAGGCCGGCGCGGCCGAGCAGCTGGGCGATCTCGCGGCGGCGAAGTCGCTCTACGTCAAGGCGGTCGAGCTCCAGCCGCTCAACTGGCGCCCCTGGTACGAGCTCGGGAGCTTCGAGTTCGATCTCCTCCACTACGGGGCGGCGGTGCCGCCGCTACGGCGGGCCGTCGAGCTCGACCGGCACGGCACGCTCGCGCCGGCGCTTCTACAGCAGGCGCTGACAAAGATCGGCTCCTAGGAGGGCTTGACGAAACCACGTCTGTGCCGTCGGGCCGCGCTGTCCGCCCCGAGGCGGCGTCCTCAGTCGCCCCTGTAGTTATCCACTACAGGGACTCCCTGCGTCCTTGCCTCGGAACGGCCATCGCACCCCGAAGGCGAGCGAGGTTCCGCCAAACCCTCCTAGGACGCCTCGGCGCGGAGCCAGATCTGCGTCCAGAACGGGGCGAGCGCGCGGTAGGCGAGCGGCTCGGCGAGGTGGGCAGCGATGTCGGGGAGGGCGTTCGAATAGAGCCGCTTGCGGTTGTTGTGGAAGCGGCGGATGTGGGTGAAGCCGGCCGCGCGGAGGAGCCGCTTGAGCTTGTGCGGCGTGTAGCCGAGATCGGTGACGCCGTACTCGCTCGCCGCCTGGCGGCCCTCGAAGCGGTGCTTCCAGTTGGGCTCGGAGAGCAGGAGCCGCCCGCCCGGGGCCAGGGCACGGTGGGCGGCCTGAAGGACGAGGTCTGCGCGGGGCGTGTGGTGCAGGGACTGGTAGATCAGGCACGTGTTGAAGCGGCGGCCGAGGTCGAGCTGCTCCATGTCGCCGACCTCGAAGTGGACGTCTAGGCCCTCTTCGCGGGCGAGCTCCTGGGCGATCCCGATCATCTCGGGCGAGATGTCGTAGCCCTCGGCGCGGACTCCGTGGCGGGCGGCGAAGCGGGTCATCCAGCCTGAGCCGCAGCCGAGCTCGACCATGCTGCTGCCGGGCTGGAGGTCGAGCAGCTCAAGGACGTAGGCGAAGTCGATCAGCAGGCGGGCGGACTCGCGCGGGTTGTTCCCGAACGGCTTCGTGCGGAGCCAGACGCGACCCTCCTCGCCGATCGCGCGCGGGTACTCGATCTCAGCTTGCTTCCGTTCGGTGTCAGACACCCGCACGAGAGTGTGACGAGAACGAACGGAAGTGTGACGCGCTAGCCGCCGACGACGACGGCGAGCTTCGCGCCCGCGAGGCTGGTCGCACGCAAGCCATCGAGCGGAGAGACCAGCGCGATGCCGAGATCACGGGCGAGGCGGAGACCCTCGGGCCGGTAGCCGGCGCGGTACATGACGACGCTCCGCCCGTAGCCGCCGCGGGGAGCGTTCCCGACCTTGCGGATCTTGTATCCGCGTGCGCGCACGCGCGAGGCGGTTGAGGCGGCCGCTCCCGAGACCCCGTTGCCGTTCAGCACGGTCACCTTCACGAGCCTCCGCGCAATCGGTGCGCGTGCTGGTGTCGTCGACGCCGGTGCAGCCGCATGCTTCTTCGCCGCGGCGCGCGCGTGGTCGGCCACCGGCTTCGCGAGTAGCGCCGTCGCCGTCACGACGAGCGCGACCAGCTCGAGCGTCGCGATCCCGGCCGCGACGACCGCGATCGTGCGCCAGGGGTGGCGGGACGACTGGGACAACACGTGCTCCACAGGGAGCATCGGTTTCGCCGTCGAGCGCCTCGATCCTTCCGGTCCAGTAGCTTCGAGGCGTGAGGTCGACCGTCGCCGCCCGCGTCTCGCTCTGGAACCGCGAGCGCAAGATGCGCCTGTTTCTCGAGACGATGCGGCCCGACGCGGGAACGACCGTGGTCGACGTCGGCGTCGGCGACACCGGCTTCTCGACCGAGCCGGGAGTCGCCCAGACGCACAACTTCTTCGAGGCGATGTACCCGTGGCCCGAGCGGATCACCGCCGTCAGCGACGTGCCGCTGACCCGATTCGCGGAGCTCTTCCCGACGGTCCGGCGCGTACAGGCGGACGGACGCGACCTGCCGTTCGAGGACGACGCGTTCGACATCGGGTTCTCGAACGCCGTGGTGGAGCATGTCGGCGGCCTGGACGACCAGCGCCGCTTCGTGGGAGAGCTCTGCCGAGTGGCGCGTAGGGTCTTCATCTCGACGCCGAACCGCTGGTTCCCGGTCGAGGCGCACACGTTGCTCCCGCTCGTGCACTGGCTGCCGCGCGGAGCCCGCGACACGACCTTCCGCGCGCTCGGCCAGGACAGCTGGGCGCACCTGAACCTCCTGAGCCGGCGTCAGCTCGTCGGGCTGTTCCCGCCGGCCGCGCGCGTGGAGGTCGTCGAGTCTCGGATCACGGTCACGGCGATCGCGTTACGCGACTGACTCCCACGTGAGCCGGAGCCCCTCCTCGAGGCCGACCTCGGGGCGCCAGCCCAGCTCGCGGTCGGCGCGAGTCACGTCGAGGACGCTGCGCTGCAGCTCGCCGAGGCGCGCGTCGGCGTGCTCCGCTTCCAGCTCCGAGCCCGCGACGCGGCGACACAGCTCGTAGAGCTCGAGCACCGAGGTCTCGATCCCCGTACCGATGTTGAAGACGCCGGCCTTGCCGGCCGCCATGAGCGCCGCGCTGGCGACGTCGCCTGCGTAGACGTAGTCGCGCGTCTGGCTCCCGTCCCCGAAGATCCGCGGCGGCTCTCCCGCGGCGAGGCGCCCGAGGAAGATCGAAACGACGCCCGCCTCGCCGCGCGGGTCCTGCCTCGGACCGTAGACGTTGGCGAAGCGGAGCGACACATGGTTCGTCCCGTAGAGCCGGTTGTAGGCGGCCAGGTACTCCTCGCCGGCGAGCTTCGAGACGCCGTACTGCGAAAGCGGCCGCCGCGGGGCGTCCTCCGCGGCGGGCCCGTCGCACTCGCCGTAGATCGCGCCGCCGGTCGAGGCAAAGACGACCTGCGTCCCGTGCGCCCGCGCCGCCTCGAGCACGGTGACCGTGCCGAGCACGTTCACCTGCGCGTCGTGCTCGGGGCGCTCGACCGCGACGCGCACGTCCACCTGCGCCGCGAGGTGGAAGCAGACCTCGGCGCCCTCGAAGTCGAGCGGCTCGCGGATGTCGACGACCTCCAGGCGCGCGCCGTCGGCAACGTTCTCGCGCTTGCCGTTGGAGAGGTCGTCCAGGACGAGCACCTCGTCGCCGCGGGCCAGGAGCGCGTCGACCACGTGCGAGCCGATGAACCCCGCGCCCCCTGTGACGACAGCCCGCACTGCCTCATATCCTAGGCGCATGTTCGTGACGTTCGAGGGCCTCGATGGCTCAGGCAAGTCCACGCAGGCGCGCCTGCTCGCCGAGGCGCTCGCGGCCGACGGGCGCGACGTGGTCGCGACACGCGAGCCGGGCGGCACCGAGGTCGGCGAGCTGATCCGCGAGCTGATTCTCGGCCCGCGCGACATTGCGCCGTGGGCCGAGGCTGTGCTGTTCGCCGCCGCGCGGGCGCAGCTGGTGGACGAGGTGATCGCTCCCGCCCTGGCCCGCAGCGCGGACGTCGTCTGCGACCGCTACATCGACTCGTCGCTCGCGTACCAGGGAATCGCGCGCGGGCTCGGGCTCGACCGCGTGCTCGAGCTCAACCTGCACGCGATCAGCGGGATCCTCCCCGACCGCACGTACCTGCTCGTGGTCGACGCGGAGGAGGCGGCCAGGCGGCGCGGCGACCCCGGTGACCGGATCGAGCGCGAGGACGACGGCTTCCGCAAACGGGTGGCCGAGGCCTACGAGGAGCTCGCCGCAGTCTTCCCCCAGCGAATCGTCACCATCGACGGCATGCGCCCCGCCGGCGAGATCGGGCGCGAGATCCTTGACGAGCTTCGACAGCATTCCTGAGCAGGGCGAGGCGAAGCGCCTCCTCGCGGCCGCGGTGCGCGAGGGGCCGGCCCACGCGTACCTCTTCCACGGCCCGGCGGGCGTAGGGAAGCGACGGACGGCACTCGCCTTCGCATCGGAGCTGCTGGGCGGGGATCCGCGCGTGGAGCGCCGCACGCATCCCGACCTTTACGTCCTCGAGCCGCTGGGCGACCAGATCCGGATCGATGCGGTGCGCGAGCTGCGGCGCGACCTGCACCTGCGGCCGTTCGAGGCCTCGCGGCGGGTCTATCTCGTCTTCGGGGCGCACCTGCTGAACGAGGAGGCCGCCGACGCGCTGCTCAAGGATCTCGAGGAGCCGCCGTCGTACGCGGTGATCGTGCTCGTCGCGGACGAGGTGGGATCGCTGCCCGAGACGATCCGCTCGCGGTGCCAGCCCGTACTGTTCCGGCGGCTCTCGGAGCGGGCCGTGCGGGAGCAGGTTCAGGCGCAGGCGCCGCAGCTCTCCGAACAGGAGGCGATCTCGATCGCGCGGGTTGCCGGCGGGCGGCTCGACCGCGCGGAGCGGCTGCTCGATCCGGCTGCGGCGAAGCGTCGGGCTGAGCTGCTCGAGACGGCGCGGGCGGTCTACGCGGACCCCGAGTTCGACCCCGGCGACGCTGCGGAGCGGCTGCTCGCGGCCGCGAAGGCCCGGGCAGCCGAGGCGAAGGAACGCGAGGAGGCCGCGCAGGAGGGCCTCGAGCTGACGGCGCGCGAAGCGGAGCAGCGCGTCCGGCGCGCGGGGCGCGGGGCGGAACGCGAGGAGCTGCTCGCGGCGCTGGAGGAGCTGGCGGCGTGGTACCGCGACCTCGTCGCCGCGGCGGCTGGAGCTTCGGGCGCGCTGGTACACGCCGACCGGGCGGACGTGCTGCTCGAGGACGGGACGCTCGAACGGCTCGAAGGAGCGGCGCGGGCCGCCGAGGTCGTCCGCGAGACCTGGCGGAACTTCGAGGAGTTCCAGCTCTCCCACTCGCTCGCCCTCGAGGCGCTCTTCGTCGAGCTCCGCCGAGCCTTCGCCGGCGTCACCGCGGTGGTGTAATCAGGCGAGCCGGGTCTTCGGCCGGCGGTCGTCCACCTCGTCGACGAGCGAGTGGGCCGCCCAGTTGACGAGCCAGATGATGACCACGGCGCCGACGTAGGTCCAGAAGCCGTCGATCGAGAAGTTCGGCGCGATCCATTCGGCCAGCAGGAGCATCGCGACGTTGATCAAGAGGTAGAAGACGCCCAGCGTCAGGATGATCAGCGGCAGGGTCAAGATCGTCAGCACCGGCTTCAGGATCCCGTTCGCGATCCCGAGCACCGCGGCGCCGATGATGTAGGCCCAGGCGCCGTGGATGCGGACACCGTCGAAGAGCGCGTTCGCGACCCAGAGCGCGAGCACGTTGATCGCCAGAGCGACGAGCAGGCGGAGCACGGGCGCCAGTCTAAACCGTCGGGCCCGTCGCCCCGTATTCAGAGGCAAAGGGGGTGGATCTATGAGCCTTTCGCGCAAAACACTCTGGATCGGCGCTGCGCTCGTCGCCATCGCCGTGGCCGTCGTCCTGATCGTCGTCTACTCGGGCGGCGGAGGCGGCGGGGGCGGCTACTAGCCCGACCGCCAAGCGGCTACAGTTGGAACCACCGCCGACGTAGCTCAGCTGGTAGAGCACTTCACTCGTAATGAAGGGGTCCCCGGTTCGAGTCCGGGCGTCGGCTTCGTCTTGATCGTGGACCGTCGGGCCGCGATCCTTGCTGGGCTCGGCAGGGACAGCCTCGCCACCTCGACGCTGCTCGCCGCGGCCACGCTCGGCTATCTGGCGCTAGTCCAGAGCAACGAGCCGTCGCTGGCCCTCGGCGCTGGGTCCCGCGGCGGTGGTCGTCCGTGAGGGGATCGTCAGCGAGGGAGCGATCGTGCGCAACGCGCGCCAGCGGCAACAGCTGCTCGAGAATCTGGAATCCTCGACACCACAAGTAGTGGAGGTGTGACGTGATGCTCTACGAACGGGTCGAGAAAATCAGCGACGTCGACGCATCGAGATCGACGCGCAGTCGCTTGCTCGGCAGGGCGGCGAAGGCTTGCCTCGGCAAGATCGGGGGCGTGGCGCTGCCGTGACGTTGGGCGCCGCCTGCGCGCTGGCCTTCCTGGCCGCCTTGCCGCAGCTCTGCAGCCCCTGAGGGGCGTCGATGATCGGGGTCATCGGTCCCCTCGTGCAGGGGAAGCGTGAACTACGAGGTTCGGTCGGGTCGGTCACCCTCTTCGCGCTGGGCGCGATTGCGGGAGCGGCTGCCACCGGAGCGCTGATCGGCCTGCTCGGAGCGCTCGTCGGCGGCCGGGTACCGACGATCGCGGTCGGCGCGGCGGGATGCGTGTTGCTCCTGGCCGACCTCGTTTTCCGAACGCCGACGCTTCGCCGGCAGACCTGCTCGACCTGGTATCGAGAGCGCGGCGCCCGGTCTGTGTGGGGCCTCTGGGGATTCGACCTCGGCCTCGGGTTCTCGACGATCCGGCTCAGCTCGCTCTACTGGCTGATGGCGCTGTTCGTGGCGGCGTTCGTCTCGCCGGTGCTCGCTCCGCTCGTCCTCGCCTTCTACGGCCTCGGACTGGGCGTTGCGTTCGCGGCCGCGCTGGTCGCGCAGGCGTGGAGCGCGCCCTCGGCCACCGCCTCGCCCGGGCTGGGACTGCTGCAGGCGGCCGATCGCGTCAGGCTCGTCTCGGTCGCGTTCCTGGGAACGGTCTCGATCGTGCTGATCGCCTGGGGAGCGGCCGGGTGATCTCCCCCGAGGAGCCGGTCTGCGTCGTGACGAGCATCACCTTCGCCAGGTGGCGATCGGTTCCCGAGCCGCTCGCGCCGACAGGGGCGGGCGGGCCGCGCTGGGCGGCCCGCCGCTGAGTCTTACGCCGCTCTAGCGGCGTCCGTGGGGCAGGAACACCACGACGTCGATCGTGATCGTGATCGGCTGCCCGGTCTGCGGGTCGGTGTCGGTGAAGGTGCCCGAGCAGGTCAGCGTCGTCTTGCGTGGGTGCATCCGGTGCTTGGCGACGTGCGTTTCGAAGACGACCTGGCCGTTCTCGGTGCCGACGATGTCGAGCCGGAGCGGCACGGCAGGGGCGTTGCTCGGTACGAGATGGGCTGTCGAGAAGCGCCCGTTCCCGGAGAGCGCCACCGCGACCTGGGAGCCGTCGGTGCACTGGAACGTGCCGCTGAACCCGTTGCGCCCGTGTCCCGGCTTTGCCGACGCCGTCGAGGCGCCGAGCGCGATCACGGCGACCGCAAAGAGCAGAGCGATGAACATCCGCTTCATGCTGGAAATCCCTCCTTCGTAAGTAGCCGCAGTCGAAAGGAACGGATCGCCCAGTAGACGCCGTTCGGCCTGCCGACTTGTGGTCTGCCGGCGGGGCGGACCGCGCTGGGCGGCCCGCCCCGCTGAGGCTTATCTCAGTGAAACGTCGTCGATGCGGAAGCTGGTCGGGAGGCTGACGTCGGTCGTCGCCCGGAACTGGACGCGGACCGTCTGGCCGCGCCAGCTCGCGAGGCTGAACGACTTCTGCGTGTAGCTCCCGGCCGTCGACGAGTTGGCGTTGGTGTACGACCCGAGGGTCGAGAGCAAGGCGCCCGACGTGCTGCGCGCCTCGACGTACATGTAGTCGTACGGCGTGCAACAGGCCTCGCTCGTCGTGATGTTGAGCCAGAAGGTGAGGCTCCCCGTCGCGGTCGACGGGATGCTCACCGTCTGGTACTCGCTGCCGCTCGCGTTGTTGTAGGCGCCGAGGATGCTGTACCCGGTGCCGGAGTGCGGGTAGGCGCCCGTCGACCGTAGGCATTTCCGGAGAGCACCCACGGTGATGACGAGCGCTCGAAGCCGCCGTTGGTGATCAGCTCCGTCGGCGGAGGCGGAGGCGGAGGCGGCGGCGGAGGCGGCGGTGGCGGCGGTGGCGGAGGCGGCGGAGGAGGCGGCGGCCCGCCGAAGAGCGAGTACAGGAGCCGGTTCGGAGAGCCGCTCCCCGCGCTCGTCACGTGGTTCAGCGTCGCGTTGTTGATCAACGCCTGCGTCACCGTCGACGGCGAGGCGCTCGGGTTCGTCTGCAGGTAGAGCGCGATCGCCCCGGTCACGTGCGGTGTGGCCATCGAGGTCCCGCTGATCGTGTTCGTCGCGGTGTCGCTCGTGTTCCACGCCGAGGTAATGCTGTTGCCCGGCGCGAAGATGTCGAGGCACGTCCCGTAGTTGGAGAACGACGCGCGAGCATCCGAGCTCGTCGTCGCGCCGACGGTGTTCGCGGCGGCCACGCGGGCGGGCGAGTAGTTGCACGCGTTTGCGTTGGAATTGCCCGCGGCGATCGCGTAGCTGACGCCGGAGTTGATCGAGTTGGTCACCGCGGTGTCGAGGGCCGAGCTCGCGCCGCCGCCGAGGCTCATGTTCGCGACGGACGGAGAGACGTGATGCGACGTCACCCAGTCGACGCCGGCGATCACGCCCGAATTCGACCCGGAGCCGGAGCAGTCGAGCACGCGGACGGCGTGCAACGTGACCTGTTTCGCCAAACGCCGTACGTCGTCCCGCCGGTGGTGCCGGCGACGTGCGTCCCGTGGCCGTTGCAGTCGTTGGTGCCGTTCCCGTCACCGACGAAGTCGGCGCCGTTGCCGACGCGCCCCGTGAACTGCTGGTGGGTGGCGCGGAGACCCGTGTCGATGATGTAGGCGTTCACGCCCTGCCCGGTCTGGTTGTAGTTGTAGGTGTTGTTCAGCGGTAGATCGCGCTGGTCGATCCGGTCGATGCCCCACGTTGCGGGGGTCTGCGTCCCGAAGGCGTGCATGACCTGGTCGGGCTCGATGTACGCGACCCGCGAGTCACGGGCGACGGCCGCGGCGGCGCTCGGAGCGAGCCGCGCGGCGAAGCCCTTCAGCGCGTACTGGTAGACGAAGCGAATGCTGCCGCCGTTCGTACGCGCGAGCTGGCTGGCGGCTGTAGGACGCCGGCGCGCGGGACGGCGCCGGCCTTGAAGACGACGATGTACGACCCTGGGGTCGCCTCGCCGCCGGCACGTACCTGGCCTGCGGCCGCGGGCACGCCGACGGCCGGGCACAAGAGCAGTGCCAGAAGAAGGGGTCTCTTCATTACCTGCCTCCTGCGGAGAGGAACTGACGACGGCGTGAAAATAAACGGAATCTGAGACATTTGCCACAACTCCGTGGACGTGGGCCTGAGGGTCTGGTACTCCTGTAAAGGTCGTCCGGGGGGTACGGATCGATCATCCTTCGACCGGGAGGGTGATGACACGGTGGCGCGTGCTCGCGCCGTTTGCCGTTCTCGCCGCCGCAGCAGTCGCGACGCTCTCGGCGTTCGCGGGCTCAGGTGGCTCGCCCGGCCTTGCCGCGCTGCGGCTCTGCGGTAGCGGAGGTCGGCCGGCCTCGGGCTACCGCTACATCGTCCTGCAGGCCTGGCAGTACGGCCAGATCGCGGCAATCAAGCGGCTCAGTCCGGGCACGCAGGTGCTGGTCTACAAGGACATGGCGTCGACCCGTGACGACACGACGCGCCAGACCGACCTCTCGACCGGCGTCAGCTACGGCTACGCCAATCGGTACCACCCCGAGTGGTTCCTGAAGGACACGAGCGGCCGCCGGGTCAACTGGGCGGACTGGCCGCACTCGTGGCAGATGGACGTCGGCAGCCGCTCGTACCAGCGGGCGTGGGCGCGAAGCGTGGCGCGTGATCTCCGTCGCCGCGGCTGGGACGGCGTCTTCCTCGACGGCATCTCGCGGACGATGCAGTACCCCTGGTACCTGAACGGCCGCGTGCTGGCGAAGTACCCGGGGCCGACCGACTACGCGCGGGCGAACACGCGGTTCCTGCGGCGGGTCGGGTCTGCACTGCGGCGGCGCAGCCTTGTCGTCGGGAACATCAACGACGCGACGCCTCAGCTCTGGCGTCGCTGGGTGCGGTTCACATCCGGCGCCGCGAAGGAGTGGTGGACGAAGTCGAGCGCCGGCCGCGACGCGGGCATGCTGACCGGGGCCGACTGGGCCTATCAGATGCAGTTGCTGCGAGAGGCCCAAGCCCGGCACAAGGTCTTCATCGCGATCGCGTACGGCCCGGCCGACGACGGGCCGGCGATGGCCTACGCCCGTGCCAGCTTCCTGCTCTTCGCACGCGGGAGCCGGACAGCGTTCAGCTACTCGCCGCTGTGCGGAGTCGAGCCTTCGGCGCCCGCCTGGCGCGCGGACGTCGGGGCGCCGACCGGTCCGGCGACGCAGGCCGGGTCGGTCTGGCTGCGACGCTTCGCGAACGGGGTCGTCATCGTCAACCCGACCAGCTCAGCGACGGCGACCGTCCCGCTCGGCGGCCAGTACGTCCAGCCGAACGGGACGGTCGTCACGTCGGTGCTCCTCGGACCGCACAGCGGCGCGATCCTGCGCACGCGGTAGGAGGGCTCCTAGTAGACGAAGCTCACGTTCCCTACGATCCGGGCTGCGTAGATGACGCAGTGCCCCAGCAGCGAGTAGCGGTAGTGCGTGAGGGTCGCCGAGAACATTCCGGTTCCTCCGGAGGTCGTGCTCGTGGTGACGTGCTCGAGCCGGCCGGCGACGAGGAAGCGCTGGTTCCTGCAGTTCGCGCCGGGATCGAGCGTCGTGATCGTGCCCCCGTGGTGGACGAAATCGCCCGTCACGAAGTCGGGGGCCGTCGTCGTCATGGCGAACGTTCCGCCGTTGACGTAGGTCGGCATCGAGCCAAGCGGGTCGTGTACGACCCTCGCGTTCCAGGCGCCGTGGTCACCGGCGTTGCCGGTGGCCGAGCCCGCGAACGAGCCGACGGTCTGTGTGAACGCGTACTCGTAGCCGACGACCGCGAAGGACGTCGACGTCGGGGCTGCCGAAGCGGTCCCGGACAGCGAGAGCGCCGCGCCGGCGGCGAGGGTCACGACCAAGGTGCGGATCAGGGTTTTCATCGCGCTCAGTCGCGGTCGGGGTCGACCCGCGCGGCCTGGGCCGCGGCCTTGTCGCCCTCTTTGCGCTCTGCGTCGGCGCGCTCGGAGAGCTCCTGGGCGAGGCTCTCGCGCTCCTTCGCCTTGCGGTGACGCTGCTCTGCCTCCTGGCGCAGCGTCTGCGCCTCCTCGCGCTGGTGCGCGACCTGCTTCTGCTGGGCGCGCCGCCGGCCGCCGACCACGACGATTGCGGCAAGCACGATGACCGCGGCGACCGCAATCACGATCCAGATCCAGGTAGCCATGTCTGTCTCCCTTCGTTGTCCCGGCTGGCATTCCCGTTCGTCCAGGTCGATAACCCGCAGCTCTTAGGGACTCCATAGGGCGCTCACAGGCTCCTTTCAGGTCGCGCTGCGAGCGTGCTTCTCGTGCCCGATGACGGGCGAAGCGACAGAAAGGAGCAGTCCAATGGACAAGCACGAACGGCGCTGGATGCCCTCGCGCCTGGCCGTGACCGCGGCGATCGTCGCCGGCGTCGCGGTCGGGAGCTACGGCATCGCCACCGCCGCCAGCGGGTCGGGCTCGAGCTCGGGCTCGAGCTCGGCCGCGCCGAGCCGCTCCGCCGCGGCCCCGAACGCCCAGCGGCCCTGGGGCCCGCAGCGCAGCGACGAGACGCCGCTCACCGGCGACGCGCTCGCCAAGGTGACGGCCCTCGCCAAGGCCAAGGTGCCCGGCGGAACGATCATCCGGGTCGAGACCGACGCGGACGGCAACGCCGCCTACGAGGCCCACATGGTGAAGGCCGACGGCACTCCCGCCACGGTCTACGTCAACAAGCAGTTCGAGGTCGTGAGCGTCCAGACCGGCATGCCGGGACCGCCGGCTCGGTCGAACGGCGCGAGCGCCTAGCGACGCGGGGCCCGTCCCGGGCGGGCCCTAGTCGCTCACTTCCACGCGGTCTATGGTGACCGGCTCGCGGGGCTTGTCGTTCGCATCGGTGTCGACCTCGGAGATCGCGTCGACGACGTCCATCCCCTCGGTCACGCGGCCGAAGACGGTGTGCTTGCCGTCGAGCCACGGCGCGGCCTGGGTCGTGACGACGAAGAACTGGCTGCCGTTGGTGTTCGGGCCCGCGTTTGCCATCGCGAGGGCGCCGCGCTCGACCTTGTGGTCGTTGAACTCGTCTTCGAACGAGTAGCCCGGGCCGCCGGTCCCCGTGCCGGTCGGGTCGCCGCCCTGGATCATGAAGTCCGGGATCACGCGGTGAAAGATGACGCCGTCGTAGAAGCCGTCCCTGGCGAGCTTCAAGAAGTTCTCCACGGTCGTGGGCGCGTCCTCGTCGAAGAGCTCGACGGCGATCGCGCCCTGATTGGTTTGGAGCGTTGCGTTGGTCATCGGGTCAGTCCTCTCTCGGCCAGCTCTTCGGCTGCCCGGTCGAAGCGGTCGATTGCGGGTTGGGTCTCGAGCCATTGCGCGAGCTCGGCCAGCGACTCGTCCCGGGCCGCTTTAGCCTCGAAGCCGAGCAGCTCTCGGGCGAGGGTGATGTCCGCGAAGCAGTGGCGGATGTCTCCGGCGCGATAGATGCCGGGAATCTCGGGGGCGATGTCCTTGCCGAGGACCTCTGCGAGGGCGTCGGCGACTTCGAGGATCGAAACGCTGCGGCCGCTGGCGACGTTCACGGCCCGGCCGTCGGCGCCGTCGCGCTCGAGTGCCAGGCGGAAGGCGCGAGCCGCGTCCGTGACGTGGACAAAGTCGCGCCGCTGGTTGCCATCCTCGTACACGACCGGTGCCTTGTCGTTCATGAGGCGCGACGCGAAGATCGCGAGGACGCCGGTGTAGGGGTTCGAGAGCGCCTGGCGCGGGCCGTAGACGTTGAAAAGGCGGAGGGCGATGGTGGGAATGTCGTACGAGGCGCCGTACAGGAGGCACAGGCGTTCCTGGTCGAACTTCGTCAGCGCGTAGACCGACGCGAGGGCGGGCTCTTTCGTCTCGGGCGTGGGGACGGGCGTGAGCTCCTCGCCGTTCGGGCCGCGCGGCTCCCAGTCTCGGCGCTCGAGCTGCTCGCGGGTTCGCTCCTGCGGTGCGGCCGGCTCGTAGGCGCCCTCGCCGTAGATGCTCATGCTCGACGCGACGAGGAGCTTGCGCACCGGGTGCTCCTGGAGCGCGTCGAGGAGGATGCTCGTGCCGAGGGTGTTCGCGCCGGCGTACTCGGCCTGCTCGTACATGCTCTGGCCGACGCCGACTCGAGCTGCGAGATGGACGACCGCCTCAACGCCTTCGAGCGCGCCGCGGACGAGCTCGGGGTTGCGGATGTCGCCGGGGATGAGCTCGATCTCGGGGTCGAGGTAGTCCGGGCGCTGTGAGCCCGAGTCGCCGTGCACCTGCTCGACGAGGACGTCCAGCGCACGGACGGCGTATCCGGCACGCAGCAGCTCGTCCGCGAGGTGCGAGCCGATGAACCCGGCTCCGCCGGTGATCAGGACGCGTTCTGCCACGTCCGGCAGGTTACGGGGTCGCACTTGGATGACGGTGTCTGACGCCGGGGAAAGCGCCCTGAGCAGGGATTGTGGAACGTTCGTGACGCTTTCGTGCGGGTGTCTGACACCGTGACTTACGGCGCGAAGCGGGTGATCAGGAGCGCCAGGCCCAGGTTCGCGGCGAAGCCGAGCACCGCCAGCGGAGGCTTGCGCAGCCACGCCGGGCCTTCGCCGATCGCCCAGAAGATCGGGAACGCGTACAGGCTCTGGCGGCCGAAGCTGTGCATCAGCCCCGAGCCGAGCAGGGCGAGCACGACGGCTCCCGCGAACAGCGCCCACGGCCGGTAGCGCGAGCCGAGCCGCCAGAGCACGACGACTAGCGGCAGGATCAGCAGGCAGCGGGCCGTGTCGGTGAAGCCCTGGAGGCTCTGTGTCGCCGCGAGGAGCACGGGCACCGCGCACGCGTAGGCGACGACGATTGTCGTGAACGGGCCGAACTGGCGCCACGCGATCACGACGGCCGCACAGCCCGCCACGAGCGCGACAGCGATGACCGCGGTGTGCGCCTCGAACAAACTCCAGACGTGGTCGGCCCACTTGCCGGCTCCGGAAGGCCCGCTGCGCCCCCAGAGCCGCTGTGCGTGGAAGAACGCCCCGGCCCGCCCGCTGCGCGACCAGAAGAAGATCTCCACCGCGGCGGCCGCGGCGACCGGCGCAAGGGCGGCAAGCTTGTACGCCCAGCCTCGCCCGCGCGAGAGCAGCGCCAGCGGGAGCGCGATCAGAAAGCCGTTCGGCCGGAGCAGCGCGGCCGCGGCTCCCAAAGGAGCCGCCGCGACCGGCCGCTCCCGCATGAAGAACACCGCCGCCCACACGGCCGCGGCGAGCGCGAGCCCGTCCGGGTACGCCAGCAGCAGCAGCGACGACCCCGGCCAGCAAGCCAAGGCGAGCGCCGCCTGCCGCGGCCGTCCCGCCGGGCTGCCGGCGGCCACGCCGAGAAACACGAGACCGCTCGCGACGACGGTCAGGGCCCCGGCGAGCTCCCAGTCCGCGATCGACCCGGAAGCGCGCAGCAGCCACGGCCAGAGCGGAAAGAAGGCGTAGAAGCGGTCTGCGACCGGCGGGTAGCCATGGTGCGCGATCGCGTCGTACCAGCCGAAGTCCCAGGAGAAGAACGGGAACAGCGTCGTGCCCGGGACGCCGGCTTTCGAGCGGTCGTAGGCCCCCGCGGCGAGCCCGATCGCAACCGTCGCGACAACCGCGCCGGCCCACGCCATCCAGATCGCGACGAAGTGGACGTAGGCCCGCCTCACCAAGGGCCGCTAAGTATGCGCTAGCTCAGGCGGCGTTGATTTCTTCGTCGACTTCGGCGTCGTCGCTGCCAAGCTGCTTCTGCCACCACTGGGACTCGCGGCGCTGCAGCTCCGTCTGTGCCTTGGCGACATACGCGGCGAGCTCGCGCTCCTGCTTGGCGAGCCGCTCCTCGAGCTGGGCGAGCTCGGTCTCGCGACTCTCCAGCTTGTCGAGCCGGATCGTGGCGTCGGCCTCCAGGCTCGCCTCGCGCAGCTCGAGCTCGGACTCACGGTCGTCTAGCTCCTTGAGCCGGTCGCGGATCACCTCGTCCATCTCGGTGAGCCGCTTCTCGCGCCTGTCGGTCCGCTTCTTGTGGGAGTCGGCCACCGACTCGAAGCTCTGCATCTCGGCCTCACGTGCTGAGAGCTCCTGCTCGCGCTGCTCGAGCTTCGCCTGCAACTCCTCGAGATCGCGCTCCCGGTTGGCGTCGCGCTCCGCCTTCGCGAGCTCTGCTTTGACCTGGCTCAACTCGGCCTCGCGCTCGGTCAACTCCAGCTCGCGCTGGTCGAGCTCGGCCGTGCGGGTGACGGCCTCCTGGGCGACGCGGCCCTTGGCGGCGAGCTCACGCTCGAACCGCTCGGCCTCCGAGCGCATGCGATCCTGCTTGAGCAGCAGCTCCGCCTCGCGCTCGCCTAGCACCTCGTCCTTGGCCGCCACGCGGGCGGCGTCCTTCTTGAAGTCGCCCTCGCGCGCGACGATCTTCCGCTCGCGCTCGGCGAGCTCCTTCTCCTGGATACGAAACTCGGTCTCGCGCTTGTCGAGCGAGCGCTCGCGGCCCTGCAGCCGGACCTCCGTCGCGCGGTGGCGCGTCTCGAGCTCGCTGTCCTTCCGTTCCAGCTTCTTCTCCCGCTGTGCCAGCCCGGACAGCTGCTTGGCGAGCCCGGCGGACGCTTTCTCGCGATCGCGTTCGATGTTCTGAATCTCCCGCATGCGCGCCTCGGCCTTCTCGAGCTGCTCCGCGGCGAGCTGCTGCTCCGCCGCGACCTCGGCCTGAAGCTCGGCCACACGCGCATGCTCGGACTCGATGACGTCCTTCTGATCGCGAACCTTCCGCTCGCGCTCCTCGAGCTCGACCTCGAACTCGGCGAGCTTGGCCTCGCGCGCGTCCAGGTTGGCGGCTCGGTTCGCGAGCTCCTTTTCGAGGCTCATGCCGCCGTCGTAGGCGGCGGCCTGCTGGTCGAGGCGGCTTCGGAGCGCGGCTTCGCGCCTCTGGGCGGCCTCGAGCTCGGCCCTCAGCTCCGAGAAGTCCGGGCCGGCCAGGACACCCTCGTCGGAGGCCGGCCGGGTGGTCAGCTCGAAGCGCAGCTCGACGTTCGTGGGGGTCGTGGGCTGCTCTCCGGCGGCCTGCTCTTCGTCGCTCTGCCGCCGCTGCTCCAGCTGCGCGCGAAGGCCGGTCCCGAAGCCCTTCTCGGTCTCTGCCGCCTGATTCTCGGGTTTTTCGTCGGCCATCGTCGCCTCCGGGTTAGAAGATCTTCGAGAGGTTGAGGAACGCCGGCCCGAGGATGACCAGGAACATGGCCGGGAAGATGAAGAGCACGGTCGGGAAGAGCATCTTGATCGGCGCCTTCATCGCCTTCTCCTCGGCCGCGGCCTGGCGCTTGAGGCGGCTGTCGGTGGCCTGCACGCGCAGGATCCGGCCAAGGGAGATGCCGAGCTGGTCGGCCTGGATGATCGAGCGCACGAAGGAGTTCAGCTCCGGCGTGTCGGTCCGGGAGGCCAGCTTCTTGAGCGCGTCGGGGCGCCCCTCGCCGATCCGGATCTCGCTGAGCGTCAGCGCGAACTCGTCCGCGAGCGGCCCTTGCATGTGCTCCGTCAGCTTCGAGATGGCGCCGTCGAAGCCCATGCCCGCCTCGACGCTCACGGCCATCAGGTCGAGCGCATCGGGCAGCTCGGCGCGGATCCGGTCCTTGCGCGAGCGAGCCTTCGTCGAGACGAAGAAGTCCGGTGCAATGAAGCCGAGGCCGGCGAAGGCGACCGAGCAGAACAGCACGCCGCCTGCGCTCGCGGCCGCGCCTCCGAAGAGCACGCCGAGGAAGATCCCGGCGAGCGCGAGGCCCGACTTGAAGGCCAGGAAGGCGGTCGGCGAGATGGTCCTGCCGAGCCCGGCTGCGAGCAGACGGGTGCTGACGCCCTCGACGGTCGTCTTCGGGTGCAGCTTCAAGGTCCACTTCGCGAGCCGATCGCCCAGCGGGACGAGCACCCGCTCCTTGAAGGGTCGCTGATTCTGCCCCAGCGCCGGCTTGAAGTCGCCGTACTGCGCGGCCCGCCGGACGGAGGTGCGGCGCTCGCGCGCCGGCGCCGTCACGGCGTCGCCGACGAAGTAGGCCGAAGCCGCTAGGCAGACGAGACCGACGAAGATCACGAGCAGCATTCATTCACCCCCGGAACGAGACGATCTTTCGAAGGAGCAGGGACCCGAAGGCCATCATCACGAGGCCGACGATGATCAGCATGTGGCCGGTCGAGGTGTCGTACAGCGGCGCCATGTAGGTCGGGTTCAGCAGCGTGATCGCGAAGGCGATGAAGAACGGCAGGCCGATGAGCACGTATGCGGAAGCGCGGCCCATCGCGGTCAGCCCGCGGATCTTGCGCGCGAACTGCTGCCGCTGGCGGACGGTGTCGGCGACCATGTCGAACAGGCCCGCGAGGCTGCCGCCGACCTGGCGCTGGATCGTCACGGCGGTGATCACGAACGAGAAGTTCTTCGAGCCGATCCGCTCCGCCGTGTCGGCGAGCGCCTCGTCCATCGGGCGGCCGAGCCGCGTATCGGTGATGACGCGGCTGAGCTCCGTGCTGGCCGGCTCCTGGCCCTCGTCGACGAGGGTCTGGATGCCCTGCTTGAAGCTGTGGCCGGCCTTGAGCGAGGCCGCGAGCGTCACGAGCAAGTCGGGAAGCTGGTCCTCGAAGGCGAGCATCCGGCGACGGGCCTTGAACGAGACCCAGAAGTACGGGATCGCGGCGCCGATTCCGAGCGCGATCAGGATCCCGAGCGTCGAGCGTCCGGTCAGCGCGGCGAAGACCATCAGCGTGAAACCGCAGGCGCCCAGCAGGTAGAAGAACTCAACCGTCCGGAGCGGCAGGTCGGCGCGCTCCAGCTTCGTCTGGACCTTCTTCCAGATCGCGCGGTGCCCGAACGTCTGCTCGGTGACGCGGAAGAGCCCGGCGAGGGCCGACAGCCGGTCGCCCTTTTCGCGCCGCCTGTGGCGCGGGCCGCCCTCGACGTGCGGGGCGAGCCGGCCCTTGACCCACGAGCCCTTGCCGCCTGCGAACAGGAGGCCGCACGCGGTCAGGACGAGGAAGGCGACGAACAGGGTCAGCACCAGGCCGCCGAGCGCCGAGTAGAACGGCGCGGGCAGGCCGCCGCCGCCGCTCTGCGTGGCGGGTGCGAAGCTCGCCGGAACGGTCACGTCGGTCGAGGTGGCGCCGTCGGGGCCGAGCGAGACGCGGAGGTGGAGCTTGTCGCCGGGAGCCCCTCCGGTCACGTACTCGACGCGCCAGGTGCGGTGTAGCTCGGCGGCGATCGAGGAGTAGACGGAGTCGAGAGCCGAGGTCGTCGCCGCCTGGTGGAAGGCGCCGCCGGTGCCGAGCGCCATCTCCTTGAGCGGCGCTGCCGTGGTCGAGGAGGCGCCGACGCCGATCGGATAGACCAGCGCGCCTACCTTCTCGGCCGCCTTGATCGCCGCCGGCAGCGACGACTTGCTCGAGACGTCCTGGCCGTCGGTCAGGAGCACGACGACGCGCGAGCGGCCCTGCTCGTGGCCGAGCATCTGGGCCGAGAGCGCCAGCGCGTCGTAGAGGGCCGTGCCCGGCGTCGAGTCGACGGCCATGGTCCGGAGCGCGTCGTCGGAGTCGATCGTGGAAGAGGAGAAGCCGGTCAGGGGGACGGCGCTCGAGCCGAAGACGACGACCGCGATCCGGTCGGAAGGCGCCTTGGCGGCCACGAACTTGCGCGCCGCTGCGACGGCATCCTGCAACCGCTTCCCCTTCATGGACTGCGAGCGGTCGATCGCGACGACGAGGCTCTTGGCTGCGCCGAGGTTGTAGGCGTTGAGGTCGACGACCGGACGGCCGTTCTCGCTCAGCGTCGGTGCGTTGTGGGAGGCGACGGGTGCGACCACCGTCGCGCGGATGGTCGGATAACCCGTCGCGTCCACACCGCGCAGGGTCACGCTTGCGCTTGCGGCCACCGGCGCCAGGAGCGCCGCGATGACCGCGAGGATGAAGAGTGCGGTACGAGACCTCACTCGTAACCGCCGAAGCTGGCCGTGGCGAAGTTCGGCGCCCTGGTCGTGTCGCCGAAGAACGAGGGCGGCAGGGTGACGCCGTTGGCGGCCATCTTCTCCAGGAAGTGCGGCTTCAGGCCGGTGCTCTCGAGCGGGCTCAAGAGGCGGACCGGCTTGCCGGCCTCGCCGCCGTCCTCGTCCGGAGGCTTGGCGGCGTAGATGTCCTGGAGGGTGATCACGTCGGACTCCATCCGCAGCACCTCGGTGACGTGGGTGACGCGGCGCGAGCCGTCGACGAGGCGTGAGATCTGCACGAGCAGGTCGAACGCGCTCGCGATCTGCTCGCGGATCGCGCGGTGCGGGAGCTCGACGCCGGCCGTCATGACCAGGGTCTCGAGCCGGGCGAGCGCGTCGCGGGGGGAGTTCGCGTGGATCGTGGTCAGCGAGCCCTCGTGGCCCGTGTTCATCGCCTGGAGCATGTCCAGGGTCTCGGGGCCGCGGACCTCGCCGACGATGATCCGGTCGGGGCGCATGCGCAGGGCGTTCCGGACGAGCTCGCGGATGCGCACCTCGCCCTCGCCCTCGATGTTCGGCGGGCGCGCCTCGAGCGTGATCACGTGCTGCTGCTGGAGCTGGAGCTCGGCCGCGTCCTCGATCGTGACGATCCGCTCGTCGTTCGGGACGAAGGCGGACAGCGCATTCAGGGTCGTCGTCTTACCGGTGCCGGTTCCGCCAGAGATCAGCGCGTTCAGCTTCCCGCGCACACACGCCTGAAGGAACTGCGCGGCCTCGGGCGTCAGGGTCCCGAAGTCGATCAGGTCGTCCATCGTGTACGGGTCGCGCGAGAACTTCCGGATCGTCAGCGTCGGGCCGCGGAGCGAGAGCGGCGGGATGATCGCGTTGACACGGCTGCCGTCGGGGAGCCGCGCGTCGACCATCGGGGAGGCCTCGTCCACGCGGCGGCCGACCTGCGAGACGATCTTGTCGATGATCCGGAGCAGGTGGGCGTTGTCGACGAAGGTCGCGTCCGTCGGCTCGATCTTGCCGAGTCGCTCGATGTAGACCCGGTCGTGGGCGTTGACCATTACCTCGGTGACCGAGTCGTCGCGGAGCAGCGGCTCCAGCGGCCCGTAGCCGAGGATGTCGTCCGTGATCTCGCGTGTCACCTGGCGCCGCTCCTCGCGGGTCAGCGGCGTGCGGTCGAGCGCGAGCTGCTCGGTGACGACACGGAGCACCTTCTCCGCCAGGTCGTCGACCGGAGCACCGTCCTGCGACTTGCTGGCCGAGAACAGCTGCGGGCCGAGCTTCGCGATGCAGGCGTGGTGGATGCGGGTCTTCAGCTCCGCATACGGGTCCGCCGGCTTGCGCTCGGCCTGCTCGGCCTGCTGCCCGCCGGAGAGCCCGGTGAGGGCGTCGCCGGTGATGCCCGGCGTCGAGCCGTTCTGGCGGTGGAGGCGATCGTGGAGTCCCACGGCTACGACCTCGAAAGGGTCGCCAGGAAGCTCTTCTTCTGCTTCGCCGCGGCCTGGGCGGCCACGAGGCCCTTCGCCATCCCGCGTAGCGCCTTCGAGAACTCGGCCTTGCCGTCTGCGAGCACGGCCGGGTTTCCGCGGTTGACTGCGAGCGGAACCGAGCGGTCGCTCGGCACCTCGTAGGCGATCTCGCGCTCGAGGGCGGCCTCGACCTCTTTCGGCTTCATCCCGACCTTGGAGTTGGCCCGGTTGAGCACGAGCTTGATCCGGTCGGGCGGGAAGGAGAGCAGCTCGAGGGTCTGCAGGCTGAGGCGGACGTTCTTCAGCGTCGGAACGTCGAGCCCGCAGAGCAGGAGCAGCTCGTCGGTGCGGTCGAGGGTGGCCAGCATCGGGCCGTGGAAGAACGGCGAGGTATCGACGACGATCACGTCGTACGACTCGCGCGCGACCTCCAGCAGCCGGGCCAGCTTGGCCTCGGTCACGAGCTCGGCGTCCTCCGGGCGCAGCGGCGCCGGCAGGACGTCGAGGCCCGAAGCGTGGCGGGTCGTGTAGCCGGCCAGCTTCTCGGAGTCGAGCTCACCCGGAGCCGTGACGAGGTCGTAGATCGTCTTGTCCGGCTCGATTCCGAGCATGATCGCGGCGTCCCCGAACTGCAGGTCGAGGTCGAGCAGCAGCGCCCGCTTGCCCCAGTGCTTGGCGAGCGAGACGCCGAGGTTCGTCGCGGTCACGGTCTTGCCGGTCCCGCCCTTCGGCGAGAACACGGTCACGAGGCGGCCGTGCCGCTGCTGCGGCCCGGAAAGGCGCTTGCCGACGTGGCCGGCCTTGCGGATCGCAAAGACGACGTTGTCGGTCAGCTGTGGCAGGAGCAGGACGTCGGCGACGTCGTGCTCGAGTGCCTCCTCGAGCAGCTCGGGCGAGCCGTTCGAGGCGAGCATGATGACCGGAGCCCGCGTGTGCTCGCGGATCGCGGCCAGCTCGTTGACCGGGAGGGTGGCGGCCCTGGTCGCGTGCAACACGACCTGCAGGTGCCCGCCCGTCAGGGTCGGCGCGGCCTCGGCCACCTGGGCCGACCAGCCGACGAGCTCGACCTCGGGATGCGCGGCAAACGAATCCCGCAGGTCGGGCAACCCGTCGCAGTCGCCGGTGACGTAGATCCGCACGAGCTCCTTGCTCGTCTTGAGTGCGGTGTCTGTTGCGTTGCTCATCTGGATCACCCGCCGTTCCCGTTGCTGGGGGTCTTGTTGAAGCCGAAGGTGAAGAGCCGCTTCTCGGCTGCGGTCAGACCGTCAGTGATGACGCTGTACCAGGTGTCCGCGTGATCGGTGCTGTCCGCGTCATGGACGACCGGGCGGAGGGCGAGATGCCAGTGGTCGGGCTTGGGGGCGTTGTCGTCGCTGCTCGCGTCGCCGAGGAGCCACTGGATCTTCTGCGTCTGGTTGTCCGTCAGCGCGAGCATCGCCCAGGACTTCTGGCCGATGCTGCTCGTCAGCTTGCTACCGACCGCCGGTGCGGCCGGGGCCTGAAGCACCTTGATGTTGCGGACGAAGATTCGACTCACGCCCGAGGAGGTCACCCCGACGAAGTCGACGTGGTCGCCCGCTCTCAGGGTGCCGGCGAGGAGCTGCGTCGAGTCGCCCCAGATCTCGAAGCCGCGCATCGTGCCCTTCAGCTGCGCGCGGACGCCGAGCTCGGCCTGCGAGCCGAAGCTGCGGGTCGTGACGACCTGGCCCTGCAGGGTCTTCTGCGTCGCGACCAGGCCGGAAAGCTGCTCGGGCTTGGTGATCGCGCCCGCGATGCGCTCACGCGCTTTGCGGGGGATGTCCTCCGAGACGAGCAGCTTCGAGGCCTCGTCTCCGGTCGTGCCTGGGTCGATGTCCTGCTTGGCTACGAGCACCGTCACGTGGTCCTCGCCTCGCTGGACGTGCCGCTTGTAGCTCGTCACGTAGAAGCTCGTGAGGAGCGCGGCCACGGCCGCCAGCGCGACCGCGATCAGGATGTTTCGTGCTCGATATGCCATGGCTCCTTTTCTCTTTCTCGGTTCGGTTGCTCAGTCGATCAACTTGACGGTCCGTGCTCCAAGGTCTGGGTTGCTGCCGTCGGTTGCGGTGCTCTCGATCCCGTCCCACGTGACCTGCGTGAAGTAGCCGGTGAGTGAGCCGGTCGAACCATGGGCGTCGTGGCCCATCAGGTAGAACCCGACCCAGCCGACGACGTGGTAGACGGCGTTCGCGCCGGAGCCGGAGAGGGTGTCGTAGACAGGGAAGAGCAGCGTGGTGTGCATGCGCTGCTCGAGCGCGTTTTGCACCAGTGAGTCGTTCCACTTCGCGCCGGTGTCGGAAAGGTACGAGCCGATCGGCAGGTAGCCGGAATAGCCGTGGAGGATCCAGTCCGCGAGGATCTGGCCTCCCGTCCCGCCCTTGCTGCCGTCGATGTTGATCAGGTCGAACGAGCCCGGCGCGCCGTTCTTGCCGAGCGGCAGCGTCGTCACGTTGCCCGGGCCGAAGCACGGGCAGGCCGTGGTTCCCTTGAGGTCCGGATGCTTGAGGTTGACGCCGATCGGCGCCACGTACTGCGCGCTTTGCATGAGCGACGCGCGCGCGGTCGCCTTCGAGCCGACTCCGACCTGGTTGACGCCGAAGAGCTTCGTGAAGACGCCGCTCGCGGTGCGGTGCACCTGGACCTTGATGGTGTCGTTGGCGCTGTACGGGCTCGAAGTGATCGTCACGTCGCCCCCGGTGACGCCGCCACCGTTCTTGTTGCTGTACTGCTGGGCGAGCGCTCGCGCGTTCGTGGTGTCGTAGGGCAGGGCCTGCGCGCCGGCGAGGGCTGCGGCGTCGGCCGTGGACTGGGTTGCCCGGTCGGCGCGATACCACGAGCCGATGTCCAGGACGAGCGCTGCCATTCCGAGCAGCACCACCAGGAACACGACGGTGATGACCGTCGCCTGGCCTCTGTCGTTTCGAATCTTCATTCCACACGCTCCGTTGTCGAGCTCGAGATGCGGCCCGATTTCACGACCAGGCCGAGGAGGCTGATCGAGTACGGATACGTGGCCGTCACGGTCACATCCGCGGAGGGCTGCCATGTCGAGGTCACCGTCACGTTGAGGTCGCTCTGCTTGAGGTCCCTGGCCGATGCCCGGACCTCAGAGGTCACAGCTCCCGCCGGGTTCTGCTGCTCCCGGCCGACTGCGCCTTTGCGGGCTCCTGCGCGTGTGGCGTCCACGAGCGTGACGTAGTTGTTGAAGACGATGCCGAACTGGATCACCGCAAAGAGCAACATTGCGAGGATCGGCAACGCCAGCGCGAACTCGGTCAGCGACTGGCCTCGCTCGGATCCAATCTCGATTGTGCGGCGATTTCTGAGTTTCACGGGAGTTCTTTCCTCACTGCGGCTTTTCGAGGGAATGGGCCCCTTCCGAAGAAGGGGCCCCGTACCGAAAGAGCTTGGTTCTGCCGTTACGGCAGGATGTTCGCCACGCTCTCAATGGCGCTCCGGACGTTGTCCGAAAGGAGCGTGATGGCGCCGATCACGGCCAGCGTGATCACGGCGAGCACGACTCCGTACTCGGCCATCGTCTGCCCCTCCTCGCGCCGGCGCAGAGAATCCGCGCTTGTCTGGATGAAGGTGAAGAGCTTCAGCATCTGATTCACCTCCCTTCTCGTCTCGACGCGCACGCCAGCGCGTGCGACCTACCCATGGGAATGGTCGGGCGAAGGAACTTGCCTTGACCTGCGATGAGCCGGCTGGTGGTGATGCGAGCGGTGCTGACGGTCACGCGGGAAAAACCTCCGAAGTTGTTCGGCGTGGCCGCGCCGCCCATTTGGCTCAGATGCCGCGAACATCGTTCGTTCGGGCGGCTCTGCGTATCCCCCGTGTTGGGGATTTGTTAGGCCCATCCCTGAAACGGGGGATGGCCGCCTGTTGCCCTGGCCGATATCGCTCTCAGTCCGTACGGCGTACAGCGGACCTCAATGAGATCCGCGCCGAAGTGGCGGCCTCGGCGCCCGAGCCAAAACAGGGAGCGACAAGGCAATGCCACGATCACTGACCAGGCGGCTCCTCCGCCACCTCTTCCTCGTCTCGCTGGCGAGCTGCCTCTTGGCCGTCTTCAGCCGAGGCTGGGACGAGTGGGACGAGAGGGCCAGGCCGGAGCCCGAGAACAAGCCAGAACCGCAAAAGCAGGTGCCCGCTGCCCAGCCCGCGCGCAAGCGCAGCCACGGCCGACGGCTGGCGACGACCCTGTCCTTCAGCATCCTCTTCTTCGCGGGCCTCGCCCTCTCCGCAGGCGCCGGCAACACCGTGCGCGCACTGCTCGAGGACGGCTCCACCGACGCAACGGCGACCGTGGGGGCCACCGGCCCGACCGGCCCAGCCGGGGCGAAGGCGGCCGCTGAGGCGGATGCCCAGGCCGTCGCGCAGGCCACACCTTCACTCCACTCGCTGACCAAGCCCGCGGCCGCGACCGCGACGGCGACCGCCAAGCCTGCCGCGACGCAGGTCGTCGCTCCGGCGACCGCGCCGACCGCGCGTGCGGTTCAGCAGACGGCTTCCGCCAAGCGGACCGTGAAGCGGGTGACCGTCCGGCACACGCAGGCCCACAAGACCCCCACCAAGAAGCAGGCTCCGCTTCCGCCGCTCGACGCCGAGGCGAGCCTTCCGGGCGCAACCGTCTGGATCCATCGCGCAGCCGTCGACCCGACTCCCGAGTCGGCCCGCCTGCGCATCCAGTTCGCGCGTGAGCTGGTCTCCTATTCGCGCCAGGCCGGCGTCGACTGGGCGCTCGTCCTGGCCGTGCTCCGTGCGGACGGCAACAACGGCCGCTCGCCGGCGAGCCGCACCGAGCTCCGGACGCTGTCGCTACGGCTCGCCAGGTTCGGCGGCCGCGCTAACGGCTGGGCTGCCGCACTGTCCGTCTCGAGCGAGCCGACGTTTGCCGACCGCGTCGTGGCCCTGCGCCACTACTACCGCGCGGTCGGGATGGCGAGCCTCGTGCACGGCCTGCTGTCCCAGAAGCGGGATCTCGAGGACCGCGTTCTGCACGACCCGCGCCTCCTGATCTATCCGGGCGGGCGCAGTGACGTCGCTGCGCACAAGGTCGACGTCCGCGTCCTCGCCGTGATGCTGTACCTGGCCGACACGTTCCACCAGGTCACGGTCTCGTGCCTGATCAGCGGGCACCGGCTGTACGCACGGCCCGGCGTGGTCTCGGCGCACATCTACGGACGCGCCGTAGACATCGCCGCGCTCGGCGGGGTGTCCATCTACGGGCACCAGCAGCCGGGCGGCGTGACCGAGCAGGCCGTGAGGTCGCTCCTGTTCCTCCCCGGCGGGATGCTGCCGGCGCAGGTGATCTCGCTGCTGGGCCTGGGCGGGCCATCGTTCCCGCTCGCCAACCACTACGACCACATCCATATCGGCTACTAGTGCACCGTCCAGCAATGCATACCGGTCTCTGGCCCGCGATCACGCGGCGCCAGAGCCCACCCTTGCCCTTGGCAAGGCTCTCCAGCCTTGCCGCGGTCAAGTGCGAACTCTGGCTTGGTGCTCACGACCCAGAGACTCGGCGGCATCACTGGACGGCGCACTGATGCGATCGCTCCCTGAAGTTGCGCTTGCGAACGACGACGGGACTGTTGTCTGCGAACGGTGTCTCCTCGCGGAGACGCCGTTCGCTCGCATGCGCGGCCTGCTCGGGCGCAGCGGCCTCTCCTCGGGTGAGGGGCTGCTGCTCCGGCCGGCCGGCTCGGTTCACACCGCGTTCATGCGGTTCGCCATCGACGTGGTCTTCCTCGATCGCGACCTCCGGGTGCTCAAGGTGGCCTCGGATCTCGCCCCGTGGCGCACCGCCGCTTGCCGCGGTGCCCGCGCGGCGCTCGAATTGCCCGCCGGCGAAGCGAACCGGCAGGGTCTGCGACCCGGCATCTCGCTGACGCAGGTCTGGCGAACCACGGGTGCCGGCGCGCGCGTCAAGCCCACAGCGCACCCGACTTAGTAGCAACTTGTTATTTGGCGTTTGACGCCGGGGGTCGGCGCGGGCGATGGTTTCGGCGTGGACCCGGCCTCGGTCAGCGCTGTCGCCGCCCGGGCGCGCACTGAGAACTTTCCTGTCGCGTCGCTCCTGTTCCCGCGCGCGATCCGGCCGCACCTTCGCGCGATCTACGGCTTCGCGCGCCTAGTCGACATTCTCGGCGACGAGTTCATAGGCGAACGGCTCGAAGGCGCGAAGCGTTCGCCATTCCGAAACAGTGCGTTAGCCGGAGGCACGGGCAAAGCCCGCGCCTCCTCTGAGACGACATCGACAAGCGATGTCGTAGGGGACCGGCTCGAGATCCTGGGCGAGCTCGAGCGGGAGGTCGAGGCCTGCTACTCCGGCGAGCCGACCTGGGAGGTGATGCGGGTCCTCCAGCCGACGATCCGCGCCTGCGACCTGCCTCGCGAGCCATTCCTGCGCCTGATCGAGGCGAACCGGATGGACCAGCGGATCTCGCAGTACGCGACCTGGGCCGACCTGAAGCACTACTGCGTCCACTCGGCCGACCCGGTCGGGCGGCTCGTGCTCGGCGTGCTCGGGCGGTGCGAGCCCGAGCTGGTCTCGCTCTCGGACGACGTCTGCACCGGGCTCCAGCTCGTCAACTTCCTCCAGGACGTGCCGCGCGACCTGGCGCTCGGGCGCGTGTACCTGCCCGCGGAGGACCGTGCGTGCTTCGCCGTCCTCAAACTCGACGAGCCAAGCCCGCAGTTGAAGCGGCTGCTCTGGTACGAGGCCGAGCGGGCGAGCGGGCTTCTCGGCTCCGGAGAGGAGCTCGGGCGTCGGCTCGGCGGGCGCGTCGGCCGCGCCGTGGCCGTGTTCGCACGGGGAGGGCTCGCTGCGCTCGAGGCGCTGGAGCGCGCGGACTGGGACATCTTCAACGGCCGGCCTCGTCCCTCGCGCGCCCGGCTTGCGCTGGCGGCGATTCGATGAGCGTCGAGGCCGCGTATGCCGAGGTCGAGCGCATTACGCGCCGTGAGGCGCGCAACTTCGCCTACGGGATCATGGTGCTGCCCCGCCCCAAGCGGCGGGCGATCGCAGCGATCTACGCCTTCGCGCGACGGGTCGACGACATCGCCGACGGCGAGCTCTCGGACGACGAGAAGCGCGAACGGCTGCAGCAGCTCCACGCCGAACTGGATGCGTCCCCATCCGATCCGGTCCTGGTCGCCCTGGCCGACGCGCGCTCGCAGTACCCGATCCCGGCCGGCGCGCTGCACGACCTCGTCGACGGCGGGCTCCAGGACACCGAGCAGCGGCGCTACGCGGACTTCGACGAGCTCCACGGCTACTGCAGGCGGGTCGCGGGCGCCGTGGGCGTCGCGTGCATCGCGGTCTACGGCTCGGAGGACGAGGCGCGCGCGCAATCCCTCGGCGTAGCCCTGCAGCTGATCAACATCATTCGGGACGTGGGGGAGGACTGGGACCTGGGCCGCGTGTATCTGCCGCAGGACGAGCTGGCCTCCTACGGCGTCGGCGAGGACGAGATCGCCGCCGGTCGCACGACCCCCGCCTGGCGCGCGCTGATGTCGTTCCAGGCCTCGCGCGCGCGCGCGTACCTGGAGGAAGGGCTCGGGCTGCTCGACTCGCTCGACGGCCGCAGCGCCGCGTGCGTTGGCACGTTCGCCGGTCTCTACCGGGCAACGCTCGACCGCATCGAGGCTCGTGGGTTCGACGTCTTCGACGGGTCGCTGCGGCTCTCGCCGCTGACCAAGCTCCGCATCGTCGGGGCGGGGCTGCTGCGATGAAGGTCGCAGTCGTAGGCGGCGGCCTGGCCGGCTTGAGCGCGGCGCTCGATCTCGTCGACGCGGGGCACGAGGTGACGGTGTACGAAGCACGGCCCACCCTGGGCGGCGCGGTGCAGACGTTGCCGCGCCGCGAGGGCGACCCCGAGCCGCCGCCCGACAACGGCCAGCACATCGCGCTGGGGTGCTTCACCGAGTACCTGCGTTTTCTCGACCGGATCGGCGAGGGCGGCTCGGTGCGGCGGCTACCGCTCGAGCTGCCGGTGATCGACGAACGCGGCCGTACGGCGACGATCACCCCGTCAGCGTCGGCGCTGCTCCGCTACAGCCATCTCTCGCTCGGCGAGCGGCTGCGTCTCCTGAAGGCCCTGGTCCGTTGGGACGACAAGCCCCGCGCAGCGACCTTCGGCGACGAGCTGCGCGACCGCAGCCAGTCGAGCCGCGCCGTTGACCGCTTCTGGGACGTCTTCATCCGGCCGGCGCTCAACCTCCGCGCCGACGAAGCGAGCTCGGAGGCCGGGCTGTTCACCGTGCGCACGGCGCTGCTCGGCAAGCGGAGCGACTCCGACCTCGTCCTGCCGACCCGCCCGCTGGGCGAGATGCACGGCGAGGCGGCCGGGCGCGCGCTCGAAGCTGCTGGTGCCACCGTCGAGACCGGCGCGCGCGTCGACGACCCCGACAGCCTCGACGCGGACGCCGTGGTGCTTGCGGTTCCGCCCAGCGATTCGAGCCTCGAGTACTCCCCGATCGTGAGCGTCCACCTGCTCTACGACCGCGAGCTCTTGGACCGGCCACTCGCCGCGCTGCTCGGCAGCCCCGCGCACTGGATCTTTAACCGTGGCCGCCTGACGGGGTCTGACCCCAGGTACCTGACGGTCGTGTCCTCGGGCGCACCCGAGCTCGAGGAGCTGCGTGGACGCGAGCTGGTCGACCTGATCTCGGGCGCGGTCACCGAGCGACTGGGCGAGGCCGAGCTGCTCTGGTCGCGCGTCAGCCGGGAGCCGCACGCGACGATCGCCGTGCGGCCCGGAAGCGAGGCGCTCCGGCTCGGCCCAGAGACCGACCGGCCAAACGTCGTACGAGCCGGTGCCTGGACCGCCACGGGCTGGCCGCCGACGATGGAGGGCGCCGTCCGCAGCGGCCGGGCCGCGGCAAGAGTGCTCACGCGCGCGCGTGAGGGAGTTGCAGCGTGACCGTCGCGCCGGAGCGGATCGAGACCCGTCTCGACGAGGCGATCGAGGCCGCGACGAACCGTCTGCTCGAGCTCCAGCACCCCGACGGCTGGTGGGTCGGCGAGCTCGAGTCGAACGCGACGATGATCGCGCAGCACCTCTTCTGGCACCACGTCCTCGGACTGCGCACGCCGGAGCTCGACCGCAAGATCGCGAAGGAGCTGCTGGCGCGGCAGCGCGACGACGGCACGTGGTCGATCTGGTTCGACGGCCCGGCCGACCTCGACACGTCGGTCGAGGCCTACGTGGCGCTGAAGCTCGCCGGCGGCGACCCGGGCCCGAAGGCGCACTACTACATCCGCTCGCAGGGCGGGATCCCGAAGACGCGGATCTTCACGAAGTGCTTCCTCGCGCTCATCGGCCAGTGGCCGTGGCAGCGGGTGACGCCGATCCCCGTCGAGCTGATCCTGCTGCCTCCGACCGGGCCGGTCTCGATCTACAACTTCTCCTGCTGGGCGCGCGGCACCTTCGTCCCGCTTGCGGTGTGCCGCGCCCTTCGCCCGGTGCGCCACGCGGATATCGAGCTGCGGGAGATCGGCGCGCGCCCCAGCCGAACGAAAGCAGCGCCGCAGCCCGGCCGGTTAAGGCGGATCGCGATCAAAGAGGCCGAGCGCTGGGTGCGCGAGCACCAGGAGGCCGACGGCTCGTGGGGCGGGATCCAGCCGCCGTGGGTCTGGTCGATCCTGATGCTGGCCGCGCTGGGCCACGGCTTCGAGGACAAGACCTTTCGCCGCGCGGTCGAGGGCTGGGAAGGCTTCACGATCGACGAGGGCGACCGTCTTCGCCCCGAGGCCTGCCAGTCGCCGGTCTGGGACACGGGCCTGGCCGTGCTCGCCCTCCGAGACTCGGGCCTCGGCCCCGAGCACCCCGCGCTCGTGCGCGCGGCCGACTGGCTCCTCAAGGAGGAGGTCACGGTCAAGGGCGACTGGGCGATCCGCAAGCCGGACCTCGCACCGGGCGGCTGGGCCTTCGAGTTCGAGAACGACCTCTATCCGGACGTCGACGACACCGCAGTCGTCGCATTGGCCCTTCGCCGCTGCCACCGCGGCCACGAGGCGGTCGAGCGCGGCCTCGCCTGGACCGCGGGAATGCAGTCGAGGAGCGGCGGCTGGGGCGCCTTCGACGTCGACAACGAGGCGTTCTGGCTCTACAAGCTCCCGTTCTGCGACTTCGGCAAGGTCACCGACGAGCCGAGCGCCGACGTGACCGCCCACGCGCTCGAGGCGCTCGCGCCCGAGCAGGGCTACGACGAGCACGTGACGCGCGGCGCCGACTGGCTCCTCGCCGAGCAGGAGGCAGAAGGCTCGTGGTTCGGCCGCTGGGGTGTCAACCACGTCTACGGCACGGGCGCGGCGCTGCCGGGCCTCGAAGCCTGCGGAATCGAACCGTCGCATCCCGCGTTCAGGCGGGCAGTGGCCTGGCTCGACTCGGTCCAGAACGACGACGGCGGCTTCGGCGAGGACATCCGTTCGTACGCCGATCCGTCCTGGCGCGGGCGCGGAGCCAGCACTCCTTCCCAAACAGCCTGGGCGCTATTAGCCTACGTCGCTGCAGGTGAGGCGGAGGGCCGGGCAGCACGCCGCGCCGCCGAATGGCTTTGCGCCGCACAGCTACCAAATGGGGACTGGGAGGAACATCACTTCACCGGCACGGGCTTTCCGCTTGACTTCATGATTCGCTACCACCTCTATCGATTGCACTTCCCGTTGCTCGCACTCGGCCGTCTACGAGAAAGGCTCTCTCGATGAAATTCCCGCTTGCTTCGACCGTCCAGATCGCCGGTTACGTCGCCAAGAACCAGCGCAGCGGCAAGCGCTACCCGCTCGTGCTGATGCTCGAGCCCACGCTCGCCTGCAACATCGCCTGCATCGGCTGCGGGAAGATCCGCGAGTACGAATCGAACAAGGCGCGCCTCTCGGTCGAGGAGTGCGTCGACGCGGGCGTCCAGTGCCCCGCGCCGGTCGTCTCGATCTGCGGCGGCGAGCCGCTCGTCTTCAAGGGCATCGAGGACGTTGTGGCCGGCTTCATGGAGCTGAACAAGAACGTCGAGCTGTGCACGAACGCGCTCCGGCTCGAGCAGTACCTGAACGTCTTCGAGCCGAACAAGCGGCTGACCTTCGTCGTCCATCTCGATGGCATGCGCGAGATCCACGACTACATCTGCGACTACCCGGGGCTCTGGGACATCGCCGTCGGCGCGATCGTCCAGGCTCGGTCGCGCGGCTTCCGGGTGACGACCAACACGACGATCTTCAAGGAGACCGAGGTCGAGGACGTCATCCAGATGATGGACTACCTCACGAACGAGATCGGGATCGACGGGATGCTCGTCGCGCCGGGCTACCAGTACTCGCAGATCGACCCGAACCTGACGATGACGCGCGACGAGCACGAAGTGAAGTTCAAGGAGATCCGCGGGGTCGCGCGCGAGAAGGGCTACCGCTGGCTCGCGAGCCCGATCTACCAGGACTTCCTGGCCGGCGACCGCAAGCTGCCCTGCGCGCCGTGGGGCTCGATCACGCGCAACCCGTACGGCTGGAAGGGCCCGTGCTACCTGCTCACCGACGGGATCTTCCCGACCTACGACGCGCTGATCGAGGGCATGGACTGGGAGAGCTACGGGCCCGGCAACGACCCGCGCTGCGAGCATTGCGGGATCCACTCCGGGTTCGAGCCGTCTGCGGCCTTCGCGGCTGCGAGCAGCGTCAGGGACACCGTCCGCAGCACCGTATGGACGCTGACCGGCTAAGAGCGTGAGCGGCTACTCCAACGTGTCGATCGGTCGGTTCAGACGGTCGCCGGGCGGAGCCCGGCGCCCTGAGACGGGCATCGCCAGCGACGCCCTTGTGACTCTGGCCTGCGCGACGCGAGCGGAGCTGCGGGCGGCGCGCCGCACGGGCGCGCGTGCAGCACTGGTCGGGCTCGGCGTTTCGAGAGGCGTCCCGGAGGGGCCGCTGGTCTCGTACGGGCTCGCCGGTGCCTTGCGCGACGACCTGCCCGTCGGGACGGTGCTCGACGCGACACGCGTCGTCGATGCGGACGGGACCGAGCTCTGGAGCGGCAGGGGGCTCGGGGTCTCTGCGCCCGCAACGATCCTCGCGGGCGACCGGATCGTGGACGACCCGGAAGAGCGGCAGCGGCTGCACGAGCGGACCGGTGCCGACGCGATCGATCTCGAGAGCGGCGCGCTCGCGCGCACCGGGAGGCTGCGCGGCGTCCTGCGAGCGGTGAGCGACACGCCCGCGCGTCCGCTGGACGGCCTCGTCGGCGCTGTGACCCCGGCCGGTGAAGTGAGCTGGGCCGGCCTCGTGCGCGCCTTCGTGCGGTCGCCGCGGAGTTTCGTCCGCTCGGCTTCCGACGCCCGCCGCGCGCTCGGCCGCCTCGAAAGGAGCTGGGCGGCGTGAAGAAGGTCCTGCTGGCGGCGCCGCGGTCGTTCTGCGCCGGAGTCGATCGCGCGATCGAGATCGTCGAGAAGCTGCTCGAGCAGCACGGGCGGCCCGTTTACGTCCGCCACCAGATCGTCCACAACGACCACGTCGTCCGGCGGCTCGAGGGGCTCGGCGCTGTCTTCGTCGACTCGGAGGACGAGATTCCCAAAGGCGCGATCTGCGTCCTCTCGGCCCACGGCGTCGCTCCCGCGGTTCAGGAGAACTGCGAGCGCCGCGGGCTGGTCGTCGTCGACGCTGTCTGCCCCCTTGTTTCGAAGGTGCACGCCGAGGCTCGGCGCTACGCCGACAGCGGCCACCTCGTCGCCCTCGTCGGCCACGCCGATCACGTCGAGGTGATCGGCACCCGCGGCGAGCGTCCGGACGAGACCGTGGTGATCGAGTCGCCCGAAGACGCGTTGCGCCTCGACTCGGAAGGCAAGCCCGTTGCCGTGATCACGCAGACGACGCTGTCCTTGGACGACGTCGCGGAGACCGTGGACGCGCTCGGATCCCGGTTCGGCGATCTCCGCCGGCCCGCCGCCGACGACATCTGCTACGCGACCCAGAACCGGCAGGACGCGGTCAAGGCGATGGCGCGCGGCGGCGCCTCGCTGATCCTCGTGATCGGCTCGGAGACGAGCTCCAACGCGCGCAGGCTCGTCGAGGTGGCTCAGCGGGAGGGCGCCGAGGCGCTCCTGATCGACGGAGAGAGCGGCCTCGACCCGGATCTGCTGACCGGGCACGAGACCGTCGGCCTGACCGCAGGCGCGTCGACCCCCGAGGAGCTGGTGGCTCTCGTCCTCCGTAGCCTGGCCTCGCTGGGCTACGACGAGCTCGGGGAGGTCGAGGTCGCGCGCGAGGACGTCCATTTCCGTCTCCCGCGGGAGGTTGTGACGCGATGACCTCTACGCTACGCGTCCGGCTTGGTCGCCGATTCGTTCTGGCGGGTCAGTGCGAAGCGCGCAGGCAATACAGGGAGACCCCATGACCAGTGTGGAGGTCCCGTATTCGATCGCGTCGGCGCTGCCGTCGCTGACCGTGCTCGACATCACGAACGACGTGCGGCACGAGCTGCGCGACTCGGGCTACGAGGACGGGATCGCATACATCTCGCCGGTCGACGACGTCGCGCTCGTCCGGGTGCAGGAGCGCGAGAGCGGCTTCTTCACCGACCTCGAGGACCTGTTGACGCGGCTCGTGCCGCAGGACGAGCGCGACCGCGAACGGCAGCTCTGCATGCTTCTCGGCCCGCGCACGGAGCAGATTCCGTTCGCCGACGGGGAGCTCTGCCTCGGCCAGTGGCAGCGGATCCTGCTGCTCGGCTTCGACCGCCCAGCCCAGCCGCGCTGGGAACTGACGCTGTTGGGCTAGGGGGAATTGCCGCTCGCCGGCGTGCGTTGGCGGTCGCATGGGGTTTGAACCGGACGGGTCTCTTAGGCAGACTGATCTCGTGCAGCGCGCTCGCCGGCACCAGCGCTTCTGCTCCGGACTCGCGTTCGCGCTCCTGGCGCTGATCGCGGAGCTCCTCGGCCGCAGCCTCGCCCACCGGCTGGATGTCGGGCGGCACGTCAGCTCGCCGAGCTACTCGAGCGCCGACTACTACCCGTTCCTGCTCGCGGCCGTGAAGCTCCTCGTGGCGCTGCTGCTCGCCCGGCTCGTCTGGCGCTTCGTCCGCGCCCGAGCCGCCGCCCGCGCCGGCCACCGCGTCCTCGCCGCGCTCGGAAAGAGCCCCAAGCCGGCGCCGCGCGTGAAGCTTGAGCTCTCGCCGCGCCTCTGGTTGGCCGCGTTCACGGTCACCTCGGTCTTCGCGCTCGTCCACGTCGATGCCGACCGCGCCGCGACCGGCCGCTGGCCGCTCTTCTGGCCATGGCTGCATACTTCGGCGCTGCCGGTCTTCGCCGTCCTCGCCGTGCTCGTCGCGCTCGCGTGGGGCGCCGTCTCGCGGTGGCTGAACGAGTACGAGCGCTACGCACGCGACACCTGTGCCCGGGCCGAGCGGCTCGCCGGAGCCTCGGAGCCGCCTCGCGCGCAGCCGACCGACCGCGTCTCGCTTCCGCCTCGCAAGCTCTTCGGCCTCGCCTTCGAGAGCCGACCGCCGCCCGTAGCCGCCTAGCCCGCGGTCCAGCTCCACACGCCCGCGGGCTCGGTGCAGGCCTACGCGTGCGGGAGGTGAGATGAGTACACAACTTGTCAGCGAACACGCGGCGGTACGCCGCCGAACGGCTCGCGCCTGGGCGATCACGACGCTCGGCCCTGCAACGATGCTGGGCGGGGTCGTCTGGGCCTTCCTACAGCCCTACCGGATCACGTTGCTGCATCCGCACGGCCAGGGTTTCTGGTGGCTCGCGATCGAGCCGCCGCTCCTGGTCGTCGCCGCGGGGATCGTCTTCGCGTTTCTCGTCGCCCCGGGCGTGATCGAGGACCTCGATGCCGAGGAGCACGGGCCCTGATGGAGCCGCCGTCCGAATTCGTCCACTGGATGTTCGCGACGGGCTTCCTGCTGCTCGGGCTCTGCCTTCTCGCACAGGCGATCGTCGGCGACGAGGTCTGGCGGCGGCGTTCGTGGCGCGCCTACCTCTGGCCGGGACTCATCTTCCTGATGGGCCTCCTGATGTGGCCGGTGATGGTCTTCTTCACCAATTCGACCGTGCACATGCTCGCCCACGGCTCGTGGGCCCAGGTGATGATGCTGGCCGGCGCGTCGGAGCTCGGCCTCGTTCGCGGGAAGCTGCACAGCCGGTACTGGCGGCTGACGATGCCGCTCGCGTTCCTCGTCTCGGGCTCGGCGATCCTCATCCACGAGCAGAACAGCTGGTACTTCGCGCGGTCGGCCTTCCTGCACCACCTGATCGGCTGGACGATCGTCAGCTGCGCGATCTTTCCGCTCGTGGCCACGTTCCGGCCTCGCTCGACCTTCTGGCGCTCAGGCTTCGCGCTCACGTTCGTCGTGCTCGGGGTGATGCTCTACTGCGACCGGGACGTCGCCCCCGTCTTTGGCCACATCGCTTCGCAAGCAGGGACGCCGCACCGATGAAGCGCCTCCTGGGTTTCTTCGTTGTTCTCGCCCTCGTGCTGCCGGGGGCGGCTTGGGCCCACGCGACGCTGAAGCAGACGATTCCGGCCTTCGGGAAGAGCATCCAACGCTCGCCCCGCTTCGTGGAGCTCCGCTTCGACCAGAGCGTCAAGGTGCTCCCAAACGCGATCACGGTCTACACCGCCAAGGGCAAGATCGTCTCCGGAGCGGCCAAGAGCGGCACGGACCTGCGGATCGTCACCGTGCCGGTGCCGAAGCTGCCGCGCGGCGCGTACACGGTTCGCTGGCGCGCGATCTCGGCGGACAGCCACGTCGTCTCGGGGGTCTTCACCTTCGGCGTCCGCCATCGGGCGCCGCCTGTGACCGCGGCCTTCGGGGCGTCCGGCCCGACCACGACCGAGCACGTCGTCCGCTGGCTCTACTTCCTCGCGCTCGCGCTGGTCGCCGGCGGGCTCGGCTTCCGGCTCCTGATCGTGCGCGGGCCGCTGCCGCCGCGGGCCCAGCGACGCTTCTACTGGCTCGTCGGCGCGGGCGCGGTCGGCGCGGTCGAGGTTGGGATCCTCGCCTTCATCCTGCGCGCGGAGGACGCGCTGCAGCTGCCGTTCGGCACGTTCTTCTACGGCGACCTGTCGCCGCTCGTCGCAACCCGCTTCGGGACGGCCTTCGTGGCGATGACCCTCGGTTTCGCGCTGGTCACGGCGCTCCTGTTCCTCGCCTGGCTGACCGACCGCACGTGGCTGCTCTGGCCCGCCTTCCTGCTGGCGATCGGCTTCGCCTCCGGGCTCTCGCTCTCCGGCCACTCGGCCGCCGACGCGGGCTCGTCCTGGCTCTCCGAGCTCGCGGACTGGGCGCACCTGATGGCCGCCTCGCTCTGGGTCGGCGGGCTCCTCCAGCTCGCATTCGTCGTCTGGCCGCTCGCGCCGGAGCTGCGGCGGCGCTCGTTCCTGCGCTTCTCGAAGCTCGCGACGGTGCTGATCGCCGTGCTGCTCTCGGCCGGGGTCTACCTCAGCGTGCTCCGGCTGCCGCGGCTCTCGGACCTCTGGACCGCGGGGTACGGCCAGGTACTGCTCGTGAAGCTCGGGCTCGTCTCGCTCGCACTGCTCTGGGGCGCCGCGCACCACTTCCTCGTGCGGCCGAGGCTGGAGCGCGGTGGGCCGCTCTTCGCGGGCCTGCCGCGGAGCCTGATCGGCGAGAGTGCGGTCGGGATGGCGATCCTGCTCGTGGCGGCGGTGCTCGTCGAATCGAAGCCGCCCCCGCGGCCGACGACTCCGCAGGTAGCTCTACACGCCCCGGCGCCGTAAGGCGAGCACGTCCGCGACGAAGGCGCGCGTCCCCGGCGCGACGCCGTTCTTGCGCACCGAAGCCGGCCCCTGGTACCAGGCTGCAAGCGCGAGCGACTCGTTCCCGTGGAACTCGTGCAGGAGCTCCCGCAGATAGACAACCCCGACCTGGATCCCGCCGGAGACCGTCCAGGCCACCCGTCGGCGCAGCAGGTATGTCTCGACGTAGCGCTTCGTCACGGGGAGAACCTGCAGCACGCCCCGCGCGCCCGAGCTCGAGACGAGCCCGGGATGGTAGCCCGACTCCATCCACGCGAGCGCCCTCACGAGCCTGGGGTCGACGCGATACACGCTTGCCCAGTGGACGAGCAGCCCGCGCACGCCGATTGGCTGGCGGCCTACGGTCGTCGTGCCTCCGTTTGCGGGAGCAAGCGCAGGCCGTCCGCGAGCGAGCGTGGCCATCGTGCTCGGCCCTGCGATCCCGTCGACCTGCAGGTGCCGCGCCCGCTGGTACCGGCGCAGCGCCCTGGCGGTCGCGCCGTCGAAATAGCCGCTGACCGGTACCAGCTCGCCGCGGCGCGCGAGCAGAAACTGAAGCACCGAGACGTCCCAGCCGAACCTGCCGATGCGCAGCGTGCGCCGGCCGAAGAGCGGCGCCCCCAGCGGCCCGAGCGCGCGCCGTGTCCGCGGGCCGGCCCGGCCGTCTACGGGAAGGCCGGCACGGCGCTGGAACGACTTCGTCGCCGCGACGGTGTTCGGCCCCGCCATCCCGTCGATCGCGCCGCCGTAGAGCCCGTACGCGCGCAGGGCGACCTGAAGCCCCGCGGTTTGCGGGTTGAGTGCCTGCGCCGCCGGCGCGAGCGCGAACGCCGCGACCCCGACCGCGCAGAAAGCGAGCATCCTGCGGGCCATGAGGACCACTCGTTTCGCCCGCCGCCGCCGGATTCCTCCCGTGAGGCACTAACCTCGCGGCATGCGGTGGGCCATCTCCGGCGGGGCCGGCTTTCTCGGCCTCCACCTCGCGCGCCGGCTGCTCGCCGACGGCCACGAAGTGCGCACCCTCGACGTCGTTCCGCTCGACGACCCCGCGCTCGAGTCGTCGGTCGAAGAGCTGCGCGGCGACGTTCGGGGTCCGGCCGATGCCCGTCGCCTGTCCGACGGCGCGGACGTGCTGGTCCACGCCGCGGCCGCGCTGCCGATCCAGGCCTCGCGCGAGGCGATCCGGTCGGTCAACGTCGAGGGCGCTGCGGTCACGCTGGCGGCCGCGCTCGAGGCCGGAGTGCGGCGCGCGATTCTCATCTCGTCCACGGCGGTCTACGGCGTCCCGAAGGTGCATCCGATCTCGGAGGAGGCGCCGCTCGTCGGGGTCGGCCACTACGGCGAGTCGAAGATCGAGGCCGAGCGGGTCGCGCAGGACTTCGGCCGCCGCGGGCTCGACGTCGTGATCTTGCGCCCAAAGACCTTCCTCGGCCCGGAGCGGCTCGGCGTCTTCGAGATCCTCTTCGACTGGATCCGCGAAGGCCGCCGCATCCCGATCCTCGGCGACGGCTCGAACCGCTACCAGCTGCTCGCGGTCGGAGACCTCGTCGAGGCGACCATCGCCGCGGCGAGCGCCGACGTCGCCGGCGAGACGTTCAACGTCGGCGCGACCGAGTTCGGGACCGTTCGCTCCGACCTCGAGGCGCTGATCGCCCACGCCGGCTCGGGCAGCCGCCTCCGCCCGGTTCCCGCCCGCCCTGCCGAGCTCGCCCTGCGCGCGCTCGAGCTCTTGCGCCTCTCGCCGCTCGCCGAGTGGCACTACCGCACGGCCCATCGGGACTCGTTCGTCGACGTCTCCAAGGCCCAGCGGCTGCTCGGCTTCTCGCCGCGGCTGTCAAACGCGCAGGCGCTCTGCGAGACCTACGACTGGTACCTCAAGAACCGCGAGCACCTACGCGCCGCGGGCGTGACGCATCGCGTCCCTTGGGATCAGCGCGCGCTGGGCCTGCTGAAACGGCTTTCTTAGTCTTCCCAGGAGACGTCTGACCAGGAGACGTCGCTCCAGGAGACGTCCGACCACGATACGTCCGACCACGAGACGTTCGCCCAGGACGTGACCGACCAGAGCGCGCCGTTCCAGCCGTCCGACCACGACGCGGCGTTCCAGACGGTCGACGCCTTGGCGGCGTCGCGCCAGGAGGCGTCGTCGAAGACCACGCCTGGGCCGGCTGGATCGGGGACGAGGAAGTTGTCGAGCGCGCGGTTCGGGTTCGGCGGGGCTCCGATCCCCGCGGCCGCAGGAAGGTAGACCTCGCCGACCCCGGCCGCCGCGCTGCGCACCTTGGGGAGCGGCAGCGCGCCGAGCATGAGCGCGCCCTTGATCTGATCGGGCGTCAGGTTCGGATTCAGCCCGAGGTCGTCGGCCGCGATCCCCGAGACGATCGGCGCGGAGAGCGAGGTCCCCGAGAGCGTGATGTAAGTGCCGTTCGTCGTGTCGACGACCTTGCTCTTGCGGTCGGTCGCGAGCGTCGAGCCGCTCGGGATCGGCCCGGTGATGTTGCGGCCCGGCGCGCTCAGCTCGGGCTTGGCGAAGCCGTCGTACGTGTAGCCCCAGGCCGACCACGGCGCGAGATTCGTCTGCTCGGTACCGGCGGAGTTGTGCAGGTCGAGCGCTCCGACGGTGACGACGAACGGGTCGTTCGCCGGCGCGAAGCCCATCCGCACCAGGCGAGTCTCCGACTGGCCTTCGTTGCCGGCCGACGCCACCACGGTGATGCCCGAGAACCAGAGCTTCTCGACCGCCTTGTCGAGCGGATCCCAGCGGAAGCTCGAGGGCGTCGCCGAGTGAAGCGAGAAGTTCGCGACGCGGATGTCGTACTCGTCGTGATGGTCGAGGATCCACTGCGCGGCGGCGATCACGTCGCTCGTGCGCGCCATGCCCTGGTCGTCCATCACGTCCAGCGAGACGATGCCTGCGCTCGGCGCGGCACCCGTGTAGCGCGGAGCCGAGCCGGCTGCCAGGCCCGCGACCAGCGTGCCATGGCCGTAGCCGTCGCCAGGCGAGTTGCCCGGGAGCGAGGTCAGATCGACGCTGGCGAGGATCCGGTCGCCGAAGTCCTTCCGGCCGGGCTCGATGCCCGAGTCGACGAAGGCGATTGTCGGAGCGTCGTCGATCGTCTGGCCGCCGGCGCTGTTGCCGTTTCCATGACCGCGTCCATGTCCATGCGTGCTGGTCGATTGCCCCCAGAACTGGTCGACGCCAACGGCGTGCGGCCAGAGCTCGCCGGAGCCGAGGCCGGTGTCGGCCTGATCCTGATGGCCGGCGTCGAGCACAACCGGGTTGTCCGGGGTGATCACGAGCCCGGGCTGCGCGGCCAGCTGCGTCAGGTCGCCCGCCTTGATGGTGCCGGCAGCCGCGTCCACGACGCCGAGCCGCTGTCCGACCGAGCCGACCTGGTCGAGCGCTTCTCGCGCGGCCGACGTGCTCGAGCCCTGGACGATGACCTGGACCGAGCTGTCAGGCGTCCGCGACGCCGCGCGCACCAGGGAAGGGGCGAGGTAGCTCCGGGCGGCGCTGTTTCCCGCGGCGCCTGCCGAGAACGGAACTGCGAGAGCGAGCACGAGAAGGGCCAGGAGGCCGCGGCGCGAACGCCCGTCGCCGCCGCGACCTCCCCGCCGTGTGCCCCAGAGCCCGCTCGCGCGGGTTTCTCCGCAGGAACCGCTGTTTTGCCTCAACCCATCTCCCTATCGCTTCCCCAAGCCCGAATGTGGATGGAACGTATGCCTGCGCCGCCCGCGCCCCATCACCCCGAAAGGGGATTCGGCCCGAGAATCCCTCGGTCGAGGGATCGCGAAGTGCGGAATGGGTCGTACCTATACTCGCGGCCGGTGGCTGAGCTGCTCCAGTACCGCGTACGCTTCCCGATCCTCGCGGAGACGACCTACCTGATCAACCACTCGCTAGGGGCGATGCCGGCGGCCGCAGAGGAGCGCCTGGGTGAGTACACGCGCGCGTGGAACACGAGGGGCATCCGCGCCTGGGAGGAGGGCTGGTGGGAGCTGCCGCTGACGGTCGGCGAGCAGATCGGCCGGCTGATCGGCGCTCCGTCCGGGACCGTCTCGATGCATCAGAACGTGACCCTTGCCGAGGCAGTGGTGCTGTCGTGCTTCGGCTTCGAGGGCGAGCGGCGCAGGATCGTCTACGAGGAGGGGAACTTCCCGTCGGTCCGCTACCTCTACCAGGCCGCGCGGGGAGCCGAGGTGGTCGTGGCGTCCGACGATGAGGGCGTGGTCGAGGCGATCGACGAGCGGACGCTGCTCGTGCCCGTCACGCACGTGCTCTTCAAGACCGGCCGCATCCAGGATGTCGAGGCGATCGTGGCCCGCGCGCACGAGGCGGGCGCGCTCGTCGTGCTCGACGCATACCAGTCGGTCGGCACCGTGCCGCTCGACGTGACGGGGCTCGGCGTCGACTTCGCCGTCGGCGGCTCGGTCAAATGGCTCTGCGGCGGGCCGGGAGCGGCCTGGCTCTACGTGCGCCCCGGTCTCGCGGAGACGCTCGAGCCGGCGCTGACGGGGTGGCAGGCCCACGCGCGGCCGTTCGCGTTCGAGCCCGAGCAGGACTACGCGGAGGGTGCCTGGCGCTTCCTCACCGGGACGCCCAACGTGCCGGCGCTCTACGCGGCGACGGCGGGCTACGACGTGGTCGAGGAGATCGGCGTCCAGCGGATCCGCGAGCGGTCGGTCGAGCAAACGACGCTGCTGATCGAGCTGCTCGAGGAGGCGGGCTTCGACCCGGGCAGCCCGCGCGAGCCCGAGCGGCGGGGCGGTACCGTTGTCGTGAAGACGCCGGACTTCGCGACGGTCAACTCCCAGCTTGCGGAGCGGGGGATTCTCGTCGACTGCCGGCCCGAGACGGGCCTGCGGCTCGGCCCGCACTTCTACAACACCGACGACGAGCTCCGGTTCGCCGTTGAGCAGATCGCCGAGCTCAGCGGCCGAGGAGCTCGAGCAGCCGGTGCGCGTACATAGGAGCAGTCGGCTCGTCCTCGTGCTTGAAGTAGCAGTAGACGTGCACGCCCTCGTCGAGCCTCGGCCGTAGCCGCTCGGCCCACGCTTGTAGGTCGGTGTCCGAGTACGGCGGCTCGCGCAGGCGCACGTAGAGGAACGCCGCGTCGGCCTCGATCGCATTCACGCGCACGGCATTGCTCGGCAAATCGGCCTCGATCCCGTCCCATGAGTCGTGGCGGAAGTCGAACGCCAGCGGAACCGTCGGATCGAATGAGCCAAGCAGGAGCGCCAAGAGGCCCTCGTCCCGCGCCGAGACGACTACGAGGCGGATCGGGCCGAGGTGTTCGCCCAGAAGCCCGACGCGCGCTGCGAACGTCGCCGCGTCGAAGCGGGAGTGAGCGTTCGCCTTCGGCGCGAACTGGAAGCCCCGCGCCGTCTGCTCCGCCCACCGCTCGAACAGCTCCTCGCGCGGTAGGCGGTATCCAGTCGTGTTCAGCTCGACGGTCGAAAAGCGCTCGGCGTAGAAGCGCAGGAAGTCCGCAGGCTTCGTCCCGGCCGGGTAGAAGTCGGGCCGCCACGACGGGTAAGACCAGCCGGAGGTGCCGACATACAGCCCCGGTACACTCGCCGCCGTGGCCGTCACGCCTGAAGTGATACCCGACAACACCGTTCCGGTCCTCGATCACGGCTTCGTCCGGCTCGACGACGCGATGGCGGACGACCTCTCCGTCGTCAACGGCGCGCGCGTCAGCTTCGCCCGGCGCAAGGAGGAAATGGACGAGTCCGACGAGGGCCTGATCCGCTTCCTGATGCGCGACCGGCACGGGACGCCCTTCGAGCACAACTCGTTCCGGTTCCACATCCGCTGCCCGATCTTCGTCGCGCGCGAGTGGATGCGGCACCGCGTCGGCTCGTTCAACGAGTTCAGCCTTCGGTACGCGAAGGCGACCGACGACTTCTATGTACCGGCCGCCGAGGACGTGCGGTCTCAGGTCGGCAAGCCCGGCGCCTACTCGTTCGAGCCGGTCTCCGACGAGGTTGCCGAGGAGACCCGCGAGAAGCTGCAGGCGGTCTACGAGCACGCGTACTCGACCTACCAGGAGCTCGTCGAGCTCGGGGTTGCGAGGGAGCTGGCCCGCTGCGCGCTGCCGGTCGGCGCCTACACCGAGTTCTACTGGACGATCAACGCCCGCTCGCTGATGAACTTCCTCTCGCTACGGAATGCCGAGACGGCGCAGCGGGAGATCCGCCGCTACGCCGCGGCCTGCGAGACGTTCCTCGAGCAGAAGATGCCGGTCACCTACGCCGCGTTCGTGGCGAGCGGCCGGGTTGGGCCCTAAGTCGTCAGCACGACCGGGTGGCCGTTGTTGCCCGGGCTCTCGCGGGTGACGATCCAGCCGTCGTAGCCGGTGATCGTCGGCGGCATGGACAGGTGCACCGTCGACGTGCTGCCGGCGACCGTGAAGATGCCGCAGGCCGCGATCGGCTTGCCGTGCTTCGACAGGAACATCTCGTAATACGACCCCTTTGACAGCTGCGGCAGGCCGTGGACGACGATGCGCAGCGGCCAGTTGCCGCTCGAGTCGACCGCTTCGACGTCGATCTTGGCCGACGCGTTCCGCGCGGCCGCGGTGCCGTGCATGTTGAGCGAGTGCAGCACGTTGCGGCCCCCCTGGCCGACTCCGTTCTTGCCTGCGACGAAACCGCCCACGAAAGCGATCAGGGCGATCGCGGCTGCGAGCGTGAGCATGGCGCCCGCGCGCCTGCGCGGCAGCACAAGCGGCGTCACCGACGCTCCCGGTTCGTCCGGGGGCTCCGCGAGGGCAGGCGGCAGCTCGGGCGGTGGTCCCGCCGCGACGAGCAGCTCGTGAACGCGCTCGAGCCGCGCCCGCTCCCCCGGCGTGAGGTCGTCCCCCACGAGCTCTCGAAAATCAGGTCCCCGGTCCATCAAATTCCTCCTCCAGCTGATCCGCGAGCCGCGCCAGCGCGGCCCGGGTTCGTGTCTTGACCGTCCCCAGCGGAATACCGAGGTACTCCGCCACCTCGGACTGGGACAGTCCACTCCAGTAGGCAAGCTCGATCACCCTTCGCTCGTTGTCCGGAAGCTCCTCGAGCGCACGGTGGACTCGCCATGAGGTCCAACTCGCCTCGGCCCGCTCGGCCGGCCCCGCTTCGTGCGACTCCTGCTCGGGCGCCTCGACCGCAGGCTCGCTGCGAGCCCGTGCTCGGTCGACGATTGCGTTCCGCGCGACCGCGTAGATCCAGGGCCCGCCCGGCCCACGCTCCGGCCGGTAGCTGCCGGCTCCGCGCCAGACCGATGCGAACGTCTCCTGCACTGCATCCTCGGCGCGCCCGCGGTCGCCCAGCCGCCGCAGCGCAAGGCCGAAAACCGGCCGCGCATACCGCTTGTAGAGCGTCTCGAAGGCGCCGCGATCGCCGTCGCCGGTGCGGAGAATCAACTCGCCGTCCGTTGCCTCGTGCGCGGACACCCTCCGCATGGTTGCGTCTACGGAGGCTGCGGGCAAGCGGGCATGTGTTTCGAGCGCGATTTCCACACCGCTTGTTTTACGGCGTCAGCGGCGCAATGGTTTGCAGCAGGCGGCCGCCGTCGACGACCAGCGTCGTGCCCGTCACGAAGCTCGCATCGGCAAGGTAGACGACCGCGGCCGCGACCTCGTCGGGCGAGCCGATCCGTCCCACCAGCGTCTCGGCAGCCCGGCGCTCCTCTTGCCCGGGCTCGACGGCGACCGAGCCCGGGGCGATGCCGCAGACGCGTACCTCCGGCGCGAACGCCCGGGCGAGCACGCGGGTCAGCATCGCCTGCGCCGCCTTGGCGGCGCAGTGCGCGGCGAACGACGGCCACGGCTGGTAGGCGGCGACGTCCTCGATCATCACGACGCACCCGCGCGAGGCTTGGAGGTGCGGCGCTGCCGCCTGCGTGACGAAGAAGCTGCCCTTCGCCGTCGCGCCGAAAGCGGCGTCCCAGTCGGCCTCCGTCAGCTCCTCGGCCGGCTTGGGGGCGAAGCCCTCCCCGGCCGCGTTCGCGAGCAGGTCGAGCCCGCCGAGCTCGGCGACCGCGCGCTCGACCAGCGCCCGCGCCTCGTCGACCTTCGAGACGTCACCGTCGGCGCGGCCCGCGGCGAGAACCGACCAGCCCTCGTGCTGGAGCCGCGCCGCGATCGCGCTGCCCACCCGGCCGGTGCCGCCGGTTACGAGAGCAGAGCGCAATTTCCGTCTTGAATGGGCGTCATCTTCGGGCCATGAAGATTCTGACCACAATCGTCGTCGGGGCCGCCCTTGCGGCGGCGGCCACCGCCGCCCCGCTGGCGACGACGCTCACGCTCACCGCGACCCCGACCGCTGTGGCATACGGGAAAGCCGCCGTGCTGAACGGCGTGCTCTCCACGCACAAGGCCAACCAGAACGTGAAGGTCGCCGCAACCGAGTGCGGCCAGAGCACCTCGAAGACGGTCGGAACGGTCAAGACCAACTCGACGGGCGCCTACACGATGAGCGTCACGCCGACCGTGAACACGTCCTACCAGGCCACACAGAAGAACACGCAGAGCCCGGTGGCCGCGGTAACCGTCGCCCCGGTCATGAAGCTGCGGCGCGCCGGCGGCACCACCTACTTGGTGAACGTGACCTCCGCTGTCGACCTCAAGGGCAAGGCGATCCTTTTCCAGCGCTACTCGAAGGTCCGCAAGCGCTGGGTCCAGATCAAGCGCGTATTGCTCAAGACTTCGACGCTGGGCACCAAGCCGACAATCGTCACTTCGGTCTACATCAACGCGAAGGTCGCCAAGCGCACGCGTGTCCGTGCCGCGATCAGCAAGGCGCAGGCCGCGCCCTGCTACATCGCTGCGACGAGCAATTCGCTGAGAGCCTAAGTAGAGGGCGCTCCCTCTTCGACGACCGCGCGGTCGAAGCGCTGCGCGACGGCGTCCCAGTTGACGACGTTCCACCAGGCCTCGAGGTAGTCGGGCCGCCGGTTCTGGTACTTGAGGTAGTAGGCGTGCTCCCAGACGTCGATCCCGAGGATCGGGAAGTCGTCGCTCAGGATCGGCGAGTCCTGGTTCGGCGTCGAGTAGAGCGCGAGGCCGGTGCCGTCGTGCACGAGCCACGTCCAGCCCGAGCCGAAGCGCCTGACGCCGTTCTCGTTGATCGCCTTCTTCAGCTCGTCGACGCCGCCCCAGACGTCCTCGATCGCGTTCGCGAGGTCGCCTGAGGGCTCGCCGCCGCCGTCCGGGCCCATGATCTCCCAGAACATCGAGTGATTCACGTGCCCGCCGGCGTTGTTGCGCACGGCGGTCTGCTTGTCCTCCGGAAGCGTCTCCAGGTTCGCGAGCACGTGCTCGACCGGCTTGTCCGCCAGTTCCGTTCCCTCGAGTGCCGCGTTGGCGTTGTCGACGTACGCCTGGTGGTGCTTGTCGTGGTGGACGCGCATCGTCGCCTCGTCGAGGTGCGGCTCGAGCGCGTTGTAGTCGTAGGGGAGGGGTGGGACCTCGAAAGCCATTTGCGCTCCTTTCTGCGCTGGTACACGCGAGGCTACCGCGTACTGGTCCGCCGGGCGCCATAAGGCGCCGACTTTGGCGGCGCCGACCATAGAGGCCGTGCCGGCTTTGCCGGTGCGGCCGTCCAACGCACGATCTTGGATCCACAGAGCGACGCGCCTCCTATCCAAATCGCGGGATATGCTCACGCGTCGTCTTCCGTCGAAAGGAGTGTTGTGGCCACGCTGGCGTTCAATCACGAGGAGATCACCGCCCGCGAGCTGAAGCCTGCGCTGCTCGAGCTCGACGGCATCTCCCGGGAGACGATCGAGGCCCACTACAAGCTTTACGAGGGCTACGTCAACAAGCGCAATGAGGTCATGGAGAAGCTCGCGGAGGTCGATCTCGCGGCCGCGAACCAGGTCTATTCCGAGGTGCGGGCGCTGAAGGTGGAGCTCAGCTTCGCGCTGGGCGGCATCAAGAACCACGAGATCTACTTCGAGCATCTCGGCGGCGGCGGCGGCGATCCCGGCGGCGCGGTCGGGAAGCTGATCACGCGGGACTTCGGCTCGGCAGCGGCGTGGCGCGCCGACCTGAAGGCGACCGGGATGGCCGGGCGCGGCTGGGCGTGGACCGCCTACGACTGGGACGAGGGCCGGCTCTTCAACTACGTGGGCGACGCGCAGAACACCTATCCGATCTGGAATGCGACGCCGCTCGTGGCGCTCGACGTCTACGAGCATGCCTACTTCATCGACTACCAGACCGACCGGGCCTCCTACATCGACGCGTTCTTCGACAACCTCGACTGGGACGTCGTGAACGACTGGGTGGCGGGCTACCGCATTTCGACCTGACCGCCTTTCTCTTCGTTCTGGCGGGATACCTCGCCGGCTCGATTCCGACCGGCTACTGGCTCGTGCGTGCCCTCCGCGGCGAGGACATCCGCAAGACCGGCAGCGGGAACATCGGGGCGACAAACGTCTGGCGGACGTACGGGGCTCGCTTCGGGATCCCGGTGATGGCGCTGGACGTGGCGAAGGGCTTCGCGCCGGCGTTGCTGGCGACGATCTACGTCGACCACCTCGCAGGGGTGCTCGCCGGAGGGGCGGCCATGCTCGGGCACTGGCGGCCGCTGTTCATGGGCTTCAAGCGCGGGGGGAAGGTGGTCGCGACCTGCGGCGGCGCGTTTCTCGGAGTGGCGCCGCTCGTGGGCGGGGTCGGGTTGGCGGTCTGGATCGTAGTGTTTGCCCTGCTCCGCTACGCGTCGGTTGCTTCGATCGTCGCGGCCCTGTCGCTGCCGGCCGCATCGGTGGCTCTCGGCGAGCCCTGGCCGGTCGACGTCTTCGCCGGAATCGCGGCGCTGGCGGTGCTGGTTCTCCATCGCGCGAACATCGCGCGGCTCAGAGCGGGAACGGAGACGCGCTTCCGCTTCCGTCGGCGGGCCGTTACCTCGTGAGCAGCCTCTTCATCTCGTAGGCAACGACGGGCCGCGTGAAGCCCTTCAGTTCCAGCTCGCCGACGGGCTCGGCCTCCACCGCCTCTTCGACGGCCGCGTACACGCGCTGGCTGACGAGCGTCTGGCCTGCCTCGGCCCTCGTGCTGAGCCGGGAGGCCAGGTTGGTGACCGAGCCGAGCGCTGCGTAGTCGTACCGTCCCTCGAAGCCGATGCGGCCGAGCGTCGCGTACCCGGACGCGATCCCGATCCCGAGTCCGAGCTCCGTGCCTCGCTTGCGCCAGCCGGCCCCGAGCTCGGATAGACGCTCCTGGGCGGCGAGAGCGAGGCGAATCGCCTGCAGCTCGTGCTCCTCCACCGGCAGAGGATCGTTGATGAACACCATCAGCCCGTCTCCTGCGAAATGCTCGAGCGTGCCGTTGTGGCTCGCGATCAGCTCGCCCATCGCGGTGTGATAGTCGCGCAGCACGTCCAGGAGCTCTTCCGGCTCGGCCGTCTCCGCGAAGGCGGTGAAGCCGCGCAGGTCGGAGAAGAGAACCGTGATGTATGCGCGGTGTCCGCTCAGGAGCTTCTTTCCGTCGTCCGAGGTGATGAGCTCGGCCACCTGTGGCGAGACGAAACGCGAGAGCTCGGTGCGCTGGCGGTCGACC
>Ga0307308_10000011_pt1 | contig 48518 bp, 51 predicted proteins | sample ER_DNA_195_FD_194501 | JGI IMG/M metagenome (GOLD analysis project Ga0307308, IMG submission 194501) | Bulk soil microbial communities from the East River watershed near Crested Butte, Colorado, United States - ER_DNA_195 | ecosystem: Environmental > Terrestrial > Soil > Floodplain | place...
TGCTCGACGGTGAACGTCTGGCCGATGCGCCGCCGGAGCTCGTCGGTCACGACTTCGAGCTGGGCGTTCAGCCGCTCGGCGGCGACGGGATCGCGCAACGCAGCTTCGAAACGGCGGTACCCGTCTCCCCATTCGTGCCTGACTGCTTCGATCACCACGGCCACGGGCGGAGAACCTATCCGTTAGTCAGGCGAGCAAACGGTGGGCCACGGCGGATCGAGCTCCCCGAGGATGCGTTCCCCGAGCAGGTAGCCGGGTCGTGCGAGCGCGAAGGCGACGTGTGCGTGCAGGCATTTGAGGGTTCCCGCACCGCGCCGGGCGCCTCCGACACCGAGATCGAGCTCGGGTCGCAGCTCACGCTGCTCTGCGTGGGCGCGCTCGAGGCTCGCGCCCAGCGTTGGATCCTCGGCGGCCGCGCGCGTCCACCGGTCGACACCGCCCGCTGCCTCCAGCCTCGACACGGCCGCCACCAGCGCCGGACAGGTGAGCCAGTACATCGTCGGGAACGGCTCCCCGTCCTTGTCGTACGGGCTCTGCTCGGTCACTGTTGGGTGTCCGGAGGGACAGCGGACGACGACGCGCCTGAAGGCGCGCGGTGGCCTGCCTAGCTGGGCCTCGACGGTGGCGCGATCACTTTCCATCACCGTCGATCGTAGTGTGAGCGCGGCGCCAGGCCTGGATGCCTTTGACGATGAAGAGGTGCTCGCCGGGGCGGATGTACCCGAGGCGTCGCGCTTCGCGTGCGAGCGCATCGGCGCTCGCGGAGGTATTCAGCCGTTGCCGAAGCTCGCGCTTCTCAGCCGAGAGCTGGGCCACTTCCGTGCGGCGGGACGAGAGCTCGTGTCTCGTCTCGAGCCACGTGCGGAGAGGGTGGTAGTAGGCGTAGCCGATCAGCACGACGAGGGCGACGGCGAGCCAGCGCCGCACGAGCGCAGCAGTTGAAGGTCGGCGGGAAGCGCGCGCAGCCATGTGCGCGGCACCTTCGCCCAGAGCGGGCCCGATCCTCTCTAGAGCACGTCGACTTTGATGACGTTCGTCGAGCCCGGGATGTTGACCGCAGTCCCTGCGGTGATCACGACCGTGTCGCCGGTCTCGATCAGGCCGGCCTCCGTTGCCGCCTCCATCGAGCGGTTCCATAGATCCTCGACGTCCTTGCACTCGGGAATCCAGATCGGTGTCACACCCCACTCGATCGCCATCTGGTTCACCGACCACTGCTTGTGCGTCAGCGCGACGATCGGGCGGCGCGGGCGAAGGCGGGCGACTGCAGAGGCGGTGCGGCCGGTGAAGGTCGGAACGAGGATCGCCGCGGCGCCGAGCGCCTCCGCGAGGTCGCAAGCCGCGTTCGACATGGCATTGCCGATCGTCGGATCCTCGGTGGCCTCGGGAATCTGATGGCGATAACCGAGCGACGGTTCGACGGCGCGAGAGATGCGGTCCATCGTCTGCACGGCCTGAACCGGGTACTCACCCATCGCGGTCTCGCCGGAGAGCATCACCGCCGACGTTCCGTCGAGGATTGCGTTCGCCACGTCGCTCGCCTCGGCGCGCGTTGGCTCCGGGTGATGGATCATCGACTCGAGCATCTGGGTGGCGGTGATCACCGGCTTTCCACGTTCGAGCGCTTTCGAGATGATCCGCTTCTGCAGCAGTGGGACGAGCGCCGCTCCGATCTCCACACCGAGGTCGCCGCGCGCAACCATGACCGCGTCGGACTCGACGAGGATGTCGTCGAGCGCGTCGACCGCCTCCGACTTCTCGATCTTCGCAATCACGTGCGCCGTCGACCCCTCCTGCTCGATCAGCGCCTTGAGGTCGCGCACGTCGGCAGCGGAGCGCACGAACGACAGTGCGATGAAGTCGCACCCGAGCTCGAGCGCGAACTCCAGGTCCTCCAGGTCCTTGCGCGTCAGCGATGGAATCGGGATCGGCACGCCGGGAAGGTTCACCCCTTTGTGCGAGGTGACCTCGCCGCCGACGACGATGCCGCAGCGCGCACGACCGGCCTCGACCTCGTCGACGCGCAGGCGAATCATCCCGTCGTTGATCAGCACCTCATGGCCCGGCCTGAGCACCCCGCCGATCGCAGCCGGGGCGATCGGCAGCTCGCCGTTGCGGGCGGCGCCGTCTCCGAGCACGATGGTGACCTCACCGCCCTGCAGCAGGGCGAGCGGCTGGTCGAGGCCGCCGACGCGGAACTTCGGGCCCTGCAGGTCGCCGATCAGGGCGAGCGGACGGCCGACGTCCTCCTGGACGTCGCGCACGAGCTTGGCCCGGGCGGCGTGGTCCTCGTGTGTGCCGTGGGAGAGGTTGAGGCGGGCTGCGTCCATCCCCGCATCGACCAGCGCGCGCAACGTTTCCGGCGTCGAGCAGGCTGGACCGACCGTCGCAACGATCTTCGTCCGGCGCGGCGCGACGGTTGCCATGCTCCTCAGGGTAGCGCCGGAGTCTGTCAGCGTTGGGCGCGAGGGAACGCCTGCCACCCCGGATAGACCGCGGCCGCGCCAAGCTCCTCCTCGATTCGGAGCAGCTGGTTGTACTTCGCGACTCGGTCCGTGCGGGAAGGCGCACCCGTCTTGATCTGGCCCGCACCCGTCGCGACGACGAGGTCCGAGATCGTCGTGTCCTCGGTCTCGCCCGAGCGATGGGAGATGACGACGCTGTAGCCGTTCTCCCGTGCGAGCTCAATCGCCTCCAGCGACTCGGTCAGCGTGCCGATCTGGTTCACTTTCACGAGGATCGCGTTCGCAACGCCGTCATCGATCCCGCGCTGGAAGCGTTCGACGTTCGTCACGAAGAGGTCGTCGCCGACCAGTTGGATCCGATCGCCGAGTCGCTCCGTCATCGCCTTCCAGGCGCCCCACTCGTCCTCCGCGAGCCCGTCCTCGATCGAGATCACCGGATAGCGGTCGGCAAGCGTCGAGTAGAGATCGATCAGCTCGTCGGCGCTTCGAATGACGCCGCCTTCGCGCTCGAAGTGGTAGCCGCCGTCCCTGTACAGCTCGGTGGACGCCGGGTCGAGGGCAATCGCAACGCGCTCGCGATGGCCGACCCGCTCTGCGGCTTCGAGCACCGCCTCGATCGCCGCCTCGGTCGAGTCGAGCTCGGGAGCGAACCCGCCCTCGTCGCCGACGCCCGTTGAGAGTCCGCGCTCGTGCAGCACGTCTTTCAGGGCGTGGAACGTCTCGGCGCCGATGCGCAGCGCTTCCGCGAACGAGTCCGCACCGGCAGGGACGAGCATGAACTCCTGGAGGTCGAGCGAGTTCTGCGCATGCGCGCCGCCGTTGACGACGTTCATCATCGGCACCGGCAGGACGTGCGCACTCACTCCGCCGATCCAGCGGTACAGCGACACGCCTGCGTTCGCCGCACCAGCCTTCGCTGTCGCGAGCGAGACGCCGAGGATCGCGTTGGCGCCGAGCCGCGACTTGTTCTTCGTCCCGTCGAGCTCGATCAGCCTGAGGTCGAGCGCGCGCTGATCCTCCGCATCGAGACCGGTGACCGCTTCCGCGATCTCCGTCTCGACGTTCCGCACCGCGGTGAGCACGCCCTTGCCCCCATAGGCTCGCGGGTCGCCGTCGCGCAGCTCGACCGCCTCGAACTGTCCCGTCGAGGCGCCAGACGGGACCGCCGCCCTGCCGGTTACCCCCGATTCGAGCACGACGTCGACCTCGACTGTCGGGTTCCCGCGCGAGTCGAGAATCTGCCGCCCTCGAACCCGGGCGATCGAGGACGCACTCATTCGAACTCCTCCTTCGCCCGGTCGAAGTACCGGTCCTGCTCCTGCAGGCCGAGCGTGGAGAACGTCTTCCCCTCACCGGCCGCGTAGTGCTCGGCACGCTCCACCCGCTCGACGAAACGGCGGGACATCGCGCGCAAGGCCAGCTCTGGATCGACGTTCAGGCGCCGCGCGACGTTCACCGCCGCGAAGAGCACGTCGCCCATCTCCGCGAAGACGTGTGCGTGCGGCTCGGTCTCGGGCGCGGGCTCCCCCACGTCCGAAAGCGCTTCCTTCAACTCGCGCACCTCGTCGTCGAGATCGGCGAGCGCTCCTGCCGTGTCGGGATACTCGAAGCCGATCGCCGCCGCGCGACGCTGCACCTTACGGGCATAGAGCAACGAGGGAAGCGACTCCGGGACGTCGTGAAAGATGCCCTCGCGGTCCTCGTCCGTGCGCTTGATCTCCTCCCAGCGCTCGCGCACGCGCCCGGCGGTCTTCGCCTCGGCGTCGCCGAACACGTGGGGATGCCGGCGCACGAGCTTCTCGTGCGCGCGGCGGGCAACGGACTCGAGATCCTCGCCTCCGCGCTCGGCCAGGAGTAGCGCGAGGAAGTAGACCTGGAACAGGAGGTCGCCGAGCTCGTCGGCGAGCTTCGCGTCGTCACGCCCGATCGCCGCGTCGGCGACCTCGTAGGCCTCCTCGACCGTATGCGGGACGATCGTGCGCTCGGTCTGCTCACGATCCCAGGGGCAATCGCGGCGTAGCCGCTCGGTCAGCTCCTGGAGGTCGACGAGCGCCTCGGCGAGCGACACTTACTGCGACGTGGTGGTCGTCGAGCCCGAGAGGGTCGCGCAGGGATCCGGGTTCGGCTGATAGCCGATCTGGTACTTGATGCCGGACTTGCAGTACTGCTTCTTCTTGTCGTCGACCCACTTCGTCATCGACTCGTTCTTGCGCTGCTGCTCGAGCTGCTGCTTGATCGACGCCTGAACCTTGGCAAGCGGGGTCGACTTCGCCGGCTTCACGGCGGAGAGCGCCTGGATGATGTGGTAGCCGTACTGCGTCTTGATCGGCTGTGAGAGCTCGCCCGTCTTGAGCGAAAACGCCGTCTTGTCGAACGGGGGGACCGTCTGGCCCTTCGAGATCGTCAGCTTCCCGCCGTTCGAGGCAGAGCCCGGATCCTTCGAGTACTTCTTCGCAAGCGCCGCGAAGTTCCCGCCGGACTTGAGCTGCGCGTAGATGCTGTCCGCGAGCTCCTTCTTCGCGACGAGGATGTGTCGCACGTCACGCGTCTCAGGCTGGCCGTACTGCGACTTGTGCGAGGCGTAGTAGGCCTTCACCTCGGTCGGCGAGACCTTGATCGTGGCGGTGACCTTCTTGAAGAGCGCTTCGGAGATGATCTGGGCGCGAACTTCCTCCTTCGCCTGGTCCTCCGTCAGTCCCTGCTGTGTGAGTGCCTTCTGGTAGCGGGAGTCGCTTCCGCCGTAGAATTGTTTCTTCAGCTGCTCGATGCGCTTGTTGACCTGGTCGTCAGAGATCTTGATCCCCATGGCGTCCGCCTCTTGTGCGAACTCGGCACGCTGGATCAGGAAGGTGACCGCCTGGCCCTTGAGCTGCTCGTACTCCGTGGTGCCCGGCTTCGGGAAGGGACGCTTCTGCGCTGTGTAGCTCTTCTCCGCGCGGTCCATCAGCGATTGGAACTCGGACTTCGTGATCGGCGTGGAGCCGACCACGGCAGCGTCGTCGCTCCCGAGCGTGGCCGTCGACGTCCCGCCGCAGCCTGCGGCGACGAGCGCGAGCAATGTAAACGAAAGAAGAAAGAGTCGCTTCATGGAAAAAGCGCCATTTGCAGCGGATTCGTCACGCTGCCTGACGCGCGGCCAGTATAGCATCGACCAGTCGTAGTGCCTGCGGGAAACCGTCCTCGCGCAGCGACACCTCGTGGTTGGTGGTCGTATACACCGCCGTGTCCACGCGGCGCCGGAGGTCGCGCAGCTCGTCCGAGCCGAGCACCATCCGACCGATGGTCGCCTTGCCGCCGCGAAAGACGAAGTAGTCCGCACCGGCGCGCGCGAGCTTGAGCTTCGCCTCCTGAATGAGGAAGAGATTCTCGACGGGCTCGGGTAGCGGGCCGTAGCGATCGACGGTTGCCGCCTGCAGCTCGCGCACCTCGTCTTCCGAGTCGCTGAGCGCAAGACGACGGTGCAGGTCGATCTTGAGCGCTTCGGACGCGATGTATTCGGGTGGGACGTAGGCGTCGACGCGCGCGTCCACCCGGACCGGGCGCGCCGCGACGCGGCGTTCGCCGGAGAGCTCCGCGACCGCTTCGGCGAGCAGCTCGACGTAGAGCTCGAACCCGAGCGCGGCCACGTGGCCGGACTGCTCGTCGCCGAGCAGGTTGCCTGCGCCGCGGATCTCGAGGTCGCGCATCGCGATCGCAAAGCCGGCGCCGAGCTCCGTGTGGTCGGCGAGCGTGGCGAGGCGTGCGCGGGCTTCGGGAGAGAGCTCCGACATGTCCGGGTAGAAGAGGTACGCGTGCGCGGTGACATCGGATCGGCCGACCCGTCCACGGATTTGGTAGAGCTGCGAGAGACCGAGCTGGTCGGCTCGCTCGACGATCAAGGTGTTCGCCTGCGGGATGTCGAGCCCGGATTCGATGATCGTCGTCGAGACGAGGACATCGGCGTCGCCCCGGAGGAAGGCGTGCATCTTCTCCTCCAGCTCGCGCTCGCGCATCTGGCCGTGGGCTTCGAGGAACCGGAGGCTCGGCACGAGCTGGCGCAGCTTCTCCGTGGCCTCGTCGATGGTGTCGACGCGATTGTGCAGGTAGAAGGCCTGCCCGCCCCGCTCGATCTCCCGCTCGAGCGCCTGCTTCACGATCTCCTCGTCGAACTCGCTCACCGTCGTGCGAATCGGCCGCCGGCCTTCGGGTGGGGTCTCGATGATCGAGATGTCGCGCAGCCCGGAGAGCGACATGTGCAACGTGCGCGGAATCGGCGTGGCGCTCAGCGTGAGCACGTCCACCTCGAGGCGCAACGAGCGCAGCAACTCCTTCTGGGCGACGCCGAAGCGCTGCTCCTCGTCGAGGATCACGAGGCCGAGCTCCTTCGGGATCACGTCACGGCTCAGGATCCGGTGCGTCCCGATCAAGACGTCCACCTTCCCCTCCTGGAAGTCGGCGAGCACCTGCTTGACCTCCCTCGCCGGCCGGAAGCGGGAGACCATCTCGACACGCACGGGGAAGTCCCGGTAGCGGTCGCGGAATGTGTGCCAGTGTTGTTCGGCGAGGATCGTCGTCGGCGCGAGCATCAGAGTCTGCTTGCCGTTGACGGCGACCGCGAACGCGGCGCGGATCGCGACCTCGGTCTTGCCGAAGCCGACATCGCCGCACACGAGGCGGTCCATCGGCCGCGGTGCCTCGAGGTCCTCCTTGACCGCCTCGATCGCGGCCTGCTGGTCGGGCGTCTCACGGTACGGAAACTCGGCCTCGAGACGCTCGAGATACTCGTGACGCAGGTCGTACGCCACCCCCGGCGCCTGCTGGCGCTGTGCGTAGAGCGCAAGCAGTTCTCCCGCCAGCTCGCGAACCGACTCGCGCGCACGGGTCTTGAGGTTGTCCCAGGCCTTGCCGCCGAGCTTCGACAGCGCGGGCATCGTGTTGTCGGCGCCGATGTAACGCGAGACCTTTCCGAGCTGCTCGTGCGGGACGTACAGACGATCGTCGCCGCGGAACCCGAGGAAGAGGTAGTCGCGCGTGACGCCCGCGACTTCTTTCGTCTCGAAGCCGAGCAGCTTTCCGACTCCGTGATCCTCGTGCACGATGAAGTCGCCGCTGCGTAGATCGGCGAACGACTGCAGTGCCCGGCCGCCGATCCGGCGCTCGCGCGGCGGACGCTTGCGAAAGACCTGCGTGTCCGGCAGCAGCGTCAGCCCGAGATCACGCCAGACGAAACCGCGACGGGCCGGTGTGACTGCGAACAGCAGCTCCGGCTCGCGCGGCAGATCCTCGCCGTCCTCGAGGATGCGCGCCTGCACGCGCCGCAGGAGGTTCTGCTGGCGCATCGCTTCGCCGGCGTGCGGGAACGCGACGACGACGCGCTGTCCGCCGCGCACGAAAGCACCGAGCTCGTTCTCCGCCTCCGACAGCCCGCGGGCAACCAGCGCGGGCCGCTGGGCTTCGAAGGCGAACGGCTGACCGGCGGGAAGAGTGTCGAGGAGCGCGGCTCGCTTGAGCGTCACCGGTTCGAGCCCTTCCTCCTCCCAGACCGTGCGCACTTCGTCTACCTGCCAGACGAGATCGGGACCGGCCGCCACCGGCGGCACGAGATCGGTCGGAATCGGGATCGGCTGGTCCTCGTCGAGCAGTGTCGGCTCCACCAGGTCGAGCCGCCGCTCGGCGGCCGGATAGACGACGGCCGCCTCCACCGGGTGAAGTGCGCGTTGCGTGAAAGGCGAGAACGCCCGCATCTGCTCGATCACGTCTCCCCAGAACTCGACGCGAAGCGGTTCGCGCCCGGTCGTCGGAAAGACGTCGACGAGCCCGCCGCGAACCGCGAACTGACCGCGCTCGTCGGCGCGTTCTACGCGTTCGTAGCCGGCGAGCGCGAGCGTCTCGGAAAGCTGCTCGAGGCTGATCTCCTGTTCGGGCGAGAGGCGGATGGGCTCGGGACGCGACGCGACCGGCGGCATGGGCTCAGCGAGTGCGGCTGCCGAGGCGACGACGAGCCCGCCGGACGCGAGGATGTCGAGCGCACGAGCCCGCTCCCCGACGAGATGCGGTGCGGGGTCGAGGCCGGAGCCCCAGTGGACACCGCGGCTCGGGAGCATTGCGACGCGTTCCTCACCCAGAAACCACGCTGCGCCCTCGGCGGCATCGCGCGCGTCCTGATCCTCGGGGGCCAGCAGGACGAGCGAACGGTCGAGCTCCTCGTGTAGCGCTGCGAGCAGGAGCGGCAACGCGGGCTCGGAGACGCGCGCAGGGGCCGGAAAGGCTTCGGCAAAGCCTTTGAGCCGCTCGCTCTCGCGGAGCGTCGCGACGAAGGGATGCAGGATCGGCTGGTCCATGACTAAAGGCCGAACCCTCGGGTTCGGCGGGATTCATGGTAGCCGCGCACCGTTCGGCTCCATCGAGTCGGCGGGGCTCAGTTGTACTGCGCCTGCGCCCGCTCGAGGCCTTCGGCGTCGAGCTTCTCCACGGCGTCGGCGGCACGCGCGACGAGCGACTCGGCATCGTCTTCCGGAGAGAAATTCGAGAGGACGTAGTCGGCCGGTTTGCGGGGATCGCCTCTGCCCGGCCGCCCGACGCCGATGCGCAGGCGCAGGAAGTCCGGCGTCTTCAGTCCCGCGGCGATCGAGCGGAGCCCGTTGTGCCCCGCGAATCCGCCGCCCTGGCGTGCCTGCAGCCGGCCGTGCTCGAGGTCGATCTCGTCGTGGATGACGAGGACGGCGTCGGGCTCGAGCTTGTAGAAACGTGCGGCTGCGCTCACCGCCCGGCCGGAGTCGTTCATGAACGTTTCCGGCTTCAGCAGTGCGACGCGGTGCCCGTCGAGCCGAAGCTCGGCGACCTGGCCGTGGAACTTCCCTTTCCAGGTGGCGCCGTGGCGACTGGCCAGCTCGTCGACCACCATCCAGCCGACGTTGTGCCGGTGGCCGGCGTAGTCGCGGCCCGGATTGCCGAGGCCGACGACGAGCAGATCGAGCGACGAGGCGCGTTCGCCCCGGCGCCAGGGGAGGCGCATTAGCAGTCCTTCCGGTTCGTGCGGTGGATGCCGCGGTCGCTAGAAGCGAGCCAGGCTAGGACGCAGGGAGGCCCCATGCTTTTCCAGCATGGGGCCGACTGAGGACGACGCATGGCGAAGTCTTATAGCGGGCGCGGCGCCGCCACACGGGCCGGAAGGGCCGCTAACTTTCGGTGGTGCCGGGCTCGCCCTGCTCGCCCGAGCCGGCGTCGCCGCTCGGAGCGCCTTCGCCCTCTGCCGCACCCTCCGCCGCCTCTTCGCCCTCGGGCACCTCGCCCTCCGGCAGCTCCTCGCCCTCGACGCCCTCCTCGGGCTCCGGCTCGACTTCGCGCGCCGGCAGGCCGACACTCGCGAGCACGGTCTCCTCGGGATCGTCCAGGTACGTGACGCCCTCCATCGGCGGAAGGTCGGCGAGGCGGAGCGTGTCGCCGATCGCCATGCCGCTGACGTCGAGATCGATGTGCTCCGGGATCTCCATCGGCAGGGCCTCGACGTTGATCTCGCGCTGCACCTGCGAGAGCACGCCGCCCTCCTTCACGCCTGCAGGCTCGCCGATGAGCTGGACGGTCACGCTCGCCTGGATCGGTTGGTCGAGCCGCACTTCCTGCAGGTCTATGTGCGAGATGTGGCCGCGGATCGGGTCCTGCTGGTAGTCCTTGAGAATCGAGGCGTGCGTGGTGTTCTTGCCTTCCACGACGACGTCGAGGATCGCGTGGAGCCCGCCCTGGCCGGTCAGCACCCGACGGAGGTCGCGCTCCGGCACGGCGATGGCGTAGGAGCCCTTGCCCTTCCCGTAGAGCACGCCGGGGATGAAGCCGGCCTTGCGCAGGCGCCGGGCGTCTCGCGAGCCTCGCTGCTCGCGCTCGGAAACCTGCAGCTTGACTCGTTCGCCGGCCATGACGGCGGCGAATGGTAGCTATTTCTTTACGTGGAGGTTGATCCCCAGCAGGATCAGCGGCCAGAGGAAGACGGCGAAGATCGCCGAGAGCACGCCTCTCCAACCGTGGACGTTCTGGAAATAGTGGTGGTTGGCGGCGATTGCTACCCCGACGCCCACGTACACGAGGCCGAAGAGGCTGATTCCGGGACCACGTCGCATGACGGAGTCCTAACCACCCTGTCGATTCTGTAACCCCCGGGGGCTAGAAGAGGGCGTTCATGTCCTGGAAGATGGCGGACACCGAGTCATCGGCGAAGACGTTGTGGATCGTCTCGGCGAGGATGTCGGCCACGGTCAGGACGGTCACACGCTCAGGCTTCGTCATGGGGTCGATCGGCACCGTGTCGGTCACGATTACCTTGTCAAGGGCGCTTCCCTCGATCCGCTCGATCGCCGGCGGGGAGAAGATGCCGTGCGTCGCGCAGGCGAAGACTTTCCTCGCGCCGCGTTCCTTCAGGAACTCGGCCCCAGCGACGAGCGTGCCCGCGGTGTCGACCATGTCGTCGGTCATCACCGCGCACTTGCCGTCGATGTCGCCGATGACGTTCGTGACGCGCGCGACGTTATGTGCCGGCCGATCCTTTTGCAGCACGGCCAAGTCGCCGCCGATCATCTCCGCGAACTTGCTCGCCAGGCGCGTGCGGCCGGTGTCGGGAGCGACCGCGACGACGTCTTCGGGCAAGCCGAGATCCCGCACGTATTGCGCGAGCATCGGGAGCGCGGTCATGTGGTCGACCGGGACGTCGAAGAAACCCTGGATCTGGCCCGCGTGGAGGTCCATCGTGAGGACGCGGTCGGCACCCGCCGTCTGGATCATCTCCGCGACGAGCTTCGCGGTGATCCCTTCCCGCGGCCGAGACTTCTTGTCCTGGCGCGAGTAGGGATAGAGCGGCAGCACGGCCGTGATCCGCTTGGCGGAAGCGAGCTTTGCGGCGTCGATCATGATCATCAGCTCCATCAGGTGCTGGTCGACCGGCGGTGAGCTCGTCTGCACGATGAAGAGATCGGACCCTCGGATCGACTCCTCGTAACGGCAGTACGTATTGCCGTCGGCGAACGTACGCAGCGTGACGTCCCCGACCTGGATCCCGAGCTTCTCGGCGATCTTCTGCGCGAGTGCCGGGTGGGAGCGTCCCGAGAAGAGCATGAGCCGCTTCGATGGGCCACGCTCGATCCAATGCTCCGGCTTCACCTCGGCCTTGGTCTCGGCGACCTCCAGCCCAGGCAGGCGAGTCAGCTCAGTTGTTGCGCTTTCCACGGAGATAGCCCTCTTTCGTGATCTGCTTCGGCGGGAAACCAGCGAGCGATTCGGGAGGGACATCTTCTGTTATGTACGAACCGCCCGCAATCCAAGCGTCGTCCCCGACCTCCACCGGTGCCTCGAAGCCATTGTGAATGCCGGTCCTGACGTTCCGCCCGATCTTCGTCTTTCCTTTGGGGCGATCCGGCTGATGAGGGAAATTGGCCGTGATATTCCCGGCGGCCACGTTAGCGCCCTCGCCCACCTCGGCGTCCCCGATGTACGACAGGTGAGGAATCTTGGCCCCAGCGCCGATCTCGGAGTTCTTGATCTCGACGAAGGTGCCGGCCTTCGCGCCCGTGCCGAGCTTCGTGCCCGGACGGAGGTAACAGAACGGACCGACCCTGGCGTCTCTCCCAATGTCCGCGTCGTCGGCCACGACGTGCGGCCCGACCTCGGCGCCGGTACCGACTCGCGTGAGCCCGCGAAGCACCGTGAAGGGGTGAATGGTCGAATCGGCCGCGAGCTCCACTTCGGGATCGATCCAGGTGGTCTCGGGATCCACGATCGTCACACCCGCCAGCATGTGTTCTTTGTTCACGCGCGCGCGTAGGAAAGATGCTGCATCGGCCAGCTCGGCACGAGTGTTCACTCCCTCCACTTCATCGGCATCCGGAGCCTTGAACACGACGACCTCCTCCCCTTCTTCGACTAGCAAGCGGACGGCGTCCGTCAGGTACAGCTCGCCCTGGGCGTTCGCCGGCTCGATCCGTTCGAGAACAGGCCATAGCTTCGCAGTCTCGAAGACGTAGATGGAGGAGTTGACCTCCCGAATCGCCCGCTGCTCGTCGTCGGCGTCGGCATCCTCGACGATCGCCTCGAGGCGGCCGCTGGCGTCGCGGATGACCCGGCCGTAGGCACGCGGGTCGGGAGGCTCGAACGAGAGCACGCTGGCCGGTGCGCCCGACGAGCGGTGCTCTTCGACGAATTGCTGCAAGAGCCCGGGGCTGATGCGCGGATGATCACCGGAAACGACGAGCAGCGTGCGCGCGTCGCCGACGCTCTCGCGTGCGCTGCGGAGTGAGTCGCCGGTTCCGAGCGGACGTTCCTGCACCGCGACGACGACTCCCTCGAGCGCGCCCGCCGCCTCCGGCGAGAGGACGACGACGAGCGGGTCGGGACCGAGCGGCCGCACCGCCTCAACGACCCAGTCCACGAGCCGCCGCCCGAGCAGCGGGTGCAGATGCTTTGGCGTCGCGGACTTCATCCGCGTGCCGAGACCGGCCGCCATCACGACGGCTGCGAAGTCGTTTGCCATCAGAGCTGGGGCGCCAGGATTCGAACCTGGGATCGCGGGACCAAAACCCGCTGCCTTGCCACTTGGCTACGCCCCACCGTCTTGAGGAGCTTAAGTACGCCGGTAATCCGAGAAGAGATAAACGAGGGCGATGATCGCGAAGACTACGACCGCAACGATCGCCACGAGCTTGAGGACGAAGGCGAGGATGACGACCAGGATCGCGAGCGCCTGCGACGCCGCGGCGATCCACGAGAGCTGACGTCCGACATCCCAGCGCATGTTGCGGCCCGCGACGATGTAGAAGGCGAGAAGGATCGCGCCGATGACGAGGACGGTCCACTTCGTCAGATCAGGTGTGATCGCAACGAGCAGCCCTTCGATCACGGCGACCCACAGTGCGAGGCGGATGCGCCGCTCCCGTAGCCACCTACCCATGCGCGTCGTGCCGGCCTCGATCATGGGCTGGCTGTACGCCATGCGATCAACGGTACCACGCTGGTGCGGTCAGCCAGGTGCGGCCCTCGGCGGACATTTTCCGCTGCGCCGCGCGGGCACGGTCGCCGTGCAAGAAGAGCCCGTAGACGGCCGGACCCGCGCCCGTGACGTCGGCACGGAACGCACCGAGAGCCTGGAGCTTCGCGGTGAGCGGCGAGGATGCGAGGTCGTTCGGCGGCAGCGCGGCGAGGTCGCGTGGACGCCTGACGCGCTCCAGTGCCTGGAGGAGCGCTGCGCGGCGTTCGTCGTAGCCGTCCGCACCGTTTCGCGTGTCGAAGCTCGAGTACACCGCGCCCGTCGAGCTCTTCTCCGCGTTCCGCGGGACGACGAGGACGACCCAGTAGTCCTGAGGCAGCTCGAGCGGCGACAGCGCGGTGCCGTCACCGGTGCCGAGCTGCGGGCCGTCAGCGAGGAAGTACGGCACGTCGGCGCCGAGGTCCCGCGCGAACGTCTCGATCTGCCCGCCGCTGTGCGGCTCTGCACGCAGCTCGTTCGCGAGCCGCAGAGCGGTGGCCGCATCAGAGCTGCCCCCGCCGAGCCCGGCTGCGATTGGAATCCGCTTCTCGATCCGCGCCGCGAATCTCGTCCCGTCGCCGTCGGCGACGAGCTCGAGCGCGCGCCGCACGAGCGTGTCGCCGGGGAAACCCGTGACGCGCAGCTCCGCAGAGTGCTCCACCGCGATCCGGTCCGAGAGTGCAACGCGCTGGTAGACCGTCACGAGGTCGTGCTTGCCGTCGTCGCGTAGCGGCCCGACGACGAGCGCGAGATTGATCTTGGCCGCGGCGGCGGCCCGCTTCACCGCAGTGCCTCGGTGAGTGCGAGGAACTCCGGCGGCGTGAGCTCCTCTGCACGAACGTTGCGGTCTCTGCCGATCTGCTCGACCGCCGCCTCGGCGCGTTGACGGTCGGCGACGCCAGCGAGCTCGAGCGAGTTCGCGAGCCGCTTGCGTCTGTGCGCGAACGCGCCTTCGACCACACGCTTGATGCCACGGAAGTCCGGCGGCAGCTCGGTGCGCCTGAAGGCCACGAGCGCCGAATCGACGTTCGGGCGCGGACGAAACACGGACGGCGACACCGGGTGAAAGCCCGTCCGCTCCGTGACCAGCTGCACGAGGACTGACACCGCCCCGTAGGCCTTCGTCGACGGTGCGGCGAAGAAACGGTCCGCGACTTCGCGCTGGACCATGACCGTCCACAGCTCGATCTCCGGCAGACGGTCGAGGCTCTCGGCGACGAGCGGCGTGGCGATGTTGTACGGCAGGTTGGCGACGAGCTTCCTCGCGCCGGGCGCGATCTCGGCGAGGTCGAGCTTGAGCGCGTCACCGAAGCGAAGATCGACGTTCGACCGTCCTGCCAACCGGTCGGTCAACTCCTTCTCGAGAGACGTGTCCAGCTCCACTGCGTACACCTGTGCGACCCGGTCTGCGAGATACGTGGTCAGCACGCCGAGCCCGGGCCCGACCTCGAGCACGACGTCGTCGCCGTCGAGTTCGGCCAGCCGGCCGATCACGCCGAGGATGTTCTCGTCGACCAGGAAGTGCTGGCCGAGCTTCTTCTTCGCCCGAACGCTCATGGCAGGCCGAACGCCTCGGTCGCGTTCGCATCGATCTGCACGCCGAGTGCTTCCGAGTCTTCCCCGCGTGCTTTGGCGAGAGCCGCGATGGTATGGACGACGTACGCCGGCTCGTTCGTCTTCCCTCGGACCGGCTGCGGCGCGAGGTAGGGGCAGTCCGTCTCCACAAGGAGCCGCTCGGCCGGAACGGTCCGCGCCGCGACTCGCAAGTCGTCGGCATTCTTGTAGGTGACGTTGCCGGCGAACGAGACGTACCAGCCCTGCTCGATCGCTTCGTCCAGGAGCGCGACCGACGAGAAGCAGTGCAAGACGACCGTTCCGTCGAACCACTGCCTGAGGATCGAGACCGTGTCCTCGTCCGCCGCGCGGTTGTGGATCACGACGGGCAGCTGCGCCTCCTTCGCAAGGCCGAGCTGGTAGATGAACAGCTTCGCCTGCGCGTCGTGTGGCGCGTAATCGCGGTAGTAGTCGAGGCCGATCTCGCCGAGCCCGACGACCTTCGGGTGCCCGAGGAGCCGCGGCAGAGCTGCAAGATCGAACGTGAGGGTCGCTTCGTGTGGATGAAGACCGACGACGCCGTAGACGCCCTCGTGCGCTTCGATCAGATCCAGCGTGTTGGCCCAGGAGGTCGGATCGGTGCCGATCGAGATGATCCTGGTTACCCCCGCGTCATGCGCCCGCGCGACTGCTGCGCCGGCATCCTCGAGCGCGTCGAGATGCGCGTGCGTGTCGATCACGTCGCTGTCAGGCGAGCCAGCTCGTCGGCGACGATGCTCGGCTCGAGCTTTCGGAAGAGCGGCTCGGGCTCCCGCAGCCTTTGCCCAGCGGGAAGCTCGCTCGGCTCCCAGCGGCCGATCCAGCCCGAGTAGTCGCCCGTGAGGATGGTGTGCGGGCCTTCTCCCTCTTCCTCGATCTCCCGGAACTCGAGCGGACCGGCGATGAAACCCTCGTAGCCGAGCAGCTCGTGCAGCTTCTGGCTCGAGAACGGCAGGAACGGCGTGAAGATCAGCTTGAGCGAGTCGACGATGCGAAGTGCGACGAACAGGATCGTCGCCGCACGCTCGCGGTCTTCCTTGATGACGGCCCACGGGGCCTGATGGTCGACGTACTGGTTCCCGATGCTCGAGAGCCGCATCGCCTCGGCGAGCGCCTGCTTGAACTTCCCTTCCTCGATCGACTTGCCGACGGTCGCAAAGCCGGCCTCGACGGTCGCGACAGCCTCGCGGTCCTCGTCGGTGAGCTCGCCAGGCTGCGGCACTTCTCCGAAGTTGCGCTGCGCGTTCGTGAGCGTGCGGTTGACGAGATTGCCCCAGTTCGCCAACAGCTCGTCGTTATTGCGCCGCAGGAACTCCGCCCATGAGAAGTCGCTGTCCTGCGTCTCGGGCCCCGCGGCGGTCAGGAAGTAGCGAACGGGATCCGGGTCGTAGCGCTCGAGCACGTCGCTGACGTAGATCGCGATTGACCGGCTCGTCGAGAGCTGCTTTCCCTCCATCGTCAGGAACTCGCTCGCGACGACCTCGTCGGGAAGGTGGAGCTCGCCCTTGCCGGCACCGAGTTCGCCGCCCATGCCGTAACCGAGAAGCATGCTCGGCCAGATCACGGTGTGGAACACGATGTTGTCCTTGCCCATGAAGTACGCGTGCGTCGCGTCAGGGTTCTGCCACCAGTCGCGCCATGCTTCGGGTGTCCCGTTGTTCTGGGCCCACTCGACGGCAGCCGAGAGGTAACCGATCACCGCGTCGAACCACACGTAGATGCGTTTCGTCTCCGGCGGGTAGCCCTCCACCGGCACCGGAATGCCCCAGTCGATGTCACGCGTCATCGCGCGCGGCTTGAGCTCGTCGACGAGCGAGAGGGAGAAGTTCCGGACGTTCGGCCGCCAACTGGTCTTCGACTCGATCCACGGACGAAGCCGATCCGCGAACTGTGGAAGGTCGAGAAAGAGATGTTTCGTCTCCCGGAATTCCGGCGTCGACCCGTCGATGATCGAATGCGGCTCGATGAGGTCGGTCGGATCGAGCTGGTTGCCACAGTTGTCGCACTGATCGCCGCGAGCTTCCGTGAAGCCGCAGATCGGACACGTTCCTTCGATGTAGCGATCAGGCAGCGTGTTTCCCGTCGACGGCGAGAACGCGCCGAGCGTGGTTCTCTCGATCAGGCAGCCGTGCTCGTAGAGGGTGCGGAAGAGGTCGGTCGTGACACGGGCGTGATTCTTCGTGGTGGTGCGCGTGAAGTTGTCGTAGGAGATGCCAAGGTTCCGCAGATCCTCGCGCGTCAGTTTGTTGTAACGATCTGCGATCTCACGCGGCGACACGCCCTCGCGGTCGGCCGTAACCATCACGGGCGTGCCGTGCTCGTCCGTCCCACTGACCATCAGAACGTCGTCGCCCTTCAAGCGGTGGTACCGCGCGAAGATGTCCGCCGGGACTGCGAACCCCACCACATGTCCCAGATGTCTCCTCCCGGACGCGTACGGCCACGCCGGGGCTACAAGGACCTTCCTCTTCGATGAGCTCTCGGGCATGAACCTGCGTCTCCGTCTCGGGGAGGGACATGATACGAGCCGCCTTTTGCGCGGAACGCCGTCGCCACGCGCAAGCGAGGGCGAAGATCAGGACCAGCGCGCCCAGAGCGAAGGTCCAGGAATGCTCGCCTTCCTTCGCTGCCGCCGGTTGGGTCATTGCCGCGACGAGCCGAGACGCTCGCTCCTCCTCGTGGTGGAGCCCGTGCGGGGAGCTGATCGCCGGCCGGCTGTTGTGGCTTTCGACCGGCGACGGGCGTTGGCCGTGGCGCGGCGCCGTCTGCGCGCCGTGCTGCTGCGTGACCCGCACCGGGACCCGCGCATGAGTCACCTCTGCCGCGCCGAGCGAGACGGAAGGACCCGGATCCTCGTCGACACGCGCGTGCGAGGTCGGCCGGGCCTCCGCGACGGCTGCCGCCGACGGCTCGACACGTGCACTGACAGGCGAAGCGACCGGCGCCGACGCAGCAGCTGAGCCCGCCACGTTCTCCGCAGGAGCGCTGGCGGCGACCGTCGTCGTAGCAGCGACGCCCGGCTCCGCAGCCGGGGCCTCAGCTGTGGGGGCCGCGCCCACGATCGCCGGGACGGCCGGAGCGTCCGCCGCGGTCGCCGGCGGGACGCGTGTGCGCGACGGCAAGAAGACCATCGGATCGACGTACCCCTGCTGATCGCTCGTGGTGCGCAGACCGAAGTAGACGTACGGCTCGGTGAGCTCCGTTACGCCGCTCGGGCCGACGGTTCCCACGACCGAGCCTTCGCCGACGGGCGCTCCGCGCTTCACACCGATCGAGCCGAGGTGAACGAGTGTGGCGGTGTACCCGAGCGGCGTCTCGATCGACACGGTCTTCCCGCCCGTCGGCACGGTTCCCGCGAACGAGACGATTCCCCCGGCCGGAGCGAGCACCTGGGTTCCGCCGGGTGCGCCGAGATCGACGCCGCGGTGCTGACCGCCCGCGTAGGGATGCGCATGATCGAACGAGAAAGGCCGCAGAACCGGTCCGTCGACCGGCCAGGTCCACGCACGCGCCGCCGACACCGGGAGCGCGCACGCACACACGAGCAAGACAGCAAGACGCCGCACGGATTCCTCCTTGTTGCCAGTTTTGAGAACGAAGCGACCATAGCAAGAGCCGCTCTCTGTTGTCAATACTGGCTACAAAGTACGGCGGTAGAGCTCGTTGCGCGACGCGCCCGTCAAACGAGACACGACGTCTGCCGCCTGCCTGCGCGGCAGCCCGGCGGAGACGAGCTCACCGACTGCCTCGATCGCCGCACCGACGTCCGCGCTCGGGCTCCCGGGCCCGAGCACAAGCGTGATCTCACCCTTCGGCGCTTCCGCGAAGCGCGCGGCCAGATCGGCGGCCGTCCCGCGCACCACCTCCTCGAACTTCTTCGTCAGCTCTCGGCACACGGCAACCTCGCGCGTAGGCTGGGCGTCGGCGAGCGAGCGTAGGGTCGCCGGCAGCCGCCGTGGCGATTCGAAGGCCACCACCGGGTGGGGCCAGGACGCGAGCTCCTCCCAAAGCGACGCGAGCGCACGCCCACCGCGGGGCAGGAAACCGACGAACTGATACCGCTCGGCCGGAAAGCCACTCGCGACGAGCGCGGTGTCGACTGCGGTCGGCCCCGGGAGCACCGTGACGGGAACGCCACGCTCGAGCGCTGCAGCCACAAGTCGCGCGCCGGGGTCGCTGATCGCCGGCATGCCGGCATCGCTGACGAGGGCAAACCGCTCCCCCGCTTCCATTCTCGGGAGCACCTCTGCGGCACGCTTCGCCTCGTTGTGCTCGTGGTACGACACGAGCTTGCCGGAGATTCCATGCCGGTCGAGCAACACGCGCGTGTGACGTGTGTCCTCGCAGAGGATCACGTCAGCCGAGCGCAGCTCCTCGAGAACGCGCAGGGTGACGTCGTCCAGGTTCCCGATCGGCGTCGCGCAGACCGCGAGAGCCACTTACCCGACCGCGTCGAACGCGACGAGACCGGCGCCGATCAACCCGGCGGCGGTGCCGAGCTCTGCCCGAACAATCGGGATCCGGTCGCCCGCATGAGCGAGGGCCTCGCGGCGCATGACTTCACGCGCCGGCTCGAGCACGAAGTCGCCGGCGGCCGCGAACCCGCCGCCGATCACGACCAGCTCGGGATTGAAGATGTTCACGAGCGTCCCGATGCCGGATCCGAGATGCCGGCCGATCCCGTCCAGGATCTCGATCGCCCGCTGCTCACCTTCGTTCGCAAGGCGCACGAGCCGGTGCGCGTCGACCGCAGGGCCGAATTCTGCCTGGGCGAGCTTGGCGGCAGCGACACCCGTGACGTAGGGCTCGAGGTGTCCACGACCCGTGCACGTTCCCTGACACGGAATGCCGTCGTGGACGATGACCATGTGGCCGAACTCGGCCCAGCCGCGGAAGAGCTGCCCGTCTACGACCGCGCCGCCGCCGCAGCCGGTTCCGAGCGTCAGCATCACCATCGTCTCGACGTCGCGGGCAGCGCCGAACCTGAACTCGGCGTACGCGGCCGCATTGGCATCGTTCTCGATCCCGACTGGCAGGCCGAACCGCTCGCGCATCCTCCCGCGAAAGTCGACGCTCTGGTCGAGTGGGATGTTGACCGCCTGCAGCGCACGGCCCGCCTTCTGGTCGATCGGGGACGGCAGTCCGAAGCCGAGGGCCGCGATGTCGTCGGTGAGGAGCTCCTCGATTGCGGTATCGAGCCCTGCGAGCAGCTCGTCCTGAGAAGCGGTCGGAGTCGGATACTCGCGGCGCCGCTCGACCTGTCCTCGGTCGTCGACGACCCCGGCCAGGATCTTGGTGCCGCCGAGATCGACGCCGATGACACGTTTTCCGTCCAAAGCGCGCGGCTACCCTACTTCCTCGATGGCGACGGGAGAGAAGCCCTACCGCGTCTACCGGGGCGGACGCGTGAAGGGCAAGGTGCCGCTGGACCGGCCGCAGAAGGGGCCGGACCGCAGCGTACGAAAGCCGCGAGAGCCGAAGATCCGCAGGCCCCGACGGCGCTGGAGCTGGAAACGGCGGATCGGCATCGGCCTGATCGTCTTCCTCGTCGTCGCCACGGTCTGGGGCATCGCCGGGTACCTGTCCTTCAGGAGCGGAGTCGACAAGGCGAACGCGCGACTCGACCCGTCGGTGACGCCGGCGCTCGCAAAGCAGAACGGGCTCTTGCTGTCGAAGCCGACGACGATGCTGCTGCTCGGCCGGGACCACGAGAACACGGACCAGCGCGTCGGGCTGAACCATTCCGACTCGATCATGATCCTGAGGACGGATCCCAGCCGCCACCGGCTCGTCTACCTGTCGATCCCGCGTGACCTGCGCGTCCCGATCCCAGGCCATGGTGAGGACCGGATCAACGCAACGTTCCCACTCGGCGGCGCTGCCCTCACCATCCGAACAATCAAGGATCTCACAGGGCTCGAGATCAACCACGTGATGATCGTCGACTTCCGCAGCTTCAAGAGCCTGATCGACAACATCGGCGGTGTCGACATCAACGTGCCGGCGCCCATCCTTTCCAACAAGTTCGATTGCCCGTACAAGGCGTCACGCTGTGCGCGCTGGCCCGGCTACCGCTTCCACAAGGGGCTGCAGCACATGAACGGACAGCGGGCGCTCGTGTACTCGCGCATCCGTGAGAACCAGCTCAACCCGTCAGACAGCGACATCACACGTGGCCTGAGACAGCAGGCGGTGATGCGTGCGGTCATGGCCAAGCTGCTCAGCGTGGGAACGGTCGTGAAGCTGCCGTTCAACGGCGACTCGCTCCTGCAGCCGCTTACCACTGACCTGAGCGCGTGGCAGTTCGTCCAGCTCGGCTGGGTGCTCAAGCGGGCAGGGCAGAAGAACGCCCTCCATTGTCGGCTTGGCGGGACGGCAACCTCGATCGGCGGCGCGTCGGTGATCGTGGGCGGCGAGGAGAACCGCTCCGTGGTTCAGATGGTCACGGGTCGCGCTGCGCCGCAGCCCCCACCTCCCGGATCCGGACAGTACGGCCCCGGCTGCGTCGTCGGCAACCAGCAGTTCCGCTAACCGGCCTCGGCTGCCTTCTTCTCGGTGGACGTGTCCTTCTTGTCGCCGCCGTCGGACTCCTTCGCCGGCTGCTCCTTCTTCCGTCCCCCGCGACCGTAGTCGGTCGAGTAGAACCCCGAACCTCGAAAATGCACGGGCACGGGATACAGGACCGTCTCGACCGGGGAGGCCCCGCAGACCGGGCATTTCTCCGGCGGCGGATCGGCGATCCGCTTGAAAAGCTCGAAGACGTGCCCGTTCGGACACTTGTATTCATACGTGGGCACGAGATTTAGGACGCTAGCAGTGTCATCGGCCTGGACACCGTAAAAAGACAGCCCTTGGTCGAGCTCGCCGGTCACAGCTCGCCGCTAGCGCGTGCCCGCACGCGCGTAGACGCGACGACGATTTTCTGGACCGGAACCGCCGTTGTGACGGCTGCGCTCGCGGGCGTACTCGGCTGGTTCCTCCGCGCCTGGCCACCACATGAGGACGAGGCCCTCGCGCTCTTCGTCGGCCGCGGTTCACTCGGCCACGTGCTGAGGACAGTGCTGTTCGAGCGTGGCGGAGCACCACTCCACTTCTCTTTCGCGTGGGCGATCGTGCACCTGGGCGGAGGGCTGACCGCACTGCGGTTGGTCTCGCTCGTGTTCGCGGTGGCGAGCGTTCCCCTGATCGCGCTGCTCGGTCGGCGCCTTGCCGATCCGGCCACCGGCGTCGTCGCGGCGCTGCTTGCGTCCGGCACCTGGGTACTGCTCTTCCACGGGATCTACGGCCGGATGTACAGCCTCTTCCTCTTCACGAGCCTGCTCTCGTTCCTCGCTCTCCTCTCTGCGCTCGACACGGGCGGGCGGCGGCGTTTCGCGCTCTGGGGATTGGCCGTCCTTGCGATGCTCGCGAGCCACCCGTACGCCGTGCTCGTCGTCGCGGCTCAGGGCCTGTTCGTCCTGGTGCGTCGCCGTCGTGTGCGCGACGCGGCTTTGACGCTCGCGGCCGTGGGCGTCGTCGGCATTCCGTTCTGGTGGGCGGACATCGTCCTGCGCGACCGCTTCGACGTCGGAGTCGGCGGAGGCGGGCCGCGGCTCGGCTCCCCCACCTCGGTTCTGCACTACTTCTGGTGGGTGTCCGGCGACTTCAGCGCCGGCCACCACGCCTGGTCGATCCCGGTGTTGCTCCTAGCGCTGGTCGGTGCGGTTCTCTTGTGGCGACGGCGGCGCGAGGTCGTGGTCCTCATTGCCTGCGTCATTGCGATACCTGCGCTCGCGTTCATGCTCGCGACGCTCAACTCAACGGCGTCGCCCGAAGCGCGCCATCTCATCTTCGCGTTGCCGTTCTTCAGCATCTTGCTTGCGGTCCCACTCGTCGAGCTCGCGCGCCTTCGTCCGCCGCTGACCGCCGCACTTGCGCTCGTCGCCGTGCTCACGCTTGTCGTCGGAGAGGTGCGCTGGGCGCACCAGAAGACACCGCAGCTCTTCGACGGCGATCCGGCGGGCGAGGCGCAGTCACGCACGGCTGCCGGTGCCTGGCTGGCCTCGGGGAACCGGCCGAGTGACGTCCTGCTCGGCTACGAGCCCGTCTATCTGCGGGCGTGGGAACAGGACCGCTCTTTCTCCGGTCACGTGCTGCCGCGCGCGGATCCGGCGCTACTCGCCTCGACGCTCAAGGACATCCCCGAGCCGCTCGGCCGAGGTGTCTGGGTCCTGGACGCGAGCGACACGACGAATCTCGTCCAGCGCCAGACGATCCCGTTCGTCCTGCCTGCTCCCAGCTCGGCCTTCGAAGGGCGTGTCTACGGCCCGTTTCTCGTCATCCGCTCGCGGCGGCCGCTCCTGACGCGCGCGCGTTATCTGAAGGTGTCGGAAGACGTCATGCGAGTGGGCGTCCGCCTCGGGATCGGCGACGCGGACATCAACCTTCGGACCTTGCTCCGCGCGGCGTCACGGCTCTAGCCGGTCGCGCTTCTTCTCGACGATCTCGCGGTAGCAGGGTGCGCTCTCGAACGCTTCGAGCCCCTGGAAGACGGGTCGATCGGGCTGGGCCCGCCGGCGCCTGCGGCGAGCGGCCGCGAGGGTGGCGGAGGCTCCGAGCAGCCCGCCCACGACGAAGGAGCCGAGACGGCCGCCCCTGTTCTCGCCGTCCATGGGACGATCTTAGGTGTGATCGCGACACTCGGAGACGCGCTCCTCGACGTGATCGTCCGCCTGGACGAGCCGCTCGAGGCGGGTGCGGACGCCCTGGCGGCGGCGCAGACGAGTGTGGGCGGGCAGGCGGCCAACGTCGCGGCCTGGGCGGTCGCCCTCGGCACGGAGGCGCGCTGCATTGCGAAACGCGGTGACGATCTCGCGGGGAAGCTCGTCGGTGCTGAGCTCGGGGCGCGAGGCGTCGAGCTGGCGGGGCCCGTGCAGGGACGAAGCGGCATCGTGGTCTCGCTCGTCGGCACCGACGGTGAGCGGACGATGGCATCGGATCGCGGCTCCGCTCCGGAGCTCTCGGCCGACGAGCTCGACCCGGAGTGGTTCGCATGCGACTGTCTGCACATCTCCGGCTATGCGCTTCTCTCGACGCCGATCGACGGCGCCGCGCTTCGCGCGGCGGAGCTTGCGCGCGAGCGAGGCGCGCGGGTGAGCGTCGACCTGTCCGCCTGGACGCGGATCCGCGAGTACGGGCCCGTGCGCTTCCGGGAGCTGCTCGAACGTCTCGCCCCCGACGTGATCTTCGCCAACGAGGCCGAGTGGGAGATCGTCGGCGCCGCGTACGGGCTAGCGCCGACGGCGGTCGTCAAGCGCGGTGCACGCGGGGTGCTCCTGCTCGGGGACGAGCGCGTCGAGCTACCTGCTGCCGATGTCGAGGTCGTCGATGCGACGGGCGCCGGGGATGCCTTGGCGGCGGGCTTCCTCGTCGACGGCCCCGAGCTAGCGGTGGAGGCAGCCGGCCGCTGCGTCGGCAAGCCCGGAGCGATGCCGTGATCGTGGTTTCGGAGGAGGTGCGCGAGGCTTCGGCGGTCGTGGCGCTCGAGACGACGCTGATCGCGCACGGCTTCCCTGGAGGAGAAGGCGTCGCGGTCGGCCTCGAGTCGGAGCGTCTGGTGCGCGAGGCAGGCGCCGTCCCCGCGACGATCGGCGTGCTCGACGGTGAGCTCCGGGTCGGACTCACGGAGGACGAGCTGACGCGGTTCGACGCGGGCGCGCGCAAGGTGGGGCCGCGCGACCTCGCTGCGTGTGTCGTGCAAGGTGCGATCGGCGCGACGACGGTCGGCGGGACGCTCGCGGTGTGCCGCGCTGCCGGCATCCGGTTCATGGGCACGGGCGGGCTCGGCGGCGTGCACCGAGGCTTTCCGCATCCGCCGGACGTGTCCGCGGACCTCGGCGAGCTCGCTCGCACGCAGGCGCTCGTCGTCTCGGCTGGAATCAAGTCGCTGCTCGACGTCCCGGCGACGCTAGAGCTCCTCGAGTCACTGGGCGTGCCGGTGCTCGGGTTCCGCACGAACGAGTTGCCACTCTTCTATACGGCGCACGGGGGCCCGGTGGTTCCGGGACGCGTCGAGTCGCCGGACGAGGCTGCGCGGGTCGCCCGCGCGCATTGGGATCTCGGCGGCGGTGGTTTGCTGCTCGCGCGTCCGCCTGACCGAAGTCTCGACGACGTCGAGCCGCTGATCGAAGAAGCGCTGGCGGAAGCCGAGCGCCGAGGCGTCACGGGTCAGGCGGTGACGCCGTTCGTGCTCTCGTTTCTGCACGAGCGAAGCGAGGGCCGGACGCTGGTTGCGAATCGAGAGCTCGTCGTCGCAAACGCCGGCCTGGCGGCCGAGGTCGCAGTCTCGTCCGCGTCAGCGTGACCCTGTCCGCGCGGTACGTGTGCGCCGGAGCCACGTCGGGGACTGTCCCCGACATGTCCCGGTGCGACAGGTCTCGGCCACGTCGCCTCCGGCCGGGACGGGTGTGCCAAGAGTGTGACTTTTCTTCCACACCGGGCCGGCGCGGACACGGCTGACGGCCCGGCGTCGCATACGTTCGAGGGCGGCACGCCGCGGTCCCGTTCGGAATTCGGACAGCTTTGGCTACAGATCGCGACGCACGAAGCCCGCGATCGCGAGCGCACCGACGATCACGAGATACGCCACCACCCAGAGGCGGAGTCCGACTCCGCCCTGCTCCGCGCCTCCGAACGGACCGAGCCGAAGCAGGAAGCCCGTCAAACCAGACGTCTTCTCGGTGATTCCCCGTAGCGCGTCCTGGTACAGCGCTTCGAAGGGAATCATCCACGCGGCGATCTTCGCCGCATGGATGAGGCCGGTCGAGTTGAGCACGTGCCCGATGTTCCCGAGCAGCCCGGCGACGAGCCCGGCGCCGAACACCATGAACACAGCGATCCCGTTCGCAATCGAGCTGAGAAACACCGAACCGAGCAAGGACAGCGCCGCCACGACCAGCACACCGGCGGCGAGCTCGAGCCCGGGCGTCACGATCCGGTCCGGCCACCACGAGCCCTCGAGCCCGGTCAGCAGCATCCCCGCGAAGTAGAGGATCAGCACGTACGGGACACACACCGCCGCCGCGCCGAGGAAGCGCGCGACCAGCAGGGTTGCCCGGCCGATCGGACGTACGACGAGCGGCTGCAGCAGGTTGCGCTCCGCATCGCCGCGCACCGTCCCGAGCGTCAAGAAGATCGCGAGGACGACGCCGAGAAAGAGCGTCCCGAACATCGCCATCCCGAACAGAAATGCACCGGCGAACGTCTGCGCATCGACACCCGCTGGAGGGACGACGCCCTCGATGTGATGAAAGGCGTACCGCGCCCCGAGCCAGTACAGGACGAGAAACGCAACCGTGAGCACGCAGACGACGACGAACACCTTGCGACGCAGCGCCTCGCGCAGGCCGTACCCGGCGATCGTCAACACAGCCGTCACGACGTCTCACCGCCGACGGCTTCCACATAAACCTCTTCGAGCGTGGAGGTCAACACGCGCGCTCCATACACGTCCTGGCCGTCGCGCACGAGCTCGGCGATCAGCTTCGGGACATCCTCGCGGCCCGCTTCCAGATACGTCCGCTTCCCCTCGCTCGTCTCGATCTCGACGCCACGGGGACGCGAGAGCTCGGCAGGCGTGCCCGCCGACACGACCTTGCCGCCGAGCAGGATCACGACCCGGTCGCAGACCAGCTCGATCTCGCTCAGCAGGTGCGAGTTCAGGAGGACGGAAACGCCGCGCCGCTGCAGCTCCTCGAGGAGCGTGCGCACCGTGCGCCTGCCCACAGGGTCGAGCGCGCTCGTCGGCTCGTCTAGCAGGAGCAGCCGCGGCGACCCGATGAGCGCCTGGGCGATCCCCAGCCGCTGTTGCATTCCCTTCGACATCGCCTCGACCGCCCGCCTGCGCGCGTCCTCCAATCCGACCAGCTCGAGCAGCTCGACGCGCTCGCGCTCACCACCTCGCGAGCCGGCGAGACGCTGGTGCAGCTCGAGCAGCTCGTCCGCCGTCATCCACCCGGGAAAGCGGAACAGCTCCGCGAGGTAGCCCATCGCCGCGCGCGCCTCGCGCGAGCCTGCGCGCGCACCGCAAACCTCCGCGCGGCCCGATGTCGGCCGAACGAGACCGCAAGCGATCTTCACGAGCGTCGACTTGCCGGCGCCGTTCGGCCCCAGCAGTCCGACGAGCTCGCTCTCGCGGACCTCGAGGTCCACACCGACGAGTGCGTCGACGGCGCCGTAGCGCTTCACGAGACCGCTGACGGCGAGCGCGGCGGGCACGGCGCCGAGCGTACACTCACGCTCATGCCGCGCGGTTACGAAGAGGGCCCCGTTGCGGAAGAGGCGCAGGCACGACTGGACGCGCTAGAGCGTGGCGAGCCGATCGAGCCTGCACCGCACGCGCCGGACCGCCGCGCCGTGTACGGGTCGACCGAGGACAACCCCGAGAAGCACTTCCTCGGCTGGGCGGACGAGATCGACCCGGACGAGCTCTTCGAGTCCGGACGCGCGTGGGGGATCTCGGTTCTGCGCGAGCGCGCAGACTAGCCGAGGGCCTGCAAGAACTCGTCGATCGTCAGCGCCGTGAGCGTGCGGATCTTCGTGCTCCCGCGCGCGCCGAGCGAGACGGATACGCGCGCGATCGTCGCCGCGTCGGGTGCCTCGACGATGTTCACGAAGTCATAGTCCCCGAGCGTCGCCCATTGATGGAGCACCTTGGCGCCGAGCTCCTCGACGTCCTTGTTGACCTCTCGCAGACGGTCAGGGTTCGACTTCAGGGTCTGGACGCCCTGCGCCGTCAGACTCGAAAGCAGAATGTAGGTCGGCATCGCGCTTCCTCCTCGGTCGGGAGCTCGACTCTACTCGGGCTTCCTGGTCGACGTAGAGCACGGCGGCTCCGAGCACGAAGATCGGAGCGAGCACGACGAGCGCGAGCAGCCCCGCGACACGGATCGCCTGGTCACTCAGCTCGCGCAAAGAGAAGAAGAGGACGAGACCGGTGAGGAAGATCGTGATCGCGAGCGTCGCGAGCGAGCCGAGCGCATGAACGTAGTCGGCGCGCGCGAGCTCGACGCCACGCCTGATCGAATCCGCAAAACCGCGACGCTCGACGAGGGCGGCGGGGACCCCGAGCCCGATGAGCGCGAGCCAGCCGAGCGCCAGCAAGTAGATCCCGGGAAAGATCCAGAGCCGCGACAGGCAAAGCGGCAAGAACGCAACGAAGCCCACGGCCAGCGCGACGGGCACGGCTCTTCCGCGGCCGATCGGGCGCACGAGTGCGATGGCACCGGCGTACGACCCTGCCAGCAGCAACGGTCCGGCGACGAGGACGACCGCGAATCGAGCGGCGCCCTCGAGCTCCGCGTCCGCGACGCCGACGACAGCAGGACCGATGCCGAGCGCGAGCGAGGGCCAGAAGCGCGCAGCGTAGAGCTTCAGCGATTCCGCGACGAGCTGCCCGACGGTACGGGTCTCAGGCGGGAGCGGCGGTGGCAACTGGGTGCGGTGCACGCGGTCGAATCTAGCTGTGCTGCGGAAACACCGGCTTGCCGTCGACCCAGTCGAGCTCGAAAGCGCCCCGCGAGTTGTGCAGCGCTTCGAGGTTGGCGACCACCTCGCGCGTAGCGGTGTCGATGACGTCACCGGAATCCCCGACGTAGACGAACCGCCCGTCTGCGCTGTGCTGGAGCGACCCGATCCGACCGCACGCACTCGTGCAAGGGCTCTCGTCACCGGAGATGGGCCTCGTGAGACGAATGTCCTCGATCCGGCGCGGCGGCTGGTCCGGGAGCCCGCTCACGTCGAAGAGGTGCACGACACTGTTCGGCGCGTCGAGCACCCAGAGCTCGGGCCGATCCGGCGCGAGCGAGAGGCCGTGTGTCGGCGGGTCGGGCCCGAAGCGCGGGTTCCAGGTGAAGCCCTTGAAACGCGTGACGTAGAGCTGTTGCTTCGTGCGCAGATCAAGGACACGGACGCCGAGCAGCCCGCGCTTCGTCTCGTAGGCGACGTCGTGCTCGCGGTCATCGACTCTCAACGTGTCCGAGGCTGTCGGGGCGGCCTTCGCGAGCCACGTCGCCTTCGCCAGCGAGAGCACGCCGACGAGCCGGTGCTTCTGTGACATGTCGAACACACACGCGGAACCGTCGAGGAGGACGACCTCGTAGCGATACGTTCCGCCGTCCGCCGGCGGCCGCCAGGTGTCGACGCCCGAGACGAGACAGCGTGGAACCTTGTCGGAGCTGTAGTAGACCGTCAGGCCGGCGACCGCGCCGATCGCGGCAAGTGCGAGCGCCGCCGCCCGGAGCCAGACGCGGCTCACCGGGCGAGCTCGACCAGCAGCCTCGGCAATGCATCGTCGAGCGCGGCGAGCGCATCGTCGAAGCGCCAGCGCGCGCGATCAGGCTCGTCGATCTCGTTGGACACGGCTCGAACCTCGACGGCGGGCACACCGGCTCGTTGCGCTGCACTCAGGACCGCAAAGCCTTCCATCGCCTCAACCTGGCAGACACTCGTCCCGCCGACGTGCGCGCTCGTCCCGATCGGCAGCACCCGCGCATCGGGAAGTGCGCGCTGCGCGGCGTCGACGAGACGAGGGTCGGGTCGAACCCGGTCCGGCACGAGGCCGCCTGCGAGCGCATCCTCGTACACCGCTTCCGAGCCGATCACGAGTTGAGGGACCGGAATGCCGCGAGCCCCGGCGATTCCCACATGGAGGAGCGCATTCGGTCGCTGCGTGGTGAGCGCGGTCACCGTCGCTGTCGCAGCTTCGACCGGACCGATGCCGCACGCGAGCGTCACCACACCGGTGCCGGCGCCGGCGAGCTCCCGGGCAGTGGCCGCGACGACGAGGATCACCCGGCCACGGTAGCCGTGTCACCCGGACGGGTGAACGGCTGCAAGGATCGCCGGGCGCCGGCGTCTTCAGATGGTGCGGCCCGCTCCCCCGTACCCCTGAAGGGGGATTTCTTCGAAACCCCGGCAAGATCCGGGCACTTGAGGCATCTCAAGGTGAAAGCACCGCTAGCAAGTCGCCCCTGAGGCCAGCCGCAGGCCGATGGGGCGAATCATTTCCCAAAGGGCCGCGGCAGCGGCCCTTTGCGTCGTCGGAGGTAAGAGATGTACGCGTTGCAAATCCAAACAGGGGAGCTACGGGAGACCGACCTACCGCCCGGGTACGGCGAGTGGAGCGACTACGCCAAGTTCGCCGTGACGTTTGCGCCGAGAGATCGGGAGTCGTGCACCGAGTCCGCAAGCGGCGCCTTCGCGCGCTGGCGTCGGACCGGCGAGGTGCCGCGGACGCTCGAGGAGCTCCGTGCGTGTCTCTGGTACGAGCAGCGCCGCTGGCGCTTCCTCGGCCGCGAGCCCGACACCGAAGGCATGCGCTACGCGGGCACGCTCATCCGCGCGATGCGCACGCACTTCAGCTAGAGCCCGGCAGCAAGCACAGCGTGGGTCACCGTGTCGTCCACCGACGACACCGGTGACTCGTGCCCGATCCACGGATCGCCGTCGAAGTAGCGGACGAAGATCTTCTCCGCAGTGCGCGTTGCGAGCGCCTGCGTCGTGAGCGTGGGATTGGGGCCACCGAGACCGTTGGGCAGGGCGGAGTTGTCTGCGACGAACAGGCGCTTGACCCAGCGTGACTCGGCATCGGAGTCGAGGACGGAGTCGGCCACGCTCGTGCCCATGCGCATGGAGCTGTGGAGGTGCAGGAAGAGCCCAGGGAAGTTCACGCGAACCACCTCGCGAGCGCCCGCGGCGCGCAGGAGCTCGACTGCGCGGCCGGCGAGGTACTCGCGGTTCTTCAGCGTTCGCGGAGAGCGTTGCCTGATCTCGAGCCTCGCAATCGGCCCGTGCGCGTCCGGAGCCATCACCGTGGAGAGCGTCACCCGGTTCCGCGGCATGACGTCGTCGTCGGTGATCAGCGCAACCCCGATCAGCCGGTCGACGTTGCTCATGAATCGCTTCAGACGCTCGCCGACGACCCGGCCGACCGCGTCGGCACCCCACGCGCCCACCGGACCGCCGTTGTCGTAGAAGCCGGCGATGCCCGAATCGCTAGAGGTGAGCGCCTGGCCCTGCAGACCCGGCGACACGCCGGCCTGCTCGAGCCCGCCGAAGCCGGGAAAGTCCAATCGCGCGGCCGACGTCGGGCCTTTGCTCGAGCCGGTGTACGTCGTGAACCTGCCGACGAGATAGTCCAGGTAGTGATCGGTGAGGCCTCGGCCGACCTGATCGTTGGGATTGGGGAGACCGCTGTTCAGCCACAGCCGCGGCGTTTCGACCGGCCCGGCGGCGAGCACGACGACCTTCGCCTGCTCCGTCGTCAACGCACCGGTACGAGTGTTCCGCCAGGTGACGCCGGCCGCATTCGCACCATCGGTCTCGACGCGCACCGCGAAGGAGTCCGGCAGCAACGTGATCGCCTTCCCGCGCGTCCAACGATCAGCGGTGAGCGCCATCGGGACGTAGCTGGAGTGCGTAGACCGCTTCGCGCGCAGGTTGCGCGGCGACTTCACCGGCTCGATGCAGCCTTGCGGGCAGTGGCCGCAGAATGTGCAGCCCTTCGCCGCCGGGTACGTGAGCTTCTTGCGATCGTTCGTCCGTCCGGCGGTGCCCTGCGGCTGGAGGATCGCGTTCTCCTGCGGCCTGTACGCCGCAACGGTGATGTCCTTGGACGTCTGGTGCGGCAGACCGAGCTTCGCGGCGCCACGGAGGAACCGGTCCTCCTTCGTCCCCATCGCCGCTGTCTGTACGGGCAGCGTGTGCTCGACCCATTCGTAGTACGGGATCAGCTCGCGGTAGCCGAGCGGCGCGGCGTGAGCCCGGTCGTAGTCGGCGGCGTCAAGCCCGGTGTAGTCCGAGAAGGCTCCCGGCATCGCGCGCGGCGAGTTGGCGAAGTAGTGGACCGTCGAGCCGCCAACGCCTGCCGTCTGCCAGAGGAAACAGTTCTGCGGCAGGTCACGGGCCCACGGCGGTTGCGTGCGATCGCCGGGTCCGAACCGGAAGACGCCGGTCGCCGGATTGTTCGCCTCGTTCTCGAAGTGCGACCACTCGCGCTCACTGTGCTCGAAGCCGGCGCCGGCCTCGAGCAACAGCACGTCGAGACCGCGCGCGGCGAGCTCTTTGGCCACCACCGGGCCGCCGCCGCCCGCGCCGACGACGATGACGTCACGCACTCGGGTCGGCTGCCTTCCGGCCCTGCCAGTACCCCTTCAACTCCTTGCGCCCGTCCGCAACCCCGGCGTAACGCGTCAGTCGCCAGCCGACCGGACGCGCGCGCAGGCGACGTCTGTTCGCAGCGAAGACGCCGGCTTCCGAATAGGCGAGGAAGGCCACGAGGTCCGGCAGGTTGCCGGCGAGGAAGCGGATCGATCCCGCGCTCTCGGCCGGGAGGCTTTCGATCGTCTGAAAGACACGAGCCTTCTTTGCGAAGGAGAGGTTCGCGAACGGTGAGGCGAACGTGCCCTTACGCGAGGCCGGGTCGACCTGGGCCGCGAACTCGTTCAGGATCGTCGCGGCCGTCGCAGACAGCGGCAAAGGCCCGGGCAGGAACCGATCGAGCGTGCGCGTCAGCACCGCTGTGGTCCCCGCCTCGATTCCGCCGGGCGTCTTCGACCTCGTTCCCTGCGCGCGCGAGTACCGATCGCGGCCGGGAACGATGAACGCGACAAGCCCGTTCAGCGTCTGCGCGACCACGTTCGGCCCGGCCGCGTAGGCGTCCTCGAGCCAGCCTTGCAGCCGAAGCGCGTGCGGCAGCCGGTCGAGCACGGTTGCGCCCGCGACGAGCGTGGTCGCACGAGTGAGGAGGTCGCGTCTCGAGACCCCGGACGCCGGCGTCACCCGCGCGGGATGACCTCGCGCGAAGGATCGTTGGCCGGATCGTTCTCCGGCAGGACGTCGTGTGCCCACTCGCTCTGCTTCCACTGCGGCACCGGCGTCTCGCACTCCCTCTTCGGCACGAACCGCGATCTCTTGACGAGCTTGTACTCGTGGATGTAGCGCGGGCAGTTCGGGAAGACCTCGGTCGCGCTGACGCGAACGATCATCTGCGCCTCGGGAAACTCCGCGAGCAGCGGATCGTCGTCTGCGACCGACGCGACGCCGTTCAGCCGCATGCGCTTTCGACCCTCGAAGTCGATGAAGAGCAAGCCGACCTTCTTCGTCGTCATGAGATTGCCCGCGGACAGGTACATCCCGTTACCGTCGTAGAGCGGGAAGGCGATCGTCTTCTCGTCGAGCACGCGCACGAACCCCGGTTCGCCGCCCTTGTACGAAGACTGCGGCTGGCCGTCCTCGTCCGTCGTGGCGATGAAGAACATGTCGCGCGCCTCGATGAACGCCCGGTCGCCTTCATCGATCCGGTCGTGGACGATCCGCTCTTCGATCCGGTCGGCGAGTCGCCGGGTGTCGAAGCGGTCCTGAAGTTCACGGCTCCCGTCGTGGTAGAGGCCCACGTCCGGATTTTCTCAGGGATCCCTCACGATCACCAAACAAGCCGCGGTCAGGATGGAGCGTTAGAGGGGGCCGCTGTGGGGAGCGGCCCTTTTCTTATGATCCGGGTGTGGGCTACCAGGTCGCAGACTCGTCGAAGCTCGAATGGGAGGAGCGCCCGCCCGGCGCAGAGGGCCAGGAGCCGCGCCAGGCGGCGGACGTCACGACCGCCGCAGGGCTGCAGCAGTCCCGTGGACGCGTCTGGCGGTACCCACCTGGAACGCGCGGCCGGCGCCATGCGGACAAGGCTCAGGAAGAGGTGTTCGTCGTCATCTCAGGGGCGCTGACGATGTTGCTCGGCGATCCGCCCGACCGTGTCGATGTTGGCCCGCAGAGCGTCGTCGCCGTGCAGCCCGGCACGCCGCTGCAGGTCCGAAACGAAGGCAGCGACGAGCTCGTGCTCTACATCTACGGCGCTCCGCCCGAGCAAGAGGGCGCCGACTTCTTCGACGACGTCGAGCTCTAGACCGCGGCCGCGGGTTCCCTCGCGGCGGCCCGCTCGAAGACGAGCTCGCCGTCCTTGACGTCGACGCGCACCGTGTCGCCCTCGGCGAAGTCCCCCTCGAGCAGTCGGATGGCGAGCGGGTTCTCGATCATCCTCTGGATGGCGCGTTTGAGCGGTCGCGCACCGTAGGCCGGATCCCACCCGGCGTCGGCGACGAGCTGCTTCGCCTCGTCGGTCAGCTCGAGGTCGAGCCCACGCTCGGCGAGCCGCGCACGTAGACGCTCGAGCTGGAGCTCGACGATGTGGCCGAGCTCGTCCTTCGTCAGGGGCTTGAACTCCACGATCTCGTCGATCCTGTTCAGGAACTCGGGCCGGAAGAACTCGCGTAGCTGCTCCTCCGAGCGCAGGTTCGAGGTCATGATCAGAACGCTGTTGCGGAAGTCGACGGTGCGGCCCTGGCCGTCGGTGAGGCGACCGTCGTCGAGAATTTGAAGGAGCACGTCGAAGACCTCGTTGTGCGCCTTCTCGATCTCGTCCAGGAGGATCACGGAGTACGGCCGCCTGCGCACGGCTTCGGTGAGCTGACCGCCTTCCTCGTACCCCACATAGCCGGGCGGCGCGCCGATCAGCCGTGCGACGGTGTGCCGTTCCTGGTACTCCGACATGTCGAGCCGCACGATGGCCCGCTCGTCGTCGAACATGAACTCCGCGAGCGCGCGGGCAAGCTCGGTCTTGCCGACGCCCGTCGGGCCGAGGAGCAGGAACGAGCCGATCGGCCGGTTCGGGTCCTGGAGGCCCGTGCGCGCACGGCGTAGCGCGTTGGCGACGGCCTCGACGGCTTCGTCTTGGCCGACGACGCGCTGGTGCAATCGCTCCTCCATGTGGATCAGCTTTTCCGTCTCGCCCTCGAGCAGTCGGTCGACCGGGATTCCGGTCCAGCGTGCGACCACCATCGCGACGTCGTCCTCGTCCACCTCTTCCTTGACCATCGTGTTCTCGGGCTGAGCGCCGTCGCGTTCGGCGAGCTCTCGTTCCAAGGCCGGCAGTTCGCCGTGGCGAATCTCCGCGGCGCGGTTGAAGTCGCCGCCGCGTTCCGCGCGTTCGTACTCCATGCGCAGCTCGTCGATTCGCTGCGTGACGTCCTTGACGCGGTCGAGCGCCTCCTTCTCCTGCGACCAGCGTGCCGCCAGCCCGGCGTGGCGCTCCTTCGCCTCTGCGAGCTCGCGCTCGACCGGCTCGCGCACGTCCTTCGACTCCTTCTGCATCGCGGCGAGCTCGATCTCGAGCTGGCGCACCCGGCGATCCGCTTCGTCGAGCTCGATCGGGCTCGAGTCGATCTCCATCCGCAGGCGTGACGCAGCTTCGTCGACAAGGTCGATCGCCTTGTCCGGGAGGAACCGGTCGGTGATGTAGCGGTCGGAGAGGACCGCGGCCGCGACGAGCGCAGCATCTCGAATGCGCACGCCGTGATGCGCTTCGTAACGCTCCTTCAGGCCGCGCAGGATCGCAATCGTGTCGGTGACCGACGGCTCGCCCACGAAGATCGGCTGGAAGCGGCGCTCGAGCGCGGCGTCCTTCTCGATCTGCTTGCGGTATTCGTCGAGCGTCGTTGCGCCGACGGCACGCAATTCGCCTCGCGCGAGCATCGGCTTGAGGAGGTTGCCCGCGCTGACGGCGCCTTCGGCGGCACCCGCACCGACGATCGTGTGCAGCTCGTCGATGAAGAGGATGATCCGGCCCTCCGCGGACTGGATCTCGTTCAGCACGGCCTTCAGCCGCTCCTCGAACTCGCCGCGGTACTTCGAGCCGGCGAGGAGCGCGCCGATGTCGAGCGCCCAGACGCGTTTGCCCTTGAGGCCTTCCGGGACGTCGCCGGCGACGATGCGCTGCGCCAGTCCCTCGACGATCGCCGTCTTGCCGACTCCAGGGTCGCCGATCAGGACGGGGTTGTTCTTCGTGCGGCGCGACAGCACCTGGATCACCCGGCGGACTTCCTCGTCTCGGCCGATGACCGGGTCGAGCTTGCCCTCCTCTGCAGCGGCGGTGAGGTCGCGGCCGAACTTCTCGAGCGCCTGGTAGGTCTCTTCGGGATCCTGCGAGGTGACGCGCTGGCCTCCGCGCACCGCCTTGATCTTCGCCTCGAGCTGATCCCGCGGCACGACGTCCAGCGCCAGCAGGAGGTGCTCGGTCGAGACGTAGTCATCCTCCATTCGCTTCGCCTCGTCGGCGGCCTTGTCGAGAACGCGCAAGAACGCGGCCGAGACATTCGGCTGCTGTTGCATTCCCTGCACCGACGGCTTCGCGCTGAGCGCTGCTTCGGCCTGCAAGCGGAGCTCGGCCGCGTCGGGCACGAGCTGCTGCGGCAACTCCTGGTCGAGGAGCGCGAGCAGCAGGTGCTCGGGGTAGAGCTCGGGGTTGCCCATCCGGCGCGCAAGCTCCTGCGCCGCCGCGACCGCCTCCTGACTCTTGAGTGTCAGCTGGTTGAAGTCCATGTCACCTGTGGATTACTCGTCACACTCTCGTCACTATGTCCGACACCGGGACGTGGTTCCGGAGACCATGTCCGCGTGCGGGGCGAGCCCGCTGGCACCGCGACCCGGCGGCGTGCGGGCAACTCCAACGACTGATGTCCGACACCTGGTCGTGGCCATCAGGGACGTGTCGGAAGGAGGTCGTTGGGTGCCTTCCACGGCACGAGGTCACGGCGGTACTGGCGGTGAACCTCGTCGATCGCCGCGCGCATCTCACGCTGCATGCGGTCCAGCTGGCGGCTCATCCGCTCCACCTCGTCCTGCAGCTGCAACACCTGCTCGACGCCCGCGAGGTTGAGCCCGAGATCGTTCGTCAGCTGCTGGATCAGCTGCAACCGCTGGATGTCTGCTTCCGAGTACAAACGCGTGTTGCCGGCCGTGCGTTTCGGGCGGATCAGGCCCTTGTTCTCGTAGATGCGCAGCGTCTGCGGATGCATGCCGACAATGTCGGCTGCGACGGAGATCATGTAGCGCGGGCGGTCGTCCATCACGCGCCCACCTCAAGTTCGGGCCGAAGAGATTCCGGGACGCTGCCGTCCTCATCCGTGAATCCGTACTCCGCCGCCAGCTCGGCGGCCACCAGTGTCTCGCCTGTTCGATCCATCACCAGGAGATCGGCCGCGAGAGCGGCGACGGCTCTGCCTACGAACAGCGGCGACTCCGAGTTGCTCAGGTCGATGTAGTCCTTCCACTTCAAGATTCCCTCGGTTCGAACGAGGCCGGGATACAACGAGACGACCGCGACGCCGTGCGCTCGAAGCTGCTCGGACATGAGCAGACTGAGGCGATCCGTTGCCGCCTTGGCGGTTCCGAGCGCAACGTTCTCTTTGCTGTTCACGCCCGCAAAGGAAGAGATGTTCACGATCAGCCCGCCGTGTTCGAGCATGAGCGGAACTGCGAACGAACTCGACACGTAATGGGCGCGGACTCCAGCGGCGAACATGCCGTCCCAGAACTCGAGCGGCTCCTCCCAGAAAGGCGCCTGGAACTCGTCGAACCGCCCGGCGTGCAGGGGCTCGTAGCCACCCCACGCGTTGTTCACGAGGACGTCGAGCTGCCCACGCTCGGACTGGATGCGGGAAAGGACATTCCGCACGGCATCGTCGTCGCGATGGTCGCACCGGACAGCCACGCATTCGCCGCCGCGCGCACGCACCTCAGCGGCGGTTTCGTCGAGCGCTCCCTCAAGAGTCGTGGTCGGCTGTTCCCCCGAGACCGTGCGACCGGTGATGTACACGATCGCTCCAGCCTCACCCAGTGCCAGAGCGACGCCTTTGCCGACGCCGCGGCTGGCACCCGTGACGAGCGCGACCTTTCCGTCGACGCGATCGTCGATCACTCCTGCTTCTCCTTGAGCCGCCGCAGGCCCTCGAGCTTGCGCCGCATGATCACGAACGTCACCAGCACCCCGACGGTGCCGACGCCGACCAGGATGAGAGAAGCGAGCTTCACGAGAACAACGCCTCCCGCGGATCGTCGTGCGACAGCTTCTGCAATTCCTCGAGCGCCTCGCGCTCCTTCTTCGACAGCTTCTTCGGCACGCTCACGCGCAGCCGCGCAATGAGGTCGCCCTTGCCGCTGCCGCCGAGCTTCGGTGCGCCGTGGCCACGGATCCGCAGCAATCGGCCGTCCTGGGTTCCCGCGGGAACCTTCAGCGACACGCGCTCCCCGTACGGCGTCGGCACCTCGACAGTTGCGCCGAGCGCTGCCTCCGTATAGGTCACCGGCACCTCGATCAGGAGATCGGCGCCGCGCCGCTCGAACCTCTTCGACGGCTCGACGCGCGTGACGACGTACAGGTCGCCGGGCGCGCCGCCCGACTCCCCGAGCTCGCCCTTGCCCTTGAGCCGGATCCGCGTGCCGTCCTTGACTCCGGCGGGAATCTTCACGGTGTACCGCTTCGTCCGCCGCTCCCGACCCGAGCCCTTGCATTTCTTACACGGCTTCTCGATGACCGTGCCGTTTCCGCGGCAGCGCGGACACGGCTGCGACAGCGCGAAGAGCCCCTGGCTCTCCGAGATGACGCCACGACCATGACACTCCGGACAGATGACCGGAGACGTTCCCGGCTCGGCGCCGGAACCGCCGCACTCACGGCAGGCGGTCGTCACCTCGACGGGAATCTTCGTCTCGAGACCACGCAACGAGTCCTCGAACGACAGGCTCACCGGGACCTCGATGTCGGCGCCGCGCTCCGGTTGCGGCCGCGCCCGACCCGCCTGCCCGCGGTTGAAGATCCCGCCGAACAGATCGCCCAGGTCGCCGAGGTCGTTGATCGTGAAGTTGCCCCCGCCACCACCGAAGTTCACGTCACGGGGATCGAAACCGGGCCCGCGACGACCGTTCGTCGAGCCGACCCTGTCGTACTGCTTCCGCTTCTCCGGATCGGAGAGCGTGTCGTAGGCGTTCTGGACTTCCTTGAACTTCTCCTCCGCAGCAGCGTCGCCGGGATTCTTGTCGGGGTGGTGCTGGGCGGCGAGCTTGCGGTAGGCCTTCTTGACCTCCTCCGCAGACGCGCCCTTCTTGACCCCGAGCGTGTCGTAGAGCGTCGCCAACTCAGTCCTCCAACGGAGCTGCGATGACGACGCGCGCCGGCCGCAGCACCCTGTCACCGAGCTTGTAGCCCTTCTGCACGACCTCGATCACCGTGCCTTCCTCCTGTTCGGAAGGCTGTGACAGCAGCGCCTCGTGGACGTGCGGGTCGAAGCGCCCCTCGGTCTCGATCTCCGCAAGACCTTCCTTGGCAAGCAGCTCGTCGAGGGCGCGGTGCACGAGCCGGACTCCGTCCTCGAGCTTCGCCTCTTCGTGATCCGCTGCGGCGTCGAGCGCCCGCCCCAGATCGTCGAGGATCGGGATCAGCTCCTTGACGAGCCGTTCGTTGGCGCGGTCGGCAAACGCAGCCTGCTCACGCGCGTTGCGCTTGCGGAAGTTGTCGAACTCCGCGGCGAGCCGCTGGAGCCGATCGAGAAGCGCATCGCGCTCAGCCTGGAGAGCCTCGACGTCGAGGCTCTCCTCCGGCTGCTCCGTTACCTGCTCGTCGGGCGTCACGCCTTCGGAGCCTCCTGCTGCTCTTCGTCGATGACTTCGTAGTCGCCCTCTTCGACGACCTCGTCGTCGGAGCCGCCACCGTTGCCGGGCGCCGACGTCGTGGACGTGGTCTGCTGCTGCGCCGATGCGTAGACAGCCTCGGCGAGCTTGTGGGACGCCTCCTGCAGCGCCTCGGTCTTGGCGCGGATCTCGCCCACGTCATCGCCTTCGAGCGCCTGCTTCAGCTCCATGACTCGACCCTCGATCGTCGCCGCGTCGGACTCGTCGAGTGCCGAGCGGTGGTCTTTCAGCGAACGCTCAGTCTGGTAGGCGAGCTGTTCTGCGTGGTTCTTCGTGTCCGCGACCTCGCGCAGACGGCGTGCCTCGTCGGCGTGCGCCTCCGCGTCGCGAATCATCTGCTGCACCTCGTCCTCCTTGAGGCCAGAGCCGCCCTCGATCCGGATCTGCTGCTGGTTTCCGGTGCCGAGGTCCTTCGCCGACACGTTGATGATCCCGTTCGCGTCGATGTCGAACGAGACGTCGATCTGCGGCATGCCCCGCGGCGCCGGCGGGATGCCGACGAGCTGGAACTTGCCGAGCGTCTTGTTGAACGCGACCATCTCGGACTCGCCCTGCAGGACGTGTACCTCCACCGACGGCTGGTTGTCCTCCGCGGTGGTGAACGTCTCCGACTTCTTCGTGGGGATCGTCGTGTTCCGCTCGATCAGCCGCGTGAACACACCACCCTTCGTCTCGATGCCGAGCGACAGCGGCGTGACGTCCAGAAGCAGGATGTCCTTGACCTCGCCTTTGAGCACGCCACCCTGGATCGCGGCGCCGACGGCGACGACCTCGTCGGGGTTCACGCCCTTGTGCGGATCCTTGCCGATCAGCTCCTTGACCTTCGCCTGCACTGCGGGCATACGGGTCATGCCACCAACGAGCACGACATGGTCGATCTTCGACTTGTCTATGCCCGCGTCCTCGATCGCCTGCCGCGTCGGACCGACGGTCCGCTCGAGCAGGTCACCGGTGATCTCTTCGAGCTTCGCACGCGTGAGCGCGAGGTCGAGATGCTTCGGCCCGTCCTGCGTCGCAGTGACGAACGGAAGGTTGATCTGCGTCGTCATCGTCGAAGACAGCTCGATCTTCGCCTTCTCGGCCGCCTCGTAGAGACGCTGCAACGCCATGCGGTCGGCGGCAAGGTCGATGCCCTGGTCCTTCTTGAACTCCGCGACCATCCAGTCGACGATCGCCTTGTCGAAGTTGTCGCCGCCGAGGTGGTTGTCGCCGTTCGTGGACTTCACCTCGAACACGCCCTCGCCGAGCTCGAGGATCGACACGTCGAACGTGCCGCCGCCGAGGTCGAACACGAGGATCGTCTGGTCGGAACCCTCCTTGTCGAGGCCGTACGCAAGTGCAGCCGCGGTCGGCTCGTTGATGATGCGGACGACGTTGAGCCCGGCGATCTTGCCGGCGTCTTTCGTCGCCTCGCGCTGCGCGTTGTTGAAGTACGCAGGGACGGTGACGACAGCGTCGCTCACCGGCTCACCGAGATAGGCCTCGGCGTCGGCCTTCAGCTTCTGGAGGATCATCGCGCTGATCTCCGGCGGCGCGTACTCCTTGCCACCTGCCCTCACGCGGGCGTCGCCGTTCGGGCCCTGGACGACTTCGTACGGGACGATCGTCATCTCCTCCGAGACCTCATCCCACTTGCGGCCCATGAACCGCTTGATCGAGAACACCGTGTTCTCGGGGTTCGTCACCTGCTGGCGCCGCGCGGGCGCCCCGACGAGCCGCTGGCCGTCCTTCGTGAACGCGACGACGGAGGGTGTGGTGCGCCCGCCTTCCGCGTTCGGAATGACCACGGGCTCGCCGGCCTCGAGGACGGCCATCGCGCTGTTGGTCGTCCCGAGATCGATGCCGATTGTTTTAGCCATACCTGGTTTCGCCTTTCCTTGTGGGTCTACTGAGAAAATCTAAGCCTAATCTTATCAAGTTCTGGGCCGTCTCAGGCTGCGCGCCAGCGCCCCGGCTGCGGCGGGCTCGGCCAGGACGATGCCGGCCATGATCACGGCGCAGCCTCCCCACCCCAGCCACCCGAGACGGTCGCCGGCGAGGGTGTAACCGAAGAAAGCGGTCCAGACCGGCTCCATCGTGAACGCAAGAGCGGTGCGGGTCGCCGACGTTCGCCGCTGCGCCCAGGTCTGGACGAGAAAGGCGAGCGCGCTCGCGAAGACACCGGTGACAAGGAGAGCGCCCCAGACCGTCCAGCCGTGGGGCAGGTGGAGATCGCCGAGCGCCGCAGCAACGACGCCGAGCGCGACCCCGGCAGCGAGCATCTCGACGAAGGTGAAGGCGACCGCGTCGTAGCGCGGGGCGTAACGCTCCATCAGGACGATCTGCAGCGAGTACACGGCAGCGGCTGCCAGCACCAGCAGATCCCCGGTCAACGAGCCGGCGTGGATCCCTGAGAGCATCGCGAGCCCGATCGTCGAGAGGGCGACGCCTCCCCACACCGACAAACCGATGCGCGACCTGACAAGGACGAGAGCGATCAGCGGCGTCAAGACGACGTACATCCCGGTGATGAAGCCCGTGCTCGACACGGTCGTCCGCTCGAGCCCCGCCGTCTGCAGCGTGTACCCGGCGGCCAGGAGCAGACCCAGGAACGCCCCGCCGACGAATCCTGGCCGCCCGAGGCTGCGCACGCGCGGGAGGCCGGGAGCGGCCAACGTCAGCGTCGCGATCCAGAAGCGCACCGCCAGGAAGGCGAACAGCGGATAGAGCGCGACGGCGTCCTTGACCTGGACGAACGTCACGCCCCAGACGGCCGTGACGAGGACCAGGGCGAGGAGAGCCGGCACCGGGCGATTCTCCGCCAAACCCTTGGGCTAAGCTCGTTTCATGGAACCGCTCGTCGACGCGTGGGGCCGGGAGATCAAGTCGGTCCGCATCTCGGTCACCGACAAGTGCAACTTCCGCTGCACCTACTGCATGCCGGCTGAAGGGCTGGAGTGGCTCGGCCGCGACGAGATCCTGACTTTCGAGGAGATCGCGCGGCTCGTCGGTGTGCTCGCGCGACTGGGCGTCGACGAGGTCCGGCTCACCGGCGGCGAGCCGCTCATCCGGCGCGATCTGCCAACGCTTGTCGGCATGCTCTCGGCGATCGCGGGCGTCCGCGACCTTTCGCTGACGACGAACGGCGTGCTCCTCGACCGACTCGCCGGCCCGCTCGTGGAAGCGGGTTTGCAGCGCCTGAACGTGTCGCTCGACTCGCTCAACCACGTCCGTTTCACGGAGATCACGCGCCGCGACGCGCTCGACGCGGTCCTGCGCGGGCTCGAGGAAGCCGAGCGTTATCCGGAGCTGCGCCCGATCAAGGTCAACTGCGTCGCGGTGAAAGGTTTCACAGAGACAGAGGTTCCTGCGCTGGCGGAGCTCGCCCGGCGGAAGCCGTACGTCGTCCGCTTCATCGAGTTCATGCCGCTCGACGCCGACGAGGCCTGGCGCGAGGACGATGTCCTGACGGGCGCGGAGATCAGGGCGATCATCGAGTCCGAGCACGGGCCGCTCGTCGAGCTGCCGGCGAAAGCGTCGTCGACCGCGCGCCGTTTCCGCTTTGCCGACGGCGCGGGCGAGCTCGGCTTCGTCAATCCCGTCTCGGAGCCGTTCTGCTCGAGCTGCGACCGAATCCGGCTCACCGCGGACGGCCAGCTGCGCACGTGTCTTTTCTCACGAAGAGAGTGGGATCTCAAGGAGCCGCTCCGAGCGGGCGCGAGCGACGCCGAATTGACCCAGCTGCTGCGGTTCGCCGTTCACCACAAGGAGCTGAAGCACCGGATCAACGACCCAGGCTTCGTGCGCGCCTCGCGCTCGATGTCGCAAATTGGCGGCTGAGCCTGCCAAAGGAGGGATTTCTCCCCTCCTGGGCGACGTTTAGAATTACAAGGTCATGACCGCCGCCATTGCAGCCGGAAGGCGCCTGTTCCCGCGTGGGTACGCGGATTTCGGCTACCAGCTTCTGATCTGGTTCGGCTTCCTGGCGGCGTATCAGGTCGCACGCGGCGTGGCGGATCGCGACCCAACCCGCGCATTCGCGAACGGCTGGCGTGTCATCGACATCGAGCAAAGGCTCACCGGCCTCGGGGAGCTGACGCTGCAGGGCTGGACGCAGTCGTCACGCGTGCTCGAGACGCTCGTCTCGTGGACCTACTGGAACTCGGAGTTCACCGTGATCGGGCTCGCGCTGCTCTGGGTGTACTTCCGCCGCAACGAGGCCTTCACGCGCTTCCGCAACACGATCCTGCTCGCGAACGTCCTCGGACTGCTCGGCTACGTCTTCCTTCCGACTGCGCCGCCGCGCTTCTTCACGTCGATCGGCTTCACGGACACGCTCGGCCAATTCGGTGGCCTCAACCACGGCAGCGGTCTCGTCGAGCTCGCGTCGAATCCATACGCGGCGATGCCGAGCCTCCATGCTGCAGACGCGCTCATCGTCGGTGTGGTCCTCGCGTCGGTCGTGCGCAGGCCCGTCTTCAAGGTGCTCTGGCTGCTCTGGCCGGCGTGGGTCTGGTTCGCCGTCATGGCGACCGGGAACCACTTCTGGCTGGACGTGCTGGCCGGAATCGTGCTCGCGATGATCACGATGGCCATCATCTACCGAAACCGCGTCCAGGGCTTCATCGCAAGACTGCTATAGTCTGCCCATAGCAGGAATGCGATGGGTCAGGACATGAGGGAAAGCGCCGTTCTCAGCCGGGTCAAGCACGGCTACACGACGGGAGCGCGAACACTCGCCTCCCGTTCGATCGGAGGCCTTGCACGCACCCGTGTGACGCCGAATGCACTCACCACCGCGGGAGTGTCCCTCTGCCTCGCGGCCTCCGTGCTCGTCTTCTTCGAGAACCGCAACCCGTGGCTCTTCTACTGGGCCGGCGCCGTGGCGTTCGTCGTGGGCTCGATCCTCGACATCCTGGACGGTGCGCTTGCTCGCGCCGGCGGGAAGACGACGCCGTTCGGCGCATTCCTCGACTCCACTACCGATCGCATCGGCGAGGGAGCGATGCTCGGCGCAATCGCGCTCGTCTTTCACCGACACGATCATCCTGTCGCCCTCGGGCTCGCCTTTGCAGGCGTCGCCGGCTCCTTCCTCGTCAGTTACACACGCGCGAGGGCCGAGGCACTCGGCCTGCGCGGGGATGTGGGCATCGGGTCTCGCGCCGAGCGCGTGGTCGTGATCACGGCCGGTCTCGTGCTCGCGCCGATCAGCATCTGGCTGCTCGTCGGTGCGATCTCACTGCTGACGGCGACAGCCTGGCTGACCGTTCTGCAGCGGATCTTGTACGTTCGCAAGCAGCTGCTTTCACGCGAGCAATGAGGGTTCCATGCTGATCTTCATCATCGGGTTGATCGTCTGGGGCTTCATCGTCGGGGCCCTCGCGCGGCTCGCGCTTCCGGGGCCCGATCCGATGCCCTGGTACGCGACGATCGGTCTGGGTCTCGGCGGCTCGCTCATCGGCGGGGTCATCGCGAGACTCCTGATCGGAACCGCCGGCGGCCTCATCTTTGCCTTCCTGGGTGCGGTGCTCCTGCTGTACCTGTACCGCCGATTCGCCCAGGGGCGCGGCATGACCGGGCCGTCGGCGCGCCGCATGCCCTAGCAGCGTATCGCATTCCTGCTATCTTCCTCGGTATAGCAGGAATGCGATAGGAGGTCTCTCTAGATGGCTGGTGGAAACGGCAAGCAGAACGGCAAGGCGCGCCTCGACGGCGCCGTTCGCGTTGCAATCGTCGGCGTCGGCAACTGCGCCAACTCGCTCCTGCAGGGAGTGGAGTACTACAAGGACGCGCCCGAGGACCAGTTTGTCCCGGGGCTGATGCACGTGAATCTCGGCGGGTACCACATCCGCGACATCGAGTTCACCGCCGCCTTCGACGTCACGAGCGACAAGGTCGGCAAGGATCTCTCCGAAGCGATCTGGGCGCACCCGAACGACACGATCAAGTTCGCCGACGTCCCGAAGACCGGCGTCGAGGTCTCTCGGGGCATGACGCACGACGGACTGGGCAAGTACATCTCCGAAGTCGTGACGAAGGCGCCCGGTGAGACAGACGACGTCGTCGGGATCCTCCGTGACACCAAGACCGACGTGGTCGTCAACTACCTCCCCGTCGGCTCCGATGCCGCCGTCAAGTGGTACGCCGAGCAGGTGCTCGAGGCCGGCTGCGCGATGGTCAACTGCATGCCCGTCTTCATTGCCCGCGAGGCCTACTGGCAGCGGCGCTTCGAGGAGAGGGGCCTGCCGATCATCGGCGACGACATCAAGTCCCAGGTCGGCGCGACGATCACGCACCGGGTGCTCACCTCGCTCTTCCGCGAACGGGGGGTCCGGCTCGACAAGACGATGCAGCTGAACGTCGGCGGTAACTCGGACTTCCTCAACATGCTCGAGCGCGAACGGCTCGAGTCGAAGAAGATCTCGAAGACGAACGCCGTCACGTCCATGCTCGACTACGACCTGGGCGCAACGAACGTGCACGTCGGCCCGTCCGACTACGTGCCGTGGCTGACCGACCGCAAGTGGGCGTACATCCGCATGGAGGGCTCGTCATTCGGCGACGTTCCGCTGAACCTGGAGCTGAAGCTCGAGGTCTGGGACTCGCCGAACTCGGCCGGAATCGTGATCGATGCGGTGCGGCTCGCGAAGCTGGCGCTGAACAACGGCGTCGCCGGCGCCCTCGAGGGCCCGAGCTCATACCTGATGAAGTCACCGCCGAAGCAGGTGCCGGACGACGACGCCTACGAGGCGACCGAGAAGTTCATCGGCGAGAACGCGCGGACGCCGTCGTCGGCGCCGGTCGCAGCACCCTAAGAGATCGACGAGAGCCGCCCGTGTAGGGCGGCTCTCGTCCCTTTCGATCGAGCCGAGCTAGGGCCCTGCCGCCTGGTACTGCTTGGCGGCGAAGACGTCCGAGAGGCTGTTCACGGCTCCGTCGCGACTCGACAGGGCCTGAAGGCCGTAACGCTCTTCGATCAGCGCGAGGATCGACGTCGTGTCGTATTGCGTGTGGTCGATGACCTCGTTCCCACGCAGGAACGGTGAGATCACGAGCGCCGGGATGCGCGTCCCCGGGCCCCACTGGTCATGCGGGCCGTTGTTGTTTCCCTGGCCCGGCGGCGGGACGTGATCCCACTGCCCGCCGAACTCGTCGTAGGTAACGACGACCATCGTGTCCTTCGCGCACGCGCTGTTCCGGATCAACTGGAGCAGCTCGATCAGGTGCGTGCTGCCATTCGACTCGCTCGCGTAGCCCGGATGCTCGTTCTCCTCGCCGATCGGCTTCACGAAGCTGACCGAGTCGAGGTTGCACTCGGTGGTCGACGAGCGGGCCGCATTCTCGAACGCCACCTCGTCACGCAGGTGCGTCCGTCCGGCCGTGCCCGGCGCATAGTTCGCGAAGTAGGTGAACGGCTGGTGGTGGAACTGGAACGCGAAGTCCGGGCACTTTGGATAGTGGTAGGCCGCGTTCGTGTCGTGGTTCGGATCGCTGCAGACCTTCACAGCGCCCGGCCCCCCGTCTCCGTTCGTCCAGCCGGGCCCGCTGCTGTTACCGGCTGCGTTGTCCCAACCACCCGCGTACCAGCCCCACGAGACGCCGGCGCCCGTCAACTCGTCGCCGATCGTCGGGTAGTTCTGGACCACGAGCTTGTCTCCGAACGAGCCGAACGGCTCGTTCGTCGGCTGCATCGTGTTCACCGCCCAGTTGCCGCACGCAAGGCCTGGCTTCGGCGACGGACACGGAACCGTGAAGTCGCCGTCCCTGTACGTCACGCTCGGATCCGGGTTGTACAACGGATAGTTGTTCCGCGGGAAGCCGGCGGTGTCGATCAGTGAATGCTGAGCCGCCGGCGCGTTCGGGTCCATCGGAGTCCGCGCTGCGATCAGCCACTGGTGGTTGAGGAACGATCCGCCGAACGCCGCCTGGAAGAAGTTGTCCGCAATCGCATAGTGCGGATGCGCATTGGCGTGGAGGTAACTATAGATCGGCAGCGAGCGGGTGTTGTAGACGCCCATCACCGTTCCTGCAGAGTCGCTTCCCGTCGCGTAGCGGTTCTGTGCACCGCCGTTCAGCTGGTACTGCTCTTGGTAGAACTTGTGCACGAGGTCACGTGTGCAACCGCCGGGGATACCGATACCCGAGCCGTTGAGGATCCCGTTCGGGAATGCGAACGAATCCTTCGGCTTTGGACAGGTGGTGGCGTCCGGCCCGATGAAGTTGTCGATCGTGAACCAGGTGTTCGCACGAAAATGGCTGTCGAAGGTGACGCCTCTGGGAGTCGTCCCATCGCAGACCTTTGTGAGGGGCGGCACCGTCAGGTTGACGTCGAGCTGGAACAGGCACGAGTACGGCGCACCCGTCTGGTCGACCTGAGCCGTGTGAGCGGCATCCGCATTCGCGAGACCGTTCACGCCCTCCCAGGTGCCGTAGAGATTGTCGAAGCTGTGGTTCTCTTCGTAGATGACGACGATGTGATTGATCTTCCGTAGCGGGTCGGGGCCGGCCGAGGCCGACTGACCCGCAGCCGCTCCGGCGCCGGCCGACGATGCAATCACCGCAGCGAAGAGCGCTCCCGCAAAGATGGCGAAAGCAAGCCTGCGCCAGACCCTTTCGAATCTCCCCATGTTGTCTCCCCCTGATCGATTTCTGTGCGGTCGGAGTCTGTCGAAATTTCGTCCGGCCGGCAGGACGACCCGCCGGGCACGGCTAGGCTTACCGAGAGCGATGGGCCTGCGAATCTGCCTGGTTACGCCCTTTGCGTGGTCTCAGCCGCACGACGTCAACGAGCACGTGACGGGCGTTGCAAAAGAGCTACGCGGCCTTGGCCATTCCGTGACCGTGCTCGCCTCCTCGAACCGGGCCCGTGACCTCTCTGCGGGGCGCCGGGCCCTGCTGGACGGTCTCGACTCGGAGGTGGTCGTGCTCGGACCGGCCGTGCCGAT
>Ga0307308_10000016_pt1 | contig 43570 bp, 51 predicted proteins | sample ER_DNA_195_FD_194501 | JGI IMG/M metagenome (GOLD analysis project Ga0307308, IMG submission 194501) | Bulk soil microbial communities from the East River watershed near Crested Butte, Colorado, United States - ER_DNA_195 | ecosystem: Environmental > Terrestrial > Soil > Floodplain | place...
CTGATAGGGGGCGGCGGTGGAGGCGGCGGCGGTGGAGGCGGAGGAGGTGGTGGAGGTGGTGGAGGCGGTGGTGGAGGCGGTGGGGGCGGAGGAGGTGGCGGTGGCGTGTTGACGTGAATCGTCCCCGTCATCTGCACCGCGTGGTAGATGCAGTGATAGGCGTAGTCGCCTGGGGTCGTGAACGTGAATCGGTAGCTCGCGCCCACGATGAGGTCGCCGGAGTTGAAGGTCGTCCCGTCGTCGGACTTCGCCGTGTGCGTGTGCGTGCCGACGGGGTTCGTCCAGCACACGGTCGTGCCCGGATCGATCGTCGGGCTGCTCGGCGTGAATCAAAAGTCCGCGACCGTGATCGTGACGTCGCCCGCTTGGCAGGTGACCCCGTGAGGACGCGTGGGAGAGGCCTGGCCCGACGCAGGCAGGAGCACGAGCAGAGCCAACAGCGCCAGCGGAAACCCTCTCCTCATCTGAATCGGCCCGTACGATCTCGGTTCTCGATCAGATTTCCACCCCGTGAGGAAGGAACGTCCGGGGTGGTCCTTAACCTCACGGCGTGAGGGTTCTCGGCATCGATCCGGGTACTGCAGCGTGCGGGTACGGCATCGTCCACGAAAGCGGAGGCCGCCTCAAGGCGGTCGACCACGGCTGGTGGAAAACACCATCTCGCCGCCGCCCCGAGCTGCGCCTCAAGACGATCTTCGACGGCGTTCAGGAGCTGATCGAGGACTACGGGCCGGACGCCGTCGTGCTCGAGGAATCCTTCGTCGGCGTCGACGCCCGCACCGCGCTCTCCGTCGGACAGGCGCGCGGTGTCGTCCTCGTCGCGGCCGCGTCGCTCGGCGTCGACTGCGCTGAGTACGCCCCCTCGCGCGTGAAGCAAGCCGTTTGCGGCTACGGCCGCGCCGAGAAAGCTCAGGTCCAGCGGATGGTCATGGCCATCCTCGGCATGCGCACCGCACCGACCCCGCAGCACGCGTCGGATGCGCTGGCGGTCGCAATCTGCCACGCGCTTGCGTCGCCCCTGCTCAGGGCGGCGGGATGATCTCGCGGCTTCGGGGCAAGCCGGTCGCGCGCACGGGCGACAAGCTCGTGCTCGAGGTCGGGGGCGTCGGCTACGCAGTCGCCGTCACGCCGACCGCGAGCCGCCTCGCGGAGCGCGGGGGAGAGGTGTCCATCGAGACCTACCTTCACGTCCGCGAGGACGCACTCCAGCTCTACGGGTTCGCCGAGCCGGCCGAACGGGAGCTCTTCGAGCACCTGCTCGCGGTCTCCGGGATCGGCCCGAAGGTGGCGCTCGCAATCGTCTCGGGCTCGCCGCCCGCCGACCTGCGCCGCGCGATCGCGCTGGACGACACTGCACGCTTCGAGGCGATCCCCGGGATCGGCAAGAAGACCGCGCAACGCGTCGTGCTGGAACTGAAGGAGAAGCTCGGCTCGGTCGCCGCGGCGCCCGAGTCCGGCCATGTGGGCGCGCGCGATGCGCTCGTCGAGCTCGGCTACTCGGTCGTCGAGGCGGAGCAGTCGCTTGCCGGAGTTGACCCCGATCTCCCGGTCGAGGAGCAGGTCCGCCGCGCGCTGCGCGAGGCCGCATGACAGAAACCCAGTTTCTGGCGCCCGCGGCCCGGCCGGACGAGGACGAGCTCGACCGCTCGCTGCGGCCGCGCAGGCTGGGCGAGTTCGTCGGCCAGGAGCGGGTCAAGGAGCAGCTCGCGATCTCGCTCGAAGCGACGCGCTCCCGGGGTGAGGCGCTCGACCACGTCCTGCTGATCGGGCCACCCGGGCTCGGCAAGACAAGCCTCGCCTTCATCGTCCGCGAGGAGCTCGGCGTCGGCCTCCGCTCGGCCGCCGGCCCCGCGCTGGAGCGGAAGGGCGACGTCGCCGCGATCCTGACCGCGCTCGGCGAGCGCGACATCCTCTTCATCGACGAGATCCATCGCCTCAGCAGAGCGGTCGAGGAGATCCTCTACCCGGCGCTCGAGGACTTTCGGCTCGACATCATCGTCGGCCAGGGGCCGGCTGCACGCACGCTGACCCTCGACCTGCCGCCGTTCACGCTGATCGGCGCGACGACGCGCACCGGCCTGCTCACCACGCCGCTGCGCGACCGCTTCGGGATGACCTTCCGGCTCGAGCACTACGAGCCGCCGGAGCTTGCGCGGATCGTGCACCGCTCGGCGCGGATCCTCGAGGTCGAGATCGAGGACGAGGCCGCCGCCGAGATCTCGCGCCGCTCGCGTGGAACGCCGCGCATCGCGAACCGGATCCTGCGCCGCGTCCGCGACGTGGCCGAGGTTCGGCACCAGGGCGCGATCACGACCGAGATCGCCCGGGAGGCGCTCGAGCTGCTGGAGGTCGACGAGCGCGGCCTGGAGCGAATCGACCGGGCGCTGCTCAGCGCGGTCGTCGAGAAGTTCGAGGGCGGCCCGGTCGGCCTGTCGACGCTCGCGGTCGCGCTCGGCGAGGAGCCCGACACGATCGAGGACGTCTACGAGCCGTACCTGCTCCAGCTCGGGTTCCTGCAGCGCACACCGCGAGGCCGGATCGTGACGAAGCTCGGGCGTGAGCACGTAGGGGCCGCCGCGGACGACGGCCCCTCGCTCTTCTAGCGCGACGCGGCGGCGATGAACGGCTTCAAGACGAGGTCCCAACCGCTGTTGTAGCTCGCGGCCCGGTCCGCGCCCTCATCGCCATAGGCCTCCCAGCCTCGATGCTCGAGCTCGACTCGTGTGCCCTCGCCTTCCGGCACAAATCGCACCTCGAGCTCGGTCGACGGGCTCGTGGGGTTGACATGCCAGTCGATCACGAAGCGCGCCGGCGGCTCCCAGGCGAGCACCGTCGCCCACTCGTGCTCCTCGCCTCCGGCCATCGTCTGAAAGACGCGGCCCCCGACACGCGGCTCGAAGGTCGCGCTCACCGGCAGGCCGTCGCCGGGCGAATGCGACTCGAACGGCCACCAGGTGTCGAGCCGCTCCGTGAAGACCTCGAACGCGTGCTCGGGAGAGCAGTCGACGACGATGCTCTTCCGGATGGTCAGATCCTGCGCTTCCTGCGTGCTCATCCGTTCCTCCTCTCGTCCTCGGCCGCCTCCTTGAACGCGGCGAGGGCCTCGTTCCAGAACTCGTCGAAATAGGCGCGGAGGCTGCCGACGCCGTCCGGATCGACTCGGTAGATCCTCCGTGTGCCGTCTCGACGCTCGGTCACCAGCCCGGCTTCCTTCAAGACCCGGAGGTGCTGGGAGACGGCGGGGCGGCTGACGGGCAGCTCGCCCGCGATCTCCCCGACCGCGAGCGGGCCGTTTCGCAGCATCTCGAAGATCGCCCGGCGGGTGCGGTCGCCCAGCGCGTCCATCGGGTCTTGGTAAGCCACAACTTACGTAAGCCTAGGCTTACGCAATTACGAAGTCAAGTCCCGAAGAGCGCCTTTCGATCTACGGATGTCGTGGAGATCATGGGGCAAATGCGGGAGGAAGCCTTCGACGACGCGACGATTATCATGGAAGCGCTGCTCGATATCCGCGCGGACACCGAGTACATCATCTGGCTCCTCGAGGAGGACGATGAGCAAGAAGAAGCAGAGAACGCCTGAGGAGCGCGCGGCGTGGAAGGCGCGCCGCGCAGATCTGGACCGGAGGCTGCGAGAGGCGATCGCGCGCCGGAAGGCTGAGTCAGCCAGGCGCCGCGTCGAAGATTCCTAGCGCCTGAATTGCAGTTCGTGCCAGGACGGCGTGGGCGCAAGCTCGAGGAGCGCACGCGTGCCGCCCGGCTCGAGGTACGTGAAGTCCGAGGCGCCGTCGTCCCAGGCGACGTCGAGGCGGCCGTCCTTGACACGGTGGTCGAGCCAGGCGCCGCGGAAGACGAGCTTTCGCAGCCAGTAGACGAGCGACTCGCCTTCGACAAGCGAGAGCCGCTCCCAGTGGCGGACGAGGTAGCGCCCGAGCTCGCTGCGCGGCTCCTCGATCATTCCGTCCGCTGTCAGCTCGACGAGGTCGTCCGTCTCTTCCTCGTCGAGCTCGTTGTCGTCGACGAGCCCGAGCCTGTAGGCGGCTGCCGAGACGCGCTGCGCGAAGTCGGCCTGGTTGAAGCTGAAGCGGAGACGGAGGAACTCGACCACGATGTCGTCGCCGGACGAGTAGTTCTCGACGTCCACGAGCAGAGGATAGCCCTGAGGGTAGGCTGACTCCGTGAGCTTCAGGGCGGCGCTGCTCTCGGGTCTCGTTACCGCCGGGCTGGTGCTCCTCACGGTGTGGCTCTTCGATCTGCGGCTCGACCGCGCGGCCGTCCTCGCGCCGGTGCTGGTGGTGATCGCGGGGGCGGTGGCCGGGCTCTTCGTCCTCTGGACGAAGGTCGGCTGGGAGGCGCTGCGTCGGCGCGAGCATCCCTGGCGGATCGTCGCGCTCGCCGTTGGCGCGCTGGCCGTGCTTGTCGCACTTTCGTTGCTCGGGATCAAGCTGCCGCGCGAATAGCTCCGTCCGGGGGCGTCCGTACCGTGGACTGCCCGTGTCGAAGAACCCCTGGAAGCTGCGCGGCCCCGCGCCGCACGACGGAGTGGATTCGCTCGCCGAGGAGCTCGGCGTCAGCTCGGTCACCGCGAGCGTGCTCGTCCGCCGCGGCTACGGCGAGCCTGAGCGAGCCCGGGCGTTCCTGGACGCGGAGCTGCCCGAGCACGATCCGTTCCGGCTCGGGGACATGACTGCAGCGTGCGAGGCGATCCGCGCGGCGATCGCCGCCGGCAAGCGGATCTGCGTGCACGGCGACTACGACGCGGACGGCATCTGCGCGACCGCGCTCGCCGTCCTGATCCTGCGGGAGCTCGGCGCCGACGTGGAGGCGCATCTCCCGAGCCGCTTCGACGAGGGTTACGGCGTGCAGCGCGCCACGCTCACACGCCTCGCCGAGGAGGGCTGCGGGCTCGTCGTCACCGTCGACTGCGGGGTGACGGCCGTCGAGGAGGTCGTTCACGCGCGCGAGCTCGGGCTCGAGGTCGTCGTCACGGACCACCATCGTCCAGGGCCGGAGCTTCCCGACTGTCCGGTCGTCGGGCCGTACCGCGGCGACTACCCGTTCCGGGAGCTCTGCGGCACCGGCGTCGCCTGGAAGCTCGGCCAGGCGCTGCTCGGGGCCGACTCCGACGCGCTGAAGCGGCACCTCGATCTCGTGGCCGTCGCGACTGTTGCCGACGTCGTGCCGCTCGTCGACGAGAACCGCGGTGTGGCGGTGGCCGGCCTACGCCAGCTCGCGCGAACGCAGAAGCCCGGGCTGCGAGAGCTGATGCGCTTGGCTCGTGTCGACCCGGCGACCGTGGACGCGGGCGCGATCGGCTTCCGGCTCGCGCCGCGCCTCAACGCCGCCGGCAGGCTCTGCCGTCCCGAGGCTGCGCTCGAGCTGTTGCTCACGGAGGAGCGGGAGACCGCGAAGAAGCTCGCCGCGCAGCTCGAGGAGTTGAACCGCGAGCGGCAGGCCGTCGAGGAGCGGATCCTGCGCGAGGCTGTCGAGGCGATCGAGGAGTGGCCCGCCGCACGGCGCAACCACCGCGCCTACGTGGTTGCAGCGGAGGGCTGGCACGAGGGCGTGATCGGGATCGTCGCCTCGCGCCTGGTCGAGCGCTACCACCGCCCGGTCGTCCTGATCGCCGGCACCGAGGGTCACTGGAAGGGCTCGGGCCGGTCGATCCGCACGTTCGACCTGCACGACGGGCTGCGCGAGTGCGCCGGCGACCTCGAGCGCTGGGGCGGCCACGCGGCCGCGGCAGGCCTGTCGATCCGGCCGGAGCGGGTCGAGGCGTTCGCGGAGGCGTTCGGCGCCGTCGCCGACGCGGTGCTCGACGAGGACGACCTGCAGCCGGTCACGACGGTCGACGCGCTCGCGCACGGCTCCGACCTGACGCTCGACCTCTGCGCGGAGCTCGCACGGCTTGCCCCGTTCGGGCTCGGCAACCCGAACGTGACCCTGCTGCTGGCCGGCTGCGAGCTCGCGGAGCTGAGCACGGTCGGCGACGGGAAGCACCTCCGCTTCCGCGTCCGCGACGACGGGCGGGACTCCGGCAGCGCCATTGCGTTCCGCCGTGGCGCTTCGCTCGACCGCCTTCGCCGGGTCGGCCACTACGACGTCGCCTTCCGGCTGGAGGCGAACCAGTGGAACGGCACGGTCGCGCCGCAGCTGAACGTGCGCGAGGTCTTCGACCGCCAAGACCGCTACGTCGAGCTACGCGAATGGCTCAAGGCCGAATGGCGCAAGGAGGTTCGCGAACCTGCGGCTGCGGCGATCTTCGAGGAGCTCGCGCTCGGCGAAGGCAGGAGAGGCCACCTGCTCGAGTCGGAACGGTTCCAAGCCCTGCTCGCGGAGCCCGAGCTCGCCCGCGCCGCCTAACATCCAGTCATGGGACGGATCCTCAGGAAGTTGCGATCGCTCTACCGCGGCGATCACGCCGTCGAAGGCGGGCAGCGGCAGGTCGAGAACACCGACGCCCTGTCCGCGACAGGCGGCAGGGGCATGGACCCGCAGGGGACGGGGCACCAGGGTGCTCCGACCGACTGGCTCAAGCCGGACGACGGTCGCCCGAAGCACTGACGAGGACGAACCGGTGTCTCGGCCGCCAGGGCCGAGTCGCGCGCGCCTCGTCGTCGAGCGCGACGAGCAATCTGGCCAAGCGAGCAGCCTTTTTTTCCGTGCGGCGTTTTCTCACAGGACATGAGTTTTTCGGCCTCCGGGTACCGCCTCCTTCGGCCGATATACCCCGGAGTACACTGATTTCATGACGGTCCTCGAAGCAGGCAGACGGCATCAGGAGCTGATCGAAGAGCTGATCGCGGATGTCGCTGCCTACAACCCGGACGTCGACAAAGACCTCCTCCGGCGCGCCTTCTACTTCGCCGCCGAGAAGCACGAGGGCCAGCAGCGGCGCTCGGGCGAGGACTTCATCAACCACCCGTGGGGCGCCGCGAAGATCTGCGCAGAGCTGCGGCTGGACGAGCAGACGATCGCAGCCGCGCTGCTGCACGACGTCGTCGAGGACACCGGCACCGACATCAAGGACGTTCGGGCCGAGTTCGGCGACGAAGTCGCGCAGCTCGTCGAAGGCGTCACCAAGCTGACCCGGATCCAGTTCCAGAGCCGCGAGCAGGCCGAGGCCGAGAACTACCGGAAGATGATCGTGGCGATGGCGCAGGACGTACGCGTGATCCTGATCAAGCTCGCCGACCGGCTCCACAACATGCGCACGATCGAGTACCTCGGCAAGCAGAAGCAGATCCAGAAGTCCAAGGAGACGCTCGAGGTCTACGGGCCGCTCGCGCACCGCCTCGGGATCAACAAGCTCAAGTGGGAGCTCGAGGACCTCGCCTTCACGACGCTGCACCCGCGCAAGTACGAAGAGATCAAGGCGATGGTCAGCGAGCGCCGTGCCGACCGCGAGGAGCACGTGCGCGAGGCCGCGATGGTGCTCAAGGGCGAGCTCGAGAAGGTGGACATCCCGGCCGAGATCTCCGGCCGCGCCAAGCACTTCTATTCGATCTACGACAAGATGGCCAAGAAGGGCCGCGAGTTCAACGAGATCTACGACCTCACTGCCATGCGGGTCATCGCCGAGCGGGACGGCGACGAGGGAACGCGCGACTGCTACGGCGCGCTCGGGCTGATCCACTCGCTGTGGAAGCCGATGCCCGGCCGGTTCAAGGACTACATCGCGATGCCGAAGCTGAACGGCTACCGCGCCCTGCACACGACGGTGATCGGGCCTGAGGGACGGCCGCTCGAGATCCAGGTGCGGACGCGCGAGATGCACGAGACGGCCGAGTTCGGCGTCGCCGCGCACTGGCTCTACAAGGTCGGAACGAAGAACGCGCCGGCCGACGAGGAGTGGCTTGCCTGGATCCGCCAGCTCATGGACTGGCAGGAGGACGAGGCCGACCCGCGCGAGTTCATGAAGGCCTTCCGCACCGACCTCTTCGACGAGGAGGTCTACGTCTTCACGCCCAAGGGCGAGGTGAAGGTGCTGCCGTCCGGCTCGACGCCGATCGATTTCGCCTACGCGGTGCACACCGACGTCGGCCACCGCACCGTCGGGGCAAAGATCAACGGGCGGATCGTCCCGCTGCACTACCGGCTCAAGAGCGGGGACTTCGTCGAGATTCTGACCACGAAGAGCGGCCGCGGCCCGTCGCGCGACTGGCTCTCGCTGGCCGCGTCGACGCGGGCCCGCAACAAGATCCGCCAGTGGTTCTCGCGCGAGACGCGCGACGAGACCGAGCAGAAGGGCCGCGAGACCCTCGAGACGGCGCTCAAGAAGCAGAACCTGCCCTACAAGAAGCTGCAGGGCTCGTCGGTGCTCGCACAGGTGATCCGCGAGACCGGCTTCAAGAAGGCCGAAGACTTCTACCTCGCGCTCGGCTCCGGGAAGCTGCAGGCCGGCCAGATCGTCAACAAGGTGATCCAGCGGCTGAAGACCGAGCAGGTGGCCGAGGAAGAGGCTGTCCCGGTCAGGCCGAAGGCCCGCCACGCGATCTCGAGCGACAACTTCGGGATCAACGTGCGCGGCGTCGACGACGTGCTCGTGCGGCTCGCACGCTGCTGCACCCCGGTGCCCGGCGACAAGATCGTCGGCTACGTCTCTCTCGGCAAGGGGATCACGATCCACCGCGAGGACTGCTCCAACGTCAAGTCGCTGCGGCGCAACCCGGAGCGGTTCACGAAGGTCTCATGGGACGGCGGCGCGACGCAGAGCTTCCGCGTCCAGATCGCGGTCGACTCCTGGGACCGGCCGCGCCTGCTCGAGGACGTGGCCCGGACGTTCGCGGAGCACGGGGCGAACATCGTCGAGTACGGCGGGCATGTCGAGGACCAGCTCGCCAAGAATTGGTACGTCGCCGAGGTGGGGGACGTGAAGGCCCTCCGAAGCCTGCTGACCGCGCTCAGAAACCTGGACGCGGTGTTCGACGCCTACCGCGTGACGCCGAGCTAGGACCTCCCGATCGATTCCCTCGAACGAGGGATCATCCCTCGAACGGGAGGGGTACCTCGATCGAGGGATAGCGAAATCTCTATTCCTGAGTACAACAAGAGGACAGGGGAGTGGGGCTGTCTCCACCAGAGAACCGCAGGCGCCTGGTGCTCCGAGGACGGCACTAGGCGCCGCGGTCTTTCTGCGGCAGGTGACCCCCTCTGAGCGCTGACTAGAGCTCGGGCTGCTGCTGCGGCTGCTGCTCGTCGTCCTTGCGGATGCGCAACGTGCGGAGCAGGCGGCGCCAGGTCAGCTTCGCGGTGACCCCCACGGCTGCGACGCCGCCGAGAAGGATCTGAAGCAGCATGCTGCCGGAGCCGGGATCGATATATGCGGGAGCTGGCATCGCCCGGCATTGTGACAGAACGGCTGGCTAGTGGTGAAGATCCGGCGCAAGTAGCTCTGCGACCTGCTCGAGGAAGGCTCGGTCCTCGTCTCCGAAGGCCGCCGGCCGGTCGGAGTCGATGTCGATCTCGCCGACGACGCGGCCGTTCTGCGCGATCGGGACGACGATCTCCGACCGCGTCGAGGGAAAGCAGGCGAGGTAGCGCGGGTCGGCGTTGACGTCGTCGACGATCTCCGTCTGCCCGCTCGCCGCGGCAGCGCCGCAGACGCCTTGGCCGACCGGGATTCGCGTGTGCTCGGTCGCCTCCGGGCCTTGCCAGGGGCCGAGCACGAGGTCGTCCCCCTCGACGAGGTAGATCCCGACCCACGAGTAGTGCTCGAAGCCTTCTGCAAGCACCGCGACCGCTGCGCCGAGAGGGTCCTCGGCCCGCCGGATTGCCTCGAGCGCCTCGTCGTGTGTCATCATCGCTCGAGGTCCTCGCCCTCGAAGGCGGCGATCTGCTCGCGGTATGAGTCCGGAATCCCGTAGGCCCTCCGCTCCTGCAAATCGACCATCACCAGGGTCTGGTTGGCGGTCACCATCAGCAGGTCGTCCTCGACGCGGTAAGCCGCGAAGTCGTAGGTGACGCTCGTCCGCCCAATTCGCGAGACCCGGATGAAGACCTCGACCAGATCGTCGAAGCGGGCGGGTGCGAGGTACTCGATCGAGTTGGCGCGCATGACGAACTCGTGCTCGCCGCGAGCGGCCCCAAGCATCCCAAGGTGCCGGTGGTACTCGACGCGTGCGCTGTCGAAGTAGGGCAGATAGCGGCCGTAGTAGACGATCCCCTGCGCGTCGGTGTCGGAGAAGCCGACGCGGGTCAGCGACGAGTACTTGAACGGCGGCTTGCGGTCGGTGACACGCCCGAGCTCGAGTGCGCTCACTTAGCGCGGCGGCTGGTCGGGAAGGGAGGCAGGCTCCCGCCCCGCGGCCGGTACCGCAGCGCGCCGAACGTCAGTGCTCCCGCGAGCACGAGCAGGACGAGCGCAAGCACGCCGAACGGGATGTAGGCGACCGCAGAGGAGACCAGAGGCTTGCCGTGCGGTCCGCCGCTCTGCACTCCCGGCATGAAGTCCCTGACGGAGGTCACCCTGGCGGCGTTTCCGAAGAGCTCCGTGTTGATAGTCGCGGCCGGCATGAACGAGTCGATCAGCCACTTGCCGTGGGCCGGCCGGAGGTACAGGTTGAAGAGGATCCCGCGCATCTTGACCCCGGGCTTCGGGCGCAGGATCAGGTTGACTGCGACCTCGTCGCGCGTCACGTAGAGGATGGTCCAGCCGTGTGCGACCCCGCGGGCCGGGTAGGGGTAGACCGGGATCGAGCCCTTCGCCCACTGCTTGCGGGTCATGCCGCTCAGGAGCTCGGGGGCGACGACCCGGTAGGCAGCGGTCGGGTTCAGCCGCTTGACGGCGTGGTTGACGAACGTGTTGATGTTCGCCGAGATGGTCTTGCGGTCGGCGGCGGTCAGGCGGCGGCCGCTCGCTCCGGCCGGCCCGGCCAGCGAGAGCGCGACCGTCGCCAGCACGACCAGCATGAGCGCCCGTTTCACGCTTCAGAGAGTAGCTGCAGCCTTGCTGTGGCCGCGAATGACGGCCAGAACCTCGTCCCGCTTTTTCTCCATCAATTCTCGCGTTCGAGCCTCGAGGTTGAGCCGCAGGAGCGGCTCGGTGTTCGAGGGACGGACGTTCATGTGCCAGTCCTCCGCCTCGACCGAGATGCCGTCGAGCTCGATCACGCGGCCCTGCCTGCCGAAGCGCTCCTTCAGCTCCTGGAGGGTTCGCTCGACGTCGTCGACGGGAGTGTTCAGCTCGCCGGTGATGAAGTAGCGCTCGCGGAAGGGGCGGAGGATCTCCGAGAGCGGCTTCCCCTTCTTCGAGACCAGCTCGAGCATCAGGAGGAAGGGGACGACGCCGGAGTCGGCCTGCGAGAAGTCGCGGAAGTAGTAGTGGCCCGAGACCTCGCCGGCGAACGCCGCGTTCTCCTCGCGCATGCGGTGCTTGATGAACGCGTGGCCGACGCGGTTGACGAGCGGGATTCCGCCAGCGCGGCGGATCGTCTCGGGGACGGCCCAGCTCGCACGCACGTCGTAGATGATCTTCGCGCCCGGCTCCTTCTCGAGGATCAATTCGGCGAAGAGCGTGGTGGCGAAGTCGCCGGGAACGAACTCGCCGCTGTCGTCGACGAAGAAGCAGCGGTCGGCATCGCCGTCGAAGGCGACCCCGAAGTCGGCGCGCTCCTCAAGGGTCTTACCGATGATGAACTCGCGGTTCTCCGGAAGGAGCGGGTTTGGCTCGTGGTTCGGAAAGGTCCCGTCCGGCGCGAAGAAGTAGCGCTGCGCCTGAACCGCCGGCAGCCACTCGAGGACGGGCGGCAGCATCGCCCCGGCCATCCCGTTCGCCGCGTCGATCACGACCCGCAGCGGCCTGATCGCGGCCACGTCCACGAACGAGAGGACACGCTCGACGAATTGCGGCCAGATGTCGTAACGCTGGACATGTCCCGGGGACAGTCCCTCGGGCATGTGCGCGGGAGCCATGGCCCGGTCGCGCACGTCCAGGAGGCCAGAGTCGCCGCCGACCGGGAGCGCGCCCTGGCGGACGATCTTCATGCCCGTGTACTCCTTCGGGTTGTGCGAGGCGGTAACCGCGATGCCGCCGTCGAGCTCGAGGTCCCCGACCGCGAAATAGACCATCTCGGTGCCGACCAGGCCGAGCTCGAGGATGTCCGCACCGGCACCGGCGGCGCCTCGCATGACTGCCTCGGCCATTCCGGGCGAGGACATGCGCATGTCGTGGCCCACCGCAATCCGACGCGGCTGGAAAAGGTCGACGTATGCGCGACCGATCGCCTCGGCGCCGGCCTCGTCCAGCTCGGTGGGATAGATCCCGCGGACGTCGTAGGCCTTGAAGACCTTCGGATCGAGCACGGGCGGATGCTACGCAACAACGAGCGGAAGCTTCGGCACCCCGAATTCGTTCTTAGACTTGAAGGCATGGAACGCAAGCTCGCCACGGTCCTGTTCGTCGACCTCGTTGACTCGACCGCGCTCGTCACGGGCGCGGATCCGGAGGTCGTGCGCCGCCGTGTCCAGACGTTCTTCGATCGCGTCTCGCACTGCGTGATCACGCACGGCGGCATCGTCGAGAAGTTCGCCGGCGACGCGGTCATGGCCGCCTTCGGGATCCCGCAGGCACACGAGGACGACGCAGAGCGCGGGGTGCGCGCGGGGCTCGCGATCCTCGATGCGGTCGAGGAGCTCGAGCTGCAGGCGCGGGTCGGCGTGGAGTCGGGCCAGATCGTCACCGAGGACGGCGAGGCGACCTTTGCGACGGGCGAGGCGGTCAATCTGGCCGCGCGGCTCGAGCAGGCCGCCGACCCTGGCCAGCTGCTGCTCGGCCCGGGCGCGCACCGGTTGACGCTCGGGCGTATCGAGGTCGAGGACGTCGGTCCCGTCGAGCTGAAGGGCATGGCGAAGCCGATCTGGGCCTGGCGCGCCCTCGCAGCGGACGGCGGCGGCGGCCAGCGCCCGCAGCTAGCGCTTATGTCAGCACCGCTCGTCGGTCGCGAGGCCGAGCTGGACCTGCTGCAGAACACCTACGAGCGCGCGCTCCGCGACCGGCGCGCCCACCTCTTCACGATCTACGGCGAGCCGGGTGTCGGCAAGAGCCGCCTGTCCCGCGAGTTCAGCGAGGCGGTCGAGGGCGCGACCGTCCTGCCCGGCCGGAGCCTCCCGTACGGCGAGGGCGTCACGTACTGGCCGCTTGCCGAGATGGTCAAGTGCGCTGCCGGGATCGCCGACGACGACCCGCTCGACGTCGCAATCGAGAAGCTGCGCGCCTTCTGCGAGGACGAGGCCGTCGCCGATCTCCTCGGGCTCGCCTCGGGCGTGCTCGAGGCGGTGCAGTCCGAGGCCAGTGCCCAGGAGATCGCCTGGGCCGCGCGCGAGTGGGCGGAACGCCTCGCCCTGGAGCAGCCGCTCGTCCTCGTCTTCGAAGACATCCACTGGGCCGAGGAGCCGCTGCTGGAACTGATCGAGCACCTTGCAACCTGGGTGCGCGAAGCGCCGTTGCTGATCGTCTGTCTTGCCCGGCCGGAGCTGCTCGATTTGCGGCCGGCCTGGGGCGGCGGCCGCCTCCGCGCGACCGCGATCGAGCTCGAGCCGCTGGCCCGCGACGAGAGCGAGCAGCTCGTCGAGGCGCTCCTCGACGGCAACGAGCTCTCGAAGCACGCGCGGCAGGCGCTGCTGGACAAGACGGAGGGCAACCCGCTCTTCGTCGAGGAGACGATGCGGATGCTGGCCGAGGAGGGAATCGAGTCGGCCGAGCGGATTCCCGACACCGTCCAGGCGTTGATCGCGGCCCGCATCGATCGCCTGCCCGCGCAGGGCAAGGCGATGCTCCAGCGCGCTTCGGTGATCGGACGCATCTTCTGGGTCTCGGCGCTCGAACGGCTGTCGCCCGAGCTCGAGTCGGTCGAGGAGCCTCTTGAGGATCTCCTCCTGCGCGACTTCATCCTGACCGAGCCGCGCTCCTCGATCCGGGGCGAGGAGGCGTACCGCTTCAAGCACGTGCTGATCCGTGAGGTTGCGTACGCGAGCGTGTCCAAGTCCGCGCGCGCCGACCACCATCAGGCCTTCGCCGAGTGGCTGAAGGAGCGCGCGGGCGAGGAGCTGTTCGAGATCCGGGCGTACCACCTCGACCATGCGGCGAAGCTGACCGCCGAGCTGACCGGCTCGGTGCCGGCCGAACTCCGGCGCGAGGCGGCCGAGGCGCTCGCCGAAGCGGGCCTGCGGGCCTTCGCGCGCGAGGCGAACCGGACCGCACGCCACCTTTTCGTCCGCTCGGTCGAGCTCGAGCCGACGCTGCGCCGCCGCTACCTGGCCGCCCGCGCCGCTGACCGGCTCAGCGACTTGCCTGCGGTCTCGCGCGAGATGGAGGAGGTCCTCGCCGGTGCGATCGAGGCCGAGGATCGCTGGACGCAGGGCCGTGCCCTCGTGACCCTCGCGGAGGCCGTCGTGCTCCGCGAAGCCGACGTCAGGGCGGCGGAGGAGATGATCGAGGAGGCGCTGCGGGTCTTCGAGCCGGACGACCTCCATGGGCGCTTCCGCGCGCTCCGGGCCCGCGCGACGATCGCCTGGACGCGGGGCGACCTCGCCAAGGAGGAGCAGGTCATGCGCGAGGCCCTGGACCTCGCTCGGGAAGCCGGCCGGAAGGACTTCGAGAGCGAGGCCGCCGACGAGCTCGCGAGCGTCTACCTCGCGCGGCTGGAGTTCGCGCGCGCGACGCCGCTCATCGAGCAGGCGATCCTCCTCGCTGAGGAGAGCGGGAGTGCGGAAGCTCGCGGCCGGGCGCTGCGCTTCGCCGGCCAGCTCCATCTCTATCGCCGCGAGCTCGACGCCGCCGAAGCCGCGCTCGAATCCGCACGCGGCTACCTCGCCGAGGCCGGAGCTGCCTGGTCGCTCGGCCGCACGCTCAACTTCGCCGCCTGGACGGCGCGGCGCAAGGGCGAGCTGCAACGCGCGGAGCGCCTCTTCCGCGACTCGATCCGGATCCTCACTCCGCTCGAGGATCGTGCGACCCTCTGCGAGAGCCAGCGCGGGCTTGCGGAGCTCCTACTGGAGGAGAACCGCACCGAAGAGGCCGAGCGGCTGGCGCTGGCCGCCCAGGAAACCGTCGGGCCGCACGATGTCACCTCGATCGCGTCGACGACGACGACGCTCGGGCTCGTGCGGGCGGCCCAGGGCCGAGACGACGAGGCCGAAGAGCTGCTTCGGGAAGCCTGGGAGACGATCTCGGCGACCGAGCACCGCTCAGGCCAGCGCGACGCGCTCGAGGCGCTCGCTCAGTTCTTGGCCGAGCGAGGCCGCGAGGACGAGGCGGGCGAGCTCGAGGCGCGTCGCGAAGACCTTCTCGCCGAAGCCGAGAGCGCCGCGAAGATCGCCTGAGTCGACTTCAGGTCCGGCGACTCGGAGATCACCGTTGCCGGGCGCTTGAAGCGGCGTAGCGCCTTTCGGAGCGGATCGGCGCGAAGCGTGCCCTCGCCGTAGGGCAGGTGCTTCGTCTCGTTGCGATTCGCGAAGGCGATGTCCGAGAAGTGGACGTGGAACGGTGCCTTCGGTTCGAGCACCGCGTCGGCAGCTTCGAGGGCCGCGGCGAAGGGCTCGACGTCCAGGAATGCGCCGTCGCTCGTCGCGTGCATGTGCGCGAAGTCGAGGACGGGGCGGACCCAGCCGAGGCGGCCCGCGATCGCGACCACGTCGTCGAGGCTGCCGAAGTCGTTCACGCGGCCCATCACCTCGACGCCGAACGGGACGGCGCGGTCCTTGCCCTCCATGCGCTCGCGGAACTCTGCGAGCTGCTCGCAGACCGAGGCGATCGTGTCTTCGCGGTTTCGACCAAGCAGAAACCCGGGGTGGAACACGACCAGCTCGGCGCCGGCGGCTTTCGCAATCCCGGCCGAGTGATCGAGCATCCCGACGGCCATGCGCTGCTTCTTGTCGCGCTCGAGGTGACCCATGAAGCCGGCGATCGGCGCGTGCACCGAGAGGACGATCTTCGCCTCGCGAGCGAGCTCGCCGAAACGCGTCGCCCACGGGTAGTCCATCCAGAAGCCGCCCTCGAAGTCGATCTCGCAGGCCGTGAAGCTGCGCTGCTTGAGGATCCGGATCGCCTCGCCGGGACTGCGCCTCGAAGGCACGCGCGCGGGGCCGAATCGCAACTTCGCCACGGGGCCAGCCTAGTCCGTCCGACCCTGAAGCTACGTTGACCGCATGGCCAAGCGCCCATCACGCATCGACTTGCTTGAGCTCGACATCGACCTTCGGCTTGCCGACCTGTGGCGCGAGGCCGCGGACATCGGCGAGTGGAATCTCGAGGTCGTGGCCGCCTTCATGCGCGCGGCCTATGGGAAGGGCTACTGCGACGCGCTCACCGAGGACAACCCCGGCAGCCTCTGCGAGGAGCACGGCTACCGGATCCCGTCGCGGCGCAGCACCGAGCCCGCCCACGAGCTCTAGGCAGATCGGACCCTGCGGGTCCGCGGAACCGCGCTAGCCTCGGGCCGAGTGGACGTCAGCATCGAACCGGCTTCCGACGAGACACAGCGGGTGCTGGCGACCTGGCGCTACCCGGCGCCGTATGACTTCTACGACGGCGATGTCGACCCGGTGCTCAACCCCGAGCGGTTCTTCGAGGCGCGGGACGAGCTGGGTGAGCTGATCGGCTTTTACTACTTCGAGCCGAAGCCGCCGGATCTCGATTACGGGCTTGGCTTGCGACCAGACCTGGTTGGTCGCGGGCTCGGTCTGGACTTCTTCCTCGCAGGTCTCGCATACGCACGGCAGCGGTATCAGCCGAAACGCGTCTTTCTTCACGTGGCCGAGTTCAACGAGCGAGCACGCCGCGTCTACGAGCGCGCCGGGTTTCGCGTCGTCTCATCCCACGTGCGAACGTTCGAGCGGTTCGGCGAGGTCCCGTTCGTGACGATGGCTGAAACGTAGAGCGTTGGTAGAGCCGTCTACAATCCCCCCGTGGCCCGGAACAGCCGGAGCGTTCGCCTTGTCTTGGCGCTGTCGGTCGCGGGTGTGCTCGCGGTCTTTCTCCTGTACGTCTCGATCGCCGGCGGCCGCACGCCGCAGCTGAACCCGAGCCAGCTCTCGGGGCACCCGGGCAACGTGTCGCTCGTCGGGCGGGTCGTCGGGCCGGTGCACGGCGCCGGCTACTCCGGTAGCGGGCTTCGCTTCGGGGTGACCGACATCGGCAGCTCCTCGCGCAATGCGATCCCGGTCGTCTACCACGGCAGCGTCCCGGATCTCTTCAAGGTCGGCCGCCATATCGTCGTGGACGGCACCTACCGCAACGGCGTCTTCGTCGCGAAGCACGACACGCTCGTGACGAAGTGCCCGTCGAAGTACACGCCCAAGAGGTCCTAGCGCCTATGTGGTTGGCGCTCGGGGTCGTGCTGGCCGTCGTCTGCGTGCTGCTCGTGGCCCGGCCGTTCCTGCGCGAGCCGGCTCCGGCCGACGACCGGCTGCAGGCGCCCCGGCCCGAGGAGGAGGAGAGGATCGCCCTCGCAGAGGAACGCGACCGCGCGCTGGCCGCGTTGAAGGAGCTCGAGTTCGACCATCGCACGGGCAAGGTCTCGGACGAGGACTACCGCGCCCAGGTCGGGCCGCTGCGCCGCCGCGCCGCCGAGACGCTGAAGGCGCTGGAGCGCGAGAAGAAGGCTCCGGAGGAGGAGCGGGTCCGTGCCGCAGGCCGCTCGTAAGTGCCCCAACTGCGGCTCGCGCCTGACCAAGAAGGCGCGCTTCTGCCCCGAGTGCGGCGTGCGGGTCGAGGAGAGCGGAACCGTCGTCCAGGAGGTTCCGCTTGACGAGACCGGCCCGGTGCCGGTCGAGGTCACGACAGTGGCGCCCCGTTTCTTCGGGGTGACGCCGCCGGCGGCCGTGCTGGGGCTCGGAGCCGCCTCGCTGGCGCTGGGGATCGTCATGCTGGTCACCGGCCACACGGTCGTTGGCGGAGTCCTGCTGGCGGTTGCCGGGATCCTCTTCGCCCTCTTCGCGACCCTTGCGCAAAGGCTTCCGGACGCCACCGCGGTGCGTGTCTCCAGGGGCGCAGTCGGGGCTGTCCGAGCCCGCGCGGGATTCGCCGTCGAGGCGCTCACGGTCCATTCGAGCGCGCGCATGGAGCTCTTCAGGCTCCGTCGTGAGTTGCTCGACTTGACGACACAAAGGGCCGAATGTGCAAGGGTTTTCGGTGAAGCGGTATACGCTGACGACACCGAGGCAAGCGAAGCGGCCCGTGCGAGGATGGCCGAGCTGGACGGGCTGATCGCTGCAAAGGAGGAAGCGATGGAGCAGACAGCTTCAGGCGCGGTTGAGCGGCTTCAGCGCGCGCAGCTGCAGGTGCAGCCGACGCAGATCGAGACCCCGGAGCCGCCGTCGCCCGAGCCGTATCCGGAGCCGATGCCGCCTCCGGCGCCCGTTCCGATGCCGGAGCCGACGCCCGAGCCGTCCGAGCCGCCGGGCCCCGTGCGCATTCCGGAGCCCGGCCCGGAGCCGAGCCCGCCGGCTTCGCCGCAGGGCTAGCCGCCCGACCGACGAAACTTTTCGCATGACCTCCCGAAGGCTGCTCGCGCTTCTCGCGCTCGTCGTCGTGGGCGTTTTCGCAGCGCAGGCAAGTGGAGACGACTACAGTCGCAAGCAGGCGATCGACACACGCCTAGAGAAGGTTCAGGCCAAGCTTGCCTGGGCCCAGCGCCGCCAGCGGGAGCTGTCAGCCGAGGTCGACGCCGTCAACGGTCGTTTGCGCGCGCTCTCGAAACGGGTCGGCGACGTCTCCACGCGGCTCGCCACGATCGAGCACGCGCTCGCACTGCACCAGGAGAAGCTCGATCGCATCACGGAGCTGTACAAGGTCGAGACCGAGCGCTTCCTCTCGCTCAAGCACCAGTACGGGATCACCGTCGAGCGGCTCGACCAGCGGCTCGTCGAGCTGTACGAGGGCGGCGAGCCGAGCACGCTCGAGGTGCTGCTCTCCTCGCACAGCTTCTCCGACCTCATCTCCAACGCCGAGTACGTCGACACGCTTCGCGTCCAGGACGCGCGCATCGCCGGGCAGATCAAGCCCGCGAAGAAGCTCGCGAACGATCAGCGGCTGCGGACGCAGCGGTTCCGCGCGGTTGTCGCCGCCGAGACGCGCACGATCAAGATCGAGACCGAGCAGGTCCGCAGCGTCGAACGGACGCTTTTCCTGCAGAAGCACCAGCTGGCCGCGGCGCGGCAGAGCCGCCACGAGAGCCTGATCCAGGTCGGCGAGAGCAAGCGGGATTACCTGCACGAGGCGGCCGGGCTCTCGGCGGCGAGCGCCGCCCTGGCCGCACGGATCCAGGGCTCGAGCGGGTCGTACTCGCCGCCCGACTCGACGCCGTCGGCGGCCGGACTGATCTGGCCTGTCAACGGCCCGGTCACGAGCCCCTTCGGGATGCGCTGGGGCCGGATGCACGAGGGAATCGACATCGGCGTCGGGTACGGCACGCCGATCCACGCTGCCGGCTCGGGTCGGGTCATCTACGCCGGCTGGATGAGCGGCTACGGAAACCTGGTCGCGATCGACCATGGGCGCGGGCTCTCGACCGCATACGGGCACCAGTCGCGGATCGCCGTCTCGAACGGCCAGACGGTGAGCCAGGGCCAGGTGATCGGCTACGTCGGCTGCACTGGGCACTGCTTCGGCCCGCACTTGCACTTCGAAGTCCGGATCAACGGTACGCCCGTCGATCCGATGGGCTACCTCTAGCTCTAGACCTTCGCGAGGCGCAGCTCGGGCAGGTTGCGCCAGCGCTCGTCGATGTCGAAGCCGTAGCCGACGAAGAACTCGTCAGGGACGGTGAAGCCGACGTAGTCGACGGGCAGGTCGTTGACGAGCCGGCGATAGGGCCGGTCCAGCAGGGTCGCGACGCGCAGGCTCGCGGGCTTGCGCAGCGTCAGCTGCTTGCAGAGGTAGTTCAGCGTCAGGCCCGTGTCCACGACGTCCTCGACGAGGAGCACGTCGAGCCCCTCGAGCGGGATCGCCGTGTCCTGGAGCAGCCGTACCCGCGAGTGGCCGCCCGTGGACGCGTCGCCGTAGCCGGCGAGCTCGACGAAGTCGATCTGGTGCGAGATCGGAATCGCCCGCGAGAGGTCGGCGAGGAAGACGAAGCTCGCCTTGAGGAGCGCGACGAGCAGCAGGTCGCGATCGGCGTAGTCCTCGGTGATCTGCGCGCCGAGCTCACGGACTCGCGTGCGCAGCTCCTCGGCGCCGAGGAAGACGTCTCCCACGCGGGAGTCTTCTAAGGCGTCGCTTGCGATGCCGACCTCAGGACGCGCGAGCTTCGCTCGTGCGTCCGTCTGAACCGACCGGTCGATGCGATTGACGTCAATTTGAGCCGTTCTAGGATGCGATCTCGAATCGGTATCGCTGGGCCAGCCGCTCGATGTCACGCTTGTAGAACAGCTTGACCTGCACGCCCGGGTAGCGCTCGCGGAGCTTGCGCAGCTTCCGGTTCTTGCGCGTGACGAGGCGCTGGTTCATGACGGTGATCTCGAGGAACAGATCCTGCTCGGGGAGGTAGAAGTCGGGCGTGAAGGCCTCGACGACACGGCCGTCCTCGCCTTCCTCGAGCACGAACGTGCGCGGCTCGTAGGCCCAGGGAACGCGGTAGAAGTCCAGCACCTTTGCGCACTCGCGCTCGGCGTCGTTGGCGAACCGCGGCGTTCCTTCCCCGCAATACGCCTGGAAATCGGCGTTTTCCACCACCCGCAGCAAGGGTAGCAACGGCTGCGGACGCGCCCTCGGCCGCCGAGCCGTGATAGAAGGGCGCCGCACGATGGCTCGGCTCCGCCTGACCCCGCAGAAACACGCGTTCTTCGACCTCTACGCGCGCGCTTCCGCAAACACCGTCGAGATCGCGCGCCTGCTCGTGCAGTTGCTCGACCGCTTCCCTGACGACGGCCAGGTGCTGATCGAGCAGATCAAGGAGCGCGAGCACCAGGGCGACCAGCTCACGTCCGAGGTCGTGTCGCTCCTGAACCGCACGTTCGTGACGCCGTTCGACCGCGACGACATGTACCGGTTGGCAGGCGCGATCGACGACGTCTGCGACCACGTCGACGAAGCGGCCGACAACCTCGGCTCGTGGGGTGTCGACCGCGTGCCGGAGAAGGCGCGGGCGCAGGCGCAGGTCATCCTCCAGGCGACGACGAAGCTCGACGAGGCAGTCCGCCGGCTCGAGGGCTTCCGGGACTCGAGCGACCAGCTCGCCGAGCTGCGCCAGCTCGAAGACCAGGGCGACGAGCTCGAGCGCGACGCGGTCGCCGAGCTGTTCCGCTCGACCGACGACGCCAAGGTGATCATCCGCTGGAAGGACATCCACGAGCGGCTCGAGGAGGCGGTCGACGCGCTCGAGAACGCCGCCGATGTCCTGGAGGCGATCGTCGTCAAGAACCGGTAGCGAGCGATGAACGACGTCCTGCTGGTGATCGTCGTGATCGTCGCGCTTGGCTTCGACTTCACGAACGGCTTCCACGATACCGCGAACGCCGTTGCGACCTCGGTCTCGACGCGCGCGCTCTCGCCGCGGCTCGCAGTCCTCGTCGCTGCGATCGCGAACCTCGCCGGCGCGTTCGTCACCACGGCAGTCGCGAAGACCGTCGGCAAGGGGATCATCGACACGGGGCTTGCGAACGAGAAGACGATCCTCGCCGCGCTGCTGGGCGCGATCGTCTGGAACCTGATCACGTGGCGGTTGGGGCTGCCGTCGAGCTCGTCGCATGCGCTGATCGGAGGGCTCGTCGGCGCGGCGCTCGTGCAGTCGGGGTTAAAGGGGGTGCAGTGGCACGGGATCGCGCACAACGTCGCGATTCCCGCGGTCATCGCGCCTGCGATCGCCTTCGCCGGCGCGTTCGCCCTGCTGCTGGCGATCTACTGGCTGCTGGTCTGGATCACTCCCGGGGTCGCGAACCGCACCTTCCGGCTCGGCCAGCTCGCCTCGGGCACCTGGGTCGCCTTCACGCACGGCGCGAACGACGCGCAAAAGACGATGGGCGTGATCGCGCTCGCGCTGTTCGAGAGCGGTCACATCTCGCACTTCTACATCCCGACCTGGGTGATCGTCGCGGCCGGGGTCGCGATCGGCGCGGGCACATACGTCGGCGGCTGGCGGATCATGCGGACGCTGGGCCAGCGGGTCTTCAGCATGGAGCCGCCAAGCGGGTTCGCGGCGCAGACGACCGCGGGCGTGACGATCTGGTTCGGAACGCACCTCGGCTACCCGCTCTCGACGACGCACGTCATCTCGGGGGCCGTCATGGGCGCGGGCGCGACAAAGCGTCTCTCCGCGGTGCGCTGGGGTGTCGCCGGCAACATCGTCGTCGCCTGGCTGCTGACGATTCCCGCGGCGGGCCTCGTTGCCGCGGCGCTGTACTGGCCGGTCGTCGGGATCTTCTAGCGCCAGACCCCCTCTACACTTTGCGCATGCCGGAAGGCTATAACGGCCGCCTTACCATCGCCCACATCTCCGACATCCACTGCGGAGGGCCCGACTTCGTCCCGAACCTGATCGAGCGGGCGATCATCGAGATCAACGACCTCGGGCCGGACATCGTCATCTGCTCGGGCGACCTGACGACGTTCGGGTTCAAGCACGAGTACGCGATGGCGCGGGAGTACATGAACCGAATCCAGTGCGAGTCCGTCGTCGTGATCCCGGGCAACCACGACTCGCGCAACGTCGGCTACGTCCACTTCGAGGACATGTTCGGCGACCGCAACTCGGTGCTCCGCTGCGACGGCGTGACCGTCGTCGCCGTCGACTCTACCGAGCCGGACCTCGACCACGGCCAGATCGGCCGCGGCCGCTACCGGTGGATCGAGGAGCAGTTCGCCGATTCGGGGCCGGACGAGCTGCGGATCTTCGTGCTCCACCACCACTTGCTGCCCGTCCCGGGAACGGGGCGTGAGCGCAACGTCGTCTACGACGCGGGCGACTGCATCGAGTGCCTCCAGCGGGCGGGCGTCGACCTCGTCCTCTCGGGGCACAAGCACGTTCCCTATGCGTGGCGGCTAGAGAACCTCTTCATCGTGAACGCGGGCACCGTGTCGTCGCGGCGGCTCCGCGGCAAGACGCGGCCCTGTTACAACGTGATCGAGATCGCCGAGAACCACGTCGACGTGTGGCGCAAGTACCCGTTCCACGGTGAGGAGCGGATCATCCAGTTCTCGACCGAGACGCTCGCGTTCGAGAAGTACACGACCCGCATCGAGGACGAGGTGACTTCTCGGCTGTGAGGGCTTTGGCCGTCATCGACGGGGAGCACTACTCGCCGGTGGTGCGCGACGCGCTGGCCGAGCTGCCGTACGAGTTCGTCGGCGCCTGGCTCGCTGGCGGGTCGGAGAAGCTCGTGGGCGGCGAGGACTACGGGGTGCCGCTTGCGCCGGAGCTGGAGGCGGCGATCACGGAGCTCGAGCCCGAGCTCGTCGTCGACCTCTCCGACGAGCCGGTGCTCGGGCCGCGGGAGCGTTTCCGCGTCGCCAGCCGCGTCCTCGCGCTCGGGTTGCCCTACGTCGGGCCGGATTTCCGCTTCGACCCGCCCGACTTCGCGCCCTACCCGCTGCCGTCCCTCGCGGTGATCGGGACCGGGAAGCGCGTGGGCAAGACCGCGGTGACCGGACACCTGGCGCGTCTGCTCGCGCGCGACCGCGACCTCGTCGTCGTTGCGATGGGTCGCGGCGGGCCGCCCGACCCGGAGCTCGCGGAGGTTCGTCCGACCCTGGAGCGGCTGCTGGAGCTCTCGCGCGAGGGACGCCATGCGGCCTCGGACTACCTCGAGACCGCGGCGCTAGCCGGGGTGGTCACGGTCGGCTGCCGGCGCGCGGGCGGCGGGCTCGCCGGTGCGCCCGGAGAGTCGAACGTTCTCCAAGGCGCCGCGCTCGCAGCGGAGCGGGAGCCCGACCTGGTGCTCTTCGACGGCAGCGGCGCGTCGATCCCGCCGGTGGATGTCGATGCGCGCGTGCTCGTGACGAGCTCTGCACAGCCGGTCGAGGTGGCGACGGGCTACCTGAACGCGTACCGGATCATGATCTCCGACCTCGTGGTCGTGACGGGCGGGGCGAGCGAGCCGCTGCTCGAAGCGATTTCGCAGGTGAAGGACGTGCCGGTCGTGCCGGTCGAGCTGCGGCCGCGGCCGGTCGAGCCTGTCGCGGGGCGGCGCGTCGCGTACTTCTCAACCGCGCCGGCCGCGGTGCACGAGACGCTAGCGGCGCACCTCGCCGAGCACCACGGCGCCGAGGTCGCGCACGTCTCCGGAAACCTCGCCCGGCGCGACGCGCTGCGCGCCGAGCTGGAGCAGGTCGACGCCGACGTCTATGTCGTCGAGATCAAGGCCGCAGCAATCGACGTCGTGGCCGAGACGGCGCTCGAGCGGGGCTGCGAGCTGGTCTTCGCCGACAACGAGCTCCTCGGCGACGACGTGGACTCCCGACTGCTCGCGCTCGTAAAGGAACCGGGACCGTCTGAAATGACCGGTCGAAACAAGGTGTTTGAGGAGACGACCTAGGGATGAGCGACCGCCGCTACCGGCAGCCGCTGCCGCTCGGCGGCGAGGACGGCCTGCCCTTCTCGAAGGGCCTGATGGCGCGCTCGCTGATCGCCGCCGGCCTGTCGGCCGACCGCGCCTACGAGCTCGCGATCGCGATCGAGCAAGACCTGACCGCGAGCGAGCGCCAGTCCACGACGCTGGAGCGGATCGAAGAGGTGGCGCTCGAGCGGCTCGGCCAGGCGGACGGTGCCGCCGCAATGAAGCGCCTGCGCCGCTACCGCGACCTGTACGAGCTCGACCTGCCGCTGATCCTCCTCGTCGGCGGTGCCACGGGCACCGGGAAGTCGAGCGTCGCAACCGACGTCGCCTATCGGCTCGGCATCACGCGCGTCACGTCGACCGACTTCGTGCGCCAGACGATGCGCGCCTTCTTCTCGCGCGAGTTCATGCCGGCGATCCACCACTCGAGCTTCGAGGCCGGCCGCGCGACCGCCGGCGACGAGGACGAGGGGAACCAGGCGGTGATCGACGGCTTCATGGAGCAGACACGCGAGGTCCTCGTCGGCGTACGCGCTGCGATCGACCGCGCGCTCGAGGAGGGCTGGTCGATGGTGCTCGAGGGCGTGCACCTCGTTCCCGGGATGCTCCCGAAGGAGATCGAGGGCGCGCTTGTCTTCGAATGCGTGCTCGCGATCGACGACGCGGAGGCCCACGCGAGCCACTTCTGGATCCGCGACACCGACTCCGAGGGTGTGCGCCCTTACGAGAAGTACCTCGACGCCTTCGACGACATCCGCCTGATCCAGACGTACATCCTCGGCCGCGCGCGCAAGCACGGCGTGGCGGTGGTCGAGAACGGCAACATCGAGGCCGCCATCGGCGAGGTGATGGAGCTCGTCCTCGCCGCGGCGGCTCCGGCCACGGTGCGCTCGTGACCCAGACCGAGCCGGAGCGGCCGATCGAGGCGGCCGGGCACGAGGGCCGCTTCTGCCTCTGCGAGAGCTATGCGCGGGTGACGGAGCGGGCGGCGCTCGCGGGGGCGCGCTGGCTCGGCCGGGCCGACCAGCAGGCAGCCGAGGACGATGCTGCGACCGCGATGCGGCTCGCGCTCGAGCAGCTCCCGATCAACGGCCGCGTCGTGATCGGTGCCGGCGGCGAGAGTGACCAGCTGGGCGTGGGGGACACCATCGGCTCGGGCGGCGGCGAGGCCGACCTTGCGCTCGACCCGCTGGAGGGCCGCGGCGTGGTTGCTCGTGGCGGCTACGGCGCGATGTCGATGGTCGCAGTCGGCGAGCCGGGCTCCTTCCAGACGCTGCCGGACATGTACATGCGGAAGATGGCGATCGGCCCGAAGGCGCGCGGCGCGATCGACCTCCGTAAGCCAGTCGGCGACAACATCAAGGCGATCGCTGAGGCCTTCGGCCGGATGGTCAACGACGTCACGACGATCGTCCTCGACCGGCCGCGTCACCACGACCTGATCGAGGAGATCCGCGCCGCGGGCGCCCGCATCAAGCTGATCCAGGACGGCGATGTGACCGCCTCCATCTCGGCCGCGGTGCGCGGGACGAACGACCACCTGGCGATCGGCATCGGCGGGACTCGGCAGGCCGTTCTCTCGGCGGCCGCCCTCCGCTGCCTCGGCGGAGAGCTGCAGGCGCAGCTCTGGCCGACCTCGCGAACGGAGGTCGGCGCGGCACAGGAGGCCGGGGTGGAGGACCTCGAGCGCATCTTCACGACGGAGGATCTCGCGCCCGGCGAGGTGATCGTCGCCGCGACCGGCGTCTCGAACGGCGACCTGCTCCGCGGAGTCCGCTTCCAGGCCGACAGCGGTTTGACGCACTCGCTCGTCATGTGCACGCGCTGCAACTGGGTGCGCTTCGTGGACGGCATCCACTTCTTCGCCCGCGAACGCCGCGAGGAAGTCCGCCTGCCGCGCTACTGATGGCGGCGCTCGCAGGCAGCTGCCTTTGCGGCGGCGTGCGGTTCGAGGTCGAGCTTCCATTCAGACGCGCCAACCACTGCCACTGCGAGTTCTGCCGCAAGCACTCGGGCACTTTCGGGGAGACGCAGGGGCGCGTTCCGCGAGAGCGGTTCCGGCTGCTGCAGGGTGAGGAGCTGCTGCGGGTCTTCAAGCCGGAGGGAGGCACCGCGGTGAAGGCGTTCTGCTCGGTCTGCGGCTCGAGCCTCTTCGGCGCCTACTGGCCCGAGGGCGACGAGATTTCGATCCGGCTCGGCTCGCTCGACGGCGATCCGAAGATCCGGCCGCAGTACCACTCGTTCGTGGACTCGCGCGCGCCGTGGGACGACCTCCCCGAGGACGGCCTACCTCGATACCCTGAACCGCCTGATGCCGACCCGCGATGACGTGATCGAGGCGCTGCGCGCCGTCGAGGATCCCGAGCTCGGGATGGACATCGTCGAGCTCGGCCTCCTCTACGACGTCGAGGTCGCAGGCCCCCGGGTGCACATCCGCTACAGCCTGACCTCGATGGGCTGCCCGGCCGGCCCGCTGATCCAGCAGTCGATCGAGGAGGTCGCGCAGTCGATGCCGGACGTCGAGCAGGTCGAGACAGAGCTCACGTGGGACCCGCCGTGGACCCCGGACAAGATGTCCGAGGACGCGAAGTTCATCCTCGGCTTCGGCTGAGACTCCCGGCTCAAGCTAGCCGGTGCCTGGCCGATACTTACCGTGAGTCGGGGCAACGACTCTCCCCACGTCGCGGGCGTCGGCTTGCCGCAGGGCCTAGGCGCCCGGCCCCGACTCACAGTTGGGACGGTCAGCACCGCAGCACCGACCGCCCCAACTGTGACTTCAGACCGGCGGAGCCGAGGTCGACACCCCCGAACGACCGGGTGGCTAAGGCCGTTGGGCTAGCGTCTTGCCTGTGAATCGAGCAGAAGGACAGGTTCTGCGCGACGTCCGCGCGGACGACCTCGACGCCTTCTTCGAACACCAGCGCGAGCCGGAGGCGAACGAGATGGCGATCTTCCCGGCCCGCGAGCGCGAGGCCTTCGACGCACACTGGCGCAAGATCCTCGCGGACGACTCGGTGATCAAGAAGACGATCGTCCACGAGGGCGAGGTGGCCGGCAACCTGGGCAGCTGGGAGCAGGATGGGCGGCGCCTTGTCGGCTATTGGATCGGGCGGGAGTTCTGGGGCAAGGGCCTCGCTACGCGCGCGCTCGCCGAGTTCGTCGACCTGGTGAGCGACCGGCCGCTGCACGCCTGGGTTGCGACGAGCAACGTCGGCTCGATCCGGGTGCTGGAGAAGTGCGGCTTCGTCCAGGTCGGCTCGCGCACCACGGACGTCGAGGAGCTGCTCTTCGAGCTTCGAGCGGAGTAGCCAGGCGTATCCTGAGAACGTGAAGGCCCATGCCGGGCGCATAGCGGTCTGTCTCGCGGCCGTGGCCGTCGTGAGCGGCGCCGTCTACGCGCTGGACCACGCGGCGCCGATCCTCAGCCTGGGCGCGCTGTACCTCTTCGCGGTGCTGCCGGTGGCGATCTTCTACGGGCTCCCGTACGCGATCGGTGTTTCGATCGCCAGCGTGCTCACCTTCAACTTCTTCTTCCTGCCTCCGCTTCACACGCTGGCGCTGACGGACTCGGAGAACTGGGTCGCGCTCGCCGTTCTGCTGGTGACGGCTGTCGTCGTCAGCCAGCTCGCGATCGCCGCGGGCGGGGCCGAGGCGCTGCGCCGCAGCGATGCCGCAAAGACCGCGATCCTGCACTCGGTGAGCCACGACCTTCGCTCGCCATTGACGGCGATCCGGGCCGCGAGCGGTGGCCTCGAAAGCTCGGCGGTGGAGCTCGACGAGCGTGACCGCGCGGAGCTGCTCGAAACGATCCGGCTCGAGACCGCGCGGTTGGACCGCCTCGTCGGGAACCTGCTCGACCTCTCGCGGCTCGAGGCCGGCGCGGCGCCGCCGCAGCGGGAGCTCTGGCCCGTCGACGAGCTGATCTCTCGGGCGCTCGAAGCGCTCGGGGCCGACACGGCGCGTGTGTCGGTGCGGCACGAGGGCGAGCTGCCGCCGGTCCGGGTCGACGCGGTGCAGCTCGAGCGGGCCCTGGCGAATGTGCTCGAGAACGCGCTGCGCCTCTCTTCGCCCACCGACGAGGTGAGCGTGACCGTCTCGGCCTCGGAGCGGGCGGTCTTCGTCCGCGTCGACGACCGCGGGCCGGGGCTCGCGCACGACGACCTGGAGCGGATCTTCGAGCCGTTCGAGCATGGGGCGGAGGCGAGGCGGGGAACGGGGCTCGGCCTTGCCATCGCGCGCGGCTTCGCGCAGGCAAACGGCGCTCGCCTCTGGGCCGAGCCGAGACCTGGATCGGGTGCGTCTTTCATCTTCGCGCTCCCGGCAGCGCAGCGGCCGGTCACCGTCGGCGGATGAGCAAGCAGCGCGTGCTGGTCGTCGACGACGAGCCGCAGATCCTGCGGGCGCTGCAGACGAACCTCCGCGGCGCGGGCTACGAGGTGGAGACCGCGGCGACGGCCGAGCAGGCGCTCGCCGCGGCCGCGCTCAAGCCTCCGGATGCGGTGATCGTCGACCTCGTGCTCCCGGACCGGAGCGGCACGGAGGTCTGCCGAGAGCTCCGCCGCTGGAGCTCGGCGCCGATCCTCGTCCTCTCGGTGGTGGGCGAGGAGCGGGAGAAGGTCGCAGCGCTCGACGCCGGCGCGGACGACTACGTCGAGAAGCCGTTCGGGATCGACGAGCTGCTGGCGCGGCTCCGGGCCGCCCTGCGGCGCGCGGGGCCGCCGGGCGGGCCGGTGCTCACGATCGGCGACCTCGTCCTCGACCTGGACAAGCGCTCGGTCGAGGTCGCCGGCAAGCCTGTGCAGCTGACCCCCCACGAATTCGAGCTCCTGAGCGTGCTGGCCCAGAACGAGGGCAAGCTCCTCACGCATCCGACGCTCCTGCGCGAGGTCTGGGGGCCCGCCTACGGCGACGAGTCCCATTACCTGCACGTCTACGTCTCCAACCTGCGGCGCAAGATCGAGCTTGACCCGGCGCGGCCGCGCTATCTCCTCACCGAGCCGGGGGCGGGGTACCGGCTGGTGAACCCGGTCTTGAGCCAGGCTTAAGGCTGCCGGCCGACCGTTTGAGGCGGCATTGAGGCTCTCGGATCTAGCGTGAATCCATGGCAGTGCGCGCGGCACCTTTACGCCGGCCGGCGGCGGTGTACCGGCGGATCCTCGTGCCGCTCGTCGCTGACGAAGAGTCCGAGACCGCGGTCGCGCTGGCCGCGGAGCTGGCCGGCGACTACGGCTCGACGATCACGGCGGTGGTCGTCGTCGAGGTTCCGCCTGCGCTCCCGCTCGAGGCCCACATGCTCGAGGAGGAGGCGGCGGCGAAGCGGGCGCTCGAAGACGCTCGGGCGATCGCGTCCTCGCGCGGGGTCCGCGTCCGAGCGCGCGTCCTGCGGGCCCGCATCGCGGGCGAGGCGATCGTCGAAGAGGCCGAGAGCTCGGACGCCGACGTGATCGTGCTGCGGGCGCCGCGGTCAGGCCGTCGCTGGAAGATGTTCGGCAGGACCGTCGACCACATCCTCAAGCACGCCCCGTGCAGGGTGATGGTCGACGCGCCGCCGCCAGCATGAGCAGCATCGCGCTGCTCGACGGCGCGAAGCGGCGGCTGATCGGACGGCCGCGCGCCACCCACGAGCTGGAGGGAGAGCTTCTCCCGAAGACGCTCGCCCTGCCGATCTTCTCCTCGGACCCGATCTCCTCGGTTGCGTACGCGACGGAGGCAGCTCTCGCCGTGCTGGTCGCTGCTTCGCTCGGCGCGCGGCACGACGTCCTGCCGATCTCGGGAGCGATCGCGGCGCTGCTGCTGATCGTCGCCGTCTCCTACAGCCAGGGAATCAAGGCCTACGAGGGAACGAGCGGCGGGTCGTACGTCTTCGCGAAAGAGAACCTCGGGGTCTTACCCTCGCTCCTGGCGGGCGCCGCGCTGCTGACGGACTACATCCTGACGGTCGCGGTGTCGGTCGCGGCCGGCGTCTTCGCGCTCACGTCGGCTGTCCCCTCGCTGGCTTCACACCAGGTGTTGCTGGCGCTGGGTTCCATCCTCCTCCTGACGCTCGGGAACCTCCGCGGCGTCCGTGAGTCGGGGCTGATGTTCGCCTTCCCGACCTACGCGTTCCTTGCGGTCATGTACGCCATGCTCGCCGTCGGGATCGGCAAGTGCACCGTCGGCACGTGCCCGACCGCGACGGTTCCGCACCCGTTGCCGGCCGGCGCGGGCGCACTCGGGCTGTTCGTCCTGCTCAAGGCGTTCGCATCGGGATCGGCCGCGCTCACAGGCGTCGAGTCGATCTCGAACGGCGTGACGGCCTTCCGCCACCCGCAGTCGCGGAACGCGGCCCGGACGCTGCTGCTGATGGCCGGCTCGGCAGTGACGCTCTTCATCGGCGTCTCGTACCTGGCCGTGAAGATGGACGCGCGTCCGAGCGGCACCGCCTCCGTGCTCTCCCAGATTGCCCGCGCCACGTTTCCCTCGGGGTCGGTGGGCTCGACGATGTACTACCTGATCCAGGCGTTCACGCTGGCAATCCTGGTGCTCGCCGCGAACACGTCGTACCAGGGCTTCCCTCGGCTCGCGGCGCTGCTGGCCCGCGACGGCTTCCTGCCGCGGCAGTTCGTGAACCTCGGCGACCGCCTCGCTTACTCGAACGGGATCATCGTGCTGACCGCCGCAGCGGCCGGGCTGGTGCTCGCGTTCCGGGCGAACGTGAACTCGCTGATCCATCTCTACGTGATCGGCGTCTTCACGGCGTTCACGCTCGCGCAGGCCGGGATGGTGCGCTACTGGCTCCGTACGCGACGGCCCGGCTGGCGCTGGAGCGCCGCCCTCAACGGTGTGGGCGCCGCGACGACGCTCGTCGTCACGGCGATCGTGATCGCGACGAAGTTCCTCGCCGGCGCCTGGATGGTGATCATCGCGATTCCGGTCATGATCGCCGTCTTCTACGGAGTGCGACGGCACTACCGTGCGGTCGCGCGCCGGTTGCGGGCGAAGGCGCACGCGGTGCTCGCGCGACGCGAGATCGACAACACGGTTCTCCTGTACCTGGAGCGGCTCGACGCGGCCGCGCGCGAGGCGCTCTGGTACGCGCGCACGGTCTCGGGAGGCTCGTTTCGCGCTGTGCACGTGCCGTTCCCCGGCAGCGACCCCGGAATCGGCCCGCGGTTCTTCCGCTGGACCGACGGCGAGCCGCGGCTCGAGATCCTCTCGGCCGAGGAGGAGGAGCCGCTGGACGCGATGCTCGAGTACGTCTGGGGCTTTCCGAAGGGCGACAACAACTTCGTGACGGTGGTGGTGCCGGAGCTGTTCCGGAAGCCCTCGCTGCTGGCCGCAGTGCGCCGGCCGACGTTCCGGCTCAAGCTCGGTTTGCTGCGCGAGCCGGATGTGGCGATCACCGACGTGCCGCGGCTCACGGCGGAGGGGGACGACTTCGTCGAGCCCTCCAGCGCGACCTGCGTGGTGCCGGTCGCGGCCGTGCACGCGGCCTCGCTGCGCGCCGTGCTCTACGCGCGCTCGCTCGGGTTCCGGGAGACAAGAGCGGTCTCATTCGCCTTCGACGACGCACATGCGCGCCGGCTCGAAGACGACTGGCGGCGGTTCCCCACGGGCGTACCGCTCGAGGTTCAGTCAGCGCCCTACCGCGACGTCGGTCAGCCGCTGCTCACCTACCTGCGGGGGATCACAGCCGATCCCGGGGCCGTCGCGGTAGTCGTCATGCCGGAGCTTGTCGCGCGCGGCACCGACCGGCTGTTGCACAACCAAAAGGCGCTCTACCTGAAGCGGCTGCTCCTCTTCGAGCCGCGCGTGATCCTGACCAGCGTGCCGTTCCAGCTCACGTAATCGATAACACAATCTTCCCGAACTGCTTGCCGGCCTCGAGCCGCTCGTGGGCGGCGCGTGCCTCCTCCAGCGGCAGGACCGTGTCGACGACCGGGCGGGCGCGGCCGCTCTTCACGAGCTCGTAGGCGCCCTCGAAGTCCTCCTTCGTGCCCATCGTCGAGCCGTAGATCGTCAGCTGCTTCCACCAGACGCGGTGCAGCGCGGCCGGAGGGTTTGGCCCGCTCGTCGCGCCGCAGACCGCGATCCGCCCGCCGGCCCGCACCGCCTGGAGGGTCCGCTGCCACGTCGCCTCGCCGACGTGCTCGAGCACCACGTCGACTCCTGCGCCGCCCGTGGCCTCCTTGACCGCTTCGATCACGTCGCCGTCGGCGTGGTTCACCACGGCGTCAGCGCCGAGCTCGCGGGCCCGCTCGAGCTTCTCGTCGCTCGAGGACGTGACGAGCGCCTGCGCGCCGAGCGCCTTCGCGATCGCCAGCCCGGCCGTCGCGACCCCACTGCCGATCCCCCAGAGTAGGACCCACTCGCCCTCCTGCAACCCGGCCTTCGTGACGAGCATCCGGTAGGCCGTCTCGAAGACGAGCGGGAAAGCCGCCGCCTCCTCGAACGAGAGCCCTTCCGGCAGCGGGTAGACGTTGGTTTCCGGGACCGCGACGAGCTCCGCGTGCGTGCCGTCCATGTGCTCGCCGATGACGAGGATCCGGTCGCCGTGCTCGAGGCCCGGGTTGATCACGACCTCGTCGCCGGTGTCCTCCCGGATACCCGCTCCGTCAGCGCCGAGGATCCGAGGCTTCGTCACCGAAGGCAGGCCTTTGCGGATCCAGATGTCCAGATGGTTGAGCGACGCGGCCCTGAGCGAGACCAGAACCTCGCCTGGCCCGGGCTCGGGGTCGGGCGCGTCCTCGTAGCGGAGCACCTCCGGCCCGCCGTCCTCGTGGATCCGAATCGCCTTCATGCGGGCACAATCTCCCATATGCAGGCTGCCGAGCTGAGCAGGCTCGCCGAGGAACTGGGTCTGGACGTGGTAGGGGCGGCTCCGGCTTCGGCGTACGAGGAGACCGAACGGCACATCCATGACCGGCGCGCGCAGGGGCTCTTCGCGGACATGCGTTTCACGATGGCGCAGCCGGAGGTCTCGTGCCATCCGGAGACGCTGCTCGAGGGCGCGCGCACCGTCGTCTCGGCGGCGCTCTGCTACTGGAACGACGGGGGCGAGGTCCCGGCGGGACATGGGCGCCTCCCGCGCTACACGTGGTACGACGCGTACTCGGAGCTGCGCGGAAAGCTCGAGGAGCTCGGCCGGAGGCTGGGCGGTTCCTTCCGCGTCCTCGTCGACGCGAACCAGCACGTCGACCGCGAGGCGGCCGCGCGCTCGGGAGTCGGCTTCTACGGCAAGAACACGATGCTGATCACGCGGCGCTTTGGGTCGTGGGTCGTGCTCGGGACGCTGGTGACCGAGGCCGAGCTCGAGGCCACGCCGCCGCTCGACCTGGACTGCGGCTCCTGCACGCTCTGCATCGAGGCGTGTCCGACCGGCGCGCTCGACGAGCCGGGAGTCCTGGACGCGAACCGCTGCCTGTCCTACTGGACGCAGAGCGGCGACGCGATCCCGGACAGCTATCGCTTTGAGTTACACGACCAGGTGTACGGCTGCGACATCTGCCAGGACGTCTGTCCGTGGAACCGCGGCGTCGAGAAGCGCCGTGCAGGGCTCGCGCCGCCCGCCGGAGCCGAGCCGCATGTCTCGCTGGTCGACTGGCTCGAGGCTTCCGACGAGGAGCTGGCCGAGCGCTACGACCGGTTGTTCGTGCCGCGCAACGACCCGCGCTACCTGCGCCGCAACGCGCTCGTGGCGCTCGGAAACACGGGCGGCGATCCGAGCCTTGCGCGCCGCTACGCGGAGGGTGACGACCCGCTCCTCCGCGAGCACGGAGAGTGGGCGCTGGCGCGAATGGCGGCGCCGTGACCGCAGTGGCGGTCCTCGTCGTGCTCGTGCTTCTGACAGCGGCCGTCGCCGTGTGGCTGGTCGTCCGCCTCCGGCGCCAGAGCTCGGCGACCGAGGCGAGAGCCGGCGAGGCGGAGCGCCTCCGCGACGAGCTCGGCCGCCGCGCCGACGTCCTTGAGGCGGCGAACCGCTGCGCCCGAGCGCTCAGCTCGTCGCTCGAGCTCGACCAGGCGTTCAAGGCCTTCATCCGGGAGGTGCGCGGGCTCGTCCCCTTCGACCGCATGGCGATCGTCCTCAGTGAGGAGGGAAGCGCCCAGGTAATGGCGGTGGCGGGCGTCGGCGCCGAACAGGTCCTGCCTCCCGGGTCGGCGAGGCCGATCACCGGGACGCTGCTCCAGGAGATCCTGCGCACGGGCCGGCCCGCCTACCGCAGGGACATGCAGCAGGCGGAGTATCCCGAGGAGGAGCGCTTCGGCGAGCTCGGCCTCCGTTCTCGGTTCGTCACCCCGCTCTTCATCGGCGCGCGCACCATCGGGATGCTCTCGCTGGTCAGGCGCGAGCCGAACGCCTTCACCGAAGAGGAGATGGAGCTCGTCGGCCTGCTCGGGCGGCTGGTCGCGAGCGCCGTGCAGAACATCCGCGCCTACGAGGCCGAGCGGAAGACCGTCGAGGAGCTGCGGCGGCTCTCCGCCCTGCGGGCCGACTTCGTCTCGCTCGTCTCGCACGAGCTGCGCACGCCGATGGCCGCGGTGATCGGCTCCGCTCAGACGCTCCAGCTGCGGTGGCGCGAGCTGACGGCCGACCAGCGAGAGTCGTTCCTCGAGCTGATCGCCGGCGAGACGAGCCGGCTGGCGACGCTGATCAGCGACGTGCTCGACACATCGAGGATCGACGCGGGGACGTTCACATTCCGCTTCAGCGACGTCGACCTCGGCCAGCTCATACGCGACTCGGTCGCGACGGCCGAGGTGAGCTCCGACGAGGTTGCGGTCCGCGCCGACGTACGGGAGCCGCTCCCCGTGGTGCGCGGCGACCCTGAGCGGCTGCGTCAGGTGCTGATGAACCTGCTCGACAACGCGATCAAGTACTCGCCGGCGGGCGATGAGGTGCAGGTGCGCGCATACGCGGAGGACGGGCGGGTGCGAATCGACGTCCGCGACCGAGGGCCCGGCATCGCGCGCGAGGACCAGCGCCTGATCTTCGAGAAGTTCGGCCGGGTCACGGCCGGCAACACGCGCCCCGGCACCGGGCTCGGCCTGTTCATCGCCCGCTCGATCGCGGAAGCCCACGGCGGCACGCTGGAGGTCGCGTCGGCCCTGGAGCGCGGAGCTGTGTTCACGCTCGACCTCCCAGGGAGCCAGGCCTAGTCAGGTCATCTTGCGCATGGGCGTTCACGAGGAGAGAGTTACGAGATCGACGAGGACGTGATCAATCGCGCGGCCATGGAGCGACTATCGCCGCGGGAAGCCCGCCGCCGGATGCGCGCGAACGCCGAGCGGACGCGGCAGTTCGCCGAGAAGGCCCAGCCGAGCTCGACGCGCGCAAGCCGCGCGACTAGGACTTCGCGGGCACGCGCACGCGGGAGAGGCCAAGCTCTCGCTGGAGGTCCTTCGCCCGCTCCGCGACCGCCTTGCGCAGCTCGGGCGGATCGAGCACGACCGCCTCGCCTCGGTAGCTGAGGATCTCGCCGACCAGCCACTCGGGGCTGCCGACCGGCTTCTCGGCGACCGCGGAGCCGTCGTCCAGGGGGCTCGCGCCCTTCTCGACCTCCCATCGCGCGATCTCCTTCGAGTACCAGATGCGCGCCGGCCGGGCGTCGCGGAACTCGTGGGGATCGAAGCCCTCCCGCGGCTCGAAGTGCCCGCGCTGGAGGCGCGCCGAGCGCATGCGGTCGAGCCGGAAGGAACGCTCGCCGTCGCGCGTGCGGTCCCACGTGTGGACGTACCAGAACGGCAGCTTGCGCTCCAGCGAGTACGGCTCGACGAGGTGGGTCGAGGTCTCGTCCTCGCCCTCCTTGAGGTAATCGATCTCGACGAGGCGGCGCTCGCGGCTGCCGCGGCTCAGAGTCGTGACGAGATCCTCCTCGGCCCGCTGCACGTGCGGCTCCGGGGTCTGGACGAGCTCGAACTCGCCGAAGGTCTCCTCGAGCTTCGCCCGCACGCGCTCGAGCGGGGAGCGCGCGTCGGCCGCGATCATCGGGCCGACGAACTCCAAGGCGAGCCGAATCGCGCGGGCCTCGAGCGGCGTCAGGCGCGGCGGTGCGCGGAACGTGTCGCCGAAGAGCTCCTTGTCAACGCGCACGGTGTCGCCGCGCAGCTCGGCGTAGACCGCGTAGCAGCCGCCCCCGAAGTTGACCAGGTTGAGCAGGGAGAGGTGCTCCTCCAGCTCCTCGTCCGGAATGTTGAAGCGGTCGATGAGGTCCGCTGCCGGAATCTCGGCCTCGGAGCCTTCGCCGCACTTGTCGAGCAGGTAGGCCAACAGTGCCTGGAGGACGGCGAAACGCTCGGGATGGACCGGGGCTGCAGGGCGCTCCTGGGGCTCCTCTTCGTGACCGTCGGACTCGGCGGCGAGCTTGCGCGGCTGCTTTTCGTGCCGCTCGCGAACGAGGCGCAGTGCGCGGGCGAGCTCGCGGCGCAGCTCCTCGGGCTCCTTCGGGACCGCGCGCCCGTCCTGCCGTAGCACCCATGACGCGAGAAGCGGCAGGCTCGAGTACTCGGTGACGAAGACGCCGTCTTCGACGCGGCCGCTGCTCCCGTAGGTGCGCTGCACCCACCAGGCGGTGTCGCCGCCGACCTCGATCCGCGCTTCGCCGACGGAATCGCCGATCTGCCAGGGCGGCCTGCCGCGGTACTTGTCGACGTCGAGCTCGGCCGGGAGCCGGAAGTCCCGCTCGCGCCGCGTGGCGAAGCGGATCTCGCCGCGGATCCGCGAGACCCTGAACGTTCGCTCGTCCTCGGCGTCGAGGTCCTGACCGACGACGTACCAGGCGCCTGCGTCCTGGAAGAGCGCGAACGGGTTGACTGTCCGCTCGCGCTCCTCGTCGCGCGAGATCGACCAGTACGGGAACTTGACCGTGCGCTGCTTCGAGATCGCGGCCTCGAGCTTGCTCAGGCGCCCCTGCATCTCGGACGAGTACTCGGGATCGAGCACCTCGACCCGCATCGCCGTCTGCGTTGCCGCCTCCGAGAAGCCTGGCCGGCCGAGCGCGAGGTTCTGGAGCGCGAGCCGTAGCGGCTCCGCGTACGCGAACTTGCCCTCCAAGAGGTACAGCGAGGTCTGTAGGGCGGCCAGTTCGTCGTCGGTGAGCTCGAGCGCGGGGAGGAAGTACCGCTCCGAGCGCATGTTGTAGAGCTCCTCGCCGGTGTACTCGTCGCGCTGGGAGGTGAGGGGCACGCCGAGTCCCTGCAGCTCCGCGCGGTCGGAGTAGAAGCGCCGCGCGAACGCCTCGTCTGACATCTCCTGGTAGCCCTCGACGCTCGACTTGATCTCGCGCGCGGTCACCGGCCGCCGCTCCGCCATCAGGAACGCGACCAGCGAGAGCTGGCGGATCAGCTTGTCGGTGTCGTGGCTCAAACCTGCCGCGAGCCTATCGACTGTGCCGTGGCTTGACTACGAGGATGACGGTATTTCAAGCGTCCTGGGACCGTCGGCCCTCTCCGCGATCATCGTCCGGCCGGAAGCGGACGCGGGCCCGCCTCCAAGAAGTAGGAGTGCTCTCCGATCGACAACCTTGCCCCTTTGCCACCCACCTCGTCGATCCAGGCCTCGACGGCTTCGATGACCTCCACGACGCCGCGGGACTCCCACTCCGACTCGACCCGGACCTCATTGCACGAGTGGTCGAAAGAGATCGCGGACCGGCCGAAGAGCGCCGCGAGCCTCCGCATGAGCCCGTGCACGCCCATGTCGTCATCGACTGTGACGCGTATCTCGACCATCAGGTCCTCCCGGCTCGGAGCTTCATCGCCCACCCGGTGTTGAGGTCGGCGAGCACTACTCCAGCCTGGATTGCTGGGGGTGGACCTTTGGCGGGATCGATTGCTCTGACCCCGCCTGTACGTCGCAACACCAAAGGCTATGGCGCTGCAGGGGGGCCAGGCTACCAGCGTCCTCCGGGAGGCGCCGAAATCCGTCCCGGGTCGTTACACTTCTTCGGTTCCTTCTCGCTCCCTGGGTCGGATGAGGCTGTTGCTGTTTTCGACAATCGCACGGGGTCGACCATCGACGATCTTTCGCATCGCGCCGTGACGACGGACGGGCACGACCGGCACCACCTGCGCGTGCTGATCGCAAACGAGAGGCGGGACCGGCTCGAGTTGCTCGCCCAGGTCGTCTCGGGGCTCGGCCATGAGGTGATTGCCCGCGAGATCTACGTCAGGGAAGTGGGTGCCGTGACCGAGCGCGAACGTCCGGACGTCGCGCTCGTCGGCCTCGGGCTGAGTTCCGAGCATGCCCTCGAGCTGATCACGGAGATCGTCCGTGAGGCCTCCTGCCCGGTAATCGCGTTGCTGTCCGCGAAGGATCCGGGCTACGTACACGAAGCCGCCAAGCGCGGCGTCTTCGCATACATCGTGGACGCGGAAGCCGAGGAGCTTCAGAGCGCGATCGACATCACCCTGCAACGGTTCGCGGAGTACCAAAGCCTCCAGGGAGCCTTCGGCCGGCGCGCGCTGATCGAGCAGGCGAAGGGCATCCTGATGGCGCGGCTTTCGATCGACGCCGACCACGCCTTCGACATGCTCCGAGACCATTCGCAACACAACGGCCGGAAGGTGGTCGACGTCGCGCAGGCGATCGTCGACAGCCATCTGTTGCTGCCGCCGCCGGCATCCGAGCTGGCGCCTGCCGAGCCCGGACACTAGGCGCCTGGCCCCCACGAAGGAAACGCTATTTGCGGGGAACCGTGGGGTGTCGAGCCTGCGGCAAGTCGGTCATCGAAGGGTCCGAATGCTAGAGTCCCGCTCGCCGCGCCTCATCCACCGGCGCGGCGAACGATTCCGCGAGGCCACAGCAACCGGCACCGCGAACTGTCCGCCCTCAGCAAAGCGGGTTGGAGCACGAGAGCCGACTTCGAGACCTTGGTCGGCGACGAACCTCGACGTTTTGCTGGAGGCTGAAGGCTGGAACTCCGAGTCTCATCGTCACAGGCAGGCGCGCTTGGCTTGCAGTTTCGGCCTGTGCACTCTCACGCGGGTCGGATCTCATCTTCATCAGCCAACCTTGATCGGCTACCTGCCCTAGGGAGAGCAGGCAGTGGATCGAGCAGGGGTGTTTGGACACCCCACCACGAAGGGCTCCCGGTCACGGGGCTGGAATGGAGCCCTTCGTTTCCACCCGAGCGGGGCCGGCGGCACCGCCCCACTCATAGCGCGAAGCCCCGTCCGGGCTGCGGCTTGCCCCGGCGGGGCTTCGCGGCGCAAGCGGCGCTGGGGAGAGGGAGAGCGCCGCAGCGGGGCGTGGCAAGGGAGAGCTGTCACGCCCCGTTCCTTGTCAACTCGTTGCTCGGCAAGGCCCGCTGACCTCCCGGGCGACACATTCCATGAGCTTTCCGTCTCTGCTCAGACGGCGGTCGTCCAGGAGGACAAGGGTCGGGAGAGCGTCGTTAGTGTCGGCGACAGTAACGAGATCTTCTGCCCGCGACGAACAGGGTCACCGAAACAGCCGCAAAGTGCGGCAGGAACCGGTCCGTTTGCCCTAGATCCGCACCGGCTTCGCCGGTCTTAAAGACGGCGAGCGCCGAAAGCCGGCGCGCGCCAAACCGGTCGGCTGACGCCGACCCAGGATTATGCCGCGACTTGTGAGCGCTCGAGGTGCTGGTGCGACGGGCAGTAGTCGCGGTCCGGGAGGGGCGTGCGCTGGCACGGCTTGCCCTTGCGCGTCGTCGCACGGCATCGCGCGACGCCCCCGTCGAAGGCGCCGGCCTCGATCTGGCTCTCGATGAACGCGACCGCCGCCGCAACGCCTTCACGCACCGCCCAGGCGACTTGCGCCTGGCACGTGATCGGGAAATAGCGGCGGATGTCCTGGAACAGCGCGCGGTCCGGCTTGGCGAAGTAGAGCGGGTCCTTGGCGAGCCGCTCCATCGTCAATTCGCAGGCCTCGAGCACCTCGCGCCGGGACTGAATTCGCGTCGCGTCATCGACGTACGGGTCGATCAGGTCCTTGATCGACCTGTAGATCGCGCGTGAGTACTGATACATGCAGGCCTGAATCTGAAGGGTTCGCTCGTCCACCGTCAGTATCTCCGCTCCCTATTAATCTCCCGCAAAGCTTTGTTAACTAGCGGTTAATCCGGTGCCTGCGCCTGGCCGTGCGAGGTCGAATATAACGAACTCGGGCCGTGTTACAAAGTCCCCGCCTGAGTTTGCAATTTTGCTAACGAAGTCTTGCGGCGTGATTCGGCGGTTAGGCGTCGCTTGCGATGCCGACCTCAGGACGCGCGGGCTCTGCCCGTGCGTCCGTCTGAAATGACCGGTCGACACGACTAAGGAGTAATCCGCCGCGGGTAGGCGCCCCCGTAGCCTTTTTGATGCGCGTCGATGATCGCGCTCTGAGCTGCGGCCTGGCTGGCATAGATCCCGAAGAACACGACGTAGTAGCCGGGGTGAAGGCTCGAGAACTGCGCGGAGTCCAGGACGCCGACCTTCTTCAGGCCCAGGTGCAGCGCCTGGCGGGCCTCCGCGGTAGCCGGGGCTCGCCCGTTCACGGTCGGGAGCGAGTCGAGGACGACCGTCCAGCCGCTGCGTGCGGGCGGCCAGAGTGTGAGCGTGTTCGCGGGGGGCGGCGGCGGAGGCGGGGCGGGGGCGGTCGCCGTCGTCTGCGTGGCCGTCGTCGGCTCGGGCGCCGTCTGCGTGGTCTGCTGCACGCTCGAGGCGGGCGGTGAGGTCGCGACCACGGTCTGATCGTTCGCGCTCGAGCCGTCGGCGAGCCAGATCGCGGACGCGGCGCCCGCTCCGGCCGCGACGAACAGCGCGAGGAGCGCGGGCCAGATCCAGTCGCCCGGATACCAGCCGAGGCGCCTGCGCCAGCCCGAGCCGAGCCGGGCAACGAGCCCGCTGCGCGCGGGAAGCCGCGAGCCGCACTCGAGGCAGTACTCCTGACCCGGGTTGTAGGGAGTCCCGCAACGCGGGCAGCGCTCTTCGGGCTCCGGGGCGGCCATGCCCTACCGCTCCCAGGCTTCCGCGCGAGCCTCGGCGGGCAGCTTGGGGGTTTCGTCGGCCGTGCCTGCCTCGCGGCCGCAGCCGGCGCAGAACTTCGCGTCAGCCGGGAGCGGGTGGCCGCAGTTCTCGCACGCGATCACCGGCTGGGAGCCGACGGGCCGCCCGCAGTTCGCGCAGAAGTGCGAGCCCCACGGCACGGGGCCGCCGCACTCGCAGGTGGTAACCCGGCGGGCGCTCGCCGCAGAGGCCAGCATCGCGTCGAGGTCGTTGATCCGCTCCTCGAGGGCGACGATCTCGCGGCAGCCATCGATCAGGAGCTCGTCGCGGAAGTCGGAGCGACGGTACATCTCAAGCGTCAGCCCACCGAGGTCGCGGATCCGCTGCTCGCGCGCCTTCAGAATCGCCCTGCGCTCACGCCTAAGAGCCCCGGGCGAGGGCGCTCGCCGGACGAGCGGCGCCGGGGCCTCCGCGGAGGCACGTTCGGACCGGCGACGGATGCGGTCAAGCAGGGGAAAACGCACGACGCAAGCCGCAAAATACCAGCGGCATGGGCTAGTCCTACGGTCCCGGCTCTCGCGCGGCCCGGCGCCCGAATCCCACCAGGAAGGCGATGAAGAGCGCGAGGCCGACGAGGCCGACCACGATCCCGACCCACGGGATCACCAAGCCGAAGACGATGCCGACGATGATGATGGCCAGTGCGAGCCCGATCATGGGCCGTCCGTTCCCGGCGCAGTCGACGCCAAACTAGAGCGCGATCACCACGAGGTGGTCTTCGGTGAGCTCGCGCACCGCGTAGTGCGGCCCCTCGCGCGTGTTGCCTGAGTCCTTGACCCCACCGTACGGCATCTGGTCGGAACGGAAGGTCGGCGCCTCGTTGATTGTCACGCCGCCGAACTCGAGCTCGCGCGCGGCTCGCAACGCCGCTTCGAGCGAGGCCGTGAAGATCCCCGCCTGGAGCCCGTAGCGCGTCGAGTTCGCGAGCTCGATTGCCTCGTCCAGCGAGTCGACCGCGTTCACCGTGACGACCGGCCCGAAGACCTCCTCGCAGCTCACCTTGAGGTCGGGCCCCGGTTGTCCGATCACGGTTGGCCGGATCAGGCCGTCCTGCTCCTCGCCGCCGGCGAGGATCTCGGCGCCGCCGGCCCGCGCCTCCCCGATCCACTCGAGAATGCGCTCCTTCGCGTCCTCGTCGATCACCGGCCCGACATCGGTCTCTTCGTCGGCCGGGTCGCCGACCATCAGCGCCTCCACAGCCGGGAGGAACCGCCCGAGGAAATCGTCGTAAGCGGGGCGCTCGACGTAAATTCGCTGCACGGAGATGCAGCTCTGGCCCGCGAAGGAGAAGCTGTTCGCGGCCAGTGCCTTCGCCGCTGCGTCGACGTCGGCGTCGGCTGCGACGATCACCGGGGTGGCGTTCCCGAGCTCGAGGTTCACCTTCTTCTTCGGCGCGCGTTCCTTCAGCTTCCAGCCGACTCCGCCGGAGCCGGTGAACGTGATCGCCTTGACGCGCTCGTCCTCGATCAGCACGTCGCCGATCTCCGCGGACGGGCCGGCGACGACGCTCAGCCAACCCGGGGGCAACCCGGCCTCCTCTTCGAGCTCGGCGAGCAGGAGCGCCGAGAGCGGCGTCTGGCTCGCGGGCTTGAGCACGACCGGGCAGCCGGCGGCGAGGGCTGGGGCCAGCTTGTGGGCGACGAGGTTGAGCGGGAAGTTGAAGGGTGAGATCGCGCCGACGACTCCGATCGGCTGCCGCAGCGTGAAGGCGAGCTTGCCCTCACCGGCCTGGGCCGCGTCCATCGGCACCATCTCACCGGCGAGCTTGCGCGCCTCGACGGCCGCGAAGGTGCAGGTCGACATTGCGCGCCTGGCCTCGACGCGGGCCGCCTTCATCGGTTTGCCGGCCTCGTCGGAGATCAGCCGCGCGACCTCGTCGTGGCGGCGGCCGAGCGCGCCCGCTACCCGGACGAGGATCTCGGCCCGCTTGTGCGCCGGCAGCGGTTCGCGCATGGCCGCCTCGGCAGCGTCGATGGCGCGCTTCGTCTCCGCGGCGCCTGCCTTCGCGACCCGGCCGACGACCTCGCCGGAGTAGGGCGACCGAACCTCGAGCCAGTCGCCGGACTCGACCCATTCGCCGGCGACGAAGAGCTTGC
>Ga0307308_10000017_pt1 | contig 43283 bp, 43 predicted proteins | sample ER_DNA_195_FD_194501 | JGI IMG/M metagenome (GOLD analysis project Ga0307308, IMG submission 194501) | Bulk soil microbial communities from the East River watershed near Crested Butte, Colorado, United States - ER_DNA_195 | ecosystem: Environmental > Terrestrial > Soil > Floodplain | place...
CATGCTCGCCGGCGGGATCGCGAGCGGCCTCTCGGCGCTGCAACTGACTCATGTCGACGCCCTCTACACCCTCGGGGCGATCTTCGACATCCTGCCGGCGGCGCTCTTCCTCCACGTCTGGCTCGCGTTCCCGGACGGGAGGCTGAGATCGCGGCTCGAGGCGCTTCTGGTCGGGATCGCCTACGCGGCGGCGATCGGGCTGCAGCTGCTCAAGATCTCGCTCGGCGTGTTCGGCCCCCACAGCCTGCTCGAGCTCTCGGCTCAGCCGGATGCGGCCCGGATCGTTGAGCACGTGCAGCTGCTCTCGTTGAGCGCGATCTGCCTGGGAGGCGTGGGCGTCCTCGTGACGAGGCGGCGGCAAGGCGCCAGGCCGCGCCGTCGGTCGCTCGCGCTGCTCATCGACGCGTTTGCCCTCGGCCTCGTGATGATCGCCGTCCTGTTCGTGTTCGGGACGTTCGAGTGGCCCGGATTCCTGTCGATTCAGCGGGCAACGCTCGCCGTGATCGGGATCGCGCCCATCGTGTTCCTGCTCGGGCTCCTCGATGCCCGGCTCGCGCGATCCGCCATCGGCGATCTCATCCTCCGGCTGCGAGCCGATCCTGATTCCGCCGATCTCCGCGACGCTCTCTCGGATGCGCTGCGCGATCCCTCGCTGACCCTCGCGTACTGGCTCCCGGACTTCGAGGCCTACGTCGATCTCGACGGGCATCAGGTCGAGCTGCCCGCCGGCAACGGGAGGACGGCGACCCTGATCGAGCGAGACGGCGCGCACGTCGCGGCCTTGATCCACGACGGAGCGCTCGACGACGAGCCGCAGTTCCTCGACGCTGTAGGCGCGGCCGCCGGGATCTCGCTCGAGAACGGCCGCCTGCACGCGGAGCTTCGAGCTCGTCTCGAGGAGCTGAAGGGCTCTCGGGCCCGTTTGCTCGAAGCGGGGCACCGCGAGCGCCAGAGCCTCGAGCGCAATCTGCACGACGGCGCGCAGCAACGGCTGATCGCCCTGTCGCTCGAGCTCAGCTTGCTGGAGCAGAAGCTGGGCGATCGTCCGGCTCTGCAGTCCCGGCTTGACGCGGCCAGGCGCGAGGTCGCGATCTCGCTCGAGGAGTTGCGCGACGTGGCCCGGGGGCTCCACCCTGCCGTTCTGAGTGGACACGGGCTCGCCGTCGCCCTCGAGTCGATCGCGGCGCGGGCTCCGCTGCCCGTCCGGCTCACCGTCGACCTCGATGCGCGGCTGCCCGACCGGGTCGAGGTGGCCGCCTTCTACGTCGTCTCCGAGAGCCTGACCAACATCGCGAAGCACGCAGAGGCCAGCGGCGCGACCGTGTCCGTGGCCAGGTCGCAAAGCGGCGTCGTCGTGGAGATCGTCGACGACGGCGTCGGCGGCGCAGACACCGAGAGCGGGTCCGGGCTCCGCGGCCTCGCCGATCGAGTCGAGGCGCTCGGCGGGCGGCTCAGAGTCTGGACTCCGCTCGGCGGAGGCACCCGGGTACAGGCCGAGATCCCATGCGCATAGCGATCGCCGAGGACAGCGTTCTCCTACGCGAAGGGCTCGCCCGACTGCTCGGCGAGGCCGGCTTCGACGTCGTCGCTCAGTGCGACAACGCCGACGACCTGCTCTTGAAGGTGCGCAGCTATGACCCCGACGTCGCGATCGTGGACATCCGGCTGCCCCCGACGCACAACGACGAGGGCCTGCAGGCGGCGCTCGAGATTCGCTCGCAGCATCCGTCGGTCAGCGTGCTCGTCCTGTCCCAGTACGTCGAGCTGGGGCTCGCCTTGAAGCTCCTGGCCGACTCCGCCGAGGGCGTCGGCTACTTGCTCAAGGACCGGATCGGCGACGTGGAGGAGTTCGTCGCCGCAGTCCGCCGGGTCGCGGCGGGCGGCTCTGCGCTCGACCCAATCATCGTCCAGACGCTCGTCTCCCGCCAGCGTCCGGGCGACCCGCTGGTCCAGTTGACCCCCCGTGAACGCGAGGTGCTCGAGTTGATGGCCGCCGGGAGCTCGAACCAGGGGATCGCCGACAAGCTCGTGATCACCGTCCGGGCCGTTGAGAAGTACGTCTCGAGCATCTTCGGCAAGCTCGGCCTGCCGTCCACAGGCAGCGAGTCGCGCCGCGTCCTCGCGGTACTGACGTTTCTCCGCTCGTAGGAGGCTTTGACGAAACCACGTCTGTGCCGTCGGGCCGCGCTGTCCGCCCCGAGGCCGCGTCCTCAGTCGGCCCAATAGGAACCACTATTGGGCCTCCCTGCGTCCTTGCCTCGGAACGGCCATCGCACCCCGACGACGAGCGAGGTTCCGCCAAAGCCTCCTAAGACGCCAGAAACCCGCCCCTAGGAACACAAGTCTCCCGGCTTCTGCGCCGCATCCGTAGCTGCGAGGTTGAGCGCATCCCGCACAGCGAGAGGAGCCGCCATGAAAACGCGTGTGATTCAGGACGACCCGGGGCCGCACCGGCACAAGGTGCCGGACCTGGCTTCGACGCAGATGCAACGGGCGATGAACATCGCCGGCCGGATGGGCGCCTGGAGCGCGAGCCACTGGAAGACCGCCGTTTTCGGCTGGCTCGCGTGTGTGATCCTCCTCTTCGCGTTCGGCAACATGGTGGTCGGCTTCAAGCAGCTCGACATCAACGACGCCGGCGTCGGTCAGTCGCACAAGGCCGACCAGGTCCTCAAGAAGGCCTTCCCGGAGCGACGCCCGCAGATGGAGTTCACGCTCGTCCAGAGCGCGAGCCGAACCGCCGACGACCCGGCTTTCCGCTCGACGGTTGCTGACGTGATCGGCTCAGTCAAGTCGAGCCCGGCGATCAAGAAGCTCGACTCCCCCTATGGCCTCAAGCGCGGAAGCCTGATCAGCGACGACCGGCACGCGGCGATGGTCCAGTGGGAGATGAAAGGCGACGCCGATCAGGCCCAGGACAACATCGACGCGCTCTCGGCGGCGACCGACAAGGTTGGGAAGCAACATCCGGCGTTCTTCGTGGGCCATGCCGGAGTCAGCTCCGACAAGGGGCTCGAGAAGATGTTCCTCGATCAGCTCAAGCTGGCCGGTGAGCGTTCGATCCCGATCACGATCGGCGTGCTCTTGCTCGTGCTGGGATCGCTCGTCGCGGTCGGAATCCCGGTCCTGCTCGCACTGTCAGGGGTTCTGGGAACGATCGGCCTGGTGGCCATCACGAGCCACCTCGTTCCGGCCGACCAGAACGTCAACGCTGTGATCCTGTTGATCGGCCTGGCCGTGGGGGTCGACTACTCGCTCTTCTACATCAAGCGCTGGCGTGAGGAGCGTGCCGCCGGACGCGAGCCGTCGGCCGCGCTCGCAGCTGCGGCCGCGACCTCGGGCCGGTCCGTGCTCATCTCCGGCTTCACGGTGCTGATCGCGATGGCCGGGCTGTTCTTCGCCGGCGACAAGACGTACCTCTCGTTCGGGATCGCGACGATGATCGTCGTCGGGGTCGCGATGCTCGGCTCACTGACCGTGCTTCCGGCTCTGCTGTCGAAGCTCGGCCCGCGCGTGGACAAGGGGCGGATTCCGTTCGTGCACCGGCTCCGGAACGATGCGGGCGGAAGCCGCTTCTGGAAGGCGATCCTCAGGCCCACCCTCGCGCATCCGGTTGCGGCGGCGGCGCTGGCGGGCGGCGTGCTGATCGTGCTGGCGCTGCCGGTGTTCCACCTGCACACCGCGCAGAGTGGCCTGGAGGCGCTGCCGAAGAGCGCACCGACGGTCCCCACGATCCAGCGCATCGAGGACGCCTTCTCGAACGGCGTCGCCGCTCCCGCGATCGTGGCGATCGAGGCGAACACCGATTCGTCCGCGACCAGGCAAGCCATCGTGGGGCTGAGGACGCGAGCGCTCGCGAGCGGACAGGCGCTGAAGCCGATCGAGGTCGACGTCAACGCGTCTCACGACGTCGCCCGGGTGACGATCCCGCTCGTCGGCAACGGTGTCGACGACCGGTCCAACGCGGCGCTGAAGACCCTGCGCGACGACATCCTGCCGGCCACGATCGGGACGGTTCCGGGCGCGACCTTTGCGGTCACCGGCAACACGGCCCAGTCGGTCGATCAGAACTCGCTGCTGAGGAGCAAGGCGCCGATCGTGTTCGGGTTCGTCCTGATCTTCGCGTTCGGACTGCTTCTCGTCTCGTTCCGTTCGATCGTGATCGCGCTGAAGGCGATCATCCTCAACCTGCTGTCGGTGGCGGCCGCCTACGGCGTGCTGATCGCGACCTTCCAGTACGGGTGGGGCGAGAGCCTGTTCGACTTCACCTCGAACGGCGGCATCGCGTTCTGGCTGCCGATCTTCCTGTTCGTGATCCTGTTCGGCCTCTCGATGGACTACCACGTGTTCATCCTCACGCGGATACGTGAAGCCCGCGACCGCGGCCTTTCGACCTCTGACGCAGTCGAGCACGGGATCACCGCGACCGCGGGCGTCGTGACGAGCGCCGCGCTGGTGATGGTCGGGGTGTTCGCCGTGTTCGCCCTGATGCCCATCCTCGACATGAAGGAGATGGGGATCGGGCTGGCGGCCGCGGTCTTGATCGACGCGACGATCATCCGCGCCGTGCTGCTGCCGGCGTCGATGAAGCTGCTCGGCGACTGGAACTGGTACCTGCCGAGCTGGCTGGAGTGGATCCCGCGTCTCGAGCCACCGGTCGATGAGGCCGAACGGCCCAAGCGCGTCGAGGCTCCGGCGGCGCTGGGCCCGATCAACTAGGTCGCATGAAACGACGACTCGTCGTCAGGAGCGAGGCACAGCGGCGCGCAGCGGTCTTGCGGGTCATGTGCCTCGCCCTGATGCTGGTCGTGGCATCGGTTGCCAGTCTCAACGTCGCGCTGCCGGGGATCGCCGAAGACACCGGCGCCTCGCAGACCCAGCTCCAGTGGATCGTCGACGCGTACGCGATCGTCTTCGCAGCGCTGCTCCTACCGGCGGGCGCGATCGGCGACCGTTTCGGGCGCAAGCCGCTGCTCGTAGCCGGGCTTGCGCTGTTCGGCGTCGCCTCGTTCGCGGCGCTGTTCGTCGACTCTCCGGGCCCGCTGATCGCGCTCCGCGCGGTCCTGGGCGTGGCGGCCGCTCTGATCATGCCCGTCACGCTCTCGGTGATCACGACCGTGTTTCCTCCCGAGGAGCGCGGCAAGGCCGTGGGTACGTGGGTCGGGGTCGCAGCGGGCGGTGCCGTCATCGGCCTTCTCGCGTCGGGCGTCTTGCTGCACTTCTTCTCCTGGTCCTCCATCTTCGCGCTCAACGTGGTGCTCGCTGCGGTGGCGCTGGCGGGAACGCTGCTGATCGTTCCCGCAACCCGAGAGTCGCGCCCACCGCGGCTCGACCCGGTCGGCACCCTCCTCTCGGTCGTCGGGCTGGCCGCGATCGTGTTCGGCACGATCGAAGGCCCGGACCACGGCTGGGGCAGTCCACTCACGCTGACAGCGCTGCTCGGCGGGGTCGCCGGAGTCGGCCTCTTCGTCGTCTGGGAGCTGAACCGACAGCAGCCGATGTTGGACCCGCGGAACTTCCTCCGGCGCGGCTTCGGAGCCGGGTCGCTGTCCATCACGGTGCAGTTCTTCGCCCTCTTCGGCTTTCTCTTCCTGGTGTTGCCATATCTCCAGCTCGTCCTCGGCTACTCGCCGCTCGAGGCCGCGACGGCGCTCCTGCCGATGGCGGCGGTCGTCATTCCGCTGTCACGCTTTGCGCCGACGATCGCCGGCCGGGTCGGTGTTCGGGTTACTGGACCGATCGGACTGGGGTTGATGGCGACCGGCTTCATCGTGCTCTCTACCCTCGGAACGAGCGCGTCCTACTGGCACGTCCTCGCCGGTCTCCTCCCATTGGGCGCCGGGATGGCCTTGGCGGGCTCACCGGCGACGACTGCGATCGTCGCCTCGCTTCCGCGAGAAAAGCAGGGCGTGGCGTCGGCGATCAACGACGTCTCACGCGAGCTCGGCGGCGCTCTCGGAATCGCGGTGCTCGGCAGCATCCTCAATACGGCCTACCGCTCGGGCGTGGAGCAGCACACAGCCGCGCTACCTGGCGCGCTCGCCGACAAGGCGCGTGGATCGCTCGGCGCAGCCCAGGCGATCGGTCATAGGCTCGGCTCGGGTGACCTTGCGACGCATGCGAACTCCGCCTTCGTCCATGGCGTCAGCCTCGCGCTGATCGCAGCCGCCGCCTTGTTGGTCGGAGGAGCGGTGTTCGTTGCGCTTCGGGCTCCCGGGCGCGCCGAGTCGGAGGCAAACGCCGGACCGCAAGTCGTTCCCTCGGCTACGCCAGCCGACGCTGCTTGAACGACGATCTTGACCGGCGTACGCGCCCCCTATAGGTTCGGAGTGCCGGAAGGGGGCGCCGTCACAGAAGGGTTTCTCCGGTGAGTAGCAACACGCTGGCAGGTCCGGGCTACACGCTTGTGCTGCCGCCCGGCTTCACGGTCGTCGAGAGCATGCCCCCGCTCGGGGTGTACCGGGTCCTGCCACCGGGCTCGACGCCGTTCGACCGCCAGGCGCAGGTGCAGATCCGCTCGGTGCAGCCCTTCGAGCTGGCGCAGCTGCTGCAGAACATCTACGCCTTCGAGAACCCGATGGTCATGCAGTCGAACGCGGCAGGCCTCGGAATCATGAGCGTGACCGGAATGCTCCCCGTCCGGCAGGAGCAGTTCCCGCAAGGCAAGGGGCACATTCGGGAGTTCGAGGGGGTCACGATGATGGGCTTCCCGGTCCGCGTGATGGAGGTCGTGATCGAGGGCACGCAGGCGTCGGTGGAGATGCTCGTGATGATGAACCTGTTCCGCTGGAACGAGTTCGCGGCGCCCTGCCTCTCGCTGATCGCGCAGCTCACGCTTACGGGCTCCGCCCCGTCCACCGCCCAGGTGCAGGCCGTCGTCGACGAGCAGCGCGCCGACCAGGTCGAGCTGCAGATGGTCACGCCGGGCGAGCAGCCGGTCCCGTTGACCGCGCTGCCCACGAACGTGCAGGGAACCGTCATCGTCAACATCGGCACGGTCGTCAAGACCGGGGACATCAACGGCACCGGGATCGCGATCGGCTCGCACACGGTGTCGAAGGTCGAGACCCAGGAGGGAACTCATGGCTGAGGAGAAGAGCTCGTACGTCAGCACCGGGAACGTCTCGGGAACGGGCATCGCGATCGGACAGGACGCGCAGGCGACCGTGACGATCAACCAGCAGACGCAGCAGGAGCTGCTCGATCTGATCAAACAGCTGCAGCAGCAGATCCAGGAGGCGCAGATCCCGGACGGCGCCAAGCAGGTGATCCTGCAGAAGGCGGTCCCGGAGATGACGCAGGCCGTGCAGTCGGAGGACCCGAAAGGCGGCTTCCAGCGCGGCCTCGAGCGCATCGACGAGCAGCTGCAGGGGGCGGGCGCAGTGGCCGAGCACGCCTCGGGGATCGTCGACACGGTCGCGAAGATCGCGAAGACGATCGGGATCCCGCTGCTTCATGCCGCGCCGTATATCGCCGCGCTGATCTAGGGATGAGCCCGCTGATCACCCGAACCGACTTCGTGTTCCTGCCGATCACGAGCTTCGGGCGGGCGGAGCAGTTCTACGGCGGGGTGCTCGGACTGGAGTGCTCGAAGCGCTACAGCAACGACCTCGGCGGGGAGTTCGAGACCGGAAGCCTGACGATCCAGGTCGTCGACATGGGCAAGCTCGGCCGCGAGGTCCCGCCCAGCACGGGAGCGATCGCGCTGCATGTCGACGACGTCGAGGGGGCGCGCTCCGAGCTCGAGTCAAACGGCGTCGAGTTCCACGGCGAGACGATGGACAGCGGCGTCTGCTATCAGGCGTACTTCCAGGACCCGGACGGCAACGCGCTGATCCTGCACCACCGCTATGCGCCGCCGGGCGTCATGCCAGAGGGTTGATCAATCGCCCCAGTAGCGCTGCTCCTTCCAGGGGTCGCCGTAGTTGTGGTAGCCGTTCGTCTCCCAGAAGCCGGGCTGGTCCTCGACGAGGAGCCGTAGCCCGCGAACCCACTTGGCGCTCTTCCAGAAGTAGAGATGCGGGACGAGCATGCGCGCCGGGCCGCCGTGCTCCGGGTCGAGCGGCTCGCCGCCGTAGCCGAAGGCCACCCAAGCCTTGCCGCCGGTGACGTCCTCCAGTGGCACATTGGTCGTGTAGCCGCCGTCGGAGAACTCGACCACGTGCTCGGCCGAGGTGTCGACGCCTTCGAGCAGCGTGTCGACCGAAACGCCTTCCCAGTGCGTGTCGAGCTTCGACCACTTCGTGACGCAGTGGATGTCCGTGTCGATCTCCTCGCTCGGGAGCGCCTGAAACTCGTCCCAGGTCCAGCGCCGCGGCTCGTCGATCTCACCGACGATCGTGAAGTCCCATTGCTCGAGTGGCGTGTGCGGCGTCGGGCCGGCCGAGAGCACCGGGAAGTCGGGCGTCACGTACTGGCCCGGCGGGACCCGCGCGGGATCCGCGTCGACACGGCGACCGCGGAACCCGCGCGAGATGATCGGCATCAGCGGTCCTCGGCGAGCTGTACGCGCAGCATCCACTGCTGCTTCTCGAGCTCGCGGATGACCTCAATCAGGACGTCCTGCGAGGCGAGGTCGAGCTCTCCGAGGCGGTCCATCCGCCCGCGGATCCGCTCCGTGACGTCGGCCAGGCGCTGGACGAGGTTGCGAACGACCGTGCCGGTCGCGAGGGCGCCCCGCTCGACCGGCGGGATCTCGCTCGCCGCGCTGACTGTTGCGGACTGGCCGTCGGGGAAGAAGCCAAGTGCGACGGCTCGCTCGGCCACGGTGTCCGAGAGCTCGCGCCACGAGTCGACGAGCTCGTCGAGGTGCTCGTGGAGCGGCTTGAAGAGCGCGCCCTCGACGCTCCAATGCAGCTGCTTGCCGAGCAGCGAGAGGTCGACGAGCTCGACGAGGGTCGCCTGCAGCTCGCGGCCGACCTCCTCGCGCTGGTGGTGTCCCAGCGCCGGCAGGTGCGCTTCGTGTGCGATTGCCATGTCTCCTCCTTCTAGAGCTCCGGAGGGAACCTAGCCTCTTTCATGTCGACGCGCTCGCCGCGCATCGGCACGCCCTCTCGCAGCAACAGCTCGCGCTGCCTCGCGCCCTTCGGCAGGCTGCCGTCCGCGCGGACGACGCGCTGCCACGGCAGGTCGTCGTCGGTTTGCGAGAGCACGAGCCCGACGAACCGCGGTGCGCGCGGGTCGATGTCGCCGTAGGTCCGGACGAACCCCTCCGGGATCGCGCGGATGCGCTCGAGGATGCGCTCAACGCGCTGGCTCACGACCCGTCACATGCGGAGGCTACCGCTCGCTGCGGTAGTGGTTGAGCGTCCGAGATGCGCCTCGAGACGCCACAGGTTCTCGAGGTGCTGGCTCGCCCAGAGCAGGACGAGGCCCGCCTCGGCCGTCGCCTCGTCGCGGCCGCGCGCAGCCTCGCGCACGCACTCGAGCAGGCGCCTGTTGCCTTCGGCGTCGCGGATGTGCGGCGGCGGCGCGGGCCGTCGGTTGACCAGCGCGTACCCCAGCGTGACGTACCAGGCCTGGAGGGCATGGAGCTCCAGGTCGAGGTTTTCGCCGCAGCGCTCCAGACGTGCGGCGCCGTTGACCATGCTGCCGAGCGAAGAGAGGGACTGCGCCGCCCGGCGGACGCGGTACGCGCCGCCGACCAGCGCTCCCACGTCCCCGACCCCGACCGACGTGGCCGACCGCTCCGCGAGATACTGCCGGAAGGCGTCGTCGAGGCTGTGGAGGGTCGCATCCGCCGCCTGTTCGGCGCTACCCGCGTCCGCTGCGTCACCTTCTCCGATCAGCTGCTTGGCCGTGGCAACGACGTATTCGGCCGCCCGGGCGTACGCGGCGGCGAGGTCCTCGCGTAACCGCGCGCCCGCGCCGCGGGGCCAGAACAACAAGCCCACACCGAGGCTGATCGCGAAGCCGATGGCGACGTCCTCGGCGCGAACCAGCCCGACGCTCCACCCGACCGGCTGGATGAGGTTGAAGAGCACGATCAGGGTGACGGTGAAGCCCGCCTGTCCTGCGGCGAACGAGATCGCCCGCGGTGCGTACGCGGCGAGCAGCACTGCGATCGGCAGCACCGCCCAGAGCACCGCCTCGTGCGTGCCGATTCCGATTACCAGGAGCGCGCCGACCACGATCCCGATCGCGGTTCCGGCCAGCGCGCTGAGCACGGACCAGCCGGTGCCGAGCGCGTTCGAGCGCAGCACGGACAGCGTTCCAAGCACGACCCAGAATCCGTGCTGGAGACCGGCTCGCTGCGCGATGTAAACCGAGATCGCCAGCCCGGCCGCGCCGCGGACGCTGTTCTGGAACCAGACCGATCGCACGCTGGCGTGCTCAACGGCGAGCCTCTCGGTCGCTTCCAGGGCGGCACGCGCGGGCGGCGGGGCGTCGGCGCCCGTGGCGGCCAGCGCGTAGCCGGCAGCCTGCCGCGCCGAGTAGCTGGCCGCCCGGATCCGAAACGGTGTCTCCAGCGCGTCCGGCAGCCCGTCCGCCGGGAGATCCGGGAGCCGGCGAATGAGCGCACTTGCAACGGCGTCTCGCGCCGCGTCGAGGCGCTCGAAATTGGGCCGCGCCTCGCGGCCCTCGAGTCTGTCTGCGCTCGTGCGCAGGACACCGGAGGCTGCGGCGATCGCCCCCGAGTCCTCCTCGCAGGCAACCTCGAGCGCACGCTGGTCAACCGTCGGAGCGACGAACGAGAGCAGCCAGTCCAGCTCGTCCGGCAACGAGGCGAGCGCGGCCGTCGGCCGGGTCGGCCCGGTCGGCCGGTGCTGGGTGCCGAGAAGGCGGCGTCCAAGACCGTCGACTGCGGCGCGGGCGCGCTCGGCCTGCTCGGCTTGGTGCTCCCGGCCGGCCTCGAGGAGGCCCGCCACGAGGCGCAATGCCTCGGCGGCCGCGCGATGGAGGTCGGCGCGCGCACGGGGCGGCCAGAGGAGTAGGACGGCGGACGTCGCCGCGCCGACCGCGAGGCCCCAGCCCTCGAGCCGGTCGGGGATCGCCGAGTTTGGCGCCGGGAGCGTCACCGGCAGCACGAACGTGAGCAGCGCTCCGGTCGCGCCCGCCGCGAAGTAGCCGCTGAACGCGCCGGCGAAGAGCGTGCCGAACCCGACGAGCGCCATGGCGCCCGCGGCGAGCCACGCATGCCGCGAGCAAAGGGTCCCGAAGGTGATGAACGCGGCGCCGACGCACCCCAGCGCGACGTAGGCGAGGAAGCGGGTGCGTGCCGGGCCTGCGAACTCCACGAAGATGAGCAGCGCAACCGAGCCGAAGGCCGCGAAGATCGACGTCTGGGCCTGGCCGATCGCCTCGTGGGCCAGCGCGAAGACCCCGGGCATCACGATCGCGGCCCGCGCGGCGCTCCGCAGCGCGGGGGTGTTCACGGCTCGCGATGATACGACTGCGGCTCAGCGAGCCGGGGCGTCGGTTTCGAAAAGCCCCGTCTCGTACGCGAGCACGACCGCCTGGACGCGGTCGCGGAGGTCGAGCTTCTGGAAAAGGTGCGTGGTGTGCGTCTTGACCGTCGTCTCGCTGATGTGGAGTTGCTCGCCGATCTCGGCGTTCGAAAGCCCACGCGCGATCAGGCGGAACACCTCGAGCTCTCGCTCGGTGAGCTCGTCGAGCTGTTTCGGCGGCGTCGGCTGCGGGATGCGCGTGAACTGCTTGATCACGCGCTTCGTGATTGTGGGGGAAAGGAGCGCGTCGCCGCCGGCGACGATCCGGATCGCGCCGAGGAGCTGCTCGGGCGGATCGTCCTTCAGCACGAAGCCGCTCGCGCCTGCGCGGAGGGCCTCGTAGACGTACTCGTCGAGGTCGAAGGTCGTCAGGATCAGGATCCGCGCGGCGCTGTCGGCGGCGAGGATCCGCCGCGTCGCCTCGAGCCCGTCCAGCTCGGGCATGCGGATGTCCATCAGCACGACGCTGGGGCTGAAGCGCGCCGCCTTCTCGACCGCCTCCAGCCCGTTGCTCGCCTCCGCGACCACCTCGATGTCGTTCTCCTGCGAGAGCAGCATGCGAAAGCCGGCGCGGACCATCGACTGGTCGTCGGCGACGAGGACGCGGATGTTCACGCGCGTTCGCCGACGAGCGGGAGCCGCGTACTCAGGATGAAGCCGCCTCCGTTTGCGGTGCCTGCGCTCATCTCGCCCCCGTAGATCTTGACGCGTTCCCGAATTCCGACAAGGCCGTGGCCCAGGCCGTCGCTGGTCGCCGTGCCGATTCCGTCGTCGCGGATCTCGAGCTGGAGCTCGTCCGAGCGGTAGCGGACCGTGACGTCGGCGGTGCCGGCGCGCGCGTGCTTGAGCGCGTTGGTAAGCCCTTCCTGGACGATTCGGTACGCGGAGAGATCGATTGCCCGCGGGATGGGGAACGGCTCGCCTTCGACGTGCAGCCGGACGGGTAGGCCGGCGCGGCCGACCGAGGCCACCAGCGACTCGAGGCCGTCGAGCCCGGGCTGGGGCGTGAGCTCGGCCTCGTCCCCGTCGGGCCGCATGGCGGCCAGGAGATGGCGCATCTGAGCGAGCGCCGTGCGGCCGGCCTGCTCGACACCCTTCAGGGCCTCGCGGTCTTCGTCCTGCACGCCGGGAAGCTTGTGCCTGACCGCTCCGACCTGGAGCACCATGACGCTGACGGCGTGGGCGACGATGTCATGGAGCTCGCGTGCGATCCGGGCACGCTCCTCTGCGACTGCGATCCGCGCCGCGGCCTTCCGCTCCCGCTCGGCCTGCGCTGCGCGGAGCTCCGCCGCCGCTGCCTGCTCGGCGCGCTCGCGCACGGCAAAGCCTGCGAGCCAGCAGATCCCGAACAGGAGCGGGATGAAGACGAGCTCGCTGGCCGAGTGTCCGGGCTCCTGGTAGTCGATGATCGCGACGCCGCCGACGGTGATGGCCAGGCCCAGCCGCACCTTCAGGGCGTCGCGGAGGTTTCCGAGCAGAAACGCGGCTGCCATCCCGAGGACGAAGACGCTCGTCATGGACGTCATCACTCGTCCGTCGATGAACGAGACCGCGACCCCCAGCAGCCAGAACGTGGCCGGAGCGCCGAACGGAAAGCGGCGGCGGGCGAAGAGCGGGAGCGCCGTGATCACAAGCGCCGGTATGAGGAACCACAACGTCGTGCGCGGCGCGTCCGGGGAGTTGTGTCTGGCCGCGACTTCGAGCGTGGCCTCGACCGTCAGGAGCACGATCAGCACATCGAGCCCGTAGCTGTGGGCGAGGGACCAGAGCCTTCTCACGTCGTGAACGTACTCCAGCGGCTCGTCTTCCGCGTCCTACCTGAGTAGGAGAGCGAACCCGACCTGGCGACGATGACGCCTCGTCGCGCGGCTCGTAGCGTCGAGCCATGAACTCGGCGAGCAAAGGAGCAGGCATGGACGCCCCTCGACCCTTCACAACCGCGCGCATCGTCGCGCTTGCCCTGATCGCGCTGGCCGTGCTCGGCCTCGCGTTCCTTCGCTTCAACCACGGAGCCGGTGGGGTGTCCGTGCCGAAGGGCGCCCATGCCGGCCAGCTGAAGCTCCATTCGTGCCACTACGGGACGGAGGACGGCAGCTACGCCGCGGACTGCGGGACGCTCGTCGTCCAAGAGAACCGGCACGACCCACACTCGCGGCTGATCGCGCTCCCCGTGAAGCGGATCCGGGCTCGCTCGGGACACTCGGGCGTCCCGATCTTCCGGCTCCAGGGCGGCCCGGGAATCACGAACATGTCGTTCCCGGACGCGAGCCGGTTCGCCGACAGGCACGACGTCGTGCTCGTTGGCTTCCGCGGCGTCGACGGCTCCTCGAAGCTCGACTGCCGCGAGGTGACCTCGGCGCGCAAGGGCGCGGGCGGCTTCTTGACCGAGAAGGCATACCGCGCTGATGCCGCGGCGTTCAGGGCCTGCGCGCGGCGCCTCCAGGACGACGGCTTCGACCTCGCCGGCTACACGCTGCCAGAGCGCGTCGACGATCTCGACGCCGCCCGGCGCGCGCTCGGCTACGACCGCATCGACCTGCTCAGCGAGAGCGCGGGGACGCGAACGGCGCTGATCTACGCCTGGCGGTACCCGAAGCGCATCCACCGCTCGGTGCTGATCGGCGTCAACCCGCCGGGCCGCTTCCTCTGGGACGCGAAGACGACCGGCGAGCAGGTGCGCCGCTACGCCGCGCTCTGCGCCCGGGATGCGTCCTGCCGGAGGCGCACGCCCGACCTGGCGGCCTCGCTGCAAGCAGCGACCGCGGATCTTCCAGGACACTGGTGGTTCCTCCCGGTCCGGAAGGGCAACGTCAGAGCCGCCGAGTTCTTCGGCCTGATGAACGCCACGACCGACGGCGCCGGGCCGCTCTCCGGGCCGATGACGATCGACACGATGCTCTCGGCCGGCAACGGCGACGCGAGCGGCGCCTGGTTCCTCTCGCTGATGGCGCAGATGGCCTTTCCGTCCGCGCAGGTCTGGGGTGACGTCGCGGCCGTGGGGAGGAGCGACGCTGCCTACGCGCGGCGCTTCTTCGCGCGCCATGCAGATCGCGGGTCGGTGATCGGCAGCCCCGGCACCGACCTGATCTGGGCGGGAGGCCGGCTGCTCGACGCCTGGCCCGCGAGCCCGGACGAGAACCAGTACACGCGCGTGCCCGACTCGAAGGTGCCGATGCTGCTGATCGGCGGCAAGCTCGACTTCGCGACGCCGCCTCAGAACGCAAGGCGCGAGCTCCTGCCGCACCTCCAGAACGGCCACCAGGTCGTGCTGCCGGGCCTCGGCCACACGGACGACTTCTGGTCGTACGAGCCGGCCGCGAGCGAGCACCTGATCAACACGTACTTCGACCGCGGCCGTGTCGACACGTCCCGCTACACGCCGGCACGCATCGACTTCACGCCGTCGTTCAGCCACGGCAAGATCGCGAAGATCGTCCTCGCGGTGATGCTCTCCTTCGCGGGGCTCGCCGCGCTGTCGCTGCTCTGGATGCCGCTCCGGCTGCGGCGCGGCCCCTACGGACGGAAGGCGGGCGCGGCCTTGCGCTCCGTCCATCCGCTCGTCCTCGGGCTCGGCGGCTGGTTCGTCGCAGTGCTGATCGTGCTGAGGGCGTTCCCGACGGTTCCCCTCGACGACGAGCTGCTGGCGACGCTGCCGGTCGGCATCCCGATCGGGCTCGGCATCTACCTGGCCTGGGTGAACCGGAGCTGGTCGGCGTCCACGAAGGGGACAGGCTTCGCGGCGGCTGCGGGCGGCGCGCTCGTCGGCGCCTGGCTCGGGCTCAACGTGACCGAAGGCCTGGTCGCCCTGGTCACCACGATCGCCGGCGCCGCGGCCGGGGCCAACCTCACCTTGCTCGGCCTCGACATCGCCTGGGACTTCCAGGCGCGGGCCCGCTTCGCCGACCGCGCCCCGGAAGCCGTCGCAACCCACCCCTCGACCTAACCCGAAGGAGGAACGAGCATGTTGCAGGCACGGAAGCACTCCAACCTCGCGGCCCGCATGGGCCGCTGGAGCGCCGCTCACTGGAAGACCGCGACGTTCGGCTGGCTCGCGCTGCTGGTCGTCGCGTTCGCGGTGGGCGGCCAGATCGGCACGAAGACCATCGACCCGAACACCTCGGGGCCCGGCGAGTCGGGCCGCATGGACCGGATCCTCAACGACGGCTTCAAGCTTCCGGCTGACGAGAGCGTCCTCATTCAGAGCAGCTCGGCGCGGGCAGGCGAGCCCGGCTTCGACGCGGCTGTGGCCGACGTCGTCCAGCGGGTCTCCAAGCTCGCGGCCGTCCAGAGCGTCCAGCGGGGCGCGGTCGCGAAGGGCAGGCACGCAGCGCTCGTCGAGTTCGAGATCCGCGGCAAGAAGAACGACGCCGGGGACAAGCTTGGCCCCGTGCTGAAGAGCGTCAAGGACGCGCAACGGGCGCATCCCGGGTTCTTCATCGGCGAGTTCGGCGAGGCCAGTGCGGCGAAGGCCGTCGACGACGCCTTCGCGAACGACCTCGAGAAAGCAGGCGTCTACTCGGTCCCGCTGACGCTGATCATCCTCGTGCTGGCCTTCGGCGCGCTCGTGGCGGCGGGCATCCCGCTGCTGCTGGCGCTCACCGCCGTCTTCACGACCTTCGGCCTCGTCGCGCTGCCCAGCCATCTCCTGCCGCTCGCGCCGGAAGCGCTTGCGGTCGTGCTGCTGGTCGGGCTCGCGGTCGGCGTCGACTACTCGATGTTCTACCTGCGCCGGGAGCGCGAAGAGCGTGCCGCGGGCCGCAGCGAGCAGGCCGCGCTGGAGGCCGCGGCTGCGACCTCGGGCCGGTCGGTGCTCATCTCCGGCCTGACGGTGATGGCGGCGATGGCCGGGATGTTCCTCACGGGCGACGGGACGTTTGCGTCGTTCGGCTACGCGACGATGATCGTGGTCGCCGTGGCGGTGCTCGGCTCGCTCACGGTGCTTCCCGCGCTGCTGTCGAAGCTCGGCGACCGGGTCGACCGGCTGCGTGTTCCGTTCGTTGGCCGGCGGCGCCGCGACGACGGCGAGGGCCGCGTCTGGGGAGCCATCGTCGACCGCGTCCTGCGTCGGCCGCTGCTGTCGGCCGTCGTGGCCGGCGGGCTGTTGTTGGCGCTCGCCGCGCCGGCGCTCGGCCTGCGGATCGCGACTCCGGGGCCGGACACGTTCCCGAAGTCGCTCGACGTCGTGAAGAGCTACGACCGCATGCAGCAGGCGTTCCCAGGGAACGCGCTGCCCGCGAACGTCGTCGTCGAGGCCGCGAACCTGAACACGCCCGCGGCTCGCAGCGCCATCGAAGAGCTGAAGCGGAAGGCACTGGTGAGCGGCCGCGCGCTGAAGCCGATCACGGTCGACGAGAACGGCGCGAGGACGATCGCGAACATCACCGTCCCGATCCGAGGGTCGGGAACCGACGCCGCGTCGAATGCCTCCCTGTCTGCGCTACGCGACACGATCGTCCCCGAGACGGTCGGCACGCTTCCCGGCTCGGAAGCGGGAGTGACCGGGCTCACGGCCGAGTGGAAAGACCAGCAAGACCAGATGAAGTCGAAGCTCCCGCTGGTCGTTGCCTTCGTGCTGCTGCTCGCGTTCGTGCTGATGCTGGTCGCGTTCCGGTCGATCGTCGTCGCGGTCAAGGCGATCGTGCTCAACCTGCTCTCGGTTGCCGCGGCCTACGGCGTGCTCGTGCTGGTCTTCCAGCACGGCGTCGGCAAGGGCGTGCTCGGCTTCAGCTCGACCGCCGGGATCTCGCCGGTGGTGCCGCTGCTCCTGTTCGTGATCCTCTTTGGGCTCTCGATGGACTACCACGTGTTCATCGTCAGCCGGATCCGCGAAACGTTCGACCGCGGCGCGAGCATGGACGAGTCGATCTCGCACGGGATCAAGACGACCGCAGGCGTCGTGACGAGCGCGGCGATCGTGATGGTCGCGGTGTTCTCGATCTTCGCGACCCTCTCGATGCTGTTCTTCAAGCAGTTCGGCGTCGGGCTCGCAGCTGCGGTGCTGATCGACGCGACGATCGTCAGGGCGGTGCTGCTGCCCGCGACGATGAAGCTCCTCGGCGAGCGGAACTGGTACCTCCCCGCGTGGCTCGAGTGGCTCCCGCGGATCGACGAGGAAGAGCCGGCGCCCGAGGCTCCGGCGATCCCTTCCATCTAGTTCCCTCGACGGGCCCCGGTCGCCGAGCGCGCCGGGGCCCGACAGTCGTTCTCGAGGATCACGCTGCCGTCGTCCTCGAGGCCGAAGCCGGGGTTGTGCGCGATCTCCCAGGCGTGGCCGTCGAGGTCGCGGAAGACGCCCGCGTAGCCGCCGTAGAACGTCTCGGCCGGCTCGCGCGTGACCGTCGCGCCGTTCGCGCGCGCCTGCTCGACGATTCCGTCGACGTCTTCCCGCGACCCGACGTTGTGCGCGAGCGCGATCCCGCTCCAGCTCGCCCCGTCGTCCTCGATGCCCGAGTCCCCGGCCAGCTTCTCCCGCGCCCAAAGCACGAGGACGACCCCGTTCGCCTGGAAGAACGCCGTCTCTTCGATGTCGAGCGCGACCGACCAGCCGAGCGCCTCGTAGAACGCCTTCGCGCGCCCGTAGTCACTCACGCCGAGGGTGATGAGGGACAAGGCCTGCTGCACGCGGCGGAGCGTAACCCGCGCTTAACAGCGCCGCCGTTACGTTGCCGCCCGCCCAGAAGATGATCCGGAAGCGAACAGCCGTCGCAATCGCCGCGGTCAGCCTCGGGGCGTCGTTCGCCGGCGGCGGCGCTGCCGGTTCGACGCAGGTGCCGCGGTTTGAGCACGCCGTCATCGTCATGTTCGAGAACCGCGGGGCGGCCCAGGTTCTCGCGAACCCCATGGCGACGACCTTCCGCCGACTCGGTGAGAGCTACGCGACGCTCGAGAATTACGACGCCGTCGCGCACCCGAGCCTCCCGAACTATCTCGCGCTCGTCTCGGGCCAGACCTTCGGGCTCCACACCGACTGCACGGCATGCGTGTTCGGCGCGCGGAACCTCGCGGACACGCTCGCTGCGCGGTCGCTGACCTGGAAGACCTACGTCGAGGACATCCCGCCCAACCTCGCGAACGTGCGGCGGCCTGCTGTGAAGGCGCGGATCCCGTTCCTCTACTTTCGGGACGTGCTCCGGTCGCCGCAAAGGATGCACCACATCGTGCCGCTCTCGGCCTGGGGACGTGACGTGCGGGCGGACCGGCTGCCTAGCTTGTCGCTGGTGATTCCCGACCTCTGCCACGACATGCACAACTGCTCCGTCAGTACCGGAAGCCGCTGGCTGGCGCGCTTCATGCGGCCGCTCCTCCGGCGGGGCGAGCTGCGAGGCACCGTCGTCTTCATCACCTTCGACGAGGCCGAGCGGCCCGACAGCCGGGGCGGCGGTGGTCAGGTGCCGGCACTCGTAGTAGGCCCGCTGGTCCGGCCGGACAGCGTCTCGACCGACGCGCTCGACCACTACAGCCTCCTGCGCACGATCGAGGACGCGTGGAGGCTGCCGCTGCTAGGTCGCTCCGCGGGCGCGAGCCCGATCGCCGGGATCTGGCGCTAGCCCGCGCCGAGGGCGTACTCCTCGTCCGTGACGTGGTCGCCCCACGTCGCCGGGTTGCCCTCGTCGTCCACCTCGAGCATCGCGAGGTGGGTCATGAAGCTGTTCGGCGCGGCGCCGTGCCAGTGCTCCTCTCCGGGCTCGAAGAACGCGCGGTCGCCGGGGCGCAGCACGTCGATCGACTCGCCGCGGGCCTGACAGAAGCAGACGCCCTCGAGGACGAAGATCGTCTGTCCGTTCGGGTGCGTGTGCCAGGCCGTTCGTGCACCCGGGGTGAAGTGGACGCGGCTTACGCTCAGCCTGTACCCGCCTGACGGTGTCGCGACCGAGTCGAGGTAGACCGCGCCGGTGAACCACTCGCCCGGCCCGGCTGTTGTCTCGCCGCCGCTTCTTGTGATCTCCATGGTTGTTCTCCTCTTCTCAGAGCTCGATGAGCACCTTGATCGCCTCGCGGTCGTTCATCGCCCGGTAGCCATCGGGCACGTCCTCGAGGCCGATGGTCCTGTCGAAGACGCGGCCGGGCTCGATCCTTCCCTCGAGGACGTCCGGCAAAAGGTCCTCGATGTACGCGCGGACCGGGGCAGGGCCGCCGCCGACGCTGACGTTGTTGAAGAAGGTCGCGATCGCGTCGGGAACGGAGTCTTCCTGGGGGATCCCGACGCGTCCCACAGCTCCGCCGGCGCGAGCAATGTGAAGGGCCGTGAGCGTCGACTGCTCGAGGCCGACGCACTCGAGCACCGAATGCGCACCGAGGCCGTCGGTCAGCTCGCGCACGCGCTCGACTCCTTCGTCGCCGCGCTCGCTGACGATGTCGGTCGCGCCGAGCTCCATCCCGAGCGCGGTCCGGTCGGCATGGCTGCCGAGGAGCAGGATCCGCTCGGCTCCGAGCCGCTTCGCCGCGATCACCGCGCACAAGCCGACCGCGCCGTCTCCCACGACCGCGGCCGTCTTCCCGGGGCCGACGCCTGCCGCTACGGCGCAGTAGTGGCCCGTCCCCATCACGTCCGCGAGGGTGAGCAGCGATGGCATCAGCGCGTCGTCGGGGCCGACCGGGAGCACGACGAGCGTTCCGTCGGCCTGCGGGACCCGCACGGCCTCCCCTTGCCCGCCGTCGACATCGTCGAAGCCGTACCTGCCGCCGTGGAGACATTGGTTCTGGAGACCCTCGCGGCAGAACACGCAGGTCCCGTCGCACCACAGGAACGGCGAGACGACGAGGTCTCCAGCCTTGACGGTCTCGACGTCGGCGCCGACGTCTTCTACGACGCCGATGAACTCGTGGCCCATGCGGCGGCCGGCGACGTCGTGCTCCATCGTCTTGTAGGGCCAGAGGTCGCTGCCACAGATGGCGGCTCGGGTGACGCGAACGAGTGCGTCCGACGGTTCGATCAGCCGCGCGTCGGGGACGTCCTCGACCCGAACGTCTCCGGCCCCGTACATCACGGTTGCACGCATTGGCAGTACTGAAGCACACCGTGAAATGCTCGTGCACGTGTTCAACCACTTCACGCATCTGGTCTCGGACGCCTCAGGATGGGCGTACGCGATTGTCTTCGCGCTCGCCTTCCTGGACGCGATCCTGCCGGTCGTGCCCAGCGAGACGGCGGTGATCACCGCAGGTGTCGTCGCCGCCGGGGGCGACCTCAATCTGATGCTGGTCGTTCCCGCTGCCGCCGTGGGCGCGTTCCTCGGGGACAACACCGCCTACTTCATCGGCCGTCGCTTCGGCGACGGGGTGGTGCGGCGCTTCTTCAGCGGCGAGAAGGCGCAACGCCGGCTCGAGTGGGCCAAAGACCAGCTCCGCGAGCGAGGCGGCGAGCTGATCGCCATCGGGCGGTTCATCCCGGGCGGGCGGACAGCCGTCACCCTCAGCGCGGGCCTGCTCAAGTATCCCTGGCGCCGGTTCGTTCTCTTCGACGCCATCGCTGCCCTCGCCTGGGCGCTCTACGCGTCGTTGCTCGGGTACTTCGGCGGTCGGGCGTTCGAGCATGCGGCGTGGAAGGGGTTGCTGCTGGCGCTCGGGATCGCCTTCGGCGTCGCGTTGGGAATCGAGCTCACGCGCTGGGTGCTGAAGCGCCGGCGCGCATGAGCGTCAGCACGGCGATCGCGCTCCTGCTCGCCCTCGTCTCGACGACGCTCACGAACCTCGCGTACCTCCGCGAGCACGACGCGGCTGCCGCATTGCCCGTTTTGTCCATGCGCCGGCCGCTGCACTCAGTGCGGATCCTCTTCGCCGACCGCAGCTGGCTGCTCGGCTTCACCATGGAGACGGGCGGCTTCCTGCTTTACGCTGCCGCGCTGGCACTGGCATCGCTCGCGCTCGTGCAGAGCATCGCCGCCGGCGGGATCGGTGTGCTCGCCTTCGTCTCGGCACGGATGGCCCGCCGACGACTCAGCCGCCGCGAGCTGGGCGGCGTCCTGGCCTCGCTGGTCGGCCTGGTGGCGCTCGCGGTGTCGTTGGCCGGCGGAAGCGGCAAGGGCGGCAACGGCTCGACCGCTGCCATCCTGCTGTGGCTCGGAGTCACGGCGGGCGCCGCCCTCGTGGTGCTCGCGCTCGGGCACCGGACGAACGCCGTCGCGGTGGCGGACGGCATCGCCGGAGGCCTGTTCTTCGCGATCGGAGACATATCGACGAAGGTCGTCACCGAGGGCGGCGCGAGGATCGGCTTCCTCGTCACGCTCATCCTCGGCTACCTGGTCGGGACGGCGGTAATCCAGATCGGCTACCAGTCCGGCGGTGCGCTCACCGTCGCTGGGCTCGCGACGCTGCTGACCAATGCGGTCCCGATCGCGGCCGGAACGATCGTCCTCGACGAGCCGGTTCCGGGTGGAGTGCTCGGCGGCCTGCGCGTGCTGGCCTTTGCCGCCGTGACGATCGGGGCGGTCCTGCTGGCGCGGCCCGAGAAGTCGTCGTCGTAGATCATTCGGCCGATGGCTCCTACGATCGTCGGCCTGGGCGGCTCGCTTGCCCGCATGTCGAAGAGCCGGGCCGCGCTGCAGCGGGCACTCGAGGGAGCGGCTTCCGCAGGCGCCGAGACGAAGCTTCTCGACCTTCGCGAGCTCGATCTGCCGATGTACAACCCGGACGACGACGAGCCGACCGACGCTGCGGCCGAGGTGATCGAGTCGTGCTACGCGGCCGACGGCCTCATCTGGAGCAGCCCGCTCTACCAGGGGACGATCTCGGGCGCGCTCAAGAACGCGCTCGACTGGCTCCACTTGCTTGGGCCTCGAGATCCGCCGTACCTCCACGACAAGGTGATCGGCCTGATCAGTGCCGCGGGCGGAACCCAGGGCCTCCAGGCGATCAACACGATGGAGTTCGCGGTCCGCGCCCTGCGAGGCTGGGCCGTGCCGTACGTCGTGCCGGTCGCGGCCGCGTTCCGCGTGTTCGATCCGGAGGGACGGATCCAGGACGAGTCGGTCGAGCTCCAGCTGGAGACCCTGGGCTCGGAGGTCGTGCGCGTCTCGGAGCGCTTCGCGGCAGACACCTCACTCCACCGGCAAGCGGAGTGTGCGTGCGCAGCCGAACGGGTCGCGACCGCCGCGGGGACCACATAGCCCGTCAGGCCGCGAGCTCGGGATGGCGAACCCGGGCCCGGCTCTCGCGGCGGTGGATCGCCTCGTACGCGACCACGAGCGAGCAGACCGCGCTCACGAGGGCGAGCGCCCAGAGCGCCGGGATGTAGATCGCGGCCGGGACTAGGGCGAACAACACGAACCCCGCGATCGTGCGGCGCCGGAAGATCCGGCCGGTTGAACGCCACAGCGACGCGACGTGCCCGAGCAGGTAGAGCGCGACGCCGCCGCAGAGACCGACCGCCGGCACGGTCCCGAGCTCGTCGCTGACGTGGCCGAGCGTCGTCTTCAGCCCGAAGGCGAACAGCACGATCCCGGCGACCATCGGCAGGTGCAGGTAGCTGTAGGCGTCCCGCGCGAGCTGCGCCTGCGCGACGCCGCTCGCCTGCGTGAGCCGGCTCCGCGCGAAGATCGCGGCCACGTCGAAGTACAGCCACCAGAGCGCCGAGACGACGACGAGCCCGAGCGCGGCGGCCACGATCACCTTCGTCACCAGGTCGAAGCGGGCGCCGACGCCGATCGCGATGATCGACTCGCCGAGCGCGATCAGGATGATCAGGCCGTGCCGCTCAGCGAAGTGCTCGGGCGCGATCCGCCACCCCCGGCCGCGGCCGAAAAGGGCAGGCCCCAGGTAGTCGATGGCGAGCGCGACGATCCACAGCGCGATGCGCTCGTCGCCGTGGAGGAAGCCGGCGACCACGATCAGCGAGGCACTGAGGATCACGGTCGGCGCGAAGCGGAGCACCGCGCCGAGGAGATCGCGATCGTCACGCCCGACGATCGCGTAGAGGGCGATGTGCAAGAGGCGAACGAGCAGGTAGGACACGCCGAACAGCACGGCGTCGTGCGTGAAGGCGCCGGGCACCGCGAGCGCGGCGAAGAGCATCGCTCCCATCGAGGCGAGCATCGCCAGCCGGACGCCGCCCTCGTCGACGTCCATCGTGCTCGTCAGCCAGGCGTACGCGGTCCAGGCCCACCAGAGCGCGACCAGGACGAGCATCCCGCGGAGCACGCCGCCCCAGGTCGGGTTCTGGGCGAGCAGGCTCGTGACCTGGGTGATCGCGAAGACGAAAACCAGGTCGAAGAAGAGCTCGAGCGGCGTGACCTGGTGTTCCTGCTCGCGCTCGACCTCCGACACGCGCAGACCTTAGCCCAGGCCTCTGCGAGACTCATCCCGTGGCACTCGCTGTCGCCCTCGTGCTCGCGCTCGTCTTCCTGGACTGGCCGTGGAACCTGCTCGTTGTCCTGGGCGGCCTGGTCATCGAGACGGGCGAGTTGACCTGGGGGCTCAGGCTCGCGCGGCGCTGGAAGCCCAAAACCGGAGCGGAGGCGATGATCGGCGAGGAAGCCGAGGTCGTCGCAGCCTGCCGGCCCCTCGGGCAGGTGAGGGTTCAGGGCGAGCTCTGGCGAGCGCGTTGCGACGAGGGCGCTGACGCGGGCGAAACCGTTCGCATCGAGAGGATCGAGGGCCTGACACTCGTGGTGGTTCGCACCACGGCCCCAGGCCCCTGATCTCAGCAGGGCCAAATACGCCCAGCTGTGCCAGCAGATTGATCGGGGCCTGGTGCAGGGCGCGAATCGCGCTCCCCTGCACCCCCGGCTATTCCTCGCGCCTCAGTACCACTTCCCCTTGACGAAGCCGCCAAATGCGATCAGCCCGATCAGGGCGATGATGATCCCGAGGATCAGGCTCCAGAAGAGCGCGACGACGATGCCGACGATCACGAGGATTCCGCCGAGGCTGATTCCCCCCAGCATGCCGCCACGACGACCACGATCCACCGCCATTCCTGCCTCCCTTCGTTGGTGCAGCGGGTGCTTTCCGGTCCTCAGACCCTAAAACAACCGCCGCTCCGAGCGGCTAGCCGAAGGTGAAGCAGTAGGCCTCGGCGCCGGGAGCGAGGAACGCGATCTCGAACGTGCGGTCGGTGATCGACCCCGGGGCGCGAATCAGCTGATAGAGCCGTTGCTGGGACAGCGTTCCGTGACCCTCTTCGTCGACGTCGAGGCCGTGAGCGGCGCCGGGTGGTTCCCCGTCCACGAGCACGCGGAACGGCACATCCGTACCTCGTGTGGGCGGCCCCATCACGAGATTGACGTCGCGGGCGTGGAAGCGGAACGCGATCCGCCCATCGGCTCCGTTCAGCACGCTCGCCCGGCTCTCGACCGTCCAGTCCCCCGAGAGCGCCCACTCGTTGAGCCGCAAGTCGGCACCGTCGCCGGAGACCATGTTCTGGGCCTGCTCGGAGCCGAGATACGTCTCGGGCGACTCCAGGTTCGCCCAGTCGGCCTGTGCCTCGAAACCTTCGTCGGCGACGGAGACAAGGCTCTCCTCGACGCTCAGCAACCGCTGGATGACCCGCTCGCACTCCTCGTATCCGCCCTCGCCGAAATGGTGGTGCCGGATTCGACCTTCCGCATCGGCGATATAGACGGCCGGCCAGTAGTGGTTGCCGAATGCGCGCCAGACCGCGTAGTCGCTGTCCAGCGCGATCGGATACTCGACCCGCATCTCCTTCGCTGCCTCGCGCACGTTGGCGATGTCGTGCTCGAACGGGAACTCGGGCGTGTGGACGCCGACCACAACCAAGCCCTGATCCGCGTACTTCTCGAACCACGCGCGAACGTAGCCGAGCGTGCGGAGCCAGTTGATGCAGGTGTAGGTCCAGAAGTCGACGAGGACGACTTGCCCCCGCAGGCCCTCCGCCGTGAGCGGCTCGGAGTTGAGCCATCCGGTCGCGCCGTCGAACCCGGGAAGCGTGCCGTGATGAGTGAAGACGCTCATTCGACTAGTCCCGATTGAAGAGCGAAAGCAGGAGCAGGAAGACGTTGAGGACATCGAGGAAGATCGAGGCGGCAAGCAGCGGTGCGGCGCGGATGTCCTGCGTCCGCCTCAGACGCTGGAAGTCGAACATCGTGAATCCGGCGAAGATCACGAGGCCGGCAATCGAGTAGATCAACGCGCCATTCGGGATCTGCACGAAGATGGTCACGATCCCGAAGACGATCAGCGCGAGTAGCGCCCAGAAGCAGAGTCGGGCCACCCCCGAGAGATCGCGGCGCGTGGCGTACCCGGCCGCCCCGAAGCCGGCGATGAAGAGCGCCGTCGCGCCGCCGGCCTGCCAGACCGACTGCGGGTTGGTCGAGGCGTAGTAGGCGATGGTCGGGGCGGCTCCCAGGCCGATCAGGAAGCCGAACCCGAACAGCAACCCGATCGCGAGCTGCTCCGACCGCGACGCGGCGAAATTGAGGCCGAGCAGCAGGCCGAAGCTCGCGATGTACGCACCGATGCCCCAGCCGTAGGAAAGGTCGCGCCCCAGGTACGCACCGAGCGCGAATAGGCCCGCGGTGACCGCCACGAGCCCCATCGTCTGGCCGAAGAGCGCGCGCGCCGGGTCCCGCGCGAAGGTGGGCTGAAGCGCTGTGTCGACGGAGCTCACGAGCCCGAGCCGGTGCGCTGTGCCGGCCTCCGGCCGACCTCGAGCGCTCGTGCGAGGTCGGTAATCGAGAGCAGCCCCGCCAGGTGTCCGTCGTCGACCACGAGCCCGCGATTCGTGTTTGGCACCGAGAGCTCGGCAAGGGCGTCCACGGCTCGCTCGTCCTCGGTCAGTTGCGGAACCTGATCGAGCGGGATCATCGTGTCCCTGACCCGCCGCGTGTCCCACTCCGAGCGGGGCACCGCGGCAACCGAGGCGAACGGGAGCAGGCCGACCGGACGGCCCCCGTCGACGACCGGATAGGTCGTGAAGCGGTGCGACCAGGCGACGTCGTCCATGACGCGCCCGATCGTCGAGTCGGCTTCGACGGTAACGGGGTGAGACACCATCAGGTCGCGAACGCGCAAGTCGCCGAGCGCCTGCTCTGTCGCCGCATAGCGAGCCTCCGCCTTCGCGCCCTGCAGCAAGAACCAGCCGATGAAGGCGAGCCACGCGCCGCTGAAGGAGCCCTGGAAGATGAACATCACGAGGCCGAGCGCGACCAAGAGGTAGCCGAACCCTTGCCCGATCTCCGACGAGATCCGGGTCGCCCAGTTGAAATCGCCCTTGGCGCGCCAGAGCGCGGCGTGCAACACGCGGCCGCCGTCCAGCGGCGCGGCGGGAATGAGGTTGAAGACGGCGAGGATCAGGTTGATGTAGCCGAGCCAGGCTGCGACTCCGTCGACGGAGCTGGGGAAACCCGCCAGCGCGATCAGCACGAACACGACGCCCAGGACGATCGAGACGAGCGGCCCGGTGAACGCGACCCGGAACTCGGCGCCGGGGGTCTTGTACCGGCCCTTGAACTGCGACACCCCGCCGAACAGCCAGAGCGTGATCGAGTCGACCTCGATCCCTTCGTGGCGGGCGACCCAGGAGTGCCCGAGCTCGTGGAGCAGGATCGACACGAGGAACAGCACGGCCGCGACGATCGCCATAGCGAGGTAGGTGCCGTGAGACAGCCCCGGGTTCTGCGACGGGAAGACGCCGTCGGTCAGCGACCAGACGATGAGGGCGACGACCGCGATCAGGCTCCAGTTGAGCTTGACCTCCACGCCGCCGAAGCGGCCGATCGAAAGGTTCCCGTTCATCATTGACGAAGCGGTCGGAACGCGGCGCGCACCTCGGTCGAGAAGAGCTCCGGCTCCTCCCAGGCGGCGAAGTGGCCGCCCCTGTCGACCTCGTTGAAGTAGGTGACGTTCGGGTACGCCGCCTCGACCCAGCTGCGCGGGGCCCGGAAGATCTCGTCGCGGAACGTGGTGAAGCCGACCGGGAGCGAGACGTCCGGAGGAGCTTGGCCGGCGGCAAGAGCTTGGGCTCGTCCGCTCTCCCAGTACGACCGGGCCGCAGAGGCCCCGGTACCCGTCAGCCAGTACACCGTGATGTTGTCGAGGATGTGGTCCGTGGTGAGATTGCCCGCGGGGTCGCCGTCGACAAAGGCGCGGGAGATCTTGTAGTAGCTGTCCGTGTCGTGGTCCAGCATCCAGGCTGCCAGGGCGACGGGTGAATCGAGCAGGGCGTAGCCGATCGTCTGCGGCCGCGTAGCCTGCTCCAGGAAGTAGCCGAAGCCGCTCGCCCTGAATGTGGCGAGTGCGTCCGCCGCCGCGCGTTCCTGCTCGGATTCCGTCGGTTGGGGGCCGGCCAGCGCCGTCACGAGCAAGTTCATGTGGATGCCGACCAGCCCCTCGGGCGCCTGGCGGCCCATCGCGTCGGTGACGGAAGCGCCCACGTCGCCGCCCTGGGCGACGTAGCGGGTGTAGCCGAGGCGGTGCATCAGCTCGGCCCACGCCTGCGCGACGCGGCCGGGGTCCCAGCCGATCTCAGCCGGCTCGCCCGAGAAGCCGTAGCCGGGGATGGACGGCAGCACGAGGTGGAACGCATCCTCGGCGTCGCCTCCGTGCGCGGTCGGGTCGGTGAGCGGACCGACCGTCTCGAGCAGCTCGATGACCGAGCCGGGCCAGCCGTGGGTCATGATCAGCGGCAACGCGTTCTCGTGCTGAGATCTCACGTGGATGAAGTGGATCTCGACGCTGTCGATCTCGGTCGTGAACTGCGGGAGGGCGTTCAGCTTCGCCTCCGCCTTGCGCCAGTCGTAGTCGGTCTGCCAGTAGCGCGCGAGCTCCTGCAGCGTCGACAGTTGCACGCCCTGCGACCGATCGTCGACGAGCTCCTTGCTGGGCCAGCGCGTCGCGGCGATGCGCCGGCGCAAGCCGTCGATCTGCTCCTCTGGGACCTCGAGGTGGAAGGTCCGGATCCCGGTTGCGGTGGCGACAGTGGCCATGTCGACCTCCATTCGGTCTCGGGTCGACCCCTAAATCGCCGAGGACCGTCGCAAAGGGGCGGCGCGACGACGATCCAGCGTGACCCTCTCAGGCAACCGGCGGCGGGTCAATGCCGTTCACCACTTCGTAACAAGGTCAGCTACGCGGCCCGGTCCTTCCGCCGGTAGATGAGGATGACGACGCCGTCGCCGACCGCTCTCGATTCGGCGAGCTCCAGCGTCTTCTTGTCGCTCGTCTCGCCGAAGAGACGCTTTCCCTGCCCGAGCACGACGGGGAAGAGCATCAGCCGCAGCTCGTCGACGAGATCGTGCTCGAGCAGCGTCTGGGCGAGCTGAATGCTGCCGTGGACGACGATCTCGCCCTCGGTGTCCGCCTTGAGCTTCGACACCGCGTCGACGACGTCGCCGTCGAGCACGGCCGTGTTGTTCCAGTCCGGTTCCTTCAGCGTCGTCGAAACGACGTACTTCGGCATGGTGTTGAACTTGTCTGCGAACTCGCCCTCGCGGGAGGGCCAGGCCTCCGCGAAGCCTTCGTAGGTCACGCGACCGAGCAGCAGGCCGTCCGACGCCATGGTCTCCTCGAGCTTGAAGGCATCGCCTTCGCCTCGTTCGATCTCGAAGGTCCAGCCGCCGTACTTGAAGTCCTCCGAGCCGCCGGGATCCTCGACGACGCCGTCGAGCGAGATGAACTCCGTTACCGCGATCGTTGCCAAGACGAGTCTCCTTTCGGCTAGCTGGGCAGCGGGGCCACCGCCTCCGCCGCGGAGGGCTCGACGACATCTTCTCGACGGCCGACGAGATACCACACCTCCACGTCTCCCTTTCCCTTGACCGGGATCGTCCCCCTTGGCTCGCAGACGAACTCGTCGGCGAGCAGCTCTTTCTTCGCCCGGGTGATCTGGATCCGGCCCGACGCCCCGTAGGACTCCATTCGGCTCGCGGTGTTCACGGCATCGCCCCAGAGGTCGTACAAGAACCGCTTCCGGCCGATCACGCCGGCCACCACCGGTCCCGAGTTGATCCCGACGCGCAGCTCGAGCCCGAGATGCCCGACCTCGTCGACCGAGTTCATCGCCGCCTGCATGTCCAGCGCCATGAGGGCGAGCGCGCGGGCATGGTCGGACCGGGGTGAGGGGACTCCCGCGGCGACCATGTAGCAGTCGCCGATCGTCTTGATCTTCTCGAGCCCATGCCGTTCGGCCAGCGCATCGAAGTGGCTGAACAGGTCATCGAGCAGCGCAACGATCTCGGCCGGGGCGAGGCGCTCCGAGAGCGGGGTGAAGTCCACGACGTCGGCGAACAGGATCGAGGCCGAGCTGAAGTGGTCGGCGATCGTCCGCGTCTCGACCTTGAGCCGTTCGGCGATCGACTGCGGCAGGACGTTGAGCAGCAGGCTCTCCGCCTTCTCCTGCTCCACTCGCAGCGCCGCGAGCGCGTCCCGGCGCTGGCGGGCGAACACCGCGAGCAGCGTGAAGAAGATCGCGCCGCCCACCGTCACGTTGAGAGCGAGCATCGTGCTCGTGAACCACCTGGGGACAGTAGGCGACACGCCGCCCAGCAACTCTCCGGCGAGGCCCGAGCCAAGGAACACGACGGCCCACGCAGCGAACCACCGAGCCGCGCTTCGGACGTCGCTGAAGACGAGCGCCGAGAGTGGGGCGAGGATCCCCCACAGACCGACCCCGCCCGCGTCGAGAAAGCCTCCCAGCGGGGCCATCGACAGCGTCGGAGCCAACAGGATGGCCACCTGGCCGACAAGCAGGAGCTGGGGGAAGTTCCGTGTGCGCGAGAAGACGACGATTCCGGTGAGCAGGACCGCGAAGTACCCGAGCGGCACCCAGCCCACGGGCGAACCGAACACGAGATAGAGGGTGGCCCAGAGCAGTGCGATGGGCAGGATCAGCACCGAGATCAGGACGAGCAGCGCCTTGCCGGCGCGAGTGTCCTCGTCGTCCTGTGGATCCGCGCCGATCTGTGCGAGATAGGCAAGCACCCTGCTCACAGCGGAGACCGTACTAGCCGACGCAGCTAGGCTTCGCCGCCGTGGAGGCATCGGCAGCCAGCTACGTCGAGGCGCTCGCTCGGCTGAGCCTCTTCGCCGACGTGCCGCACCCGCAGCTCGAGGCGCTCGCGCACTCGTTCGAGGAGGAGGTGTTCGCCGAGGGACAGCGCGTCATCCGCCAGGACGTGACCGGCGGCGGTTTCTACGTGATCCTCGAGGGCGAGGCAAAGGTCGTGATCGACGGCCAGGAGCGTTCGCGTCTCGGCCGAGGCGACTTCTTCGGCGAGATCTCGATCTTGACGGACGAGTCGCCGAGCGCGGACGTGACCGCCGCGTCCGTCCTCCGCTGCCTGATCATCCCTGACAACGAGCTGAAGGCATTTCTGCTCAAGCAGCCGAGCGTCATGTATCGGATGCTCCAGATCGAAGCGCGGCGGTTGCGGGCCGCGAACATTTGGGACGGCTAGACGAGCGTCCGTTCCCGCCGGGCGAGTACGACGTCGTCCTCGTGGGAAGCGGGCCCGGCGGTCTGCAGACGGCGTACAGCCTCGCCCGGACGGGGATTCCCCGGTGCGCGGTGCTCTCGCGCGACCCGGCACCGGGAGGCATGTTCCGGCGTTTCCCGGTCTATCAGCGCCTGATCAGCTGGACGAAGCCGGATGCGCCGTGCGAGCGGGGCACGCGGGAGTACGAGTGGTACGACCACAACAGCCTCGTCGGCGACGAGCGGGAACATCAGGCGCTCGTACCGGCTTCAATGGACCGAACGTTCGACGTTCCGGCCCGCCACGAGATGGAGACGGCGCTCGTCGAGTTCGCCACTCGCGGGGACGTTCGTGTTCGCTACGACTGCGAGTGGCTGTCGACCCGGCGCGACGAGGCGGGCTTCGTGCTCGAGACGTCGGACGGCGAGTACCGCTGCCGCGTCTGCGTCTTCGCGATCGGCGTGACCGAGCCGTGGGTCCCTCCGGTTCCCGGGCTCGACGCAGTGCCGCACTACGTGGCGGCGACCCCACCCGAGCGCTATCAGGGGAAGAGCGTCTTCATCGTCGGCAAGCGGAACTCAGGGTTCGAGCTCGCACAGGGCCTGCTGCCGTGGGCGCGACGCATCGTGCTCGCTTCGCCGCGTCCGGTGGACACCGCGATGCTCGCCTTCTCGCCGCTGAGCATCCGGTACCTCTCGCCGTATACCGAGCACCTCCGCGGCGGCACCGGGAGCTACGTCGTCGACGCGGCGATCGAACGCGTCGAACGACTTGCGGACGGATACCGCATCCATGCGAGCGGGACGACGTGGGAGGGGGAGCTCCAGCTCGAATGCGACGAGGTCATCGCGGCCACGGGCTTCCGTGCGCCACTACGCGACCTGCCGAGCCTGGGCGTTGCGATGGTCAACGACGACCGGCTGCCGGCGCAGACGCCGCACTGGGAGAGCGTCTCGGTCCCCGGGATCTACTTCGCCGGCAACGTGACGCAGGCTTCGCCCGGCCTGCGCAAGCACGGGGCTACGAGCAGCTCCTCATCCGTCAACGGGTTCCGGTACAACGCCCGGGTCCTCGCGAGCCACATCGCCGAGAAGCACTTCGGGCTCCGGCTCGAGCCGCGGCCGCTCGACGGCGACGAGGTCGTTCCGTATCTGCTTTGGGAGCTTGCGAACGCGCCCGAGCTCTGGACGCAGAAGGGCTACCTGGCGAGGGTGGTCGATCTCGATGGGGCCGATGGGTTTCGCGACGGAGGAATCGTGCCGCTCGCGGACTTCGTCGATCGCGACGGCGGCGATGCGTGCGCGGTCGCGGTGGAGTACTCCGGTGACGGGACGATCATCCCGGTCGTGTACGTCCGGCGGGGCGGGCGTTTGGTCGAGCACCCACTGCCTCCGCACCCCCTGCACACGTTCGGTACCGACGAGCATCGCCGGGTGCTCGCGGCCTGCCTGGCGCCGCTCCTGTCCCGAGAGGCGAGCGCGTCACGTGCCTGACCAGAACGCGTAAGCGTGATCGTGCTCATGCACAACTGATCGCGAAGCGCCTAGAAACGGTCCAGCGCGGCGGCCGCCTGCGACCACGCCTCGGACCGCGGGTCGATCGGCTCGAAGTGGCCGACGCCGGGCAACTCGACCAGCTCGCAGCGGTCGCCCGCTGCCCGCGCCGCAGCGGTGTACCGCCGGGAGAGCCCGATCGGCACGCGATCGTCGAGATCCCCGTGCACGAGTAGCTGCGGCACGCCCGTCGGCAGGCGCTGCATTGGGTCGGCGAGCGCGAGGTCGGCATCCCCGACGAACCCGGCAACCGCGCCGTCGCCTATCACGAGCCGCGCACCTTCGCCGAGGTCGCACACACCGGCGAGCGAGACGGCCGCCGTCAGAAGCCCTGTCTTACAGAGCCATAGCGCGAGCTGACCGCCGGCTGAGTGCCCGAGCGCGATAACGCGCGACGCGGCCACCGGAAGCGCCCGGACGGCGGCGGCGACGTCCTCCAGCGTCTCAGGCACGCCGCCGCCCGCGCCGATACGGCGGTACTCGACGTTCCAGGTCGCCCAGCCACGGCGTGCCAGGTCGGTCGCGATCGCCCGCGTAGTCGCGAGCGTGAACTGGGCCCGCCAGAAGCCGCCGTGGAGCACGACGGCAACGCCAAGCGGCTCTCCCGTTTCCGGCAGCCGCAGCTCCGCCCACTGCTCCGGATGCGTTCCGTAGCGATGCTCTGTCCCGTCCTCGGCGAGTCCGGCCAGGTCAGCGAGGAACTGGTCGAGGTCGAAGGCGGTCACTCGCCCGGGAGCAGCGAGTAGAGCGTCTTGTCGACACGCCGGCCGTCCGGCTTCGGCATCGAGCGAACGACGCCCTCGCGTGTGTATCCGGCCCGGTCGACCACGTGCTCGGACGCGGTGTTGCCGACGTTGACGTACGCCGCCACTCGCTCGATGCCGAGCGAGAAGGCGTGCTCGGCGAGCTGGCGTGCGATCGTCGTTCCGATGCCGCGCCGGCGGGCGTGGGGGAGCACGAAGTAGCCGATCTCGACGATCTTCCGCTCGGCATCGAGGTGGTGGAGCCTGCCGGCGCCGACGACCTCGCCGGTTTGGGCGTCGATCGCGGCGAGGGCCAGCAGCCGTCCCCGTTCGGCGAGCGACGCTAGTTCCTCCAACGAGGCCACGAGGGCTTCGCGATCGAACGCGGGAAGGTTCCCGGCTTCGCGGAGCTCCGGATCGGTGAACGCGGGCAGGATTCCGTCCACGTCTTCGAGCGAGGGGAAGCGGAGAACGACGTCGCCGGCCTGAATCCCCTCGGGCGGCACCGACAGCCGCATTGTCGGCTCCGTCCTCAGCTCACCGCCTTCTTCACGAGCGCGGCGATCTTCTTCTCCTCGGCGGCGGACAGCTTCTTCAGCGCGAAGTCGGTCGGCCACATGTCGCCCTGGTCGAGGTTCGCGTTGTCGCTGAAGCCGAGCGTCGCGTATCTCGACTTGAACTTCGCCGCGCTCTTGAAGAAGAGGACGACCTTGTCGTCCTTGGAATAGGCGGGCATCCCGTACCAGGTCCGAGACATGAGCTCGGGCGCGGTGTCCTTGACGATCGCGTGCACCCGCTTGGCCATGTCGCGATCGGCTTTCGGCATCTCGGCGATCTTCGCGAGCACCTCGTCTTCCCCGCCGGCCGACTTCAGCTCTTTGGCGCGCTCCCGCATGGCGGCGCGCTCCTCCTTCGTGAATCCCTTCTTTGCCGATTTCTTGTCAGGCATTCCGAACCTCCTGCGTTAGCCGCTGCAGCAGCTCGTCCACGCGGGCGAAGCCGCCCTTCGCGCCTTCCTCGACGCCGTACTGCATCGTCGTGTCGCGCTCCTCGGGCGTGTCGAAGCGCATCGTCTGCGTGAGCTTCGTCTGCTCGCCGAGATCCTCGAACTCCAGCGTCTGGAGGTGGTTCTGGAACGTCTGCACGAGCCGTTCGGGCTCCTCGACCTCGCGGAACTCGCCCTCGACCACGCCGGCCGCGGTGCGGAAGCGGTACGTGCCGCCGGGGCGGACGTCCATCTCCTCGACGACCGTGTCGCCGCCCCACCATTCGGGGATCAGCTGCGGATCCGTCCAGACGGAGAAGACGTGCGCGCGCGGCGCGTCGAAGACCCGCTCGACGCGAATCTCGAGCTCGTTCGGGGTGGTGACGGTGGTTTCGTTCATCGCTCTCCTTTCGTGCGTTCGACAACCTGCGCGAAGCGGTCGAGCCGCTGCAGCCACGTGCTAATCCCTTCGAAGGCGTAGGGCGCGAGCATGCACCTGCGGACACGGCCGATCTTCTCGGTCGTGACGAGCTCCGCCTCCTCGAGCAGCCTGATGTGCTTCTTCATCCCGGTCAGCGACATGCCGAAGGGCTCGGCGAGCTCGCTGATCGAAGCGCTGCCGGAACCGAGCCGTTCGAGAACAAGGCGGCGAGTCGGGTCGGCGAGGGCCGTGAACGCGCGGTCGACGGCGGAATACTGAACCATTGGGTTCACTATAGCGGAAGTTCCGCGCGCCGGTGTTCGACCTACGCCGGCGCGAGCGTGCGTGTCTTCGCCGCGTGCCAGCCGAGCCCCATCGCCTCGAAACGGTTGGCCGCCTGTTCCGTCAAGCTGCGGTCGCCCCGCACGATACCGAGCGTTCGTAGGGCAAACGGCTCGAGATACGTCCCCGGCTGAAGAAGAGGTGTCGCGGCTTCCTCGGCCTCGCTCGCCCGGCCGAGGGCGATCAGCGCTTCGAGTTTCGTCGCCAGCGCGTAGAGGCTGCCGTCGAGCGACCATTGCCACGTCGCGCTGGACGACTCGAGTAGCGCGTCGAGCCGTTCGAGGTCGCCTCGCAGCAGTGCGAGGTGCGCCGGTGGTGGGTCGAGCCAGAAACCCATGCCGCCGCCTTGAAAGCCCTGCTCGACCGCAGCCTCCTCGAGTCGCTGCGCCTCGGCATCGAGACCGAGCTCGCCGCACGCAACGGCACACGAGAAGAGCGTCCTCGGATTGAGCACGCACGGCGTGCCCTCGTTGTCGGCGACTGCCCGCTCGACCCGGTGCTGAAGCCGGCGCACCTCGTTCCAGTGTCCGAGCGCCTCCTCGACGAAGAGGAGGACGCCGAGCGCGTGAACCTCGTGGTGTGGGCTCAGCCGTGAGGCGACGATGTCGTGCTTGCGCACGAGCGCCTCTGCCTCGTCCGGCCGGCCGGCCGCGAGCGCAGCCGTCGCTCCGTAGTAGTGGATGTGGGCGATCTTGTCCGGATCGGTCAGGCGATCGAGGAGCTCGAAGCGGCGTTGCGCCCAGCGGTCGGCCTCGTGGAAGTCGAGGCCGATGAACGCCGCTCCCGACCGGGCCCAGTAGGCGTAGGACAGCAGAACCGGATCGTCAAGTCGCTCGGCAAGCGCGACCGCCTGCTTCGCCAGCTCGGCGTCGTCCTCCCACAGCGACTTCGTGACAAGGGCTCTCGCCTGCGCGGCGCCGCGGGCATCGGCAAGCTCGAGCGCTCGCGCGAGCCAGCTCTCGACCAGGCCGTGCTCGAGCGGACGCTTCCACATCCCGCCGCGCATGACCGATTCGAACGTGAGCTCCGCGTACAGCTCCGCCAGCGCCTCCGTGCCCTCGGTCAGCTCGATCGCCTTCTCCATCGCCGGCCACATGGCCTCGCCGTCGAACCTCAGAGCGTTCACCCTGCCGATCGCATGCCAGACCTCGGCCTCGCCCGGCGCAAGCTCGGCGGCCCGGTGAAGCTGCGAGAGGGCGTCGTCGAGATCGAAGCGCGCCAGCGAGAGCTCGGCTGCGCGCCGAAGCCAGCGCAGCGCGGCCGCCGAGAGTTGTTCAAGCTCGTCCTCACGGTCCCGCCAGGCGAGCTCCGCGATGCCGGGAGCGACCGCCTCGGAGTAGTGGTGCGCCAGCACGCCGGCGCGGCCGTCTGTCGCGTTGTCCGCTTCGAGCCAGCGCGCGAAAGCAGCGTGCAGGCGCGCACGACTCGCCTTCGGCAGGCTGCCGTACGCGACGTCGCGGGTGAGCGCGTGCTTGAAGACGAGCTCCGGCTCCGTGGGGCGGACGAAGCCGCGCTCCACGAGGGTGCGCACCTCGGCACTCGAGCCGGTCAGTGCGGCCAGGCCCCCCGGAGTGAACGAGCGGCCGATCACCGAGGCGGCGTGGAGCGCCTCTTTCGCTCCGGCCGGTAGCAGGTCGATGCGGGCGGCGAGGACGCCCTGAACGGAGTCCGGGATGCCGAGATCGACCGCGGCGCCGCGCAGCGACCAGCCGCCGCTTCTTTGCTCGAGCAGCCGTCTGTCGAGGAGGTCCGCGAGCACTTCCTCGACGAAGAACGGGTTTCCCCCCGCGTGGTCGGTGATGAGCTCCAGCGCGCGCGACTCGAGTGGGGCCGCGAGCGCGGCCTCGATGAGCTCCGTCACCTCCTCGTCGGTGAGGCGTTCCAGGCTCAGCGTGTCCGCCGCCGGGAATGCTGCCGCCTCGGGCCGCATGGTGGCGAGCACGAGGGCGGGGCCCTCCGCGTCCGAGAGCACCCGCTCGAGCACCTCGACCAGCGGCTCGGCGGCCCAGTGCAGATCCTCGATGACGAGCACCGCGGGCCCCCTCGTACCGAGCTGCGAGATCAGCTGCACCCACTGGTCCTGTAGCCGCAGAAGCGCCGCCCGCGGCTCGAGATCGCCCGCGACGTCCAGACCGAGCGTCAGGCCGAGGATCTCGCGGCCGGCGAGCCGGTCCAACACTTCTTCGGCCGAGTCCTCCTGGCGCAGACCGAGTTCCTGCCGTAGCACGTCGGCGAGCGCGCTGTAGGTCACGCTGCGGCCGTAGGAGAGGCAGCGACCGAGCCGAAACGCGGTCCCTGCCGGCAGGCGCTCTCGTAACTCGCGGACGAGGCTCGTCTTGCCCATGCCCGCCTCGCCCACAACCTTGGCGAGCCGCGGGCGCCCCTCCGCCTGCGCGCGCGCGAGCATGTCCTCGAGCCACTCGAGCTCGCGCTTGCGACCCACGAACCTCGCTTCCAGACCATGCCCGCCCCGCGGCCGCCGCGGCGCGCGCATCCGCCGGAGCTCCCTGCAGGCGACGCCGCCCTCCTTCCCTTTCGCCTCGACCGCCCGCGGTTCGCCAAGCTCGAACGCGTCGCCGACGAGGGACGCGGTTCGCTCTCCAACGAGTACGTGGCCGGGCTCCGCCGCCTGTTCGAGGCGCGCGGCTACGTTCACCGCGTCGCCGGTCGCGAAGGAGCTGCCCTCGCGAGGGCGGCCGACGACGACTTCGCCGGAATTGACGCCAATCCTCAGGTAGAGCCGGCCGTGGAAGAGCTCCTGCAGCCGTTCCTGCATCCAGAGAGCGACCTGCAGCGCCCGCTCGGCGTGGTCCTCCTGGGCTGCGGGCGCGCCAAACACGGCGACGACTGCGTCACCGATGAACTTCTCGACCGTTCCGCCCCCGAGAGCGATCTCCGCCTCCATCGCGTCGTAGAAGCGGTCGAGCAGGTCGCGCGCGTACTCCGGGTCGAGCGAAGCGCCCAACTCCGTCGAGCCGACGAGGTCGGCGAACAGGATCGTCGTGACCTTGCGCTCCACCCGGCGAGTGTAAGTCGCATCTCGCACAAGTCCAACCGGTGCGGCTGGGTCATGCGGCTCGGAGTTCGGCGACGACGAGGCGGTAGCCGACATCGAGCTCGGGCAAGGTCAGCAGTGAGGCGTAGCGGGTGTGCCAGGAGCGATCGGTGAGATCGCGCGCGAGCCGAGCGGCTCCCTCGGCTACGAGCCGATTGTCGAGCAGAGCGAAGGTCGACATATTCGCCCGCACGGCTTCGTCGAGGTAGGCCACGGGTCGGCGCCAGTAAGCGGCGGTGAAGCCGTCCGTGCAATTGGCCGGAACCAGCACCGGCTCGATCGTGACTCGGCCCAGCACCTCGAACTCGGCCAGCCGCGGATAGCGGGAGCCGGCGAGGCCGGGGAAGTAGTCGTCGAGCCAGCCGAAGGGCGCATCGGGGTCGTGCGTGAAGAAGACGGCGCGCTTCCGCGCGACGCGGCGGATTTCGGCGAATGCCGCTGGACGATCTGCCCAGTGATGGGCGGTCAGGAATGCGAGCGCCGCGTCGACGCTCCTGTCCGGCAGCGGTAGCGCCTCGGCAACGCCGCTGACTGCCGGCGGGAGCGACGGAGGCCGCTGCTGAACCATGAGCTCGGATGGTTCCACGGGAACGACCTCGAGATCGGTCGGTTCGTAGGAGCCCGAGCCGGCGCCGATGTTCACGACGGAAGTGGCGTCGCCGAGCGCCGCCCGAATCACCCGCGCGATTCTCGGGTCGGGGCGCCGCGTCTCGTTGTACGCGCTGCCGATTCGGTCGTAGAGAACGATGACCCAGCCTAGCCGCCTCCGCTACAACGGAGGCTCATGGTGCCGCCGTACAAGCAGCCCGGTGCAAACGTCGCCTTCTGGACGCTGTTCGGCCTCTTCGCGCTGGGCGAGTACGCCATGCGCTTCCGGAGTCACTTCAACAGGAGTGGAAGACGGGCGGAACGGTGGAGCCTTCTGGTCGTGCTCGCCGCGGTGATCGGCGGGATGCTCGGCGGGATCGAGCTCGCGAACCGGAAGGTCGGCTTGATCGGCTCGGCCCGATGGCCACTCTTCGTGGTTGGGCTCGTGCTGATGGCCGCCGGTGTCTTCGTTCGGCAGTGGGCGATCCTCACGCTCGGCCGGTTCTTCACCCCCGAGGTGCGCGTGCACCCAGGTCAGACTGTCGTCGAGCGGGGTCCGTACCGCTGGGTGCGGCACCCGTCCTACAGCGGTCTCTTGATCTTCTTCGTGGGCCTCGGCCTGGCCCTGAGCGACTGGCTGTCCATAGTCGTGCTCGCTGTGCTCCCGGCCGCCGGGCTCCTCGTCCGCATCCGATCGGAGGAGCGTGCGCTCCTCGGGGCCCTCGGCGAGGAGTACCGCCGCTACGCCGCGACCCGCCGCCGCCTCTTCCCAGGTATCTGGTAGCGCCCGGCTCCTCGGCCGCCGCAAGAGGTAGAAGGCGCACCTGAGCTCCGGGCCGGCGACTGGGGAAACAGATCGCAGCTACGATGGTCCGGCGCGTTGGGCTTAGCGCGGAGGCCGCCGAGGCTCGAACCCTCTTCGACTGTCACATTTGGCCTGGGTGCACCAGGAAGGCTCGTCCCGAGCTTTTACCGATTGACGAGAAGAGGAGTGCCACATGCACGCGCCTGTCGAGGACGGCCGCGCTGCACCGCCGCGGGCGGCCCCGCAGGAGACGACGACCGACGCCCTCCAGCTCTTCCTGCGCGATGTCGGCCGCCGCCCGCTCCTCACCGCCGCGCAGGAGGTCGAGCTGGCGAAGCGGGTCGAGCGGGGCGACCTCGACGCGAAGGAAACAATGATCGAGTCGAACCTGCGTCTGGTCGTCTCGATCGCGAAGCGGTACCGCCACCAGGGACTCCCTTTCCTCGATCTGATCCAGGAAGGGACCCTGGGGCTGATCCGCGCGGTCGAGAAGTTCGACTGGCGCAAAGGCTTCAAGTTCTCGACCTACGCCACCTGGTGGATCGCTCAGATGGTTGCGCGCGGACTAGGCGACAGCGCGCGCACGATCCGGATGCCCTCGCACATCGTCGAACGGATGCAGAAGCTGAACCGGGCAGAGCGGGCATTGTGGACGGAGTTCGGACGGGAGCCGTCGCTCGCGGAGCAGGCTGAACGGGCAGGCCTCTCGCTTGAGCAGGCGCTCGAGATCAGAATGGCGTCCCGGGCTTCGACGAGTCTCGACCACCCTCTCGGCGGGCAGGATGATGCTCTCTTTGGGGACCTTGTCGCTGATGAGGGGCCACTGCCGGAGGAGGAGGTCGAGGAGACGCTCCGGAACGAAGCGCTAGCGGAAGCACTCGCGATCCTGGACGAGCGTGAGCGAAGCGTGATCGTCCTCCGCTACGGCCTCTACGGCTCCGGGCCGGAGACGCTCGACGAGATTGGACTGCGGCTCGGGTTGTCGCGCGAGCGCGTGCGTCAGCTCGAGACGAAGGCCCTCAAGGAGCTTGGCGGACTGGGCGAGACGCAGTCGCTAGCCGGCTAGCGGTCCGTGCGGTCCGCGGTCCGCGCGTCCAACTGGAACAACGATTTGTCTCAGGGAGCCACCGGCTCCCGCGCCGCGGGCTACTCGACGTTGAAGCTGAACATCATCCCGCTCTCGTGGTGCTCGGCGATGTGGCAGTGAGCCATCCAGCGGCCCGGGTTCGTCACGTCGAGCAGGATGTCAACCGTCTCGCCGGTCCGGACGAGAACCGTGTCCTTCCAGACGAGGTTTGGCTCAACGGCCTCGTTGCGCGCGAGGATCAGGAATCGCCCCGCTCCGTGGACGTGGAACGGGTGCGGCATCGGATGATCTGAGTCCATCTCGTTGACCAGGCGCAGCTTCACCTGGTCGCCGACGTGGAACGTCCAGTCGATCTGGGCGTTCTCGGCACCGGTCTCTTGGTCGACGAGCTTCCAGCGCATGTTGGCCGGCGTGGTCATCCGGTTGACCTCGACCATGTCGTCTTCCCACTCGATGCCCTGGGCGGTGTCGTGGCCATGTTCGCGCTCCCCATGCTGATGGTGGTGTCCGTGGCCGTGCCCGTGGTGTCCGTGTCCGCCGTGCTCCTCGTGCGCTTCGCCTTCGTCGTGATGGCCGTGGTGTCCGTGGTGGTGCTCGTGGTCGTGCTCGCCTCCAGCCGCGACCATGCTCGCCGGCAGGAGCTTCATGCCGCACTTGGGGCAGCGATCGGGCTTGTCGCTCGTCACCTCGGGATGCATCGGGCAGACGTACGTCGTCTCCTCTGCCGCCTGCGCGAGCAGCTTCATCCCGCACTTCGGGCAGCTGCCCGGCTCCTCGCTCACGACCTCCGGGTGCATCGGGCAGACGTAGACCACGTCGACGCCTTCGGGAACGCCCATGTCCATCTCGGCAACGAACGAGAGCGTCTTGTCGGGTGGCGCCTTCAGGAACGGCTCGATCTGCTCGCGTAGCTCGGTCATGTCGAGGTGGGTCCGCAGCTGCGCAAACTCATCGGCGAACGCCTGCTCGGGCGGCTCGTCGGCGACGGTGATCGAAGCAAGTCGGTAGGTGCGCTCGGGTGTTCGATGCTCGAGTTCGAGTTCACCGGCGTCTTCGAAGAGCACGTCGACGACGACGCGCTCGGACGGTGCAAGCAGCACCTCCTCGACGAGCTCCTCACGTTCGTAATGACCGGCGTCGGCCCCGACCAGCTTCATCTGCGCGCCCGGCAGCGCGACGTTGAATACGCGCGTGTTGGCGGTGTTCGTGAAGTAGACGCGCACGACCTCGCCGCGCCTGGCCTCGAGCGAGAGGTCGGGCTCGCCCGTGACGAGCATCACGTTGCCGAATCGGCCCATCGCCACGTGCGTCGTCTCCGACTCCCTGAAGGCGGCGATCTGCCCGTCCTCGATCAGGATGTCGTCGAGCGTGAGCAGCAACTCGCGGTTGGCGGGGGGCCAGAAGTCGGGCTCTGACGGCGTCGAGAGGATGCTCCCGTAGAGGCCCATCTCCTGGCCGTAGTCCTCCCGGATGTGCGGGTGGTACCAGTAGGCCCCGGGGTCAGGCACGTGCACCTGGTAGGTGAAGCTCTCGCCGACCGGGATCGGCGCCTGCGTGTCGTGCGTCCCGTCGTAGCGGTTCTCGAGCCGCAGGCCATGCCAGTGGACGGTCGCGTCGAGGTCGCCGTGGTTGGTCACGTGGACGGTGATCGTCGCGCCCTGCGGAACCTTCAGCGTCGGGCCTGGGACGGAGCCGTTGTAGGCGAGCATGCGCACGGTGGCGTCCCCTATCTGCTTCTTGACCGGGACGATCTCGAGCGCGAACTCGTCGCCGTCGGAGAGCTGGACGAGCTCCGTCTTGGTCGCCTCGGGAAGTCCCTTGGTCTCGCGCGGGAGTTCGACGAGCCGGGCGTGGCTATCGGTGCCTGGTTGATGCATTGGCTTAGCTCCCTTCGGTCGGCGTTCCGGCCCCGACCGGTTCCCGGGCCGCCGGCGCCTTCGATTGCTGGTGCGAAGTGATCTGCTCCGCGATGTACTCGGCGTCGTCCTTGACCCAACCGATCAGCGCTGAGCCGCGCGTGTGCTGCCAGGCGAGGCCGAGGAAGTAGAGGCCGGGCACGTCGGTGACGCCGCGACGGTGGCGCAGGCGGCTGCCCTCGTCGAAGACCGGCAACTTGATCCACGAGTAGTCAGGTCGGTAACCGGTCGCCCAGATGACGGCGTCGACCTCGCGGTGGCTGCCGTCCTCGAAGCGCACCCTGCGACCGTCGGCGTCAACCGCGCGCGGTTTCAGCTCGACCCCATAGCGCCGCTTGAGCTCGCGTGGGCTCGAGCCGATCAGCGTCTCCCTCGTGCTCAGGCGTTGCCCGAGACGCGTTTCGACTGACTTGTCGAGAATTCGGGCCTTCGCCAGCCACCAGAAGAGGTCGCGTCCGAGCAGGCGTTGCGGCAAGGGTGTTCTGGCGCGAGCCGATCGAGAGCGCGACCTTGTGCGTTGCCGAGAGCTCTTTCGCGATTTGGTAGCCGGTGTTTCCACCGCCGATGACGAGCACGTTCCCCGGCGGCACTTCGTCCGCCCTGCGGTAGCCGGTGGCGTGCACCTGGAAGACCTCGGGGGCGAGCCGTTCGGCGAGCTTCGGGACGAAGGGGCTCTGGAACGGACCGGTCGCGACAACGACCTGGTCCGCCGTGATGGCCCGGTCCTCGAGCTCGAGACGGAAGCGCCCATCTTCACCGAGCTCGAGCTTCTTGGCCTCGCTGTTGAGCTCGATCGGGAGCTGGAACGTCTCGGCGTAACGCTCGAGGTAGGCGATCACCTCGTCGCGGGTTGGGTATTCGTCCGGATCGCCGGGGAAGGCAAGGCCCGAAAGCGCGCTGTAGCGACGGGGTGTGAAGAGCGTTAGCGAGTCCCAGCGCTCGCGCCATGCCGGCGCAAGTTCGCTGGCGCGCTC
>Ga0307308_10000018_pt1 | contig 41205 bp, 41 predicted proteins | sample ER_DNA_195_FD_194501 | JGI IMG/M metagenome (GOLD analysis project Ga0307308, IMG submission 194501) | Bulk soil microbial communities from the East River watershed near Crested Butte, Colorado, United States - ER_DNA_195 | ecosystem: Environmental > Terrestrial > Soil > Floodplain | place...
CTCCTCCTGCAGGTTCTCGAGGAGGTTGATGATCTGCGCCTGAATCGAGACGTCGAGCGCCGACACAGGTTCGTCGGCGACGATGAAATCGGGATTGACCGCGATCGCCCGGGCGAGACCGATCCGCTGGCGCTGACCGCCGGAGAACTCGTGCGGATAGCGGCCCGCGGCGTCGGCAGGTAGTCCGACGATCTGCAGGAGCTCGCGCACACGCGTGTTCGACTCGCGCCGATTCGCGAGCCCGTGACTGCGTAGCGGCTCTCCGATGATGCGCCCGACGCTGTGACGAGGGTTGAGCGACGCATAGGGATCCTGGAAGACCATCTGCATACGCCGTCTCAGAGGCCTCAGCTCGGCCTCATTGAGCTGCGAGATGTCCTGTCCGTCGAAGTGGATGGTTCCCTCGGTCGGTTTGTAGAGCCGGATGATCGCGCGTCCGACCGTGGACTTGCCACAGCCGGACTCGCCGACGAGCCCGACGGTCTCTCCTTTCTTGATCGTCAAGGAGATGTCGTCGACCGCGCGGATGTCTCCCACATGCCGGTCGAGAATGAGGCCGCTCTTGATCGGGAAATAGACCTTGAGGTGCTCGAGCTGGACGAGTGGGCCGGCGCCGTTCGCCGCGTGCGTCACGCCGTCGCCGCCTCACGCTCGCGCTGCCACTCTTCGGCCGGCACCGGGTTGAAACAGGCCACCTTGTGTCCCCGCTCCACCTCGACGAGCAATGGCACCGACTTGCGCGACTCGTCCACCTCGAAACGACAGCGTGGCTGGAAAGGACAGGCCGCAGGCGGTTGCAACATGTTCGGCGGCGAGCCTTCGATGGGGTGCAGCCGCGCGCGCTGTCCTGCGTCCAGCCGCGGCACGCTCTGGAGCAGGCCGAGCGTGTACGGATGGCGTGGGCTGCCAAAGAGCTGCTCGGCCGAGCCCGTCTCCATGAACATCCCCCCGTACATCACGTTCACGCGCTCGCACATCCCCGCGACGACTCCGAGGTCGTGCGTGATCAGGATCAGCGCCGCGTCTTCCTCGGTCACGAGCTCACGAAGCAGATCGAGGATCTGGGCCTGAATCGTGACGTCGAGCGCTGTGGTCGGTTCGTCGGCGATCAGCAGCTTCGGCTTGCAGGCGAGCGCCATCGCGATCATCGCGCGCTGCCGCATGCCGCCGGAGAACTGATGCGGATAGTCATCAAGGCGAGCCTTGGCACTGGGGATTCCGACCCGGTCGAGAGCCTCGGCCGCCTTCGCCTCGGCCTCTTTGCGATCCATGTCGAAATGCGTTTCGAGTGCCTCCCTGATCTGTCGTCCGATCGTCAGGACCGGGTTGAGGGAGGTCATCGGGTCCTGGAAGATCATGGCGATCTCCCGCCCGCGAATGCGACGAAGCGCACGGTCGCTCTGGTTGATGAGATTCGTTCCCTCGAACACGGCGGCGCCGGACTCGACTCGTCCGTTCCGCGCGAGCAGGCCGAGGATGGCAAGCGAGGTGACACTCTTGCCGCAGCCTGATTCGCCGACGATCCCGAGCGTCTCCCCCCGGGCGATGTCGAAGGAGATGCCGTTGACCGCGTGCACCGTGCCACGCCGTGTCCAGAAGTGGACGTGGAGGTCCTCGACGGAGAGGAGCGGGTCTCTAGCCACGTGAGCGCAGCTTGGGATCGAGCGCCTCGCGCAAGCCGTCGCCAATGAGGTTGAACCCGAGAACGGAAAGGATGATCGCGATGCCGGGGATGATCGCCAGGAAAGGCGCCGTCGCGAGGTAGTCGTTCACGTTGGCGAGCATCGTCCCCCATTACGGGGTCGCCGGATCCTGTGGACCGAGCCCGAGGAAACCGAGGCCGGCCACGTCGATGATCGCGGTGGCCATTGCGAGCGTTCCCTGCACGATCAAAGGTGAGACGGAGTTCGGGAGAATGTGGCCGAAGAGAATCCCCCGGCGGCGAACCCCCACCGAACGGGCGGCCAGAACGAAGTCGTTTTCCTTCTGCGCCAGGACGGAGCCGCGCAGCAGGCGCGCGAAGATCGGGATGTTGACGATCCCGACGGCGAGCATCACCTGCCACAAACCCGGTTGGAGCGCGGCCACGATCCCGATCGCAAACAGCAGGCCGGGGATTGCGAGCATGACGTCCATCGCGCGCATGATCGTCGAATCGACGGCGCCGCCGAGGTAGCCGGCCGTCGCACCGAGCAACATCCCGACCGAGAGGCCGATGGCGACGGAGACGACGCCGATCAACAGCGAGTAGCGGGCGCCGTAGACGATGCGAGAGAACTCGTCGCGACCGAGCAGATCAATCCCGAACCAGTGGCCCGCGGTCGGTCCGACCGGCTCGCCGTTCTTCAGTAGATCGAGGTTCTGTTCTTTCGGCCCGTACGTTGCGATCAGAGGCGCGAAGATCGCGACCGTGACGAAGATGGAGACGAAGAAGGCACCGAGGACTGCGCCGGGGTTCCGGATCAGGCGGTAGCGCGCTTCGCTCCAGAGCCCGGACGGCGCCTGGTGGCCAATCTCCAGGCCTTCGATTTCGGCGACGGACATCAGCTGTACCGGATTCGCGGGTTGATGATCGCGTAGGAGATGTCGACGAGCAGGTTCACCAGCACGAACACGATCGCGAGAAAGAGGATTCCTCCCTGCAGCGCGGGATAGTCGCTATTGAAGATCGCGTCGCGTAACCACGAACCCATCCCCGGGAAGGCAAACACAGTCTCCGTCAGCACCGCGCCCGACAACAGAAGCCCGGTCTGAAGGCCGATGATGGTCGACACCGGCAGCAGGGCGTTCCGCAGAACGTGGCGCCGGTCGACGGTATGGGGGGCCAACCCTTTCGCGCGGGCCGTGCGCACATAGTCCTCGTTCTGCACGTCGAGGGTCGAAGCTCGCGTGATGCGCATGATGATTGCCAGCGGGATCGACCCCAGCGCGATCGCCGGCAGGATCAGGTGCCTGATTGCGTCCCAGGACGCAGCCCAGTTGCCAGTGATGATCCCGTCGAGGACGTAGAAGCCGGTCGGATGCTCGTTGCTGCTCAGCACGTCTTCGCGGCCGACGCTCGGCAACAGGTGCCACCGCACGGCGAAGAAGTACTTGAGAATGATCGCGAGGAAGAAGATCGGGATCGAGATCCCGATCAGCGAGCCCACGAGGCTGAGGTGGTCGAAGACCCCGCCGTACCGCTTCGCCGCGAAGAAGCCGAGCGGCAGGCCGATGCCGACCGCGAAGATCATCGCGGCGAAGGCAAGCTCGATCGTGGCCGGGAAGCGACGCCTGATCTCCGAGGTGACCGTGCGGCGCGACGAGATGCTCGTGCCGAGGTCTCCGTCGACGACTGTCACTTTCAGGTAGTCGACGTATTGCAACGGCAACGGGCGGTTGAGCCCGTAGCGCTCCTTGTACTGCTGGACGAGCTCAGGCGTCGCGCGCTCGCCGAGCAGCGCCGAGGCCGGGTTACCCGGCAGCGCGTGGACCCAGAAGAAGATCAGGATCGACACGCCGAGGAGAATCGGGACAAGCAACAACAGCCGGCGAACGACATACCGAAGCATTGGTCAGTCGTTCGCCGGCTGAGTGTCTATCTGCTACTGACCTCCGAATCCAGCGTTCTGGAACCAGACGCCGCCCACCGGCGTTGCGATCAGCCTCGTCACACGCTTCTCGGCCCCGAGTGCTGGGGTCGCATGCGCGTACGGAACACCTGGCAGGTACTTCATGATCATGATGTTCGCCTGCTGGTAGAGCTTCACCCGCTTGGCGAAGTTCGGCTGGTTGAGCGCCCTGTTCAGGATGCCCTCGATAGCCGCATTGTGGTACCCGAACTGCGGGTTGAAGTTCCGGAAGAACGTTCCGAGGAAGTTGTCCGGATCTCCGTAGTCACCGGTCCACCCGATCAGGTTCAGATCGCCGGCAGAGCCTTCGTTCACCTTCGGCACGTAGGTCGGCCGCCACGGTGCGCTATGCGCGACCACCTTGAAGCCGGACGCCTCGAGGCTTGCTGCAAACGCCTGGAAGTTCCGCTGTGGGTCGGGCATGTAGGGCCGTGAGACTTCCGTCGGATACCAGAAGTCCACCGAGCAAGGAACCTTGCAACTCGACGAATTCAGCAATGCCTTCGCCTTCGTCGGGTTGTACGGGTACTTCGCGACCTTGTTCGTCCAACCGAACAGGCTCGGGGGCTGGAACTCGTTCGCGACCTTGCCGGTGCCGTAGTAGAAGTTCTTCACCACGGCGGCCCGGTTCAGGCCGTACGCGACGGCCTGGCGAACCTTGATGTCGTTCATCGGCGACCCGGGGCCCTGGTGGATCGTCACGTAGGCGACGTTGAACGCCGGCCGCTTGACGACCTTGAGCCTGGAGTCACCCGACAGCCCGCCGATGTCCTGCGGCGGAGCGAGGTCGAACGCGTTGATCTCGCCGGTCTTGAGCGCCTGGAAGCGCGCCTCGTTGTCCGAGATCGGCCGGATGATCAGCTTGTCGAGCCGCGCCTTCTTGCCCCAGTAGCTTCCGTTGCGGACGAGCTCGACCTTCTGGCCGATCGTCCACGACGAGAACTTGAAAGGCCCGGTGCCGGTCGGATGCTGGAACGCATACGTGCCGGTCGCGCGGAAGGCGCCGCCGCTCAGTGTTGCCTGATCGGCGCCGTACTTCTTCATCGCCGTCGGGCTCTGCATCGCGAACGACTGGATCACGAGCGACGGGAAGAACACACCCGACGCACGATTCAGCCGAACCACGATCCGCGAGGAGCCGACCGCTTTGCAGCTTCGGAACAGCGGCGGCGACAGGTTCGCCACCTCGTTCTTCTTGAAGCCGCCGTACGTGGCCTGGTAGTAGAACGTGGCCGACGGATCCTGGAACGGACCCGTCCAGTTGTACCAGCGGTTGAAGTTGTAACAAGCAGCCGCCGCATTCCACGGCGTGCCGTCATGGAACTTGACCCCCTTGCGGAGGTTGAAAGTCCAGATCTTGCCTGCGCCGGAGAGCTTCCAGCTCGTGGCCAAAGACGGAACGATCTTCGTTGTTCCCGGCTTGAGCTTCACGAGCCCTTCGAACATCTGCTCAGTGACGCGGAACGACTCGCCGTCTGACACGAGCGCCGGATCCAGATACGTCGGATCCGACGCGCCCGCAAAGACGAGCGTCCCCGAATTTGAGGCTCCGCCTGCAGTACTCGCGACCACCAGCACGATCAGCGCCGCGAGAGGCAGTGCCAGCCTTCTCAAAATCCCCCTCACACAATCTCCTTTCATCGCACCGCCCCTCCAGGCGGACGAGCAAGTATGAACAGAAGGTTAAGCCTTCCTCAAGGCTTAGACGCAATTCGCACGAAAACGATTGAGGGCGGCCCTTTGGCCGCCCTCACTTCCGATCGAGACTGCCGCGATTACGCGGCTAGTGAGATCAGATCTCGCAGTGCCGAGAGGCGCGCGAGGGCCTGGCCTTCGAGCTGCCGGACCCGCTCGCGGGTCAGGTCGAGCTCGTGGCCGATCGCCTCGAGCGTCCAGGGCTCGCCTTCGAACCCGAACCGAAGCTCCAGGATGCGGCGTTCCCGCTCCGGGAGGGCGTCGAGTGCCCGCCGGACGCCTTGGCGCCGGAGCGACTCTTCCGCCTCGTCGAAGGGATCCGCGGCCTCGCGGTCGGCGAACAGGTCGCCGAGCTCGCCTTCGTCGTCCGCACCGACCGTCTGGTTCAGCGACACCGAGGCCTGGGCTGCGCCGAGGGCTTCGTCGACGTGCTGAATCGGGAGGCCGGTTGCCTCGGCCAGCTCGTCCTTCGTCGCCTCGCGACCGAGCTCGACCTCGAGCCGGCGAGCCGCCCGCGACAGCTTCTGCTGGCGCTCGACGACGTGGACCGGAACGCGGATCGTGCGGGCGTGGTTCGCGACGGCGCGCTGCACCGACTGGCGGATCCACCACGTCGCATACGTCGAGAACTTGTAGCCGCGCCGCCAGTCGAACTTCTCGACGGCTCGGTTGAGGCCGAGTGTGCCCTCCTGGATGAGGTCCAGGAAGGGGACGCCGAGGCCCCGGTAGCCCTTGGCGATGGAAACGACCAGGCGCAGGTTCGACTCGATCATGCGCCGCTTGGCGACGGGATCGCCCCGCTCGATTGCCTTGGCGAGGGTGACCTCCTCCGCGGCGGTGAGCAGCTTGTGGCGGCCGACATCGGCCAGGAAGAGCTGAAGGCTGTCCGCGGAGCCCGAGAGGACGTGGGTCTCCGGTTTGACGGGCTTCTCTTCCTTCTCTACGTCCTTTTCCTTGGCTTCGGCCTGGCGGACATCGAGCCCGATTCGCTCGAGCTCGCGGGTCAGCTCTTCGACCTCGGCCTCGTTGAGGTCGTGCTCGAGGGCGAAGGCCTCGAGCTCGACGGCCTCGAGATGCCCACGCTCCTCAGCGCCCTCCACGAGTGCCTTGGCCTGGTCGGAATCAAGCAGTTCGTGCAGCTGATTTTGTGTCAAGTGTCCCTTTCGCGTCCTACTTTGTGATACGCGGCCAACCTTCGCACTGTAGGTCGAATTCCCTTTTCTTTCCAGGGATAAGAGTCCCAAAGGGCCTTCGGACCTGGAACGAGACCGTGCCCTTTGTTATTCCGTCGCCGCGGGCTCCTTGGGTTGCGCGCGAACCGGAAACTCGAACTCGATCTTGTCCTCGTCGTTCAAGACGAGCCGGGCACGAAAAGGTTTGCCATTCCGCGACCGGAAGCCAGAGAGTACTTCCCGGGTCCGACGTTCCTCGATGAGCTGCCGCGCGATCTCGGGCGTGAGGGTGCGGCTGGCGACCCTTTTCCAGATCACAAAGCCGCAGCCGACCTCTTCCCGGCTCTTCCAGCTGGTGCAGCCGTAGGCCTTCGAGTTCTCCTTGATGATCTCGCCCGTCACGGCTCCGCACCGCGGACACGGCCCGAGCTCGACCCGGATGGGACGGAGCTGCTCCTTGTCCAGGGCGGCGATCTGGTCGACGGTCTCCTTGGCGAAGTCGGCGATCCCCTTCATGAACTTCTTGCGATCGCCCTTTCCGTGCTCGATCTCGGAGAGCTTGTTCTCCCAGTCACCGGTGAGCTCCGGAGAGGTCAGCTTGTGGTTCTCGAGCATGGTGATCACCTGGATGCCCTTGGGCGTCGCCTGCAGATCCTTGCCGACGCGTTCGATGTACTCGCGGCGGATCAGCGTCTCGATCGTCTCGGCACGGGTCGCAGGAGTGCCGAGGCCGGATTCCTTCATGGCCTCTCGCAGCTCCTCGTCGTCGATCAGCTTGCCCGCGGTCTCCATCGCAGAGAGCAGCGTCGCCTCCGTGTAGCGGGGCGGCGGCCTCGTCATCTTGTCCTCGATCTCTGCGGCGATGCAGCGGACGGTCTGGCCCTCCTGCAGCGCAGGGATTTCGCCCCCTTCGCCCTCGTCCTCGGCCTGGCGCTCCTGGTCGGGCTCGATTCCGTAGACCGAGCGCCAACCGGCTTCGAGCGTGATCTTGCCGCGGGTCCGGAAGCGCTCCTCCTCGACGAGCGTGATCACGGTTGTCCGCGCATAGCGAGCGGGCGGGTGGAACACGGCGAGGAAGCGCTTCGCGACCAGGTCGAACACACGCCGCTCGTCGGGCGAGAACGCCTCGAGGTCCTTTTCGATGTCGGTCGGAATGACAGCGTGGTGGTCGCTCACCTTCGCGTCGTTGACGACACGTCCCAGCGGCAACTGGTCGAGAGCGAGCACGTATTCGGCTCCCTTGCGGTAGTCCTCGATCGGCTCCAGGGTGGCGGCCGTCGGCTTCAACTGCGGAACCATGTCGCCGGAGAGGAAGCGCGAGGACGTACGCGGATAGGTAATCGCCTTCTTGCTCTCGTAGAGGGACTGCGCGGCCTGCAGGGTGCGCCGCGCGGAGAAGCCGTAGCGCCGGTTTGCGTCACGCTGGAGCGAGGTCAGGTCGTACAGGAGAGGCGCGCGCTCGGACTGCTCCTTGCGCTCGACCTTCTCGATCGTCCCGTCCTGGCCTGACACCTTGGCGACGATCGCGTCGGCGCGCGAGAGGTCCCCGAAGATCCGCGTTTCGTCGCCCTCGAACCAGAGCCCCTGATACGGCGGCTGGAACGTCCCGTGGATCAGCCGGTACGGCTCGGGGACGAATGCCTGGATCTCGCGCTCGCGTTTGACGATCAGCCCGAGCGTCGGCGTCTGCACGCGGCCGAGCGAGACGACGCCGCCGACCCACGCGCGTCCACGGATCGTCGCGGCGCGCGTCGCGTTCATGCCGACGAGCCAGTCGGCCTCGGAGCGAGAACGCGCGGCGTCCTCGAGAGACTGCATCTGGGTGCCCGGGCGAAGCTTCTCGAACCCTTCGCGGATCGCCTGCTTCGTCATCGAGGAGATCCACAGGCGCTCGACTGGCTTCGGCGCCTTCGCGCTCGTCGCAGACTGGCCGAAGACGGATTCATAGACGTAGGCGAAGATCAGCTCACCCTCACGGCCGGCGTCGCACGCGTTGATGATCTTGTCGACGTCCTCGCGCTTCAGAAGCGTCTCGATCAGCTTCAGCTGCTTCTTCGACTTAGCGTCACGAGGCACGAGCTTGAACCCGTTCGGCGGGACGATCGGCAGGTCGGCCATCTTCCACTTCTTCCACTTCTCGTCGTACTCCTCCGGCTCGGCGAGCTGAACGAGGTGACCGACGGCCCACGTGATCACGTAGTCGTCGGACTCGAGGAAGACGGCTTCGTCGCGGGTCGTCTTGGACTTGGTTGTCGACTTCGCGGCCTCGACGACTTCCTCGTTGGTCCCCTCTTCGACCTTCTTCTTGCCCCGTTTCGGCTTGATGTCGTCGAGCTTCCGTCGCTGGAAGGGTCCGTCTAGCGCGCCCGCGAGGTCGCGGCCGACGGACGGCTTTTCTGCAATGACAAGGGTCTTGGGCATCCAAAACACCATAGCGCCCGCTGCCATCCAGGCTCGATGGAGATACTGGGCCGCGTGCGACCAAGCCCTTTCTACTCCTTCGCGGCAGCCCTGTCGTGGCCGGTACTCAAGGGGCTGTACCGATTGCGTGCCGAAGGCCAGGAGAACCTTCCCGACGAGGGTGGCTACGTCCTGGCGGCCAATCACACCTCGAATTTCGACCCGTGGCCGCTCGGGATGCCGCTCTGGCCCAAGCGGTTTCTCCGGTTCATGGCGAAATCGGAGCTGTACTGGTGGCCGCTGGGCAAGCTGATCACCGCCGGGGGCGGGTTCCCGGTGCGGCGTGGGGAGCGGGACGTCGAGGCGATGAAGAGAGCCGTCGCGCTCGCGCGCCAGGGCCATGTCGTGACGATGTTCCCGGAGGGCACGCGCCAGCGGAAAGGGCTCGTGAAGCGGCACCAACCGAAGTCGCATACCGGCGCGGCGCGGATTGCGCTCGAGGCGGGCGTGCCACTCGTGCCGGCTGCGATCTCGGGAACCGACCGACTCTCCCGGCTCGGCCCGCTGCGCGTGCGCTACGGGAAGCCCATTCCTCTGGATGACCTGTCGGGCCTGGATCAGTCGGAGGCGGCGCGGGAGGCGACCGACCGGCTGATGGCCGAGATCGAGCGCCTGAGAGAAGACCTGTGAGCCGACCGCTGCTCGTCGTCGACGGCGACTCGCTCGCGCATCGCGCCTACCACGCGCTGCCGAAGTCGATGCGCCGCGCCGAGGGGAAGCCGAGCAATGCTCTCGTCGGCTTTTCGAACTTCCTCATGCGGCTGTGGCAGGCCGAAGAACCTCGCGCGGTCGTCGTTGGCTGGGACACGCTCACGGTGCCTACGTACAGGCACGAGCTGTTCGACGGCTACCAGGGTGGTCGCGAGTTCGACGACGAGCTCCTCGAGCAGCTTGATCTCCTGCCCGAGCTCGTGCGCTCGTTCGGGTTCGCCGCCGCGAAGGGCGACGGGTACGAAGCCGACGACTTCCTGGCGGCTGCAGTGAAACACGAAGAGGAACGGGGCGGCACCTCGGTCGTGGTCACCTCGGATCGAGACTCGTTCCAACTCGCAAGCGAGCACACGACGATCCTTCAGCCGACGCGCGGCGTCAGCGAACTGGCACGAGTCGGTCCGGCGGAGGTGCGCGAGCGCTACGGCGTCGACCCGGCGCAAGTTCCCGATTTCATCGCCCTCCGTGGCGATCCCTCGGACAAGATTCCGGGGGCGCGTGGCGTCGGCCCGAAGACCGCCGCGAATCTCCTTGCGCAGTACGGGACGCTCGAAGCGATGCTCGAGGACGGCCGGTTCGAGGCGCAGGCGGAGGAACTGCGGCTGTATCGGCGAATGGCGACTCTGGACGCCTCCGCCCCCCTACCTCCCCTAGACGACCAGACCCCTAACTGGACGGGGGCGTCCTCCTTCGTGAGGCAGCTGGGAATGAACGCGCAGGCCGACAGGATCGCCGCGCTGGCTGCGTAGGATCGAGCAGTGGACGAGTGGCTCAGCCGAGCGCGCAACGCGATCGCAACGGAGGACGTCGATCGCGCTCTGCTCGAGCTGTCCGACGCTGACGCCGACACGCTCCTCGACCTCGCCCGCATCGCCGCGCACGTGAGTGGAGAGCGAACGAATGCGCCGCTCCTCTGCTACCTCATCGGGCGCGCGCAGGGAGGTCGCCCGCTCGACGAGCTCGCGGAAGCCGTCCGCCGATCGACGTCCTGACGCATCCGGCGCTTGCGCGCCTGCATCCGACATTCGGCCATCCCGAGTCGCCGGAGCGGCTGGCGTCTCTGCTCGACGCGTTCCCGGCCTGGACCGAAGGGAGGCCTGCGACGGTGGACGAGGTGCTTCGGTGTCACACGCGTGAACATGTAGAGCGCGTGCTCGCGATCGACGGCATGGGTTGGCTCGACGCCGACACGATCGTCAGCGAGACGACACCGACCGCAGCGTTGCTCGCGGCCGGAACTGCGATCGAAGCGGCACGCCGAGGCGGCTTCGCGCTCGTCCGTCCGCCAGGGCACCACGCGCTCAGCAGTCGCGCAATGGGCTTCTGTGTCTTCAACAACGTCGCGATCGCGGCGCGGGCCGCGCAGGCCGACGGCGACCGCGTCGCGATCGTCGACTACGACGTCCATCACGGCAACGGAACGCAGGAGATCTTCTGGGAAGACGACACGGTCCTGTTCGTGTCGCTTCACCAGTGGCCGTTCTACCCGGGAAGCGGTGGCCCCGACGAGCAAAGCGCGACGACCGTGAACATTCCGCTCGACGCAGGGTCGGGTGATGCGGAGTACCTGCGCGCGTTCGACGAGATCGTCACACCGGCCGTCGAAAGCTTCGCGCCCGATCTGTTGCTCGTGTCGGCGGGCTTCGACGCCCACGAAGCTGACCCGCTCGCCCAGATGCGCGTGACCGCGCAAGGGTTCCGTGAGCTGAGCAAGCGCTCGGCGGCCCTTGCTCCGAGGTTCGCGGCCGTGCTCGAGGGCGGGTACAACATTGCGACCCTGCCCGGGCTCGTCGAGGCGGCGCTCGAAGGTTTCTCCTCAGGAAACACGACGACCGGCTGAAAGCCGGCCGCCGAAGCCACAGTCGATTCGTTCGCCACTTCGCTCCAGCCAGGAGCTCCTTCAAAACCTGCATGGAGTATCGGCATTCCCCCGCGGCGAGGCATCGCCCACGCCCGGGGAAGGGAGTCACCCAACATGGGTGAGTCAGCCTCGAGCGGTCGACAGGGCTTCCAGCGCCTCCCGGCGGGACGAGACTCCCAGCTTCCGCAGCAGGCTCTTCACGTGTGAGCGCACGGTGTGCTCGGAGATGAACAGCCGCTTCGCGATCTCGTCGGTGGCGAGATGCTCGTCGAGGAGCAGGAGCACTTCCAGTTCACGCGCAGAGAGCGTGGCGGCGATCGAGTCGGGCACGCCCCCGCCCCGTCCGCCAGTGGCACGCACCTGCTCGAGCAGACGGCGGGCCACCGGTCCCGAGAGCGCAGCCTCTCCCTGTGCGACGCCGCGCAGGAAGTCGACGATCCGCTCGGGAGGCTCGCTCTTCAACAGATAGCCCGCGGCGCCGGCGCGGATCGCGCCGAGCAGGTTCTGCTCCGTCCCGGATGCCGTGAGGACCACCACCTCGCAGTCGGGGGCCGCCTCGCGCAGTCGAGGCAGGGCGCTCAGCCCGTCGAGACCGGGCATCGAGAGATCGAGGAGGATCAGGTCCGGCTGGAGCTCGGCGGCGCAGACGATCGCCGCTTCCCCATCACTGGCCTCGCCCACCACGTCGAACCCATGCTGGCTCAAGAGGCCCGACAATGCGGAGCGGGTCAGAGGGTGGTCGTCGACGAGGAGGATTCGCTCAGCCATCACGGTTACAACGCTTATCGGCGGACGAGGTTCTGCCGAAAGAGTGAACGTGAGACAAGACGGCAGAGACGATTTCCAGGCCTGGCTCTGGGGAGAAATCCTTCTCTTCGGCCTACTCGGCTCCTCGTTGGCGCTCTTCGTCACGAACCACGAGCTCCAGACGAAGGTCTCCCTGCCGCAGCTCGGGCTCGTGCTGAGCACGGTGATGGCCTTTGCAGGGGCGATCATCGCGCTGCTCGCAGGGATCCGCTTCGCGGTCGAGGGTCGCCGCCTCGATCTCTTCCTCTGCACGGGCTTCCTGATCTCTGCAGCTGCGAGCGCCACATTTGTGATCGCGCCCGCCGTCGCCGGTCACCCGCCCCATCGAGCCGAAGCCTGGTCCGCTGTCGTCGGGCGCTTGCTCGCGTGGAGCCTCATCGCCGTCGCGCCGTTCGTGCGCGGCAGGTCAGGTCCCCGCGCGCTCGCCAACACGGTGTCGGCCGCCTGCCTCGCGCTCGCGCTGTCGTGGTTCGCCCTGCGCTCGTCGATCAACGTGCTGCCGGCCATCGGCACGCACAACGACACTCCAGGACTTCTTACGGGCTCGCTTGCGGCGCAGGCACTCCTGAACCTGCTCGCCGTCGTCGGCTTCGGCAAGCGCTTCTACGAACGTCGCGAGGACCTCGACCGCTGGCTCGCACTCGCCTCCACTCTCATGCTCTTCGCTTCGCTCCACTACGTCTTCACGCCCGTGCTCGCCGCCGGGTCCGTCTCGCGCGGCGACGCGCTGCGGCTGCTCGCGTACGGCCTGCTCCTCGCAGGCGCCTGGCGTGCGATCAGCTTCGCGGAGTTCGGGCGCGCCGTCGCGGAGGAACGCGCCCGCGTCGCACGGGAGATTCACGACGGTCTCGCGCAGTACCTCTTTGCGGTCTCGACTCACGCGACGATGCTGCAGCAGGGCGCACCGCAGCAGGAAACGCTCGCCAAGCTGAAGGAGGCGGCCGACGCAGCGCAGCAGGAAGCGCGCTTCGCGATCCTCGCGCTTTCCACCGCCGCCGGCAGCGCGCCGTTCGACGCGGCGCTCACCCGCTACATCGAGTTCTTGACTGCCGACGGACAGCTCGAAGTCGACCTCGAGATCGATCCCGAGGTTCGGCTCGCACCTGACGAACAGATCGAGGTCTTCCGAATCGTCCAGGAAGGATTGGCGAACGTTCGCAAACACGCGAACGCCACGCGGGCCGAGGTCAGGATCGGAACCCGGTTCTACGAGCGCTTTGTGTCGATCCGCGACAACGGCGAAGGCTTCGACGGCGATTCCACCGCGGCCGGGCAGGGCCTCAAGAACATTCGCGCCCGCGCGAAAACGATCGAGGGTGGCTTCACGCTGACATCGAGACCGGGACGCGGTACAGCGCTCGAGGTCGTTCTGCGCACCTAGCGCATACGCTCCAGCGCGTGCACGATCCCGTCAGCTTGTGCGCCGAAGCCGCGGCCGGCTGGCACAGCGCCTGGCTGGCGTCACTCGGTCTTCGGTCCGAGTCCGACGGCGATGCCTGGCGCGCGGTGGACGCGGCGCCGGTCATCTATTTCGGCGGCATCACGCTTCGGTGCGAGGCGACTAAAGAGACGGTTCTGGGCGCACGCGGAAGCATCTGCGATTCCTGGCAAACGTTGAACCTCGAGCCTGCGGGGCTTCGAGTCTGGCGCCGTGAGCCGTGGCTCGTGCGGGCGGGCGGGCCGTTGTCGCAGGCACAGGACCCGGAGGAGCTCGAGCTCGTGCGAGTGTCGACCGCAGCGGAGGTCGAAGAGCTGGAAGCGGTGAGTGTCCGCGGCTTCGGGACCGAGGAGGCGACGATCGAGCCCGGTACGTGGCATCCACCGACGATCCTCGACGACCCGCGCATGGTGCTTTGGCTGGCGCGGGTCGACGGCAAGCCGGTCGGCGCGGCGATGAGCTACCGCACCGAGAACGCCGTAGGCGTCTTCGGGGTGAACACGATCGCCTCCGCTCGGCGCCGCGGTTACGGCGGCGCCCTGACAAGGGCAGCTGTCCTACCCGAGACGGGGTTGCCCGCCGTCCTCGCATCCAGCGCCGAGGGCAGAAGCCTGTACGAGTCGCTCGGCTTCGAGGAGGTCGGCGCGCTCGCCATCTGGGCCCGGCCTCACGGCGTTACTTAGAGACGGAAACGAGCCGCTCTTCCTCAGAGCCGCCCTTGACCATGATCGTCCTCACGTTCCCGACGCCACGCACGTAGTACTTGTGCTCGACCACACCTTTCTCGAGCGGCGTCCATTCGCTCGTCACGAGCGCATGGGCGAAGGTTCCATAGGGCACGGTGACTGACGCATTCGTTGCGATCACCTTCGCCATGTCTTCCGCGTGACCGGCGTAGTACTCCTGCCGGTAGGCCTTGGCCACGGCCGGAGCCGCCTTCATGACGATGCCGGCCTTTGCACCATCGACTCCGGTTTCCCAGGAGCCGTCGCTGCGGACCCACTTGCCTTTTACGTAGTCGGAGGAGTTCTCACCGAGGTACCAGACATTGCCGCGCTTGTCCTGCGCGTACCAATCGAAGGTCTGCTCCTCCGGCTTACCCCCGACGAACACCTGGTCGAGCACGACCGTCGCGTGGATGCCGGCGATCAGCTTCGTCGTGTGCGTGACCGAGACGCTGACGGTCATGGGCTTGCCGTCCTGCTGTCCGCGATAGCGGAACGTCGTGCCCGGTTTGAGCGGGAAGAACTTGTTGTCGATGCGGCTGACGAAAGCCGCCGGAGCCGGAAGAGCCGGAATCGGGATCGCCCGTTTGGCGCTTGGCGAGGACGAGCCGGGCGAGGCCGCCACGACAAGCGTGGCGGCGACGGTCGCGAGGAAGCCAACCGCGACTCCAAATCCTTTGGTCATGGTCGGGAACCTAGTAGGCGCACTTGAGACCTGCATGAGAGCGACAACGGACAAATCTCACCCGACTCTCATGGAATGCCGGGTCCCGTCACCCTGCGATCACCGCCCGGGGTCTTGACGAAGACCTGCCAGTTGTAGAGCCCGAAGAATCGTGTGCGGTCGGCGCCGATCCGTCGCGCATACCGGAGCACCGCGTCGACGTACGAACTCGACGGGTTGTAGTGGTGGAGTGCAAGCCGCAGATCTCGTGGTGCGCCAGATGCGTGCAAGTAGTTCGCCGCACCGAGGATCGCGTCGTGCGCGTCGTGCACGTTTCCGCCGAGCCCATACCGCCGCCACGTCGCCGGCATGAACTGCATCGGTCCCTGAGCACCGGCCGCACTCGAGCTGCGCAGCTTTCCGAACTTCGTCTCGACGAAATTGACCGCCGCGAGGACGTTCCAAAGAACACTGAACCTGCGCTCCGCATCGCGGTAGTCGTCGAGCAACTCGGCGGCCGGTCGCGCGGGACCGACTCTGATCGCGCGTGCGCGAATCGGTGGCGTCAGGCGGTACAGCTCACGGTGCGCCGTCAGGAAATCGGTTGCGACTCGCCGGAGCTCGTTCGGCAGTCGGTTGAGCGTCGCGCGCGACAATCGCCTGTCTCCTGCGAGGAGCCGATAGATCCGCTGCTCGTACAGAGCGAGGAGCACGACGTCCGTGGGTGCAGCGCTCGACTTGGGGCGCCAGCGGCGGATCGCCTCGGTCAGGTCATGCGTCGTCGTCTCGAGTGCGAGCGCGAGGGCGGCGGGCTCGCGCGGGACCGGAGCATCCGGCGACGGGGCGGCGGCGGCAGTTGCGCAAAGGACGAGCGCAGCGACAAGTAGAGAAGCCCGCGCGATGCGCGGGCTTCTCGTTAGCAGGCCCGTAAGCCGGATTCTGTTTACGGTGACCATCCCTCTGTGCAGCAACCCGGTCCCTCGGCGGGCCGCCTGATGGCGGGACCTGTTTGCCTTGCACCGGACGGGGTTTGGCTAGCCGCCGTGTCGCCACGACGCTGGTGGGCTCTTACCCCACCTTTTCACCCTTACCTTCAGCGTCTCCGGAGAATCGCTGCCGGCGGTCTCCTTTCTGTGCCACTTTCCGTCGGCTTTCGCCGCCTGGGTCGCCCCAGCGTCCTGCCCTTCGGTGTCCGGACTTTCCTCGAGCCGTGAGGCCCGCGGTCACCCGGCCTGCGTGTCGAATTGTAGCTGTGCTTTCTCGCCCTCGATACCGGCGCGCAGGCATGCGTTGCACTCCGGGCAGGTGATCATCCCGCCGGCGTGCAGTACGAACTCGCCGCAGACGAGGCACTCGAGGCTGGCGCCTCGGAGCAGCGCTTGCAGCTCCTGTTCGAGCGTCCGGTGAAGGGGAGCAACCGAAGTCACAGCGAGCGGAACACTCCCGTGACGCGGCCGAGGATCTGCACGTGTGCCGAGTAGATCGGCTCGAGGGCGTCGTTCTCCGGCTGCAGCCGGACCCGGCCCGACTCGCGGAAGAAGCGCTTGACGGTCGCCTCGTCGGCCGACTCGTCGTCACCGGCGAGCGCGACGACGATCTCGCCGTTGCGGGCGTCCTGCGCCCGCTGCACGACGACGATGTCCCCGTCGAGGATGCCAGCGTTGATCATGGAGTCGCCCTTGACGCGCAGGAGGAAGTCTCCGTGCAGCGTCTCGGGAACCGCGAGGTGGTCTTCGATGTCCTGCTCTGCAAGCAGCGGCCCGCCGGCCGCGATCTGACCGAGCAGGGGCAGCTTGTCGAGCGTCGCGGCGGGCGCCTCTCGGCGCTCGCGGCCGACCAGCTCGACGGCCCGCGGCTTCGTCGGGTCCCGCTTGAGCAGCCCGGCGCGCTCGAGGTTGGCCAGGTGGGCATGCACCGTCGAAGGCGAGGCCAGCCCGACCGCCTCGCCGATCTCCCGCACGGTGGGCGGGTAGCCATGCGCGTCGACGTAATCGACGAGGAAGTCCCAGATCTCCTGTTGTCGTCCCGTCAGCATTTCCGCCTCCAAGGGTGGGGGTCTCGGTCGAACGTGTGTTCGCCACCAGACTAGAGACTCCTGCGGACGGTGTCAAAGGCCGTGTCCCAGGGACTGTCCCTGGCACATGTCCGGAACGACAAAGGCGGCCCGTCGGCCGCCTGGGTCATGCGCTGGAGAGGACTTGAACCTCCACGGCCTTTTAAGGCCACTAGGCCCTCAACCTAGCGCGTCTACCAATTCCGCCACCAGCGCTCGAGGGAGGGAGAAGTGTAGCGGTGGTCTGGCGACAAGTCGTTCTGATTAAAGTCCTCCGCCGATGCGTGATCTTTGTGCAGCCGCGGTCGATGCGGCGACCGGGGCTGGTGCCGAGTACGCCGATGCACGCGTGGTCGCCAAGCGCAACCAGTTCGTGGCAACGAAGAACGGAAGAGTCGAGCGGCTCGCGGACTCGGACAGCGAGGGGATCGGCGTCCGCGTCCTCGTGAACGGCGCGTGGGGCTTCGCGTGCGACCGCCGACTCTCCGGCGAAGGCGCTCGCGAGGCGGCGCTTCGGGCTTGCACCTTCGCGCGCGCTTCCGGCGGTCGGCATTCGAGACAGCTCGCGCCGGTCGCGCCCGCGAGCGCGACGCACCGCACATCCGTCGAGCGCGACCCGTTCGAGGTCTCGCTGGACGAGAAGGTCGCGCAATGCCTCGCGGCGGACGAAGGATTGGCCGGGCCGGACATCGTCGTTCGCCAGGCGATGGTGCGGGCGCAGAGAGAGCACAAGCTCCTCCTCACCTCCGAGGGCACCGAGGTCGAGCAGGAGCTGATCGAGTGCGGCGCCGGGATCGAATGCGCGGCCGCACGCGACGGCGTTTTCCAGATGCGCAGCTACCCAAGCGCGCATGTCGGCTCGAGCTGTCAGAGCGGCTGGGAGTACGTCGACGGGCTCGACCTCAGCGGCGAAGCACCGCGTGTCGCAGAGCAGGCCGCCGCCCTCGTGCGAGCAGACGTGTGCCCGAGCGGCGTGATGACGGTCGTCCTCGATGGCGACCAGGTTGCCCTGCAGGTGCACGAGTCGGTCGGCCATCCGACCGAGCTCGACCGCGTGTACGGCAGCGAGGCCTCGTACGCCGGAACGAGCTTCCTGAAGGCCGATGATCTCGGCTCGCTGCGGTACGGCTCAGACCTCATGAACGTCACCGCAGATCCGACGACTGCCGGCGGGCTCGGCAGCTTCGCGTTCGACGACGAGGGCGTCCCTGCCGAGCGAACGGCGGTCGTCGAGGGCGGCTTGCTCACCGGCTTCCTCACCTCACGGGAGACGGCGGCGCGGATCGGCGCCGGAAACGGCGGCTCGATGCGCGCGGACGGCTGGAACCGCATGCCGCTCGTTCGCATGACGAACCTTCACCTCGAGCCCGGCAGCGGAACACTCGACGACCTGCTCACCGACGTCAGCGACGGCGTGTACATGGAGACGAACCGCAGCTGGTCGATCGACGACAAGCGGCTCAACTTCCAGTTCGGCACTCAGATCGCGTGGGAGATCAAGTCCGGCAAGCTCGGACGCATGCTGCGAGACGCGACGTACACGGGAATCACGCCGAAGTTCTGGGGCTTGCTCGACGCGATCGCCGGACGCGACTCGTGGCGTCTGTACGGCTTGACGAACTGCGGTAAAGGCCAGCCTGGTCAAAGCGCGCACGTTTCGCACGGCGCGGCACCGGCACGATTCCTGGACGTGCAGGTCGGAGTTCGCTCTTGAAGGCGATCGACGTGGCAAGAGCCGCGCTCGAGGTCGTCGACGGAGAAGCGGAAGCGGTTGCGCACGTCGAGCACTCCGGGCTCGCGCGATTCGCCGGCTCGGAGGTGCACCAGCCGACGTTGATCGAGAACGCGATGGTCACGCTCCGTGTGGTGCAGGACACTCGAGTCGGCGTCGCGACGACGAACAAGATCGATGCGGACGGGCTCGCCGAGGTCGCCGAACGCGCCCGCGCCGCTGCTCGGAGCGCACCGCCCGACGACGCCTTTCCGGGCCTGGCGCCGCCCGCGGACACACCGAAGGTCGAAGGGTTCGACGAGGACACCGCGCGGCTCGGGCCCGAGGAACAGGCCAAGCGGGCGGATGCCGCAATCGAGGCGGGCGGCGAGGTTCCGGTCTACGGCTTCTTCACGAGTGCGAAGTCGGAGCTCGCCGTTGCGTCGTCCACCGGACTATCCGTCCAGCAACGCATGACTGACGCCACCGCGCTCGTCGTCGCCGCCGACGAAAGCGGATCCGGATACGCCGAGCAGACCGCCTGGCGCGCAGGCGGGATCGATCCCGCACTCGTCGCGCAGGAGGCCGCCGAGAAAGCACGACGAACCAAAGGCGGAGGGGAGATCGAGCCCGGCGTGTATCGCGCCGTCCTGGAGCCGTATGCGTTCGCCGACCTCCTCGACTACTTCTCGCACGACTCCTTCGGTGCAGTCGGGCTGCTCGAGGAGCGCAGCTACTTCGCGGGGCGCCTCGGCGAGAAGGTCTTCGACGAGAAGATCTCGATCACCGACGACGCGCTCGATCCACGGGGGCTGCCGAAGGCATTCGACTTCGAAGGGACGCCGAAGCGGCGTGTGGAGCTTGTCGAGCAAGGCGTCGCCCGCGGAGTCGTCTGGGACCGCACGACGGCAGCCCAGGCGAAGAACGGCGCGCGGTCCACCGGCCACGCACCTCCCGCAGAGCTGCGCGACTGGGGCCCGTTGCCCTCCGCACTCTCCGTGTCGCCCGGGGACGCCGAATCGGTGGAGGAGCTCGCGCAGCTCGTCGGCGACGGTCTCTACATCACGCGTCTGCACTATCTCGGGGTCGTTCATCCGCGCGAGGGGGTCATCACCGGCATGACGCGCGACGGGACGTTCCGCATTCGCGACGGCAAGATTGCGGAGCCGCTCGTCAATCTGCGCTTCACGGTCGCCGTCCCCGATTTCCTCCGCGACGTGCTCGGGCTCACCAGCAGGGCCGCGCTCGTCAACTCGCAGAACTTCTACGGCGAGCGTTACCCCTACGGCGTGCTTACGCCGGCGATCGCGTCGGAGCGCTTTGCGGTCACCGGGGTCGGCTCGAAGCCAGGGATTTGACCACCGAGTAGTCGACGCTCCCGAGGATGTCTTCTCGCCAGCCTTCCAGGCGTGGCGAGACGAGGCGCGCATCGACGACCCAGGCGATCGGTATCGCTGAGGCGCGGCGGCGCATCTGATCGTCAAGGCGTTGCAACCAGGGGCGCTGGCTTGTTGCGCGCAACGCGCCTAGGAGCAACTGGCGCGAACCAAGTTCGTACCTCAGCACGAGCTCGGCCGGAATCGCCTCTTCCTGCGGATAGGCGGCGATTGTCCGCGCGATGCCCGCATTCGGCTTTGCTTCGGGTCCGCTGCGCAACAGGATCGGACCGAGGCCGAGATCGCGCCACTGTGCGTACAGAAGCCTTGCTCCTTCTCGCAGCGCCGGGTCCGGCGGCACGAAGAACCAGAGCGGCAGCTTCCGAAGCGACGGAATCGCATCCACGGCGCGGCGGAAGTCTGCAGGTCGAGCCTGTTCGCCACCGAGGAATCCGTAAGCGGCCGAGCCCTCGAGCTCCGGGATCAACTGCTCATAGTCCTGGCGGTTCGCGGTCTCCCAATACACGCGGCGGAGGTGCTCGCTCCAGCCGCCGATGTCGGCGTGGTCGATGGCAAGCAGAGTCCGTGCCCGGACGGTCGCACGAAGCTGCGAGTCGGCCTTGGCGGCGACGATGTCACCGACCGGGACCGGAGCCTCATCGAGCTGGCCCCGTTCGAACTTCCGCATCGCCGCAAGCGCCGGCAGCCGTTGAACCCGCAGCGTCAGTCCCTCTCGGCGCAGAACGACAAGGCGCTGCGAGCCACTCACGAGCCTGAACGGCCCTGGGACGAATCGCGGCGCCGCTCCGACGACCGTCAGTGCGTACGGAAAGCGCCGCCAGGGATAAGCGAGCCGTACGTCCAGTCTCGCGGCCGACGGTGCCGAGACCACCGCGTGGGCGAAGAGCCAGCGCGCAGGTGCGCCGTGAAGCTGCTTGACCCGTCGCAGGGCGGCAGCGATCGACGGAGCCGAACGGCAGGTGAAGCTCCAGCGTCGGAAGTCGTCCGATGCTGTCCACGCGGTGCAAAGACCGGGCACGACCGCGCCGGTCGACGGGTCAGTGCGAAGCGGCGTCGAGTAGAGAGCCCGCGCCAACGTCAACTCGTCGCGTCCAGCAGCAAGCGCCGGATCGAGCGGCCAGCGAAAATCGCTCAGCGCGATCCGCACGACGTTCGGGGTCCCTACCGCACGCAGCGCTGACGAAGCAGGGACCGCCTGATCGGAACCGCAGCCGGCTGCGACGAGCGCGACAGCCGCGCAGAAAGCCGCTACTTCAGGGCGTGGAAGAGGGCGATGCAGTTCGCTACGAAGAGGATCGCGACGACGACCGTGAGCCGCGTCAGGTTGCGCTCGACGATATGCGTGCCTCCCTGCGATGCCGGCGTGAAGCCCATCCCGCCGAGCCCGGCGTCCCTCCCCGAGTGCATGAGAATCAGGCCGCAGAGGGAGATGCAGAGCAGTACCTGGATGACCGCGAGCGCCTGAAGCATGGCGCGGCCAGGGTATCAGCGGGGAACGACTTCCAAGATCGCGTCGATCAGCTCCGCGGCAATGCGGTCCTTCGTTACGTAGCCGGCGGCGCCGGCCTCGCGCGCCTGGTCGACGTCGGTACGTGAGTTCGAGCCGGTCAGCATCAGGACGCACGCCTGCGGCTTCTGCTTTCGGATCTGCTTCGTCGCCTGGAACCCGTCCATGATCGGCATCGCGATGTCCATCAGGGTCACGTCAGGGTCGAGGTTCAGCGCCAGCTGGACCGCCTCCGCACCGTCTCCGGCGTGCCCGATGACCTCGAGCCGGTCGTCGCTGGCGAGGATGGCTTCGAGCGCTTGGCCGAACAGCCGGTGGTCGTCGGCGATGAGCACATGGATCCTGTCCGGAACGTTGACGGCTGCCTCCACGACTGTCCCTCCGAAATGTGACCGGTTAAGGGCGATTTGTGAAGGGGACCGGACCTGAAATCTGCTGATTAGCATGTCGGACATGAAGGCTGAGATACCTCCGGTGAGCGCGGACGCCGCGCGGGCAAAGATCCAGAAGCTCCTGGTCACGGGCGACAACCGCCTCAAGCAAGGGGTCGATCCGGCCAAGGCGAGGCAGAGCTACGAGCAGGCCCTCGAGGCTGCGCAAGCAGCCGGCCTCGAGGATGCGATCCGGCCGCTCGTCGAGATCAGGCTTGCGGACCTCGAGCGGCTCGCTCGAGAATCGCCTCCACCTTCTCCGCCTGACGCCTGACGTCGTGCTCCTCGGCAGCGACTCGTGCTGCCGGGTTCGGACAAGGGAGCGCGGCCGCGGTCCGAAGCGCCTCGACCAGAGCATCCTCGTCCGCGGGATCGACGAGCACGCCCGCCTCAGGCGGGACGAACTCCGGCGGGCCGCCGATCCTCGTCGCGACCACCGAACGGCCGACTGCCATCGCCTCGAGCAGGGCCTGGCCGAACGGCTCGATCAGGCTCGGCTGCACAACGACGTGCGCGGCGGCGATCTCGGCGGGAACACGGTCATAGGAAACTCGCCCGACGAGCTCGATCCCGGACCGGCCCTCGAGCTGCGGACGCAAAGGGCCGTCGCCCACGAACGTGAGCGTCCCTTCCCCGAGCCGCTCGAACGCGGAGGCGAGTCGGAGCACGTTCTTGCGCTGGATCAACGAAGCGATGCAGAGATAGCGCGTCGGGCCCGCAGGTGCCGGCTGCACCGCGAAGCGTTCGAGATCGACACCGGAGTCGACCACATCGATCTTGCCGCGCGCCTCCGGGACCTTCGCCTCGAGCTCGCGTCGCAAGTAGTCGGACACCGCGATGATCGACGCAGCTCGGCGCACGACGAGCCTGGTCGCAGCGCCGATGCCGGGCATCCAACCAACGTTGCGGACGTCGCGGCCGTGCGCGGTCACGACAAGCGGAGCGCCACCGGCGATCGCGCCAATCAGCCCCGTCGGGAAGAGGAAGTGCGCGTACACGACGTCGGGCTGGAAACGCCGCGATGCGGCTGCAGTCGCGCGCGCGAGGCGCAGGTACTTCTGCTTGCCGCCGCCGCGCCGGTCGAGCACCGCGCGCTGGACCTCGTGGCCGCGGGCAACGAGCTGCTCCTCCAGCCCGCGCACGAACACGCCCAGGTCAGGATCCAGGGGGCCCGGATACATCTGCGAGACGAGCAGGATCCTCATCGCCAGATAGGTTGAGCGTCGTGTCGAGCCCGGCTTCGATCATCCATGTCTCCGAGCTTACGAAGATCTTCAAGGTGCCCGAGCGCGAGGCAGGCCTACGCGCGGCCGCCAAGAGCCTCGTACGCCGCAAGAACCGTGAGGTGAGTGCCGTCGACGGCATCTCGTTCGACATCGCGCCGGGCGAGGTCGTCGGCTTTCTCGGCCCGAACGGCGCGGGCAAGACGACGACCCTGAAGATGCTCGCCGGCTTGCTCTATCCCTCGAGCGGCGAAGCCCGCGTGCTCGGTCACGTGCCGTCACGCCGGGAGCGCGACTACCTCCGCCGGATGACGATGGTGATGGGAAACCGCAACCAGCTGCAGTGGGACATCCCGGCCCTCGATTCCTTCGAGCTCAACCGCGCCATCTACCGCCTGCGGCGCGAGGATTTTCTCGAGATGCGCGACGAGCTGATCGAGCTGCTCGACGTCGGCGATCTGGTGCGCAAGCCCGTCCGCAACCTCTCGCTTGGCGAGCGGATGAAGGTCGAGATCGTCGCTGCACTGCTGCACCGCCCACAAGTGCTGTTTCTCGACGAGCCGACGATCGGCCTCGACGTGACGATGCAGAAACGGATCCGCACCTTCGTCGCGGAGTACAACCGCCGCCACGGCGCGACCGTCCTCCTGACGAGCCACTACATGGCCGATGTCGAAGCGCTGTGCAAGCGCGTGATCGTGATCCACCACGGCCGGATCCTCTTCGACGGCGCGCTTTCGAGCCTCGGCGACCAGTTCGCCGCCTACAAGACCATCGGCGTCGTGCTCGAGAACGGGAACGCCGCGTTGGACGAGTACGGCGAGGTGATCCACCGCGAAGACGGCCGCGTGACCCTACGTGTCCCGAAGGCGGAGACGTCGCGCGTGGCTGCACGCCTGCTCGCCGATCACGACATCCTCGACCTCACGATCGAGGAGCCGCCGATCGAAGACGTCATCGAGCTCGTCTTCGCACAAGAGCGATGAGCATCGAAGCCGCGGAACTACCCGTCGCGCAACTGCGGGAGGAAGGACGCTGGCGCTCGCTGCTCGACTTCTACGTAACGACCATGCGCACGGCTGTCGCCGAGCAGCTGCAGTACCGCGTCACGAACTACTTCTACATGCTGGGGATGATCGCCGAGCCGGTGATCCAGCTGGTGGTGTGGTCGACGATCGCCAACCAGCACGGCGGGTCGGTCAACGGAATCACCGCGGGGGAGTTCGCGGCGTACTACATCGTCTGGACGCTCGTTCGCAACATGAACATCGTCTTCGGAGCGCCGTTCTGGGAGTACCGCATTCGCGAGGGTCAACTCTCGGGGCAGCTCCTACGGCCCATGCACATCCTTCACTACGACCTCGCCTATTTCGCCGGCTGGAAGTTCGTGGTGGTGGGCCTCTGGGTGCCGATTGCGATCGGCCTATCGCTCGTGTTCCATCCGGACCTGCATCCGACCGCGCTCGAGATCGTCGTCTTCATCTTCGCGATCTGGGGCGCCTATCTGATCCGCAGCATGTTCCAGGGCGTGATCGGGATGCTGAACTTCTGGACGACGAGGGGCGCCGCCGTGTTCGACCTCTACATGGCGACGGAGATGCTGCTCTCCGGCCGCCTCGTCCCGCTGCAATTGATGCCCGGCTGGGTCCAGACACTGGCGAACTTCCTGCCGTTCAAGTGGACCTTCGGCTTTCCGATCGAGGCGCTCGTCGGGCACATGTCCCCCGCCTCGCTCATGCTCGGACTCGGCGTGCAGGTGCTCTGGATCGGCATCGGCTATGTGCTCTTCAAGTTCGCGTGGACCGCGGCGATCAAACGATTCTCGGCGGTGGGCGGATGAACGCGGTCAGAGTCGGCCTGCTCTATTTCAAAGTAGGTGTGCTCAACGAGCTGCAGTACCGTGTCAACTTCTTCCTCCAGCTCTTCCAGTCGCTGATCCAGGCCGGGACCGGGCTGATCATGCTCGCGCTCGTCTACTCGCACACGACCGAGCTGAACGGGTGGTCGGAGCCGGAGCTGCTCTCACTCCTCGGTGTCCAGATTCTGCTCGGCGGCCTGATCCACACCTTCATCCAGCCGAACATGGAGAAGCTCATGCAGGACGTGCAGCAGGGGACGCTCGACTATGCCCTGACAAAGCCCGCGGACTCGCAGGTGCTCGTGAGCGTGCGGCAGTTCCGGATCTGGCAGAGCGTCGAGGTCTTCACCGGCCTGACCCTGCTGATCGTCGGCCTCACGCGAATCGAGAGCTCGGTCGGCTTCGTCGACGCGCTGACGTTCGCCTTCGCACTCGGCATCGGCATCGTCCTCGTCTACTGCTTCTGGCTGATCGTGACCACGAGCGCGTTCTGGATCGTCCGGATGGAGAACGTGCTCGAGCTCTTCGAGGGGATCTACCAGACGGGCCGCTGGCCGATCGGCGTGTATCCCGTCTGGCTCCGCTTCAGCGTCACATTTCTCATCCCTGTCGGCTTCGCCGTCACCGTTCCGGCGCAGGCGATCACGTCACGACTGCAGTGGGGAACGCTGGTAGTCGCGGTCGTCTTCGCCCTGGCCCTGTTCGGCTTGACGCGCTGGTTCTGGCGCTTCGGGCTCAGGCACTACTCGGGCGCCTCCGCGTAACCTCAGCGCTGCGCGTCGTACGTGCCGAACTCGTCTCGAAGCGCGTTGCTGATCTCCCCCACCGTTGCGCGGGCACGTAGCGCCTCGCGCATCGGGACGATCAGGTCACCCTCGCCGCGCGCCGCCTCGCGCACCGTCTCCATCGCGCGCTCCACGTCGGCCGCATTCCGCTCCGCACGCACGCGAGCGGTCCGCTCGAGCTGGCGCTGCTCGGCCGCCGGATCGAGGCGATGGAGCTCGATCGGCTCTTCCTCGCCCTCGGTGAAGCGGTTGACCCCGACGATCACGCGCTCACCGCTCTCGACGTCCTGCTGCCAGCGGAAGGCCGCCTGCTCGATCTCGCCCTGCACGAAGCCCTGCTCGACGGCGGAGACCGCACCACCGAGCTCGTCGATCCGCTCGATCAGCTCCCACGCCTTCGCCTCGAGCTCGTCCGTGAGTGCCTCGATGAAGTACGAGCCGCCGAACGGGTCGGCCGTGTCGGTGCCGCCGGCTTCGTGCGCGATCAGCTGCTGCGTACGAAGCGCGATTCGCGCTGCGCGCTCTGACGGCAGCGCCAGCGCCTCGTCGTAGCCGTTCGTGTGGATGGATTGCGCACCGCCCGCGACTGCGGAGAGCGCCTGGATCGCGACGCGGACGATGTTGTTCTCGGGCTGTTGGGCCGTGAGCGTCGAACCGCCCGTCTGTGCGTGGAAGCGAAGCGCCTGAGCCTTCGGATTCGTGACGCCGAAGCGTTCCCGCATGATCCGCGCCCAGAGTCGTCGCGCCGCGCGGAACTTCGCGACCTCCTGGAAGAAGTGGTTGTGCGCGTTGAAGAAGAACGAAAGCCGCTCGCCGAGTGAGTCCGGTGACAGACCTGCCTCCACCGCGGCCTCCGCGTACGCGATGCCGTTCGCGAGCGTAAACGCGAGCTCCTGTACCGCGGTCGATCCCGCCTCGCGGATGTGGTACCCCGAGATCGAGATCGGGTTCCATTTTGGGATGCGTTCCGCCGTGTACGCAAAGAGGTCGGTCGTGATGCGCATTGACGGCCGCGGCGGAAAGATGTAGTTCCCGCGCGCGATGTACTCCTTGAGGATGTCGTTCTGCACCGTGCCGCGGAGCTGCGCGCCGGACACTCGCTGCTCTTCGGCGACGAGCTCGTAGAGCAGGAGGAGGAGCGCGGCCGGCGCGTTGATCGTCATCGACGTCGAAACCTCGTCTAGCGGAATCTGGTCGAACAGCAGCTCCATGTCGGCGATCGAGTCGATCGCGACCCCGGTGCGCCCAACTTCGCCCACAGCGCGAGGGTCGTCGGAGTCGTAGCCGAGCTGAGTCGGCAGGTCGAAGGCGACGGAGAGACCGGTCTGGCCGCGCTCGAGCAGATAACGGAAGCGCTGGTTCGTCTCCTCCGCCGACGCGAAGCCGGCGTACTGCCTGATCGTCCAGGGCCGCCCGCGGTACATGTCCGGGTACGGCCCGCGCGTGAACGGGAACTCGCCGGGCGCCTCGACGTCGGCGGGCGCGTCGTCAGCCGTGTAGACCGGCTTGATCTCGATATCCGAGTCGGTGCGACGCTCGTCGCCGGTGGTGGCCACGCCGCAATCGTACGCGGCCGGCGCGTCCGCTACTTGTAGCGGTAGACGATCCGGCCGCGGTTGAGGTCGTACGGTGAGAGCTCGATCTTCACACGGTCGCCCGGAAAGATGCGGATCCTGTAGCGCCGCATCTTTCCAGCCGTGTAGCCGAGCGTTTCGTGTCCGCCCTCTAGGGCGATGCGGAAATAGCCGTTCCGCAGAGCTTCGACGACCTCGCCGTCGAGCTCGATCTTCTGTTCTTTCTCAGCGACTGCGTGTCCCTTACTGAGGCGTGACGTTGATCGCCTCGGGGCCCTTCTGGCCCTCACGCGACTCGTACTCGACCTTTGCACCCTCGGTCAGCGACTTGAAGCCGTCTCCCGCGATGTTTGAGTGATGCACGAAGAGATCCTTGCCGCCGTCCTCGGGGGCGATGAAACCGTATCCCTTTGCATCGTTGAACCACTTGACGGTTCCGGTTGCCACTTTGCGTCCTCCTGCCATTTCAACGAACAAGTAGTGGAAGGGCTGGAAACCGCTACCGGTACTCGTCCTGGTTTGCGGGGACAAGGTAGCAGGGGTGGCGCTAGCCTGACCCCCGTGGCCGTGCGGGTGCGCCTCTTTGCGGGTCTACGCGAGCGCGCGGGCTGGAGCGAGCGCGAGCTCGACGGCGCAGCAACCGTGGGCGACGTCTGGCCGGCGCTCGGCCTGGGCGAGGAGCCGGCCGGCTTGCTGTATGCCGTGAACAAGGAGTACGCCGATCAGGACCGCCGCCTTGCGGACGGTGACGAGGTCGCCGTCATACCACCGGTCTCCGGTGGGGCCTTCCGCCTCAGCAGCGAGCCGCTGTCGCTCGATGCCGTCGTCGACGAAGTTCGTGACGACCGCGCAGGCGCGATCGCGACCTTCGTCGGCACGACGCGCGTCGAATCCCGCGGCCGCACCGTGCTGCACCTCGACTACGAGGCCTACGCCGAGATGGCCGAGAAGGTCATGGCGGAGATCGCCGGCGAGTTGAAGGGTCGCTACGACCTCTGCGAGATCGCGATCCAGCACCGCACCGGCCGGGTCGACATCGGGGAGGCGAGCGTGGTGATCGCCGTCTCGGCCCCGCATCGGCAGGACGCGTTGGCGGCGTGCAAGGACGCAATCGACACTCTGAAGGAGCAGGTGCCCCTCTGGAAGAAAGAGTTCTACGAGGGCGGAGAAGAGTGGATCGGGCGCGGCTCCTGAATCGCCGCCTTCGAGCCGATACCCATAGGCACAATGGCTGACATGGAGCAGTACCCCCAGGAGTGGCGTCAGTACGACCCGATCCAGCCGCGCGGCACGGACTGGCGCGGGATCTTCAGGAAACTCTGGGCGCCCATCGCAGCGATCGGTGCCTTTCTCGCCAAGTTCGGCGTCGTCCTGCTCAAGTTCAAGTTCCTCTTCTCGATGTTCGTCTCGGCCGCGTTCTACGTCTGGCTCGGCGGCTGGTGGTTCGGGATCGGGCTCGTCGTGCTGCTGTTCGTCCACGAGATGGGACACGTGGTCGAGGCGAAGCGACAGGGTCTGCCGGTGTCCGCGCCAGTCTTCATTCCCTTCATGGGCGCGTTGATCACGCTGAAGCAGATGCCGCACAACGCCTGGAACGAGGCCAAGCTCGCGATCGCCGGGCCGATCATCGGTTCCGCCGGCGCGCTCGCGCTCTTCCTCGCGGGAGTTGCTTTCGACTCGCGTGCCCTGAAGGCGCTCGCATTCCTCGGGTTCTTCATCAACCTCTTCAACCTGCTGCCAGTCGTGCCCCTCGACGGCGGCCGCATCGTCGCGGCGCTGCATCCGGTGTTCTGGCTCGTCGGGTTCCTCGCGCTACTCGGACTCTGCATCTGGCGGCCGAACCCGATCCTGATCATCATCCTGCTCTTCTCAGCGTCCGAGCTCTGGCGGCGCTGGCAGATGCGACGGCACCCCGAGATGCAGGACTACTACCGCGTGGAGCCGCACCAGCGCCTGATCATCGGCGTCCTCTACTTCGGTCTCGCGGTTTTGCTGGTGCTCGGCATGCACGAGACACACGTGCCGCGCGACTTTTGATGGAAGACAGGCGGATTCTTTCCTCGGAGAAGCAGACCGAGGAGCTCGAGAGCGACATCGCGCAGATCGCGCAGGAGTTCCGCGAAGGGTTCCAGGCCGTCGACCTGATCGATCGTCCCGCGGTGACGATCTTCGGCTCGGCCCGTGTCCGCGAGGACACTCCTGTGTACCGCGACGCTCGCGCGGCGGGACAGCGCTTCGCCGAGCTCGGCTGGGCCGTCGTCACCGGCGGCGGGCCTGGAGTGATGGAGGCCGCAAACCGTGGCGCCAAGGATGGGGGCGGCCTGTCCGTCGGCTTCAACATCCAGCTGCCGCACGAGCAGGCACCCAACGCCTACCTCGACATCTCACTCACCTTCAAGCACTTCTACGCACGCAAGACGATGTTCGTGAAGGCGGCAGAAGGGTTCCTGGTCTTCCCGGGCGGCTTCGGCACCGTCGACGAGCTGTTCGAAGCGCTCACGCTGATCCAGACCGGCAAGGTGTTCCACTTCCCGGTCGTCCTCTACGGCACGGATTACTTCGCCGAGCTGCTGGACTGGATCCGGGGCGAACTGCTCGACGACGGGATGATCTCGCCCGACGACCTCGAGCTCCTGCACGTCACCGACGACCTCGACGAGGCCGTCGCCATGGTGCTCGACGGCTACGAGCGCCGCTGCGCCGAGAGCCCGGCCGCGCCCGTCAAAGCGGACGCGCAGTAGCCTTCGCCCATGCAGTTGCGTGACCTGCCGTCGGTAGACGAACTGGCGCGGCGAAGCGACGACCCGCTCGCCGTGGAGGCCGCACGCATCGTGCTGGCCCGCGCGCGTGAAGAGATCAAGGCGGGAGGCAGACCCCGTGACCTCGCCGAGCGCCTCCAGGAGGAGCTCGACTCCGCGCGTGCTCCTCATCTGCGCCGCGTCGTCAACGCGACCGGGGTGATCGTTCACACGAACCTCGGCCGAGCGCCACTCGCTGAGGCCGCGCTTGATCGGATCCGTGACATCGCTCGCGGGTACTCGAACCTCGAGTACGACGTCGCGGCAGGCGGACGAGGCTCGCGGCAGGATCACGTCACGACGATGCTGCGGCGACTGACGGGCGCCGAGGCCGGTCTCGTCGTCAACAACAACGCGGCCGCGGTGATGCTCGCCCTCGCTGCGCTCGCCGAAGGACGGGACGTACTCGTCTCGCGCGGCGAGCTGATCGAGATCGGTGACGGCTTTCGCATCCCCGACGTGCTCGAGAGGTCCGGTGCCAGGCTCCGCGAGGTCGGGACGACTAACCGCACGCGCGCGACCGACTACGAGGCGGCGATCGGCCCCGAGACAGCCGTGCTCCTGCGTGTGCACCAGTCGAACTTCCGCATCGTCGGCTTCACGGAGCAACCCGGCCTCGAAGACCTGGCGCAGGTGGCTCGGAGGCACGAACTCGTGCTTGTAGACGATCTCGGGTCCGGCGCGCTCGTCGACGTCGGCGACGAGCCCACGGCTCGCTCGAGCCTGGCGGCGGGCGCCGACCTCGTGTGCTTCTCAGGCGACAAGCTGCTCGGAGGGCCACAGGCCGGGATCGTCGTGGGGCGCGCAGATCTCGTCGAGAAGTTGCGCCGCCACCCGCTCCAGCGTGCGTTGCGGGCGGACAAGCTCACGCTGGCCGCACTGGAGGCGACGCTAACTGTCGCGATCGATGCGCCCGAAGAGATTCCCGTCGTTCGCATGCTCCGCGAGTCACCGGAGACCGTGCGCGCGCGGGCAGTCCGGCTGGCCGAGCTCGTCGACGGCGAAGTCGAGGAGACCGTCGCCAGGGCGGGCGGCGGCGCGCTCCCCCTGACCGAGCTGCCGAGCTTCGCCTGCGCGGTCGGCGAAGAGCTCGCGGCGAAGCTCCGGGCCTGCGACCCGCCGGTGATCGCACTTGTGCGCGACCGGCGCACGCTGCTCGACTGCCGCACGCTCGCCGACGACGAGATCGAGGAGGTCGCGGAGGCGATCCGCCGGTGCCGCTGACCGTCGGGACCGCCGGTCACATCGACCATGGCAAGACGTGGCTCGTCCGGGCGCTGACAGGCAAGGACACGGATCGCCTGCCGGAGGAGCAGGCCCGCGGAATCTCGATCGACCTCGGTTATGCGCCGCTCGAGCTCCCCGACGGGCGCCGCCTCTCGCTGATCGACGTGCCGGGTCACGAGCGTTTCGTTCGCACGATGGTCGCCGGCGCCACCGGCATCGATCTCTTCCTGCTCGTGATCGACGCGGCGGAAGGCGCGCGGCCACAGACGCACGAGCACCTGGCGATCCTGCGCCTGCTCGGTGTCGAGCGCGGCGTCGTTGCGGTCACCAAGGCGGACGCGGTCGACGCCGAGACTGTCGAGCTCGCCGTGGCAGAGGCGGGCGAGCTGGCGCCTGCAGTCGAAGTCGTCGCCGTGAGCGCAAAGACGGGTGCAGGGTTGGACGAGCTTCGGGCCGCGCTTGCACGCGCGGCCGTTCAGACGGAACGCGACGATGCGCCGACTCGTCTGTACGTCGACCGCGTGTTCACGCTGAGGGGGATCGGCACCATCGCGACCGGCACGCTCTGGTCCGGGCGAATCGGCGGCGGCGACGTGTTGCGCGTTGAGCCGCAGGGCCGCGCTGTGCGAATTCGAAGCGTGCAGGTGCACGACCGTGACGTCGAAACTGCCGAGGCCGGACAGCGCGTGGCCGTTGCCCTCCCCGGCGTCGAGCGCAGTGAGGTCGGACGCGGAGATGTGCTCGTCGAGCGGGGCGCCTACAACGCCAGCTACCGGGTCGACGTCGAGCTCGAGGAGCTCGCGCCGATTCCACCGCGTGTGCTCGTCCATCACGGCACCGCGACGATGCTCGCGCGTGTCGTCCGTGCGGGACGGTTCGCCCAGCTTCGCCTCGATGCGCCCGTCGTCGCGGCGCGCGGTGACCGCGTGGTCCTGCGCGCAGGCACGACCGTCGGTGGCGGACGGATCGTCGATCCCGCCCCGCCGCGCCATGCAGATCTCGAGCGCTTCGAGCGCAGCACACGCGGCGAGGTGCTCGTCCACGCTCCAACCCGGGACGCGAACGGAGCATGGCGATACTCCGACGAGTGGCTCGGCGAGCTTCGTGACGATCTGGAGCGGCGGCTGGACGAGGCCGATCCTCTCGACCCGGGCATCCCGGCGCCGACGGATGCATGGGCACCGGAGGTCGTCGCGCGGCTCGGGCTCGAGCGCCGCGGTGCAAAGCTCTACCGTCCCGGTGCCGAAGGAGCACTCGGCGAACGCGAGCACGAGGCTAGTGCGCTCGAGGCGAAACTCGGGCTCGATCCGGTGAAGGTCGAGAGCCCGGAGCTCGCCCGCTTCCTCGAGGAACGCGGCCGACTGGTCCGCGTCGGCGACGGGTACGCGATCTCGTCTGGCGCCTACGCGCAGGCGCGCGATTTGCTCGTCGGCGAGCTCGAGGTCGCGGAACGAATCACGCTCGCGCGCTTCCGCGACCTGCTCGGCACCTCACGGAAGACGACGCAGCTGCTGCTCGAGCGCTTCGATGCCGACGGCGTCACACGCCGCATCGGCGATGAGCGGGTGCTGCGCACGTCCGTCCGCGGCGGAAGAACCTAGCTCGCCGCGAGAAAGCTGTCTTCAGCCTCGTAGTCAAACCGAAGGTAGTTCGCACCGCGTGTGAGGACCTCGCGCCAATCGCGCCCGCGCGTTGCCGCGATCAGCCACTCGACCTGCCGAGGCAGCGCTTCAGCCCAGCTCACCGCCGGTCGGTAAGCGAGCCCTGCCTGGGCCTTGGCCATGTCGACGAGGAACGCCTTCGGCGTCGACCACGGCGTCTGACCGAGGTCCCCGCGGACAGCCGGCTCCGGAAGAAGCACCTCGTCGAAGCTGTGACCGGCGGTTGCGGCGGTCGCACGCGCGATCTCGAGCACGGACGGCGGGTCGGGGTCGCCGCAGTTGTACGCGCCGCTGCTCGCCGGCTGCGCGGCGAGCAGGCGGACGAGCTCGCCGATGTTCTCCGATGCCGTCGTGTGGAAGTGTCCCGAGCCGTTGCTCGTCAGAATGACGTGCGGCCTGCCGTCGAGTGCGCGCTTCACGAAGTGCCACTCCCTCCCCATTCGGTCACCTCGTCCGTAGATCGCGCAGGGACGCACGATCGCTGCCGGAACTTCGCCGTTCCCCAGCAGGATCCGCTCGAGCGCGACCTTCTTCGTCGAGTACGTCCCGTCACCGGGCTCGACGGTCGCCTGGGTCTCCGGAATCGGAACGGGGAGCTCGGGGAAGTCGTCGACGCCCTCGGCCTCGTCGAGCGTCCGCCCTTGCTCGTCTGCGTACACGGAAGCGCTCGAGATCGCGATCAGCGCCCCGGTGTCGAGCGCGAGCAGCTGCTTCGCGTGTGCAGCCTCGAAAGGAATGACGTCGACTACGAGATCGAAGCCGTTTGCGACGGACAAGGCACCATCCTGATCACGGTCGAGCGAGACGTACTCGTACTCATCAGCTGCGACGCGCTCGCGCTTGCCGGCAAGCATCACCTCCCAGCCGTCTCCTAGAAGCGAATGGGCGATCGCCGAGCCGACGTTGCCGGTGCCGCCGATGATGAACGCGCGCTGTGCGATCGCTAGACGGGCGTGACGGGATCGCCGATGCTGATCTCGCCGTCGCTGAGGATGTCCGCGTTCAGACCGCAGCGATGCACGAAGGCCTTGATCACGCCGGGCTCGGTCATCCCTTCGAGTGTCGTGCACGGCTCGCATAGCTCGATGCCCTCGCATTCGACGTTGCCGATGCGGAAGCGCTTGCCGACGAGCTCGTTCACGTCGATGCCGCGCGTGAGCACGTTGCGGCGTGTCGCCGCCGGCTCGACCGAGACGTCGCCCTCGTTCGCCACTGCCTCGACTGCTTCAGCGGCGATGAGCGTCAGCGCCGTCCCGGGAGGCGCCGTGCCGTCCTCCCAGTAGTAACGGTTCCCCTCGAGGCCGCGACCCGCACGCGCGTGGACCCTTTCTACGGGAGCCGGCAGCTCCCCGTGATCCGGACTGAGAAAGATCGCCTCGACCCGACCGGCCATGGACGAGACCCTAGCGGCCGTGCCCGCCGCCACCGGGCGTCTCGATCGTGACGAGATCGCCCGCAGCGAGCGCGCGCGTGACCTTCGCGGGCAAGAGCTCTCCGTTCAGAGCATTGCGCCCCTGGGCTCCCGGCTCTCCCCCGCTCTCGCCCTTCGGCTGGTGGGTGCGGCGTTCGCTGATGATCGAGAGCCGGCAGTCCTCGAGCACGCGCAACTCGCGCACGACTCCGTCGCCGCCGCGGTGCTTCCCGGCTCCCCCCGAGCCGAGGCGCAACCCGTAGCGCTCGACGCGCAGCGGATACTGGAGCTCGAGCGCCTCCACCGGTGTCGACAGCGTGTTCGACATGGCGACGTGCACGCCGCTCGGCCCATCCGCGTCCGGACAAGCGCCCTGACCCCCGCCGATCGTCTCGTAGTACGTGAAGCGCTCGTTGCCGAAGGTGATGTTGTTCATCGTGCCTTGCCCTTGCGCGGGAACGTCGATCGCCTCCCCGAAGGCGCGCAGGACGACGTCGACGATGCGTGACGACGTCTCGACGTTGCCCGCGGCGACCGCAGCCGGCGGGCGCGCGTTGACGAGGCACCCTTCAGGTGCTGTGACGGTGACGGGTGCGAAGGCACCGCCCGACGCGGGCAGGTCGGGATCGATGAGGACACGCACGACGTAGAAGCAAGCTGACCGGGCGACGGACAACGGACAGTTGAGGTTCCCTTCGTGCTGCGGCGCAGTGCCGGCGAAGTCGATCTCGACGGCATCGCCCGCAATCGTCACAGCCGCGCGGAGCTCGATGTCGCCTCCGAGTGCCTCGAGCACGTCGCGCGCCTCGTAGCGTCCATCGGGGAGGGCGGAGATGCCGGCGCGCATGCTGCGTTCCGAGTACGCGTAGAGCTCGTCCATCGCGTCCACTACGCGTTCACGCCCGCGCCGCGCGCACAACTCGGCGACACGCTGCTCCGCGAGCCGGTGGGCGGCGAGCTGGGCTCGCAGGTCGCCGCGGCGCTCTTCCGGATTCCGCATCTGAGCCACGAGCGTCGAGATCACGTCGTCGTCGAGCCGTGTCGGCGGGATCACGACGCCCTCCTCGGTCAACGTGTGGGAATCGGCGGGCATGGAGCCGGGCTCGCGGCCGCCCACGTCGGCATGGTGCGCGCGTGTCACGGAGAAGCCGACTTCCGTTCGGGAGACGAGCGTGATGTCGGGAAGATGTGTGCCGCCCGCGTAGGGATCGTTGAGCGCCCAGACCTCTCCTGGCTCGGGATCGTGCTCCCTGACGGCGGCGACGGCGTCGGGCATCGCGCCGAGATGAACGGGAATGTGCTCGGCCTGCGCGATCATCCGACCGCGTTCGTCGAAGAGGGCAGTCGAGCAGTCGCGTCTTTCCTTGATGTTGGCGGAGAACGCGGAGCGAACCAACACGGCGCCCATCTCCTCCGCGACCGCGCGCAGGAGGCTGCCGACGATCTGGAGCTCGATCTTCACAGTTTCGTCAGTCGCAGCATGCGACCATCCCTAGCCCCCACCCACCCAGGGGCGAGCCAACAGGTCGAGCCGGGCAGCGCGACGAGCGAGTGGCCCGCGACCCTGGTTTCCTCCGCGCGCGGCAGGTCGAGCTCCGGGCCCGGACGGATGTCCGCGGTGCGGACGGCGACGAGCTCGATCTCGCGTTCCCGTTCGGAGAAGCCGTACTGCTCCGCGTGCGCGCGGTGGAACGCTTCCGCGAGGTCGCGCTCCAGCGGCAGCGTCAGCTCGAAGGATTGCCCTTCGTAGCGCAGGTCCGCTTCTCCGGCAGGCGGAAGCTCGCCCGCCTCGGCAAGAGGGACGAGGTACGAGCGCACCGCATCTCTCCGTTCCTCCGAAGCGACCAGCCCGAGCGCCGAGAGCACGCCGGCGACTTCCGGAACGAGCACGGTCGTGATTCCCAGCTCGTCCGCGAGCTCGCAGGCGTGCAGCGGCCCCGCGCCGCCGTAGGCCACGAGGGCGAAACCCGCAGGATCGTGGCCGCGCTCGACCGAGACGACACGCAGCGCTCGCAACATCTCGGAGTTGACGACATCGACGACAGCGGCCGGGTCGATCCCCGCGAGCGCGCGTTCCGCTGCCGCGCGGTCGAGGTCGACACCACCGGCGAGCGTGTCCGGCAGGCGGCCGAGCAGGAGGTTCGCGTCCGTCACCGTGGGCTGCGTCCCGCCGCGTCCGTAACAGGCGGGTCCGGGATCTGCACCGGCGCTTTGGGGCCCGACCCGAAGCGCCCCACCTGCATCACGCCAGACGATGGAGCCGCCGCCCGCACCGACCGTGTGGAGGTCGACGGTCGGCAGCCGGATCGGCACACCCGCGATCGTTCGCTCGCTCGCGCGCTCCGCGTGGCCGTCCGCGATCAGGCAGACGTCGGTGGAAGTACCGCCCATGTCGAAGGCGATCGCGTTCTGTATGCCGGAGAAGGCGGCCAGTCGTGCGGCACCGACAACGCCCGCAGCAGGGCCTGAAACGAGGATCGTCGCCGGATGCTCCGCCGCCTCCGCGGGCGTCGCAACACCGCCTGAGGAACGCATGACGAGCGGCGCGGGCAAGCCCGCCGACGCAGCGGCGGCGCTCAGCGCGCGGAGGTAGCGGGAGACGACAGGACCGAGGTATGCGTCGGCAGCGGTCGTCGAGGCTCGCTCGTACTCACGAAACTCCGGCGCCACTTCGTGCGACGCGACGACGTGTGCGTGCGGCAACCTGCGCCGGAGCTCTTCGGCCACCGCGCGCTCATGCGTCCCGTCGCGGTAGGCATGGAGGAAACAGACCGCAACGGCTTCGGCATCGATCTGAGGCAGCGTGTCGAGGTCCAAGGGCTCGAGCTCGCCCGCCGGGCCCATGCGACCGCGCACGCCGTGCGAGCGCTCGAGGGGCACGAGCGGCTCGGGCCAGGCCGCGCACGGCCGGTAGAGGTGCGCCCGGGTCTGCCGGCGAAGGTGCAGTAGGTGCTCGAAGCCGGCATTGGTGACGAACGCCGTCCTCGCGCCTTTCCGCTCCAGCAGCGCATTCGTCGCCACGGTCGTGCCGTGCGCGAACCGTTCGACGTTCTCCGCCGCGGCAGCCCGCGCAGCGGCGATCACCGACTCTTCCTGTTGCGCCGAGGTCAGAACCTTTGCGGTGGTCACGCGTCCGCCGTCGAGGACGACCGCGTCCGTGAACGTCCCGCCTACGTCGACGCCGAGAACCGCCATTCAGGAAGACCGATTCAGCGGTCTGCGGGGATGTGGTGTCGAGTGGCGGGAACTGTTCAACATGCAGGAAGATTCTTGCGACGCCGCAAGTTTTCCCACGGTTGCTCCATCAGCGTGTTTCCGAATGTTTGGGCGTCGCTTGGGCATCAGCACGCCCATTCTGGCAACGGGTGTCGCCTAGACGGCCAGTCCAGGGGCACTGTCCCAAGCGGACAGCCAGACCGGCCTTGGAAAACCAAAGGCGCAAAGGGGGTGGAGATTTGAAAAGGGCAGGGCTTAGGTCACGGGTGTGGCGCCACCGTGACTCCGTTGCGGCTCAACCATTCGGGCCTGTGGTGGACTCCGCGAGCACACGTTCGAGCTCCACAAGAGCCTCGGTCAGGGTTGCGTGCAAGTCGGCGACCTTGCGGTGCAGCTCGGTCGCGGCCATGAGTAATTCGCTTGTCTGGTCGACGGCGTCCGCCAGCTGCGCGGTCGCCCCGGCGATCGCATCTCGTGGGATGGGGCTCTGCTCGGGCAGGACGGGTCCGGAGTCTAAGCGACCGTGCAATCCCCGCTCGAATCTAGCTCCCGCAGTAGCAGAGCAGCAGCCGGGGGTTGCATTTGGTTGAGATTGAAAAAGGCGATTAGGCCGTAAAACGCTTCGCGCCCAGACCCTGCGGGAACTAACAGCCTGTACTGGCACACGCCCGAAACCTTTCGATGACGGAGCCGCCCTGTTCGAGGCGAGAGCTTGGCTCGTCTCCGGCTTCGGTAGATACTGGGAGCACATGGCCGCTTAGTGACGGGCCTAACCCATGAACGGGAGGTCGATGTGCTCGTCGCAACTCACGGCTGGTGGCCCTGGCTCCTGACGCTCGCGGTGATTCTTATTGTCGCCGCGTTTGTCATCAACTACTTCCTCAAGCGTCGCCGGTCGGTCTAGGTTATAGCGCCCCGCCACGAGCTGCGGCAAGCGATCCTGCACGCCTGCGAGTCGGGGGAGGCGTTGCAGGCCATCGCGCGGCGGCCGGCGTCACCGCCGAACGTGTCCGCCAGATCGTCAAGGAAAAGGACTAACAGCCCGGGCCTGCCTCTTTTTCCGAAACCCGAGCGGGGTCAGCGGAGCGTGCCTCCTAAAGAAACGTGCGTCCCGACGACTAGGGGGAGGGAGGTTGGGTCAAGATCAAACCGCGGGTACTGGCGATATGCGCCAAGCCGCTCGAGTAGATCGACATTTCGAACTCGGGTAAACCTTGACTAGGCCGCGCAAAACGGGGCGGGCGGGGAGAGTTCTCTGACGACTCTCCCTCAGTCGTCCTTTGCCACAGTCGCAACGCGGCGATGGGGAGAGCAATCGCTCACGCTGCATAGGCCGCAAGCCCGCCCCGCCCGATTTTTACCTAGAGGCGGCACGGACACAAGAGCCGCTAGGTGCAACGAGGCTGGCGCGGGGGCTCAAGCGCTCGGCGCCGGGGGAGGAGTGAAGCACCGCGATCAACCGCGCATGAGGGACGAATCAACCGCCTGCGTCAACCGATGCTTCAAACACAGCGTCACCGGGGCTCGATGCGGCGGAGCCTCTGACGCCAAGGGAACAAGTCGTTGTGAGCGGGGTCCGGGCGGCGGACTCTGCTCACGAGGACTCGGGGGCCCGAACGGACCCACCGCGCGGCGAAATGCGAATACGAACCGACACAGCGGCCTCTGCCGCCTCCCTCGCTAACTACTTGCGACGTTGCGAGTGCCTCGTCGAGGTCATCGACGGCCTGATCATCGACGCCACGGCAAGGCCACAGTCTTTAGCGGCTCCTCACCAAGACGTTGAGCTCGAGGCCTACCTCACCGTCTGGCAAGCGATGCATCCCGAGTCTCTGATCGAGCGCCTCACGCCGTTGGCCCCCCGCTAACCGGGCCGGGGGGACGAACATCTCCCACCTGGGGCAGGCGCAAGATCGCGAGAGGTTGAAAGAACTTCTGGCGGGCTTCGTCGTCTCTTAGCGGAACAGCGCAACGACCGAAAGACAGAACACGACGCCGAGCAGCCCCACGACCAGCCAATGCCTCACCGGGAGGGGTGGGCTCGAGCCGGAACGAACGCACCGCTTCACACCCGACAACTCACCGCGAGAAGAAATCTCACGCTGCTTGGCGGCGCGCGTACTTCCGGCGCTGCTTCTCCCGCAACGCCTCCGAAATGTAGCCGCGCATAGAGCGACGGTCCTTGCAACGCCTCGAGCAGATCAGTTTGCCCTTCCGGCCCTCGAACGCGCCGCCGCACTCCACACACCGCAGCTTGGCTGGCGGTTCCGACGTGCGGCGTTGACGCGTTCCCGATTCTGCTCACGCCACGCACGCGTCGCCGCGCTCGAGCAGGCCGCGGCACCAGGAACTCAGCCAGGTCGAAGTAGTGAACTGCTGACGGAACGCCGAGAACGACAGCATCCGTTTCGCATCTAGCGGACACCGGGGACTGAACGTGCATAACGAAACCCCTGCAAACGGAGACAAGGGCACGTTGCACCCTGGTAGTCAGGAAGACTGACAGCGTGGCAATCCAGGGGCTCCTGTTTGACTTCGACGGCCTGCTCGTCGACACCGAGACTCCTTCCCGGCTCGTCTGGGAGGAGCTCTACCGCGAGCACGGCCACGAGCTGCCGCAGGACCAGTGGGCAACGCTCGTCGGGACGATCGGCGCGCCGTTCGACCCGTTCGACCATCTGGAGGAGCTCGTCGGGCGCCGGCTAGACCACCACGCGTTGACGACACGCCGCCGCGAGCGCGAGCACGAGCTGACAGATCTCGAGGAACTACGGCCCGGCGTGGAGGACTACTTCAGAGACGCCGAGCGACTCGGCCTCAGCATCGCGGTCGTGAGTAGCAGCGACGACGAGTGGATCGAACGCCATCTCGGCCGGCTCGGCCACCTCGAAGGTCTCGACGCAATCGTTGCGGCGAACGGCGACACCGCGCGCGCGAAGCCGCGGCCCGATCTCTATCTCGACGCCCTCGAGCGGCTCGGCCTCAGCGCGAACGAGGCGATCGCGTTCGAGGACTCGCCAAACGGCGTCAGCGCCGCGAAGGCCGCCGGCCTCGCGTGCGTCGCGGTGCCGAATCCGATCACCGCGACGCTCGCGCTCGACGAGGCCGACCTCGTGCTGGAGTCGCTCGCCGACGTACCTCTACCGGAGCTGCTCGAACGCTTCGAGCGGCGCGGTTGAGATCCCTCTAGGGATATGGGTTGGCCGGAT